>Ga0209096_1001698_pt1 | contig 23204 bp, 20 predicted proteins | sample AD_UKC034_MetaG_FD_184407 | JGI IMG/M metagenome (GOLD analysis project Ga0209096, IMG submission 184407) | Active sludge microbial communities of municipal wastewater-treating anaerobic digesters from USA - AD_UKC034_MetaG (SPAdes) (version 2) | ecosystem: Engineered > Bioreactor > Anaerobic >... | reverse complement strand
AGTGAAGAAATCAACGATGGAAACCTACTGGGTTCCCGGCGTCAACAACAACGGCCAGTATGGCCGCTGGGCCTTTGCCGAATTTACAGAAGTCTATCAAATTGAATCTGATTTCAAAGCCAAGGTAGCAGAAGAGTTCAACAAGATGATAGGACAGTTTACGATTGCTTCCAAGGAGTAAACGGTATGGCAGCCGCACGATTAAAAATATTCATCAGCAGTGTTCAAAAGGAATTTGCCAAGGAGCGTAAAGCGCTTCGTGATTACGTTCAGGGCGATCCGCTTTTGCGCCGGTTCTTCGACATATTTCTCTTTGAAGATTTACCCGCCAGAGATCAGAGGGCGGATGATGTCTATCTTGAAGAAGTTCACAACAGTGATATTTATCTGGCTTTGTTCGGCAATCAATATGGCGCGCCCGATAAAAAAGGTTTTTCCCCGACGCATCGCGAATTCAACGAAGCGACAAGGCTTGGCAAGGAACGTCTCATTTTTGTCAAAGGGATGACGGATGATAATCGCCAACCAAAAATGAAAGCGCTTATTGACGAGGCGGGTTCGCAGCTCATCCGCCGTCGTGTCGCCGACACATCGGAATTGATCCCTGCGGTTTATGCCAGTCTAGTGGATTATCTGGCCGTAAAGGAACTTCTCCGTGCCGGACCCTTTGACGCCGCTGCATGCGAAAATGCGTCATGGGATGATATCGATTCGGAAAAGGTAATCAAATTTGTCAGTCTGGCCCGGCGCGCCAGGGCATTTCCTCTGCCTGAGGATACGCCGCCGAAGGAGGTTTTGGCGCATCTCAGCTTACTCAACAAGGAACGTCCTACGTACGCCGCAATTCTTTTATTTGGGAAGACACCCCAACGATTTCTAATTTCATCGGAGATTAAATGCGCACATTTTCATGGCCTGGAGGTCAGCAAACCCATTCCTTTTTATCAGGTTTATAAGGGCACTGTTTTTGATTTAGTCGATCAGGCAGTCGATTTTGTGCTTTCCAAAATCAATTTAGCTGTCGGCACGCGTGAATTGAGCGTCCAGGCCCCTGTAGCTTATGAAATGCCGCCCGAAGTCATTCGGGAAGCCATTGTCAACGCTGTTGCGCACCGCGATTACACCAACAATGGTAGTGTTCAGGTTATGCTTTTTTCAGATCGGCTCGAAGTGTGGAATCCCGGCACACTGCCGCCTTCGCTTACACTCGAAAAATTAAGGCGGCCGCATGGCTCTGTGCCCGGTAATCCACTTCTGGCGGAGCCTTTATATTTGACCAAATACATCGAACGCATGGGTACTGGAACGGGTGACATGATTGCGCGTTGTCGCAAAGCCGGATTGCCTGAACCAGAATTTGCCCTGACGGACGGCTTTGTCGCAACCATCCGGCGCAGGCCGGAGCGGGCCTTTGAAGCCGTCGGCGGCAAAACACAGGCACCAAGCCGGCACCAGGGCGGCACCAAGTTGGCGCTAAGTGGGAACCAGGTTGAAATTCTCAACCAATGCGTGCAGGCATGCTCGATTGTCGATTTGATGCAGTTAGTGGGCCGGTCCGACCGCACCAAGTTCCGTAACCAGGTTTTAAATCCGCTTATTCAAGAAGACCTCTTGATGATGACTGTTCCGGGCAAGCCAACAAGCAGTCTTCAGAAATACCGCGTGACGGAAAGAGGTAGAACCCTTCTTGCAAAACTGAAAAAGAAAGGGAGCGGAAAATGAGAATCGAACCTTGCCTTTTCAAGGCAACTGAAAGGTAGAGAAGATGGCTGTAAAGAAAACGAACAACAAAACCATTGAAACATTAACGCATGAAGAAGCCAGGCGCAAAAATATTCCCACCGCCGAGTTTCAGTCTGTTGTGCAAAAAGAAGCGAATGACCCGTTGACCGTGGGCTATCCGCGCAATGCCGATGGCTTGAACGATGAAAAGGCAAACCGCAACCGCGACCTCGACCCGCAACTGGTCTGGCGCGGCAAGGATGAGCAGGACTGGTCTGATCTGGTGGTGAACGCACCGCCTATTTATATTCAGGAAAAAGTCCATCCGAAAGTGCTCATTGACGACCTGCTGCGACAAACGGCCAATAGCAATTCACAGGCTGCCGGTTACCAAAACGATCTTTTTGCCGATTTCAACGGCATCCCGACCGAAGCCGCCAAAACCGAGTTCTACCAGCACGATGCCAACTGGACCAACCGCATGATTTTGGGCGACAGCCTCCAGGTCATGGCCTCTTTGGCCGAGCGCGAAGGCCTGCGCGGCAAAGTGCAGTGCATCTATTTTGATCCGCCCTACGGCATTAAATTCAATTCCAACTTTCAGTGGTCCACCACCAGCCGCGACGTGAAAGACGGCAACACTGACCACATCACACGCGAACCGGAACAGGTGAAGGCTTTCCGTGATACCTGGCGCGACGGCATTCATTCCTACCTGACGTATCTGCGTGACCGCCTGACCGTGGCAAGGGATTTACTGACGGAAAGCGGCTCGATCTTTGTCCAGATTAGTGACGAAAATGTTCACCATGTGCGTGAAGTTCTAGACGAGATATTTCAATCAGATAATTTTATTGCAATGATAAGGTTTCGCCGTGGTGGTTTCCAGACTTCTGCATTTCTTCCAGAAACAGCAGATTTTATCTTGTGGTATGCACACAGCAAAGATAGAGCCAAGTTTAGACGCGCATTTATTCCATCTGAACGGAAAGATGCATTTCCTGGGCAAAGTATATTTGCAGAATTTGAGGATGGGTCGTATAGATGCATCGCGCTATCCTATCAATTATCACGGGCGGAATTTTCTACCCTCTGGCAGGCGCGGCTGGTCTGGTAATGAGTTGGGAATGAGGCGCGTCGCTCGTGCAAATAGACTGATTGATGTTGGTAATACGCTTGAACGAAAAATGTTCTGGGAAGATAGTCCCTTTACATCTCTAACAGCTGATTGGAAGGATACTGTATCCAGTGGCTATGGTGATGATAAAACATACGTCGTGCAAACACAGTCTATTGTAATTGAACGCTGCATCCTTATGACCACCGACCCCGGCGATCTTGTGCTTGATCCCACCTGTGGTTCTGGCACCACCGCCTATGTCGCTGAGCATTGGGGACGCCGCTGGATCACCATCGACACCTCCCGCGTGGCGCTTGCCTTGGCTCGCGCCCGCATCATGGGTGCTCGTTATCCTTACTATTTGCTGGCCGACAGCCGCGATGGTCAAGTCAAGGAAGCCGAAATAAGCCGCAAAGAACCATCAACAGCGCCCATACGCGGCGATATCCGTCAGGGCTTTGTCTATGAGCGTGTGCCGCACATTACGCTGAAGTCCATCGCCAACAACGCCGAAATCGACGTCATCTGGGAAAAGTGGCAGGAAAAACTCGAACCCATCCGTAAACAACTTAATGAATCCCTCGGCAAAAAATGGGAAGAATGGGAAATCCCCCGTAACTTCTCCGCCGTCATTCCCGCGACGGCGGGAATCCAGGACAAAATGAAGGAAGTGGAAAAACTTCACACTCAGTGGTGGCAATACCGCATCGCCCGCCAGAAGGAAATCGACGCATCCATCGCCGCCAAGGCCGAATATGAATATCTCTACGACAAACCTTATGAGGACAAAAAGAAAGTGCGCGTGGCCGGCCCCTTCACAGTCGAAAGCCTTTTGCCTCATCGCGTGTTAGGCGTGGATGAAAACGACGAACTGATTGACAGCACAAAAGACCCGAGCTCAGCTTACGGAACCGTCCGCGACTTCACTCAAATCATTCTGGAAAATCTCAAAGTCGCCGGTGTCCAGCAAGCCCACAAAGAAGATAAAATCACCTTCACAACGCTCACCCCCTGGCCGGGCCATTACATCTGCGCCGAAGGCCGCTATCTGGAAGGTGAACAAAATAAACCCGCTTCCCCGATGCGCGAAGGCAAGGATGCACAAAAGAATCCCTCTCCCTCGACGGGAGAGGGTAAGGGTGAGGGTGAAAATGTGCTGGTCGGAACCGAAAAACGCGCTGCCATTTTCATAGGGCCGGAATTCGGCACAGTTTCCCGCCCGGATCTGGTAGCCGCTGCCCGCGAGGCAGGAGATGCCGACTTCGACGTGCTCATCACCTGCGCCTTCAATTACGACGCGCACTCATCGGAATTCAGCAAGCTGGGACGTATTCCCGTGCTCAAAGCCCGGATGAATGCTGATTTGCACATGGCCGACGATTTGAAAAACACCGGCAAAGGCAACCTGTTTGTCATATTTGGCGAGCCGGATATCGACATCCTGGAAGCTGAAGGCGGACAAGTGCAGGTTAAAATCAAAGGCGTGGATGTCTTCCATCCCAGCACAGGAGAAGTCCGCAGCGACGGCGCCGAAGGCATTGCCTGCTGGTTTATCGACACAGACTACAACGAAGAAAGCTTCTTCGTCCGCCATGCCTATTTCCTGGGTGCAAACGATCCCTACAAGGCATTGAAAACTACACTGAAAGCGGAAATCAATCAGGAAGCCTGGGCGACGCTAAACAGCGACATCTCCCGCCCCTTCGACAAACCCAAATCCAACCGCATCGCGGTCAAAGTCATTAATCATTTAGGGGATGAAGTTATGAAGGTTTTTAGGGTATAATAGCCCATCAAAAATGGAGGTGCAATCATGGCAAGTGCTGACCAACTAAAAGCACTGCTTACGTCACATATTGAAGGCGATGATCAAAGGTTCTTTTCAGTGGCGATGCAGGTTGCCGCCCAGGAAGCAAAATTGGGACATAGCAAATTAGCAGATGAATTGCGTATTTTAATAGATGAAGCCAAACGGCAGCAAGGTGTTGGACAGCCAACGCCCATAAGTCGCCCCCGTGGCGAATTGGCAAATTTGTTGTCTGTTGTATATCCGAAGGTGCGTTTGAGCGATATGATCTTGGATAAATCGCTGGAACAGCAAATACAACGCATTATTCGTGAACAAAGACACGCATCAAGGATATTGGCGCATGGTCTTTCACCGCGACGTAAACTTTTACTTGTGGGACCTCCCGGCACGGGCAAGACTCTCTCGGCATCAGTGCTAGCCAGTGAATTGGGCATCCCATTATTTCAAGTACGCTTAGATGGCCTTATTACAAAGTTCATGGGAGAAACTGCCGCGAAATTACGTCAAATTTTTGATGCAACAAGTCAAACGCGCGGCATATACTTCTTTGATGAATTTGATGCAATAGGTTCACAGCGCGGATTAACTAATGACGTCGGAGAAATTCGGCGCGTTCTTAATAGTTTCTTACAAATGATTGAACAAGATCAATCTCATAGTTTAATCATTGCAGCTACCAATCATGCCGATATCCTTGATCATGCATTATTCAGACGTTTCGACGATGTTTTGCATTATGATCTGCCGAATAATTCTCATATTGCAGCGCTTTTGCGCTCACGTTTGAGTCACTTTGCAACGAAGCGCATTTCCTGGAAGAAATTATCTGAATCGGCATCAGGGTTGAGCTATGCAGAAATTGCTAAAGTTGCCGAAGAAGTCATGAAAGAAGCGCTCATTCAGGAACGTGAAACAATTACAGACTCAGATGTCTGCCAGGCTCTTCTGGAACGGCAAAATATAACCGGTAAGCTGCGAAATAACACATAAGGAGTGCTCCCTATTCATGCCCGATCAAGCGGACCAGAAGCTAAAACATTTGCTGCTTCAAGGATATACAAGAACTGAAAAATTTGTTACACCACGGGCCATAATCACAAAAAAGGTGATTCCTTCAAGAGATCGTGCAATCCATGGTACAGCCTTACTTGAACAGGTCAATTCATTAACTCCGCAGTTTGAAACCGCAAGAGAAATACAGCAGGAATCAGGTCTCGAAGATGGCTTCGGCTTGCAGGTCGAATTTGAAAGCTTTCCTGATATTGAGCTTGCGTTTGAAAGCCTTGAAAGCGTTCGTTCCGGTATAGAGTTACGCAATGTGCGCTTTGAAGAACAGCGAACTTATGCGACCTTTTTTGTGCCGGATGGAAAATTGGTTCATTTTGAAAAACTAATTCATGATTATATTTCTGAAAAAAGAGGACGCAACAATCGTAAGCTGGATCATGGCGATCTCATTAATGCGATCCAACAGATTCGAATGGCCAGTTTACGTGCTTTATGGACAGATGATTTACAGGTATTTCCCTCAACAGACGCTGAACAATTTTGGTGGGAAGTATGGCTTCCTATTGGTAACGACCGCTCTGCTACGGTTACGTATTTTCGACAATTGGCTATGTCATTAGATGTACGTATTGCAACCGGGCAGCTCGAATTTCCAGAGCGTACAGTTTTGCTCGCCTATACGTCAGCCGGAGCTTTAAAACGTTCTATGATGGCGCTGAACTGCATTGCCGAGCTCAGGCGAGCAAAAGAAACAGCTGACTTCTTTGATTCGTTAACGCCCGAAGAACAATTAGAATGGCAAAACGAATTAATGACGCGATGTAAATTTGCTCAGGAAAATGAGCAAGTCCCTTATGTTTGTCTTCTCGATACCGGCATTAATAACGGCCATCCGCTCATTGCGCCGGCACTTAACGATGCTGACTTACATACTGTGGAGCCCGCTTGGGGTGTGGATGATGGCGCTGGGCACGGTACATCTATGGCGGGTCTGGCTCTTTTCGGAAATTTGACGGATGCGCTTGGCTCTGATGAATCCATTGATATTCGACATCGTTTAGAATCAGTTAAAATACTCCCAAGAGATGGTGGCAACAATGGTGATGATAAACTCCATGGGTATTTAACGGTAGAAGCCGTTGCGCGTCCGATAATAAGACAACCCGATAGGAATCGTGTATTCGCACTGGCAGTGACGGCCAAAGATTATAGAGATTGTGGAAGGCCCTCTGCATGGTCTGCTGCATTGGATAATCTAGCGGCTGATGTCGAAGATTACGGTGCGAATCCAAAATTATTTATCGTATCTGCCGGCAATACCAAACAAAACGGGTGGATGGATTATCCGGACAGCAATACAACCGATGGAATACACGACCCGGCTCAATCATGGAATGCATTGACTGTTGGCGCTTTTACAAATCTTACCAGAATTACGGAGCCGGATGCTCAAGATTATGAAGTTGTTGCACAAGAAGGTTGTCTGAGTCCCTTCAGTTCGACATCGGTAACATGGAAACCACAATGGCCATTGAAACCGGATGTTTTATTCGAGGGGGGAAATGCTGCAAAAGATGCAACCAGCGCTGTGACACTCCCAAGTTTAAGCCTCTTGACTACTCATAACAATCCTCATGAACGTCTATTTGCTACCGGAAATGCAACCAGCGCTGCATCGGCCCTTGCAGCCAGAATGGCTGCACAGTTAATGGCAACTTACCCGACGCTTTGGCCAGAAACTATTCGAGGATTGATCGTCCATTCTGCCGAATGGACGGATGCCATGAAACGAATGCATCTTCCCGCGAATGGTGTGCCTTCGAAAAATCATTATGCAGTTTTGGTTCGACATTGCGGTTACGGGGTGCCTGATATAGATCGAGCAATGTGGAGTTTATCAAATTCACTGACAATGATTGTTGAAGATTCTATTCAGCCATTTCATCGTGAAGAAGGCAAAGATCCCTCCATGAGTGATATGAACCTCCACCCGCTTCCGTGGCCTTTGGTAGAATTAGAAGCGCTTGGGGCAACGCAAGTAGAAATGCGGGTCACCTTGACGTATTTCATAGAACCGAATCCTTCAGAACGAGGTTTTCGTGTGCGATACCGTTATGAATCACACGGATTGCGCTTTGATGTCAAAAGACCGGCTGAATCCAACGATAATTTCCGGGCTCGAATTAATGCAGCGGCCAGAAACGAGGAGGGCGGAACCCGCGTAAATAGCGATGATTCAAATTGGCTCATTGGGAAGCAAAATCGTCATAAAGGGTCAATCCATTCTGATATATGGAGGGGCACCGCAGCCGATCTCGCAAGCCGCGGTGTAATAGCAGTTTATCCTGCTCTGGGTTGGTGGAAGACGCGTAAGCGCCTTGAAGGCTACAATAAACTAGCGCGATATTCTTTGATTATATCAATTCGCGCCCCGGAAACTGATGTTGATCTATATACAGCGATTAGAAACCAAATTGCTGTTCCTGTCCAAGTTGAGATCTCATGAACTTCCTTATTGCCGACACATTTACCGACAGTTTATCCAAGCTGACAAACGACGAACAGAAAGCCGTCAAGACGACGGCCTTTGATCTTCAGGTGAACCCGGCCAATCCGGGGATGAAGTTTCACAAACTGGAAAAGGCAAAAGACAAACGCTTCTGGTCGGTCCGCGTCAGCAGCGATTTGCGTTTGATTGTGCATAAGACGGAAAACAGCCTGCTTCTGTGTTATGTCGGGCATCACGACAATGCCTATGCCTGGGCGGAATCCCGAAAGCTGGAAACCCACCCGCAGACAGGTGCGGCTCAACTCGTTGAGATTCGGGAAACCGTTCAAGAAGTTATCATCCCGCAATACGTAGAAAAGCAAAAACAATTGACGCCTGTTAAAAAGCCTTTGTTTGCCGATTATGCGGATGCCGATTTGCTCAAATATGGTGTGCCGCCCGAATGGCTGAATGACGTGCGGAAAGCCGATGAAGACAGCATCCTGGAACTGGCCGACCATTTGCCGGGCGAGGCGGCGGAAGCCCTTTTGTGTCTGGCCACCGGGACGCTGCCGCAAATTCTCCCACCAGCCGCCGCAGGAACAGATCCGTTTGCGCATCCCGATGCCGAGCGACGTTTCCGCACGATGCACAATATCGAAGAACTGGAACGGGCGCTCGAATATCCCTGGGAAAAATGGATGGTATTTCTTCATCCGGCGCAGCGACAAATGGTGGGAAAAAACTATGGCGGACCGGCACGCGTTTCCGGTTCTGCAGGAACGGGCAAAACCATTGTGGCTCTGCATCGGGCGGTTTATTTATCGCGGAACAATCCGGACGCCCGCGTGCTTTTGACCACTTTTTCCGACACGCTCGCTAATGCTTTGCGCATTCGCATGCGCCGCCTGATCAGCAACACGCCGCGCGTTGGCGAACGTCTGGAATGTATTGCTTTAAACGATATCGGATTGCGTCTTTATTCAACAAATTTCGGCAAGATTCAAATAGCTACTGCCGCCGACATCTTAAATTTCATAAAAGAAGCTTCCAGCGAAATATCCGGGCATAAGTTCCTGATTTCTTTTCTTATTACAGAATGGAAAGATGTGGTGGATGCCTGGCAACTCAATACCTGGGAAGAATATCGTGATGCTAAGCGATTGGGGCGAAAATCAAGATTGCCTGAAAAGCAGCGGGTTATTCTGTGGTCAATTTTTGAAAAGGTTCGCACAAAGCTGCAATCGAAGAAACTTTTAACCTATGCGGAAATCTTTACCACGCTGGCGGCTCACTTTGTCAAAAACAAGAAGCTGCCTTTTGATTATGTTGTGGTGGATGAAGCGCAGGATATCAGTATTGCCCAACTGCGGTTTCTGGCAGCTCTGGGAGAAGGCCGTCCAAACGGCCTTTTCTTTGCCGGTGACCTCGGCCAGCGGATTTTCCAGCAGCCCTTTTCCTGGAAAGCGCTGGGCGTGGATATTCGCGGACGTTCCCGGACATTGAGGCTCAATTACCGAACCTCTCATCAAATCCGCATGCAGGCCGATCGTCTTCTGGGAAAAGAAATTTCAGATGTGGACGGAAATGTGGAAGATCGCCGGGGTATTGTTTCCGTTTTCAACGGGCCGAAGCCAGCCATCATGGTTTGCGATAATCATGAACAAGAAATTGATACGGTGGCAAAATGGCTTGTGAACCGGATTAACAAAGGAACAGCGCCCCATGAAATCGGGCTGTTTGTTCGATCTGACGAGCAAATACCGCGAGCAAAAGCTGCCGTCGAAAAATCAAAATTACCCTATCGGATTCTGGACGACACAGTCGAAACAATCGGCGGCCATGTTTCTATCAGCACAATGCACCTGGCCAAGGGGTTGGAGTTTCGCGCCGTGTGCGTGATGGCCTGTGACGATGAAATTGTGCCGCTTCAGGCGCGCATTGAAACAGCCGGTGACGATGCGGAACTGGAAGAAGTCTATAACACGGAACGGCACTTGCTGTATGTTGCCTGCACCCGTGCCCGTGATAATCTGCTGCTCACCAGTGGTGATTCTGCATCGGAATTTGTCGATGATCTGCAACGGCTTTGACGAGAGGGCCGGTTTGTTTATCTCAAATCCCCAGATACGCTTTCTTGATGTCCTCGTTGTGCAGCAGGTCGGAGGCTTTGCCTTCCATGGAAATGACGCCGTTTTCCAGCACATAGGCGCGGTGGGAGAGTTTCAGCGCCATGAAGGCGTTTTGTTCTACCAGAAAGATGGTCGTGCCGTGTTCGGTGTTGATTCGGGTCAGTATTGAAAAGATCAGTTTGGTCATTAATGGCGAAAGGCCAAGCGACGGTTCATCCAGCAATAGTAATTTGGGCCGGGCCATCAGTGCGCGGGAAATGGCCAGCATCTGCTGCTCTCCGCCGCTTAGGGTTCCGCCCTGTTGATGACGCCGCTCACGTAAAATGGGAAACAGCTCATAGATGTAGGCAAAATCCTTTTTGATTTCTGCATGATCGTTGCGTAGGAAGGCTCCCATTTCCAGGTTTTCCAGCACACTCAGTTTTGGAAAAATATGTCTGCCTTCGGGAACCTGGGAAATTCCCAGAGCAACGATTTTGTCCGGATCGGTTTTTTCAATTGGGCAGTCGTTGAACAGAATCTGTCCGCTTTGAACCGGTGTGATGCCTGAGATGGACATAAGGGTAGTGGATTTTCCTGCTCCGTTGGACCCGATGAGAGCCACGATTTCTCCCGGAATAACCGAAAGCGAGATGCCTTTCAGAGCGCGGATGCCGCCGTAGCGGGTTTCAACATTGACCAATTTCAGCATCGGGACCTTCTTCCTCTCCCAGATAGGCTTTAATGACGGCCGGATGATTCCGGACTTCCTGAGGCGTTCCCCGCGCGATTTCCTTGCCGTAGTCCAGCACGAAGATGTTTTGCGCGAGGTTCATGACCAGTTTCATATCGTGTTCGATCAGCAGAATGGATAGTTGAAAATCTTTTTGAAGCTGAGATATCAGACTGTCCAATTCGTTGGTTTCCTGCGGGTTCATTCCTGCAGCCGGTTCGTCCAACAGTAAAAGAAGGGGGTCGGTGGCCAGGGCACGCGCGATTTCCAGGCGGCGCTGTGCGCCGTAGGGCAGATTTCGTGCCAGTTCGTTGACCTGCTGGGCCAATCCCATGTATTCCAGGATGGTGTAACTTTTCCGCACGATTTCCTTTTCTTCGTTTCGGGTGGTGGGTGGACGAAAAATGGCGCCCAGAAGTCCCGCTCCGGACCGGCAATGTCGTCCCACCATCACATTTTCCAAAACGGTCATGCCGCCGAAAAGACGGATGTTTTGGAAGGTGCGCGCCATGCCCAGTTTTGCGATGGCGTTGATTTTTAATCCATTGAGTTGCTTGGATTTGGTCTTGGGCGGATACAGAATGATCGTGCCCGCCGTCGGTTGGTAGATGCCGGTAAGGCAATTAAACAGAGTGGTTTTCCCGGCGCCGTTAGGACCGATCAGCGCCGCGATTTCTCCCTGACGGATGCATAGATCGACGTTCTCCAAGGCCCGAAGACCCCCGAAATCCATGGAGAGTGCTCTGACGTCCAGAATATATTCCATGTTCCGATTATCCTTCAGGTTTTATCTTCAATGTCTGTATGGTGAAATTGATATTGCCTGCGCTTTTCAGCCATCAGTCCGCCCGGCCGGAAAATCATGACCAGAATCAGCGCCGCGCCGAACAGAATCATCCGGTAGTCGCTGAAAACGCGCAGATATTCCGGAAGTAAAATGATGGCCAGGGCCGCCGTAATGACGCCTAAAATCGAGCCCATACCCCCCAGAACAACTATTGCCAGGATCATGGCCGATTCCAGAAAGGTGAAACTTGCCGGGTTGATGAATGTCGTTTTCGCAGCGAAAAGAACGCCCGCCATTCCCGCCCAGGTCGCGCCCAGGGCAAACGCAGCCAGCTTGGCTTTGGTTTTGTCAATGCCCATAGCCTGACAGGCCAGTTCATCCTCGCGCATGGCCACCCAGGCGCGGCCGATGCGGGAATGCTGCAAACGGTAAATGACAAAAATCGTCAGCAGGCAAAGAGCGATCAGAATAAAATACAGATAAACCGCCGATTGTTCGGGGGTCAGAGGGATGCCGAACAGTCCCGGCCGCGGAATGTTGGAGATGCCACTGGGACCAAAGGAGAAGTCGTTCCAGTTTTCCAGCACGAGTCGAAGAATCTCGGCAAAGGCCAGCGTCACAATCGCCAGATAATCTCCGCTCAATCTTAAAACCGGCAATCCTACCAGAATGCCGAAAAGGGCGGCTAAAAGAGCGCCCGCCGGCAGGAGAATCCAAAATCCCAAACCAAAATGATAATTTAAAAGAGCATAGCTGTATGCGCCCACGGCGTAAAAGGCGACATAACCCAAATCCAGAAGCCCGGCCAGGCCAACCTCGATGTTCAGACCCAGTCCAAGCATTACATAAATGAGAGCAGTGGTCATGACGTTGATCTGATAATGAGATGCGATAAAAGGAAAGACAAGCGCGCAAGAGGCGATGATGATCAGTGCGGGACGATAGATTTTCGGGTTCTCCAGCAGACGGCGAAAAAAGGATTCCTTTTCCATCGCAACGCCTTTTTCGGGGGCTTTTTTCCGAAGATAAAGCTGCCAGAAAAAAGAAAGAAGAAAAGAGGCCAGGCCGATACCCGCGATGTTGCTCCAGCGCCAGATAATAACATTGTCGATGGTGTTGACTTTGATGACGATGATGGGAAAGGTCAGCAGCATCAGCCAGAGGGCAACATAGATGGATCGTTTGATTTCTTCTGCAAATTTCATATGAAAAACACTTTTAGACTTTTTGCTGGGATGATCGTCCCAGAATGCCATCCGGTTTGAAAATTAAAATCAGAATGAGAAAGGCAAAGGCAAAGACGGATTCATAATCGCTGGAAATGTAGCCCGTGCCGAAGCTTTCGGCCATACCCAGCGCTAGGGCGCCCAGCATAGCGCCGGGAATACTGCCGATCCCGCCCAGAACCGCAGCGGTAAAGGCTTTGATGCCCGCATTAAAGCCGATGTAAAAATTGATTCGTCCAACATGGGAAGCGATCAGAATGCCTCCTAGCGCTGCCAGTGACGATCCGATGATAAAGGTTATGGAGATGACGCGGTTGATATTGACGCCGGCAAGCAGCGCCATTTGTTGATCCTGGGCCGTCGCCCGCATGGCTTTACCCATTTTGGTAAATTTCAGAAGCAAGGAAAGGGAGATCATAACGATCGTGGAGGTCAGAATAATGATAAAATCGGAAGGACCGATGAGGTGGCTGATGCTGTCCAGAAAGTCCGAAGGAGGAATCAGGTTGGGAAATGGAAGAAAATCAGAAGTTTGGGCCAGCATGACGTAATTTTGCAAAAAGATGGACATGCCGATTGCGCTGATGAGCGGGGACAGGCGCGATGCCTGACGCAGCGGTTTATAGGCAATTTTTTCTACAGTAAATCCGTATGCGGCCGAGTAGAGAACCGCGACGACGCCGGCAACCATCAGCACGGATAAACCGGTCATGCCCTTCATGGTCAAAACGGATGCGACAATCAGAGCGGTAAATGCTCCGATCATGTATATTTCGCCGTGGGCGAAGTTGATTAACTGCAAAATGCCGTAAACCATGGTGTAGCCCAGTGCAATCAAGGCATAAATACTGCCGCGAGTCAGTCCTCCCAAGAATAAGTCCCAGAAAAAATTCATGGTCTTCCGGTTAAATTATTTCAATTCCACGTAAGCACCCTTGCGGACCTGATACATGGAAAAGCCGACGCCGATGGCGTCTCCCTGTTCATTGAATTTGATTTTGCCCAACGGGGTGTCTGTTGCATACGTTCGAAGAGCCTTGCGCATGGCTTTGTAATCTGTGGATTTCGTTTTGGCCAGCGCATTGACGACCGAAAGCATGGCGCTGTAGGCATTGAGATAAAATGCTCCCGGTTCCGTTCCGTAGGCTTTTTGATGTTCGGCAATGGCATTAACGGCGAGGGGATTTTTTGTGGTGTCTTTCGGCCCGGATGCATAAACGCCTTCGGCCGATGCTGCCGCTACCTTAATAAATGTCTGATCCTTGACGCCGTCATCAGAGATGAAAACCGTTTTCATGCCTCTTTTGCGCATCAGTTGCACAACGGATGCGGCTTCCGGATGATAGCCTCCGTATATCACCGCATCTGCTCGAGAATATTTGATTTTCTGAACGATTGCCGAATAATCGACGGCGCCCGGTGTGATGCCTTCGTAAAGAACAATTTTTGCGCTTCGGGATTCTTCAAGGAATTTTTTTGCGAATTCCGCAAAACCTTTGCCATAGTCGCCTTTGTCGTGGATCACAGCGAAATTTTTCAGTTTTAGCTTTTGAATGGCGAAATCCACAACCAGTTTTGCCTGTGCGTCATCTGGAGCGATGGTGCGGTGGAAGTTTGGATACCGGCCGGAAATCGTAAGTTCCGGGCTTGTTGCTGAAGGCGAAACAACAATGATGTTCGCATCTTGATACGTGCGCAGGGCCGCTTTGGTCGCTCCGCTGCAAATATGGCCGATAACGGCATGAACTTTTGCGGAAACCAGTTTGGTTGCGGCATTGGTCGCCAGTTCAGGTTTGCAGGCTTCATCTTGAATCATTAACTGCAATTTTTTTCCGGAAATGCCCCCCTGGTTGTTCACTTTTTTTACAATGAGTTCCGCCGCCCTTACGGTGGGAAGACCATAAGAAGCCAGATCGCCGGTGTGAGCGCCCGCAATGCCGATTTTTATGGTTTCCTGGCCGAAGACGGGGTGAGGCTGGCCGAAGGCGATGAAAAGAACAATTATCGGAATCCATTGAAGAAGTTTGATTTTTTTCATTGTTTTTTACTCCCGGACAAGCTAATGAGGTTTTACTACTTGAAAAGGCCTGTTGCGTCAAGACAGAAGTGAAATGGCATGGGCAAAGAAATACCGGTGAAAGACGTCAAGAACTTGTTCTTCAATCAAGACATGAAACAAATCAAGGCCATGGGGCTTTCGAAGCGGGATCTGGAAAAACAGATGGAGGTCTTTTCCAGAGGGCCGAATTATTGGAGATTAATCAGACCCTGCATGCCGGGTGATGGTGTTCTGTCGGTCTCCTCCAACCAAAGAAAAACCTTTGTCGGCCAATTTGAAGCAAAAGCAGGTAAATACCGGCTGTTGAAATTTGTGCCCGCCTCCGGAGCCGCCAGCCGCATGTTTGCCGGGTGGTTTGCTGCCGCCAGCCAGGGAAGTTTCGGATCTGACAAGTCAGACAAAACTTTCTTCCGTCATCTGAAAAAAATGCCTTTTGCATCGTTGATCGAAAAGGATCAGACGGCCGGTCTGGATGCGAAGAAAGAAAAACTATCTGATTTGTTGAATTTTATTTTAACCTCCGATGGTCATAATTTTGGAAATCTGCCCAAGGCTTTGATATTATTTCATTGTTATCCGGACGGCGAGATCAGGACGGCACTTGAGGAGCACCTGGTCGAGGCGGGAGCCTATCTTGGCGACTGTCGGAATACTTGTCGTCTTCATTTTACGTTGTCGGAAGAGCACGTAGAAAAAGTGATGGAGAGGATGAAAAACGTTCAGGCCAAATACGAAAAGATGTTTCAGGTCCGGATGGATATTTCATATTCGATTCAATCGCCGGCGACCAGGATGATCGCTATTGACGAGCAGGGTTTTCCCCTCCGCGATGGGGAAGGGCGGCTGGTGTTTCGTCCCGGAGGCCATGGTGCGCTTTTGCGGAATCTATCGGCTCTGGATGCCGATTTTGTGTTTGTGAAAAATATTGATAATATTGTGAGGCAGGATTTTCTAGACAAGCTTTTGCCTTATAAAAAAATGTTGGGCGGTCTGGCCATACAGATTCGAGAAACTGTTTTTTCCATGCTGCAAAATTTGGAAAGCGGCCAGATTTCAGATTCTGTCTTGAGCGGCTATGAAGATTACTGCCGGCAAGTCTTCCATATGGCTTTTCCAGCCGGGGATGACCGTTTGTCTTTGCCGCAACAACGGAAGAAATTGTTTATCCTTCTCAATCGGCCGTTACGGATTTGCGCAGTGGTGAAAAACCAGGGCGAACCAGGCGGAGGGCCTTTCTGGGTGGAAGAAAAGGATGGAGGGCGGACATTGCAAATTGTTGAACATGCTCATGTTGATCCTTTGGACGCCGAACAGCAGAATATTTGGAAACGGGCGGCATACTTTAACCCGGTGGATATGGTGTGTTGTCTTCGGAATTATCAGGGCGAAAAGTTTGATCTGAAAAAATATGTCCATCGGGACGTATATCTTCTATCTTCCAAAACGGAAAAAGGCAGAAAAATTTTGTGTCAGGAGCTTCCGGGGCTCTGGAACGGTGGTATGGCTTACTGGAATACGGTTTTTGTGGAAATGCCCCTGGCCGTTTTCAATCCGGTCAAAACGGTTGACGATCTTCTTCGTATCCGGCACGCGGGTGGAATGGTTTCCCGGTAGTTCAGCCGTAGCTTAGAAGACGCTATATCATATGGTGAGCGCATTCTTCGGGTGTGGCGGAAGAACAGAGCAGTCGAGTGGTTTCTCGCCGGTTTCTGCAGGTGACTTCCACCTGGATATTGTTAGGTGCGTCGGAATAACGGACGGAAAGCGCGGCGGCAAACGGCAGGGCGTAAGAAGTTCCGTAAGGAACCAGAACATACGGGCCCGGGTAGCCGGCCACTATGCAAGTCCAGTCTTCATCCCCGGTCAAATTTCGCAGCGCGTCGTTATCGGCTTTATTTCGACCAACGATGATTTTTGATCCGCTTGCGTCCCGGAAGTGCCTGCCGAATTTTAACAAATGATAATCGCGGATTTGGCACTCATTTGTATTATTCATCAGTTCACGAAGACGTCTGGAAAATTCCGGGTCTGTCAGCAGGCAGCCTCCGGCGGGAGGCGGATAATGGTGAATGCCGAATTCTTGTGCCAGATGCATTTGTTCTTTGCGTCCGCGTCCGGAAATGGACAAAAGTTGTGTGCGGTCAAGTTTTCCTTCCCGCTCAGCTTTGATGGGATCCAGAAGCTGTGCAGAGAGCGGCCGTAAAATACTGTCTGCATATCCGGAGTTTTTTGCCACGAGGTAAAGGGACTGTTTCGTTTGTGACATCGGGCGTTGTCCAAGAACTTCGCCTGTGATTAAAAAATCCGCACCGATCTCTTTCATTTTTTCACCGGCAATTTTCAGCATCAGCGTATGGCAGTCGATGCACGGGTTCATACACTTTCCGTAGCCGTAACGAGGAGATTTCAGCATGTACAGATGTTCTTCCGTGATATCTTGGACGATCAGAGGCAACTGAATCTGCCCGGCTGCCTCCCGGGCCTTGGAATCGTTAAAAAATGGGGTGGTGAAGGTAAGGCCCGTCACGTTAATGTTTTGCTTCTGAATCAGTTTCACGGCCAGAATGCTGTCCAGCCCGCCGGAAAAAAGAGCAATGGTTTTCAAGTTTCTACTCCTGTGTGGTTCAGTATCGCACCATGTTTGCTGACCAGACCTCCTTGATCAAGCCGCGCAGTTTCTGGTGCATGTCGAAATCCACAACGTAAGTGATAGGGTCGGTTTTGATTTTCGTTCCCTGGAAACCAATGGAATAGGGAAACGGATGGTCTGACGGACCGGATAAAGTAAAATAACCGGACGCAAAGGCTACCTGAAAACTGCGGAGAATTTTTTCCATATTTTGAGCCGGCGGGTCCTGGGGCGAGAGAAAAAGAAGCTCATTTCCTGTTTTATTGAGGATTTCAATGAATTGTGGCGGAAGTGAACGAAGGAAAATGAGAATTTTTTTATTGGGTCGGGTTGCGACAAGGTCTGCTTTGACCGAAAGTTGAAATCCGTCGCGTTCAGTATTGAAAATGCCGACATCAACGTCTTTTTCCGCAGGAAGGTTTAAATAGGTCAACAGTTCGTATGCAAAATTCTTTGTGGATTCTCTGGGCAGAACCTTCATTGGCGGTAGAGAGTAAATTTCTTCCGGTTTGTCGATAAGACCGGTTTCCGGAGAAAATTCCGTAATCAAAAAAGAATGGGTGCGCGTGAAACTGACGACAGCTCTGGGAAGCAGGGAATTGGTTTCTTCGATGAACCGCAGCCCTTGCGTCTTGGGAAAAGTCGGCTTTGATGTTTTTCTTGAAATCAACCAATCCAGAATGACGTACACAGATGGAAAAGAACCAACCATGACGGGGTTTTGTGCTTTGGTAATTTCAAAAGTCTTGGTTTTATTGAATATTTTACTAAGAATAGCGATGACGTTGTCTTTTTCATCAATGGGGACCAGAGAATAATTTTTTCCGTAATTACTGAAGATCTTGTTGAGGTGACTGCCGGAGCGGTTTGCAAAATCCAGAAAAAGAGTTGTCGAATCGTCCAGTTCCACGACAGGCATGACGGAACATTCAATCGTCAATTGCTCGGTTTTGGTGATGGGCAGATAGTATTTGCCGCTGGTGATCATGTTTCCGTTCATTTGCCGAATAATGTGCTTGATAACGGCTAGTTTCGTCGCGGGAGTCATCGTAATGGTTTGTTTCGAGCTTTCTGCGGGAATGGATTGCGAAAGGGAAGGATCTATTTCTTCGGAATCGTCAATCATACCGGAAGATGGGATTTTCTGATCCCCAGGCTTTGAAGTTGTTTGTCCTTGGGGAAGGCGGATGACCTGGCCTGCGTAAATTCTGTTGATATTTTTGATAGAAGGATTCAAGGTTTGTATCGTGCGCAGCATCTGTTGTGAGCTATTTGATATTTGAAGTTCACGATGAAGAATTCGCACGAGATTGTCGCCTTTTTTTACTTGATAGGTGAAAGATGGGGTGGAATCCGGAACCGGCGGTTTGGCGGACAAAGAGATTGTTTTTTTGGGCAAGGACTTTCCCGGCAGATAGAGGGTTTGTCCTGCGTATAATTTGTCTGGATGGGTCAGATGGGGGTTCAATTCTCTGGTCATCCGGTAGTAGCGGGGAATATCTTTTTGCTTGATGCCGGGGATCCGGCAAATAATGGATGAAAGCACATCTCCGGGTTGAACCGTATAAGAACTACGGGGTGATTTCTGGCGGTTATCGGCCGTTTTACTGAACGTGAGCTGGGCCGTATCTTCTTTCGGATGGTTGGCTTGCGCGGAGCACACAAAAGCTGAAGTAAGAAGAATGATGAAATTCAAAAGAATTTTATTTCTCATGATCCGTCTCCGTCAGTAAGGGTATTAGACAACTTTTTTCATGGCGGCGATGGCAACTTCGATTTGATCATCGTCCGGTTCCCGAGTGGTGATTTTTTGCAGGGCCAGCCCTGGCCAGCTTAAAATCTGTGCCAGCTTGTAATGGCTGTATTTACCGGTAAAACGGATGGCTTCATAAGAAATGCCTGCAATAACAGGCATCAGCATAATTTTATAAAGAACACGATGCAAAAAGTCCGGCCGTCCCAATAAAGAGAAAACCAGAATGGAAACAATCATGACAAAAAGAATAAAGCTGGTGCCGCATCGGGGATGACGGGTGGAGTATTTTTTTACATTTTCAATGGTTAGTTCCCGGCCATCCTCCCAAGCGAAAACCGTTTTATGTTCTGCACCGTGATACATGTAGACCCGGCGCATATCATCCATTAAAAGCGTAGCGGACAGAAAACATAAAAACATGCCCAAGCGGACGCAACCTTCCAGAATATTTAATAGAATCAGGCTGTCGACGTATGTTTTGATTTTGGTGAAGAAAAAAGCCGGGACGACGACAAAGAAAAAAATGGCGATGACAAGGCTGACCAAAAGAGATACGTACATTTCCCAGCCTTGAGGTTTTTTTTCTTCTTCCGAAAGAGCCACTTCCGCAGAAAACATCAAACACTTGATACCGATAATCATCATTTCAAATAAAGAGATGGTTCCCCGAACGAACATCAGCCCCAATATTTTATAACGCTGGGTCAGAGGGACATATTTCCGTTCCTGAAAGACAATTTCTCCATCCGGTTTCCGGACAGCCGCGGCGATATTTTCGCCATGACGCATCATGACACCTTCCAGAATGGCCTGTCCTCCGGCGATATCGTTTGAGTTTGGTTTACAGCCCATGAAATTCTTAACCATGCTCCGTTGTTTTCTGCATGGATTTCTTATCGTATTTAACGAAGACTGTCAAATTATGATTTGAATATAAATGGTTGACATGAATATAAATGGTTGTTGCATGTTTCTTTCGGAATGTTATAATGGAATTCATTTATTTTCAGGAGGATGTGAAATGGCTTCTGTGGATTCTTCGTCCGTCGCATTTGTCAAGGAGTATCAGGATCGATTTGAAAAAAAAATGAAGGAACATGAGATTGAACTTTTGGAGCACTGGAAAGGGCAGCTTGAAAAAATTGAAAACTCAAGGCCGGACAGCATTGCGTCTTTGCTTCTGCAGTTGAGAAAAATGTCGGAGATGATGTCCAATCGTATCAAAGTGCTAAAAAAAGGGTGAACATGGACAGTGTGGTTGATTTCTTATTTGAAGCGGGTATGCTTTGCAAGACTCCGCGCAGTGGTTACCAATTTCTGGGAAGCGGCCGGGAATCCGTGGCGGAACATATTCTACGGACTGCGTTTATTGGTTATGTCCTTTGTAAAATCAATGTGTCCCTTGATGAAAATCGTGTGCTGAAAATGTGCCTTTTTCATGATTTACCGGAAGCGCGCACGGGAGACATGAATTACGTCAATAAAAAGTACGTGGAGGTGGATGAGGCCAAGGCGGTTCGGGAATTGACCGAAGGCCTTTTTTTTGGGGATGATATCAGGGAAACAATAAACGAATTCAATAATATGGAAACTCAGGAGGCCCGGAGTGTCCGCGATGCCGACCAGATTGCGCTGATTCTACAGTTGAAGGAGTGTGGCGATTTGGGAAATAAATATGCTGATGAATGGATCCAGTACGCGCTGCAGCGGCTTGTCACGGAAGAAGGAAAGACCTTGGCGGACCGGATTCTTCAAACGGATTTCTCACACTGGTGGTTCAAAGAAAAAAACGATTGGTGGATCAACGGAAAAAACCGCTGACGATTTCAGGAGCGAAAACGAAATGGTTCAAAAAACGATAATTTTTCTGTGGGTGGCTGTCATGCTTCTGTCTTCTTGCGCACATCAGTTTGGTGAGACAGGCATTTCCAAGCCGGATGAATACACACGTACATTCGAGGCCAAGGAGCGGGTTATTCTCAAGGCGGTTGCCCGCCTGATCGAGGAAAAGAACAACGGAGACAAGGTATCCATTGATTTTGTCAATAACCGGGTGGATTCCGATTATGTGGTTTCAGACGATTGGAGAACAAAAACGAGCGCTCGGGTGACCAGGCTCAACTGGAAGGAATGCAAAGTTACACTGGCCATTACCACTGAAAAAAAAACCCAAACGGGCTGGGAAATGCGCCGTCTGTTGGGAAAAAAACAGTATGACAGCTTTTTCAGCTTGCTGGAATTGAAGATTTACGAAGAGATGGCAAACGTTGAATGAAAAAAAGAAGAAGTGCGGGAACTTCCTCCTCCAATTAAGGATCGGGAACTTCTTGCAGAAATACGCGATTTGCTGAAAAAATAAATTCGCCGCATACTGGATCAAAAGCTGAAAGTCAATTGGAGATCACGAATAGCATAGCGGACAGGATGTCGATTGAGCATGAAGCGCCTCCCGCTTGTCGGAAAGCGCTTCATGAATCGTATCGGACTATTTTCTGGAATTGCGGAAAAATCCCATCAGGAATTCGGTATCCTTTGGGGATAAGTCAAATTTAAACACAGCTTTTTCAATCAGCATGTGCAACGGTTGATTGGTACTGTCTTCAAGAGAATCGGAAATCCACTTGATCGCTTTTTGCATATTTTCGCTTTCCGGCATAACGGTTGCCATTACTTGAACACCTCCTCATTTTTTTTGAATATCATTCTTCTGTGTTTCACCAATAGTGTTTTTCTATCTGGTTTCTCCTTACTACAATATTATGGAAAAATTAACAAAATTTTATATAAATTTGACAATCCGCTATTCATGGCTAAGTTTTGAAAACTTAACAATCTATGAAGGAAAGGAGAGATAAGATGGCCAATTCAATCAAGGGGACAAAGACAGAAAAAAACCTGCTGGCTTCTTTTGCCGGTGAATCGCAGGCGCGAAATCGCTACACGTTTTTTGCCAGTGTGGCGAAAAAAGAGGGATACGAGCAGATTTCACGATTTTTCTTGGAAACGGCGGATAATGAAAAAGAACATGCAAAAGTTTTTTTTAAGTATCTGGAAGGAGGAGAAGTGGAGATCACCGCTTCTTATCCTGCAGGTGTGATTGGAGACACCAAAAGCAACCTGGAGGCTGCGGCGTCAGGTGAAAATATGGAATGGACAGTTCTTTACGCAGATGCTGCCAAAGTGGCCAGAGAAGAAGGCTTTCCCGATGTGGCTCGATCGTTTGAGCAGATTGCCAAGGTAGAAATGTTTCATGAAGAAAGGTATCGGCGACTTGCCGCGAACATCGCTTCCGGAGAGGCATTCAAAAAGCAGGATAAGGTGAAGTGGCATTGTATCAATTGTGGCTATGTTCATGAAGGGGCTGAAGCGCCCAAAGAATGTCCAGCCTGCAAGCATCCTCAATCCTATTATGAAGTACTGGCTGAAAATTATTAACAAATGATTTTTTCCGGAAAACGTTTTTCCTTCAAAGCCCGCTTGCAAAACAAGCGGGTCTTTGTTTATGGGAGATAAGGAATCAAAGCCCATAATCCACCACCAAAAAAAAAGAAAAACCTCGTTGAACCTGTGGTAGCAGGGTGATAGAGTAATTGCGCAAACAAAAAAACTATCATCAACGAGGTGGCAGGTCGGAAGCATTGCCCCACAAGCCACTTAACCAAGCCCGCTTCTTTCGCAGGACGGACAATGGCAGATGATTGTTGTTACCGGTACTGCCTCTCGCTCGGTCGAGTCAACAAGAATCGACCGAACAT
>Ga0209096_1001697_pt1 | contig 23207 bp, 16 predicted proteins | sample AD_UKC034_MetaG_FD_184407 | JGI IMG/M metagenome (GOLD analysis project Ga0209096, IMG submission 184407) | Active sludge microbial communities of municipal wastewater-treating anaerobic digesters from USA - AD_UKC034_MetaG (SPAdes) (version 2) | ecosystem: Engineered > Bioreactor > Anaerobic >... | reverse complement strand
CATATCCCGGCTTGACCGCGATGACCACCTACTACTGGCGGATCGACGAGGTCGGCGCCGACGGCACGACCGTGTATCCCGGAACGGTCTGGTCCTTCACGTCGGCCCCTGTGACGGCCTATCTGCCCCTGCCATGGGATGGGCGTGCCGGCGTCAGCGTCGATGCGGATCTGGCCTGGACCGCGGGCCTGAACGCTGCGTCCAGCGACGTCTACTTCAGCACCGACAAGGCCGCCGTCAAGGCCGGCGACCCGGCCGCGCTCAGGGGCAACACCCTGCTGACCGAGTATGACCCGGGCACGCTCGCCGAGAACACGACGTACTACTGGCGGATTGACGAACAAGACTGGGCCGGCGCGGTCTATCCGGGCTCTGTGTGGAGCTTCACGACCGTCGGTCCCGGCGACGGGGTCTACGCCCAGTACTTCAAGGGCACGGAACTGGCGGGCAGCCCGATCGCCACCGCGACGGAAGAAGCCATCGACCACAGTTGGGGCAGCGCCGTCGTCGCAGGCGCCCTCAGCGACGATGTGTCCGCCCGCTGGACCGCCGATCTCAAGGCCCCGTTGACGGAGACCTACAATCTGATCACCACGACCGACGACGGCGTGCGTCTCTGGCTCGACGGGCGCCTGGTCATCGACAACTGGACCGACCACGGCACCACGGACGACATCGCGACGGTCGATCTGATCGCAGGGCAGTTCTATCGCGTGAGGATGGAGTACTATGAGAAGGGCGGCAACGCCCTTGCCCAGTTGTCCTGGGAGAGCCCGTCGATCGCGCGGGGCATCATCCCGACCGGCGTGCTCCAGTTGCCGGTCCATGCGACGAATCCGTACCCGGCCAACGGGTCGGCGAGCGCCCCGCAGTCGGGGACGTTGAGTTGGACCGCGGCGCCCGCCGCCGCAAAGCAGGATGTGTACTTTGGCGAGGACGCTGCTGCAGTGGCCGACGCCGACGCGACGACCGCAGGCGTCTACCAGGGCCGCCAGGGCGCGACGCAGTCCACCTTCGAAGCGGGCGACATCGAGTGGAACAAGACCTACTACTGGCGAGTCGATGAGGTGAACGACGCTGGCGCGGGCAGCCCGTGGAAGGGCGCCGTGTGGAGCTTCACGACCGCCGCCTTCCTCGTCGTCGACGATTTCGAGATCTACACGGCCGACGAGGGCAGCCGGATCTACGACATCTGGACCGACACCTGGTTCACCAACAACATGTGCGGCTCGCTTGCCGGGTACCTGGACGCCCCGTACGTCGAGCAGAAGATCGCCCATGAGGGCTATCAGTCCATGCCCTTCCAGTACGACAACTCGTGCTCGCCGCACTATGCCGAGATCACGCGGGAGTTCGTCTCCGCCCAGAACTGGACCGTCGAAGGGATGGACACGCTCGTCCTGTTCGTCCGCGGCAAGGCGGACAACGTCGCCTCGCCGCTGTACGTCGGGCTCAAGGACAACACCGGGAAGGTCGCCTACGTCCAGAGCGAGGACGCAGCATTGGTCAACGCGACGACCTGGACCCAGTGGAGCATCCCGCTGAGCAGTTTCGCCGGCGTGAAGACGACGAAGATCCAGACCCTGTACATCGGCGTGGGCAGCCGGACCAGCCCGGCCGCCGGCGCTACCGGCGTGATCCTCATCGACGACATCCGCGTGGTCAAGCAATAGCACGAAGATCGACCCCGCCAGAGCGGGAACGTAAGTCCGAGACAAGTTCGAATAGCCGAGATTCGAAACGGGCACGGGTCGGCGACTCACTTGTTCGTAGTGACGCCGTAAGGCGTTATCTTCTGCGACCGGGACGATGTGTGCCCCTTCGACAAGCTCAGGGCAGGCTCTGTTGGTTGGGGGACCGGCCAAGTCCGTGTCGAGGGCATCTTGCCCGCGACACGTTGCGCCAATCGTGCCCAACATTTTGCGATGGACGGTGTACTACCGCTATCGCGGATTCCCGTGCTCTCCCTCTTCGTTTCGTGGTCCTGCGCGTCCTTCGTGGCTTCAAGGGGTCGGGGTTAGGAACTTGCGGATCAGATCGCTGCAGAGCTTGTCCAGGCCCTTTGCGTCGTCGCCGCCGCCGAGGTTCGTCGCGACGAGGACCGCGAAGTCCCTCTGGGGGGCGATCCAGACGATGGAGTAGTTCTTCGTGTTGCTACCGCCGTGAGAGAGGGCTGGGCCGCTTGCCCAGTCGCGTTCGTAGAGGCCCCAGCCCAAGGCATACGTGCCGCCGAAGGGGGGCTGCTTCAGTTGCCCGACGCAGGAGGCGGGCACGAGGCCCGGCTCGTTCCGCATGGCCGCCAGCACGCACGCGACGTACTTCGCCCAATCGGCCATCGAGCAGTGGACGCGTCCGCCCGGCGTGAGGAAGGGGGGATTGTCGGCCTGTGGGCCGGGCTCGATCGGGACGATCCTGTCGCCTTCCCTGCGATGGGCCCACAGCGCGTCGATCTTCCCCGGCGTGCCCATCGGCCCGAAGCCCGCGGTCCGCATCCCCAGCGGCTCGAACAGCGCCCGCGTCAGGAGCGACTCGTAGTCCTCGCCCATGACCCGCTCGGCGATGACGCCCGCGATAGTGAAGCCTGCGTTGGAGTACTTGTACTCCTCGCCGGGCTTGTTGACCGGGGGTTGGGCCAGGACGATTTCCGCGAGGCGTCTGCGCTGGCCGGCGGGGGACGCCATCGCGAGAACCTCGTCGAGCTGGGCGCCCTCGACCGGCGCGAAGCCCGCGGTCATGGACGGAACGCCCGCCCGGTGCGACAGCAGGTGCAACAGCGTCACGTCGCGGTAATCGGGGTGCATCGTGTCCTTCCACTCGGGGAAGTACTCGACCAGCGGCGTGTCCCACTTGAGCTTGCCCTGCTCGACGAGCATCGCGATCAGCGAGCCGGTCATGGCCTTGGTGCACGAGCCCAGGTGGAACGCGTCATTGGGCTCGGCGGGGACCTCGCTGCCCCATTTCCGCACGCCGACCACGCCAAGGGCATGGAGCCTGCCCTCTACGATCACCGCTGCGCCGAGCGCGGGGAACTGGAACTCCTCTCGGACCGGCGTCAACTCCGGCCCAAGATCGATCACCTTCGCCCCCAACGCAGGTCCGCCAATCGCAACGCAGAGAACCGCGAACCACGAACTCAAGACAGGTAAATGTGTTCTCATTAAAGGCACTTCTCCGTGCTCTTATTCTTCGTGTCCCTTCGCGCTTTTCGTGGTGGAAGATCGATTTGAAACCACGAAGGACACGAAGGGCCCGAAGGAAAGAGGGGTATCATAGGACGTATCGCTTGATGCCATCCTTCAGTCTTGCGACGTTGAAGTTGATCAGCAGGCCGATCCGCACATTCGCCAGCTTCATGTAGGTGAGCAGTTGGGCCTCGTGGACCGGCTGGATGTGCTCGACGCTCTTGAGTTCCACGATCAGCGTACCCTCAACCTGCAGATCGACCCGGCACCCGCAGTCCAGCCGGATACCCTTGTAGTCCACAGGCACCGGGTGTTCCGACACGCATGCTATTCCGTTGCTTGCCAGCTCGTGCGCAAGGCATTGTCGGTACGCCGACTCCAGCAGTCCCGGCCCGAGGACACGGTGGACCTCGATGGCGCAGCCAATCACCCGATTGGAGAGTGCATCAAATTCCATCTTCGTGTCTCTTTATGCCCTTCGTGGTTTCGCATGTGGAGACAGTCTCCCGGGCCGAAGGCCCGTTCCGATCATCGTTTCACGCGGGCGTTGCCCTCCCAGATGCTCCAGATCTCCTCTTCGTCCGCGGGCTGGGCGTAGTCGGTCAACAACGTAGTGACCAGTGCCCCCGTCGCCCATCCGAACTGGACCCATTTGGCGGGCTCCCAGCCTCGCAGGATGGCGTAGAGCATGCCGCCGACGAAACCGTCGCCGCCGCCGATGCGGTCGAGCACGACGATCTCGCGAGGCTCGACGACGTGCCAGTGGCTCCCTTCGGCCATCAGGGCGCCCCAGCGGTGGCAACTGCAACTGACCACCTCGCGGAGCGTCGTCGCGAAGACCGACGCGTTGGGATAGGCCTTCCGCACGCGGTCGATCATCACTTTGAAGCTGTCCATCTTGGCCGCCAGACCCTTGCCGCCCGCCTCCGGGCCCTCGATGCCGAGCGAGAGCTGAAAATCCTCCTCGTTGCCGACGAGGAGGTCCGCGACGCCCGCGATCTCGTGGAAGATGGTTCGCAGCTCCTTCTCCCGGCCCTTCCAGAACGAGGCCCGGTAGTTCAGGTCGAACGCGATCCGCGTTCCGTGCTTCTTCGCGGCCCGGGCGATCTCCAGGCAGAAGGTCCCCGTCTCGGGAGACAACGCCCCGATCAGGCCCGACAGGTGTACGATCTGGACGCCTTCTTTGCCGAAGATCCGCTCCAGATCGAAGTCCTTGACGTTCAGGGTCCGTCCGACCTCGCCCGCCCGGTCGTTGCAGACGCGAGGGCCGCGAGAGCCATAGCCGCAGTCGGCCAGGTTGAACTGGTGACGATAGCCCCACGGTCCGCCCTGCGGGACTTCCTTGCCCTCGACGTCCATGTGCCGGCCCGCGAGGTCGTCCCTGATGAATCGGGCGATCGGGCTGCCCTTGACGAACGTCGTCAGGACCTTGACCGGCAGGCCCAGGTACGATGAGACGCTGGCGACGTTGGTCTCGGCGCTGGTGGCCTGCATGGTGAGCCGCCGGCTGCAATGGAACGGCTGCCCGCTGTCGGGCGTCAGGCGAATCCCCATACTGGTCGGGACGAGCAACGCGTATCGGCAATTCTTCTTCAGTTCAATACTCACGGCGATCTCCTTTCGACGGAAGCCAACAGAGTTCCAGTGTGAAATCCGTCCCCATCCATACCAAATCCCGCAAGGAACCGCAACCCTGAGCCGTCGGACGGGTCGAACGTCAGAGACCACGGAGGCCACGAAGCGACGCGAAGGGGTCGGGTGGGTTCTCAACCCACGCGTTCCAATCTTCGACGCGGATTCACACGGATCAGACTGCATCGTTGCGAGCGTAGCGCGGCGATCTCTTCTTGTCATTCCCACGGAAGCGGGAATCCAGGCTTCTTCACCACGAAGGCCGCGAAGGGAATCGTGCAGACGGCCAAAGTCAAGCCCTCCGCCGGCCTCCGGCCGGAACCCCTCCCCGCTTCGACGCATATACGCTCCCGCGCGGCTCCGGCGGTTCCGGCCTTGACACCCCGTTCCCCAATATCCATAATCACACCATGACTTATACGATTTGCGGCCTCGGACGCGGGCCCCACGAGGAATGTGAGGCGATGCGAGAGGCCGTTGGGAGATGCAGGATGGCGGGACCGCAACAACGAAGTCGAAGGGGCTCCGATGTGATGATAGGTTGGCGGGAGATGGTCTGATGGCGTTCGAACCCGGCGGATATGCAGAGAAGTTGGGCAATCGTCATGAAGGACGCTGGGTCGTCAAACAGTTGCTGCGGGGGCTGAATGAACAGGTCCGTTCGGTCATGGTTGAGGCCATTGGCGACGATCAACAAGGCGTTGATCTTGTCGTTGAAACGATGTCTGGAACGCTCCAGTTTCACCAGTGCAAGGCACGCAATGGTAGCAAAGAGTGTTGGACTCTCTCTGACCTTGATAGCCGCGGCATATTGCGGAACATGACATTCCAGCTCGACCGTAGCGCCCAGCATGAGTTCTGGCTCGTAACAGGCGTTCCGGCCTCTGTCTTCGGCGACATTTGCGAGAGTGCGAGGAACTCAAGTGAAGACACTGAAACCTACTACAAACATCAGATTGATGGAGTTGGCGAAGATCGACGAAAGACCTTCAGACAGTTCTGTGAGCATCTTGGTCTTGACGAATGCACTGCTGATGGCCGGGCAAGAGCGTACAGCTACCTACGGCGAATCCGCGTCGAGTTATGGACGGACACGCAGAGCAGCTATGATGAACTCCTCCATTCGGCCAAGCTTCTCGTCAATGGACAACCGCAGAGCGTAGTGGCCTCACTTGCAGGTTTTGCTCAGGACAATCTGAGGAGGCGCATCGTTGCCGCCGACATTTGGACGCACCTTCAGGAATCCGGATTTGAGCCAAGACGCTTGGCTCATGACGACCGGGTGGCGCCGGCGATAGAGAAGCTGAAGCAACAGTTTCGCGATTCGATGGTTCACGGGCTCGTTGACGATCAGTTGATCCCTCGCTCGGAGACGCAGGAACTCAAGCGAGCGTTGGACCAGAATGCCCTGGTGATCCTGCATGGGACCGCGGGCTACGGCAAAAGCGGCATCCTGTATGAACTCAGCTCGAGTCTGGATGCGGAAGGGGCCGTATATCTCCCAGTTCGTCTGGATCGACAACAACCCCACAACACACCACGAGAGTTTGGATTGAGCTTGGGATTGCCAGAGTCGCCTGCCCTCTGTTTGGATTCACAGTCGGGCGGTGGGGGGGCAGTACTCGTCCTAGACCAGTTGGACGCGATGCGGTGGACAAGTTCACACTCGGCGAACTCGTTGGAGGTCTGCAAGGCGCTGGTGGACGAGGTAAGAAGTCTACGCGACAACGGACGGCCTATGTCAGTCGTCTTGTCATGCCGGACATTCGACCTGGAGCATGATCCGCAGATCAAGAACTGGCTTGAAGACCAAGGGCGCAAGTTCATGGGCAGCAAGAAGATCGAAGAGAAGGGGCTGCCTGACACTGTGGTCGACCAGTTCGTCTCCCAATCAGGCAGAAACCCCAAGGACCTCACGCAACGACAGAAGGAGGTACTCGCATCACCCCAAAATCTCGCGATGTGGGTGACAATCACTCGTGAAGGACAGGTGCCCGATTTCCAATCGGGTACTCAACTGATGCGCGAATTCTGGCGGAGCCGCTACAAGGAGCTTGCCAGGGCCAACGTCAATCCCGATGAAGCTGACACTGCCATCGACGAAATCGTGGACTACATGGAGCGAACAGGCAGGCTCTCTGCCCCGGCGAGCCTGATCGACAACCGACAGAAGGTCGCCCATGAGTTACACACGCTCGATGTCCTGCGTACCCATGGCAACCAAGTGATGTTCTCACATCAAAGTTACCTCGATTTTCGAATTGCCGACCGCTTGCTGCGTGCGATACACAAAGGCACGGGTCGCGTGAAAGACTGGCTCGGTCCGAAAGAGAAACAGTCCTTGTTTCGACGTGAGCAGTTGCGCCAAGTGCTGTTCATGCTGTCGGATGAATCGCCCCATGACTTCCTGGAGAATGTGAAGGAGCTGATCGAGAGCAGGGACATCCGATTTCATCTGAAGCATCTGGTTCTGGAGGTCGTGGCCCAGATCCAGGAGCCGAAGCGGTCCCTATGTGAGTATCTGCTGAGATTGTGGAATGAGCCGTTCTGGCAGCCGCACATCCGCAGTACTGTAATCCATGGCCAACCCCAGTACGTGCAATTCCTCATCGCCAAAGGATTGATGTCACGTTTGTTCGATTCAAAGGAAGGAGGAGATCGCAATACCGCACGGTGGTTGGTCTATTCCGTCGCTGAGAAGATCCCAGATGTCGTAACGGACCTGCTCTCGCCATGCGTGGGCAAAGGTGGCGAATGGCTCCAACTGGTCTTAGCGAGCTTGTGCTGGGACTGCGAGAAGGACTCTGACGCCATGTTCGAATTGCGACTTGACTTGGCTCGTGCGGGTATTGTAAAGGCGTTCGTCAACTGGAAAGCATTGACACAGACACACCCATTGCGGGCCATCAGACTCATCGAGGCAGTCATTTCAACGTGGGATACTGCCCCAAAGAGTAGCCCGAGTCCTCAGAGAAACACGCGAGTTCGCTTCGAACAGTGGACCGCCGATGATGTCCAGGGGCTCAAGGCAGCAGCCACCAAGCACGCTGCTGAGACCTGGACCCTGTTGATGCCACACGTCGAGAGGCTAACTTCGATTGAAGCAGATCAGTATGATCCCAGGCTCGCAGACTGGCCGGATAGTAATCGATACAGACACGACGATATGAGCGAGCCCATCCATAGAGGGGTCGTGGAGTTACTCTGCGAGTCTGGCAGGAAGATGGCAACGGATGATCCATCGCGTTTTGCTCAAGACACAGAGGCACTTCGTAACAGCATCTCTCATGTAACCCAGGAGATCCTGATAACCTCCTATGCTGCTCTCTCTCCCCAGTTCGCGGATGTAGCTGTCGGGTGGTTGCTGGCAGACACAAGTCGCTTCAGGCTGGGCACGGGTTACGTCGAACCCGAATGGATGCCAGCCGTCCGATTGATCGAAGCACAATCTCCCCACTGTTCCAAAACACTCTTCCGACAATTGGAGTATGCCATAGTCCACTACCACTGTCCGGACGAGAAGCGCGTGGCTGAGTACCACCTCGCCCGGCAGAGAGAAGGGTATTTCGGGCACTATTGGGGGCAGACACAGCACTTCCTGCTTCCGGCCTTGTGTCGAATCCGTCGGTCGGCACAAGCGGAAGGACTCATCGGCGTACTTGGTCGCAGGTTCCACGGCTACCCCCAGAAGTGGTTCTTGCGTGGTAGCCACATGAGCGGCGGCTGGGTGGGATCACCCATACGGCCGGAACGATTGCATCGGGTAAGCGACGAAGCCTGGTTGGGAATAGTCACTAACAAGCAGATTCCAGAGGACCGTACACATCGTTGGAAACAAATCGATTCACGGCACGTAGTAGAGTCATCCATCACGCAGTTCGCCTGTGATCTGAGGACAATAGCAAAGCGATTCCCAAGTCGATTCGCAAGGCTTGCATTGAGATTCCCTCCTGATGCGCATCCCTCCTACATCGCTGCAATACTCGATGGAGTCAAGAGCACGAAACGTGATGATATCCCGCAGACAGAGAGGGCTTCATGGCAGCCTGCTGATGTGGCTGCGATTGAGGCGATCTTCGACAGACACACGTTGGGTGACAATCGATCTGTCGCCCATGATTTCTGCTGGCTAATCAAGGCGCGAGCCGATGAGAAGTGGTCGGATAAAACGATAGACCGGCTCCTTGACTATGCGATGTATCACCCAGACCCGCGAGAAGCTGAGTTGAACATTCGCCGAGCAAATCAGAAGGAGGAAGAATGCACAGTGGACGACCTGAACACGAACGCGATCAACTGTATTCGCGGAGTTGCAGGGGTGGCAATCGGCGCTCTGCTCTGGGAACACCCTGAGTTGCTCGATAAGCTCAAGCCAGCGATTGTGTACATGGCGAACGACCCACACCCCGCCGTTCGGGTTGCGGCATTGGAGGCAGGTCTGCCCTTGCTGAATCTGCAAAGAGATCTGGCAGTTGACCTGTTCATAAGAGCAGGCGAGGACGATCTTCGAGTGGCGGCTTCTCGGCACGGAGTCCACTACTTCAATGCCTGCATGGAGAGTCATGCTGACAGCCTGTCTCCTGTAGTAATCCGTATGTTCAATTCGGAGATACCTGAGGTTGCCCAAGAAGGCGCAAAGGAAGTCTGCGCTCGCTGGATCTTTCATGGACTCTTTGATCGCGAACTTCGCCAGGGCATCGCCGGATCAACACCCCAACGAAAGGGTATTGCGGAGGTTACAGCACACCTTATAGGGCAAGACGATTACCGTGAGAAGTGTGTTAACCTACTGTTGCAGCTATTCAACGATCCAGACAAGGAGGTGCGGCAGAAGGCTGCTCACGCGGTCTACAATAAACCAGAGCTGCTCAGATGGAGTCAAAGCAAATCGTTCGTAGGCGAGTTCATTCGCAGCCAAGCATTCACGGATGACCCGACGGGCATTCTTTTCACATTCGAGGAATGCCCAGGATCTCTTGTACCTTTTGCGGAACTGGTCTTTGCCATTTGTCAGTGTTTCGTCGGCCCGTTGGGAGAGTTATCGCGAGATATCTCCACCGGGCTCTACTACGATGCCTCTAAGATTCCGTCGCTCCTGCTCCGCCTCTATGAGCAGTGCGAAAGCGACTGTCCGGTAATCGCAGTTCAATGCCTGGACGCATGGGACATCCTCTTTGAGAACCGAATCGGATCCTCAAGGGATACTGCCAAGGCGATTGACCGTTGAGGGGGCAACAACAGGGTCGCATCCGGGATTAGGAAGAACGGTGGGCACAGCCCACCCTACCGCTGTCGCCTTATCGCAGGTCCCTTCTGTACCTTCGGCCCTCGTCGCTCGGGCCTCGAAGAGACTTTCTCACACAGAGCCACAGAGGGCAGACGGGTGTCAGCTTCTTCTTCGTGCCTCTGTGTCTTTGTGTGAGGAAGCCTGGATTCCCGCCTCCGCGGGAATGACAGCGTCGCGTCCACGTTTGTCGCAGTCCTCTCTGTGCGTCCCTGCGTCTCTGCGTGAGTCGATTCGCCTTTCTTCGCGTCCTTCGTGACCTTCGTGGTTTCACAGATTGGACGAGCGGTGTGCGGAGCACACCCTACCGCGGCCGCCGAGTTCCATGATCCCTTCTGCCCTCTGCGTCCTCTGTGGTCGAGAGGAAGATGGATTCCCGCTTCCGCGGGAATGACAAGAGGGATTGCCTCTGCTCACCGCTTCACCCACTGACCTTGACACCCTCTTTGATCTCTGTGGTCTCTGTGGCTCTGTGGCTCTGTGGCGAGCGTCCGTCGGGAGCGGCTGTCACTTGATGGTGACGGTGCAACTGCCGGCGTAGGTTCGTCCGTCGGCGAGCGTGCCGGAGAGGTGCAGTTCCGTCTCGCCGGCGGTGGTGACCGCGTCGAGGAGATCGGACTTGCTGAACGAAGCCATGATCCGGACGGTCTTGTCGACCCAGAGGAAGGCCTTCTGGGCGCTGGCGCGGGTCTTCCCGGGCGAGAGCGTCGGCAGATCGTCCTCATCCCAATCCGCCAGGGTGATATCCTTGGGCAGCGCGATGACCGCGGTGACCTTGGTCGCGGTGCTCTTGCGCTTGATGGTGGAGGGAATCATGGCGACCGTGGCTTCGATCTCCGCCACGACGGGCGGGTTGTCATCATCATCGTCGTCATCGCCCCCGTCGTCGTAGGGGGATCCGATGGCACCTTTGGCGACCTCGAAGTCGTCGAGATAGACTTTGCCGGCCGGGATGGCCAGGTTCTGCGTGGTGACGCCGAGGAAGACGTAGAGCGGGACGTTGCCGTAATAGGTGGCCAGGAAGTCGGGCATGTACTGCCAGGCGCCCTCGTCGCCGTAGCCGGTGTCGCTGATGTAGAGGATGTCTTTGGCGGAATCATAGGTGACGTAGAACGTGACGTTGGTGAGGGTCCGGCCGACGAAGTCCATGGTGTTCCAGTTGTCGTCCTTGAGTTCCCACCAGTAGTTCAGGAAGCTGCGGGAACGTCCGATGCCGACCATGACGTAGCGATCCGCCGGGCCGCCGGAATTCGGGGTGAACCCTAACGCCACCCAGCCGCTGCCGCTGCCGGTGCTGCCAACGTCGAAGTACAGGCTCGCCTTCATTCGGAAGTCCGAGCTCGGATTGATCCACCACTTGTTGCTGACGTAGCCGACGAAGGTCTCGTTGGCATCGGCGGAGGTGGTGAACTGCAGGCGCTTGTTGGTCTCCGTGACCGCGGCGCCGGCGGCGCTGCCGAAGACGTTCCACAGGCTGCTCCGCTTGTTGTCGTCGAAGTTGTCCTGGACCACCGCGGTGGCGGTCGAGTCGCCGGCTCGGGCGACGGCGGAGAGTCCGGTGGCCATGCGGCCGGCGACGAGGGCGACGAGTGAGAACAGGATGAAACTGCGGTTCATAGCACAATCCCCCTTGTAACTTGAATGAGGGCCAACGATTCGTCCATAGCGTCCCGGCGGTCCATTTCGTGCCCCCCGGGGTTGGCGTCTCCACAAGCGCACACGATCGGGGTGCATGCGTTCTCCCGAGTCTCAGGCGACTCGCCTCGTACGGCACTCACGAGACGACTGGCCCGCCTGTGTGCTCGGCAGAATCATCGGGCAACCGAACCCATTTCGGCCGCTCCTCCGGTTCATCTATCATGCTGCATTATACCAGTTTGGCCGTCGCGTGTCAAGCGTGGCCAGGCAAGTTCCGCGAGAAGTCCGCAGGGTAGATACCCGCGGCTGCCGGCCTTCCGCGGGTCGAACGCCCCATGCAGCCTGGAATGACAATATCGGACGAGCAAAGGAGCGCCGGACTTGTCCGCGTAGGTTGGGAATCCCGCCAAGGACTGTGTCTCGTGGATGTCCTGCCGATATCGCCGCCGGGCTGCTCAAATGCGACTCTCGCACGGAACCCGGAACCAGAGCCCCCGAACAGGCGACTGCACAAGGAATCGCGTCTCTCCTCCGCTCTCCCCTACAACCCCCACAACTGCCTGAATGCCGAAGGAGGGAATCGAACCCTCACCCCCTTGCGGGGACAGGATTTTGAATCCTGCGCGTCTGCCAGTTCCGCCACTTCGGCAAGTTGCTTGTTTTCAATGCTTTACGTCACACGCCGCATGGTTCTGAACAGGGTCCTGCGCAACATCTGTACAACACAAAACGCACATGCCGTTGACCCCTCTGACACTTTCTGTTATGAATCTGCACGGTGCCATATGGAGGATCATAATGCACAAGGCGTGGCTGTACAAGCGCAAAAACCGCGACGGATACCACGTGATGTGGTACGGCTCGGACGGTCGCTTGAGAAGCAAGCAGGCCCCGACCAAGGGTGTCGCGGAACGGTTCAAGCAGCGACTCAAACGGGAGATGAACAGCGATCTGTTCACCGATGCACAGAGCATCGGCTGGGACGAGGTTGTCGCGGAGTACCTCAAGCACATCAGGCTGGTACGCAGGGCCGGCGCGAACACCATCGAATCCTACGACGATGTCCTGAGCAACTTCCGCCGGCTCGTGGGTCCGATCCCCTCGATCCAGGTGCCGGACGCGGTGACGCGGTATGTCGCCGCCAGAACGGAGGATGGCGTGAGTGCGGCCACAGTCAACAAGGACCTTCGCACGCTACAGACGTTCATCCATTGGGCCGTGGAAGCCCAGTACATGAACGCCACAGTCATCAAGTGGCGCGCCCTCAGACAGAAGACAGTCACCAAAGCCAAACGGGCAATCACCGTGCCGGAACTGGCTGCTCTGATTCAGGCGGCAACGGACCTCTACCGGGTCACATGGCGCATCCGAATCCTGTTGGCGGTCAGTACGGGCATGAGACGCAGAGACATCGAACGACTCTCCCTGGCGGACATCGACCTGCAGGCAGGGAATCTCCACGGGGTCAATCAGAAGGCCCACAAGGAGAGCTTTCACCCACTCCACAGGGACGTGATTCCGGAATTGCGAGCGTACATGGCCGAGTTGCCACGTAGTCAGACACGCCTGTTCGCCGACAAATGGCACGACACCAAATGGGGCAGGATCAAGTGCCGAGCCGCCATTCAGGGGCTTCGGTATCACGACCTGCGAGTGTCATGCGCCAGCTTCATCTTGCAAGCAGGCTTCTCTACCAGTGTGGCTCAGAACATCCTCGAACACGGTACGCCGAACCTCACCCACGACATCTATACCGACGTGACTCCGGTCTACCGGAACGCGGTGAACGCCATCCCCCTGGGCAAGGCCCTCAGCACCCAGTCGGGTGAATCGTCTTCCGCTCCAGCCAATCATGAATATCCTTCAGCCAATAGCGAATCCCGGCGACCTTGATGTCGGGCGGCCCCTTCTTCCGGCACCGCCACGTCGCCAGGGCGTTGACGCTCGTGAGGAGCAGTTCCGCAGCCTGTTTGGGAGTGAGTAGCTCCATGGATGCCTTCTCGTCTGTCACTAGTCTTTTCTCCATCTTCTTTACCATTTCTACTCCCTTATGCACTTGTCAAAGAGTCCGTTCAGTAGCGGGGGGCGGGATCGAACCGCCGACCTTCGGCTTATGACGCCGTCGCGCTGCCACTGCGCCACCCCGCAATCAGGCCCGACGGAACGCGAGCGGGAATCCCGTCGGGCGGCTATCAACATCGCGGCCTTTGGCCGTCAAACGGTAGCGACGTGTGCCGGAGATCTTGCGAACCAAGCCGTGGGCACGCAAAAGCCGCAACAGACGTGTGACCCGTGCCCCAGCGCGATGGCGTTCTTCGCGGGTGCGGCAGGCTTGGGGATACAGATGCGCCACCACATCGCGATTGCGAAATCCCTGCAAGGTGTACTCGCCTCGACCGACGACCTCCAGGAGTTCTTGATCGAGAACAGACCAAGGTTGTAGAGCACGCACCGGCCGGCGTTTCCAACGGGTGGGTCGACAGACCGAAGCCACCAACTGCTTGAGCGGGACTTCGCTATCCAGCGAGGCCAGGGCCTCCAGGTAGCGGTCGTTGACCCCCTGGCAGATCTCGGCCCGACGTTGGGTGTCGGCGACTCCTTTGCGCAGGTAACGCCACTGCTGGGGCCCCTCGGGATCGTTCTCTTTCGGGCGGTACGCTTTGAAGGAGTATGGATCGTTCATCGTGGTCTCGATCCGCAGGAGGTTGCCCTGCTTGTCGTACATCTTCACGGAATTGCCCTGGACACTGTGCTTAACCCGAACGCCTTCGGGCCGGCGGAGATAGGAACTGACGATCTCTCCCTTAAAGGGGCCACTGGGCTTTTTGCCCAGAAACCGCATCACATCCGGGCTCGCAAAGGTGGTCAGTGCCCCCTCGACGAAGGACGGATACACCCGAGCCAGAGCCTGCGGCGAGTCAAACATCACATCGGTAGCCCATTCGCTCTCCGTCATCGACCAGTAGTACTCCGTGCGGAAGCCTCTGAGGATGTCCTTCTGCAGGGGATGGACTTGCTCGGCAATCGATCGCAGGAAAGCAGGCCAGCGGAACCGTCGCAATTCCTCCATGAGTTTTTGACTGGCGGAGACATCTTCCAGCCAGCTAAAGCAGTTGTCCCGCTGCGTATAGCCCAGTCCTTGTTTGTCCATCTGTCGGGCCAGCCAAGAGCGGCCGTTGAAACAGACCTCGATGGTAAAGGGAAACCACGTCTGCAATCTCGCATGCATCAGGCCGAAGTCCTTGTGCCTCCAGTAGTGGTACAGATGGACGCACTTGCGCAGGGCCTTTTGCAGGGAGATCGTTTTGCTCGCACGGTCCGACTGCACCTTGTAAGACTGACAGGGCTCGACGCAACTAAAGACGCACACGAGCCCTTCCTGGACCCGGTCCTGCTCGGCAATGGTCTGAGCCTGCTCGTACTTATCGACCGCCGAGGAAGACAGGTACAGCACCGGTCGGTCCAACCGCCGGGCCGCCTGCTCGGAGGCCTGTCGCACCGCAAGACAGGTCCGCTCGACAAAGGCACCGAAGTCCTTCAACCACACGCCCACATGGGACAGGTAACTCATCATGCCTCCGACGTTGGCCAGAATCCGCTGCATCCCCCGCATCCGCACGCGATCCCAGCCACTGAGGACTCCCGTGACATCCTTGCGATACTTCTGTATAAAAGCCTCCATGGCGTTGCTCCTTTGGAACGGTACGGTTCGGTAAAAGCGATACCGTACCCCAAAGCGCAACGCCTTTCACCCTTTTGGTTGCGGCCGAGCGCAGCGAGGCCGCGCTGGGTCGCTTCGTGCCCTTCGTGGTGAAGAAGAACGGTGGGCGGAGCCCGCCCTACCGCTGTCGCCCATTCCACAGTTCCTTGTCCCGCCCTGTGGCCCTTCGCGTCCTTTGTGGCGGATCGGTTCGTCGCGTGTGAAGCGTCAAGCGTCGTGCGTGGTCCTCCGACCTTCTGACCTTCGCACCTTCCTTTAGCCCTCTGTGGCCTCTGTGTCTCCGCGGTGAATTACCTGTACTGAAGTAGGAATAGCACAATTCGTGCAACATTTGAAAAGGGAAAACGGGCTGCGCGTGAGATTTTTTTTATTGCAGGCCGGGACTGAAGTTGCGGCGGTTTTCGACGCCTGCCAAACGCAGATTTTTCGACAAATTCGTGCAACATCGGGCAATTATAGAGGCGCCTCTTTTTTTCGGCGCCTCCGAAAGGTTGTGCCTGATGCGCGAGAAACAGGCCGTCGGACGGATCGACCGCAGGTTTCGCGGGATGCTGCCGATCTACATGGACGCGGCGGGCGAGTACTGTCGCATCCCGCTGACCCGTCGGATGTACGCGAAGGTCGATCCGGAAGACTACTGCTGGCTGTCGCAGTTCCGCTGGCATTACGTGCGGACGAGCCGGACGTTTTACGCGGTCCGGCCGAGCTACCACGCAGGCCGGTCGGGCAAGGTCTGGATGCACCGCGAGATCATGGGCACGCCCAAGGGACTCGTCTGCGACCACATCAACCACAATGGACTCGACAATCGCAAGGCCAACCTGCGGAACTGCACCGTTGCCCAGAACAATCTCAACCGGGTCCACTATCGCAACGGGCGATCGCGGTACAAGGGCGTCTGGTGGAGCAAGAACATGCAGATGTGGGGCGCGGAGATTCAGGCTCGTGGCCGGGCGGAGTTCCTGGGCTACTTCGTGCACGAGGTGCAGGCGGCGCGGGCGTACGACGGAGCCGCCCGTCGGCTGCACCGGGACTTCGCCAGTCTGAACTTCCCCGAGGAGCAGGGGGGCGAGGCACAGGTGGCGGGCGGCTTCGGACGGACATGCGACGAGACTCGACGTGCGACCGCGGATGACGGATGAGTGTCCCGCAGGTCGTGCGCGGGGTTGTGTCTTCTCATTCGATGTTGCCCGGCGCGTGGCGGTGGGCCAGCGCGCGGGCCATGTAGGCGTCGAGCAGCTCGATCTTGAATTCGGCGATCATCTCATCGACGCTTGTCTTGTCGTCCTCGCTGGCGATCAGTACGGACCCGAGGAATCCGGGATCAGTGATCTGGACCTTCGGTCCGTACTTGGCTTTCAGCTCCCGCAGGCGCGACCAGTTGTAGTCCAGGTGCGCCAGGCGGCAATCGAGATTCACATCCGCGACGACGTAGTCGAAGTAGTTCGTGTTGGAGGCGACGACCTCGCCCAGCGGATTGCGGATCTCGCACGGCAGACCTGCGATGGCCCCAACGAAATGGGCCCGGCAGGAGTACGCCCAGTAGGCCTGCATGAGCCCGCCGTGGTACATGGAGGAGAAGATGATGAGGTCGGGCTTGGCCTGGACGTACTTGAGCCGGAGTTCGTCGAAGTTCAGGTCGAAACAAATCGCGAACGCCACGCGGCCGAAGTCGCAGTCGAAGACCGGGGCGTCCCGCCCGCACAAAATGCCGCTCTCCGTGGTCTCCTCGATGACGACGTGATTCTTGTTGTAGACGCCGACGGTTTGGCCCTGCCGGTCGATGAGGGTGCTGGAGTTCCGCCAGGTCCCGTCGTCCATCTCTCGTGCGGCGGAATAGACGATGTAGCAGTGGTTCTCCGCCGCGACCTTGGCGAAGAAGTCCCGCACCTGGTTCTTGCGGACGCGGTAGTAGGCCCGACACTGGTCTCGCGACAGGCCGGCGGGACGGTCGCACGCCTCCGGGACCACGATCAGGTCGGGTCGGTCCGGCAGGACCTGCGAGAACTCCCGCTGCCAGTGGGCGATCATCCGTTCCACGATCTGCTGGGGGTCGGCCTTGGCATCGACCGACGCCGGACGCGGTCCCAGGGTCGCGATCTTCACGTGGCCTCGCTTCTTGGCGGGCGCCTGCTCCGACGATGCGCCCTCCCGGACCGTCGCAGGAGCAGGGGCGATATCGGCCGCTCGCGCGGGGATGTTGAGGCCGCCTGCCCACAGTAGAAGGGTCCCGGTCACAGTCAGCAACAGCGTGTAGGCTAGCAAGTTCGAGGTCTTCATAGCGATGCTCCTTCGTGCGAAGCGATTTGTCCTGGGCCAGCCAGGTGGCCTGTGACGAACAGACTGCCTTCGGATGGTAACGACTCCGCGGACGCCGTTCAAGCCACAACCCTGACGCCCACACGGGAGGCGATCAAGAGCACCGTCTTTTGTGATACAAGAACTCGCATGTGTGTGATACAATCCCCACCATGCAGGAGAACAAGACACTGAAGAATCTGGCCGTTCGCACACAGGATGCGGTGGGGCATTATTGGCGGACCCGGTCGGTACAGCGCCGCAAGCAGCAGCGTACGGGCAAGTCTGACCAGGGCGCACGTGGCGCCGTCACGGGCGGCGCCCAGATGGACGGTTTCATCCGCCTGTTCACTGATCTGATTTGTGATGTAGGGATCGCGCGGGAGTGCGTCTACTACGAGAGTGCAGTCGAACTTCCCGGCTTCTTTCGGCCGACGAAGGAATGGGACCTGCTCGTGGTGAAGAACGGGACGCTTGTCGCGGCAATCGAGGCCAAGTCGCAGGTGGGCCCTTCCTTCGGGAACAACTTCAACAACAGGACCGAGGAGGCACTGGGTAGTGCACTCGATCTGTGGACCGCCTACAGGGAGGGGGCCTACGTCACGAGTCCACAGCCCTTCCTGGGTTACTTCTTCATGCTCGAAGACAGTCCTGCGTCGAATCATCCCGTGCGCGTGAAGGAGCCCCATTTCAAGGTGTTCCCTGAGTTCGTGGGATCGTCCTACTCTCAACGGTATGAACTGTTCTGTCGGAAGCTCGTCCTCGAGAGGCACTACACGTCAGCCGCCTTCATTACGTCTCAGATGGCCGGCGGCGAGAAGGGCGAGTACACAACACCTGCCGACGACCTATCTATGGAGAGATTCGCCAGAACGCTCATCGGGCATCTGGCTACAGTTGCATAGCATGAGTGGAACCACACACAGACTGATCAATGGCGATGCAAGGGACTTGTCCTTCCTCCCATCAGAGAGTGTTCACCTGGTGGTCACATCCCCGCCGTACTGGAACCTGAAGCGGTACAACGAGCACGATGATCAACTCGGCCACATAGACGACTACGAGGCATTCCTGGATGAACTCGAGAAGGTCTGGCGGCACGCATTCCGGGTCCTGACGCCGGGTGGGCGCCTCGTCTGTGTGGTTGGTGACGTCTGTGTATCACGACGACAGTTTGGCCGACACTTGGTCTTTCCACTCCATGCGGATATTTGCGTGCGATGTCGGAAGATCGGCTTCGACAATCTGAACCCGATTATCTGGCACAAGATTGCCAACGCCTCGTACGAGGTCTCCAACGGCTCCAAGTTCCTCGGCAAGCCTTACGAGCCAAATGCCATCATCAAGAACGACATCGAGTTCATTCTGATGCAGAGAAAGCCCGGCGGGTATCGCCAGCCTACCGAGGAGCAGCGTCGCGAGAGCCGGATCGACAAGAAGGTGTTCGACGAATGGTTCCAGCAAATATGGAACATCACAGGGGCATCCACACGCAGTCACCCCGCGCCGTTTCCGCTTGAGCTTGCGACCCGGCTCGTGTGCATGTTCTCCTTCACCGGCGACACGGTGCTCGATCCGTTCTGCGGCTCCGGCACAACCATGGTTGCGGCCCTCAAGAACGGGCGCAACAGCGTCGGCATCGAGATCGACAGGCAGTACTGCCGGATGGCGGCAAAGAGACTGAAAGCGGAAAGCTCCGGCCTCTTCACGTCCGCCGAACTCGTCTTCGAACGAGCCGTCATCGAATCCTCGGGTCCAGCGATCTATGTCGATCCAGAACTGTCTCGTCTTCGAGCCACGCGTCAACCATCTCCATAGTCGTCGGTGGCACGGGCAGTCGAACCGGGTCTGACCATAGACATAAGGAGGATGTGACGCTGTCTCGCTCCCCAGGGTCGTATAACGGGGACATCGGTGCGTCGAGTGATCCTCAACGCACCGATGTCCGAAGGGTGTTTTGTGTCAGGCAGTGGTCGAAAGAACGGTCTGAGTCGTTCTATCTGTCAAAGACCGACATCCGAACCCCTACGGCGACGCAGGTACCCGACCAGGCAGCTTCCCAGGCCGGCCAGGAGCAGTGCCCCAGGCGCCGGAATTGCGGGTCCGTTCAGGATGATTCCAACGTTGTCTATGCTAAACGACTCGTCGCCGGCACCTTGCCAACCGTCGCCGTCGGCCCACCAGGAGATGGTCAAGGTGCTGGCACTGTGGGCGATGTCGTCAAAGGTCGAGTCCACGCCCATGTCGTAGGCAGCATCCGGCCAACCGGTGTTGGCAGCGAGGTAGACGCCCCAGACCAACTGGCCGTCGGCAGGGGCGACGTAGGACTGATCGCTGATATCCTGAAAATCGAAGGTCTCCTCGAAGATCTCGACGCCGTCAATGGCCACATTGAAGTAGTCGGGCGGCACAGTTCCGCCTGCACTTGTATTGCCGTCCCAACTGTCGATGGCCGCGAACAGGAAATTCAGATCGATGCTGCTGTGGCTGGGCAGACCGGTCAGCGTCAGCGTGACGGCGCCACCGCCGCTGGTCAGATAGTAATTGCCGAAGCCATAGGCGCTGTAGCCTTCGGTGGCAGCGACGCTCCCTGCGCCGCTGAACTCCGCGGGGAGGGTTCCCGTTTCGAAATCCCAGTTCAGAGCTGCGCTGGCACTGCCGGCCAGGAGCAACCCCACAATTGCGACTGAGGCCAGTTTCTTCAACATGGTCGTCCTCCTTCAGTAGAACATGCCCCTGAGAACTTCTTGTTGTGAAACGACTTTGGCTTGACAGAGTGCTATGGCAAACATGACGCGCTACAGAATCATAGAATGGCGTCTTCAGAGCGTTTTGTCAAGACTGAAAATCGAGAATGAAGGCGAGAAGGGCAAACCATTGGAGGTTTGTCCACGTCGGGCGTTCTGTTCTTTGGCGGTTCGGGAGATTGTGGGACTACGGGCTCGTCCAGCCGATGGCGTTCAGTGCGGGCTGGATCTCCGGGTTGGACATGAACAGGTTCCAGCACAACTGCGTGCGATGGTTCTCGATCATGATCAGGATCGGGCCCTGGTCGATGGCGACGTAGCCGGAGGCGAACCAGCTCTGGGCCGGATGGAAGGCGTCGTAGAAGCCGAACGGGCCCCAGAGGTCCTGGCCGTAGGTGTGGTAGAGGTGCTTGAGCGTCGCGAGGGACTCGGCGGGGACGTAGGGCATCGCGCTGAGCGCCGCGGTGGGGGAGATCGTGCCATTGTCGTTCGTCGGGGAATGGGCGTCGTAGCCCCACGGATCGAAGCTGGCGGTCAGGCCCCAGACCAGGTCGCTGTAGCCGGCATATCCCTTCGGGTTCTCGATGCAATAGGCCCGGTGGATCAGCGAGATGTTCCGGCTGTTGTCGAAGTAGTTGCAGTACTTGTCCCTCTTGTCGCGGGGGTCGAAGCCCAAGTGGCTGTAGTGCGTGAAGAACAGCGGGCCGCCCTGGGCGGGGCCCACCCATTGCCGATAGTTGTAGTACGTATTGGGATTGGCGTAGTCGGCGGCTCCGGCCCAGCCATTGTAGTAGCAGGAAGCGGGAATCGGAGACGTCGGCGAGGCAATCGCCAGCAGATAGACGATCATGCACTCGTTGTAGCCGCGAATGGCGTGGTTGATCTTCCAGCCGCAGGTGGGCGACCAGTGCCAGTACAGCACGTCGCTCCTGGGCAGTTGGCGGTACCAGCTCCACTCGACCTGTTCCCACAGGCGGGTGGCCCTCGTGCGGATCTCCGTCTCGACGGGGTCGTTGGCGTCGAAGTACTGACGGGCGGTGAGCATGCCCTGGACGACGTAGGCGGTCTCGACGAGGTCGCCGCCGTCGTCGTACTGGCTGAAGGGCCTGGTCCGGCCCGAGTCGCCGTAGATCCAGTGCGACCACGCGCCGTGGTAGCGGGTCGCCTTCTCCTCCAGGAAGGTCAGGATCGTTAGGACCCGCTGGGCGGCCTGCGCCCGCGTGACGAATCCCCGCTCGGCGCCGACGCAGATGGCTATCAGGCCCATGCCGGTGCCGCCGGAGGTGCAGGTGTCGGCGCCGTGACCGAACCCGTAGCCCTCGCGCGCCAGACCGCTGACCGGGTGGGCGTAGTCCCAGAAGTACCGGAAGGTCGCCTCCTGCACGGAGGTGAGCAGTTGCTCGTCAGTCATGGCGCGGGAAGTGGCGGAGGCGACGTTGGAAGGCTCGGACTCCCCGCCTCCGCGGATGGCGACTGCCTTGACGCAGTAGTGATAGGTTGCGTCGTTGGCGCCGAAGAAGTCGCTGTAGACGGAGGTCTTGTGTACCGAGCGATTGACCTTGACGAACGGCCCGTCCACGGACTCGGCGCGATAGATGTTGTAGCCTTCGAGGTTGGGGTCCGCGCTGAGCGACCATCGCAGGTCGATTCGACTGTCGTGGCCGATGGTGGTCACGTCGTTGGGCGCCGCCGGCGGGGCAGGGGGCGGTGCCGTCTCGGACTGCGCCAGCGTGCCGATCTCGTCGGCGGTAAGCGGGCGATCGTAGATCCGCACGTCGTCGATCAGGCCGTTCCAATACCGCCCGGGCGATTGTCCGTTCTCGCCGATCAGGACGGTCCTCCAGTTGCTGTTGATGCTGCCTGCGAGGGATTTGGAGTCGACGCAACTGCCGTCCTGGTACATGCACAGTTGCGAGCCGTCGTAGACGCCTCCGATGTGGTGCCAGGCGCCGTCGTTGACGTCGTTGCTGTAGACTTCCGGCCAGCCTCCGCCCGCCAGACCCAGGCACAGGAAGGCGACCCGATTGTCGTCCCGCGTCCGCGCCAGGACCCAGTCGTCGCCCTTGGTGACGAGGGCGTTCCATTTCCTATCGAACGCGCGGACCGCGATCCAGCAGGCGACGGTGATCCGCTCGGTGAAGGTCAGGGACGGGTCGTCGCCGACGTCGAGGTAGTCGCCGTTGCCGCTCAGGTCCAGGCACCAGCCCCGCTCGGCGTCGCTCACCCAGGCGGGGAACCCGACGAGCTTGCCGTGATGGGTCCCGGCGCTGTCGTTGGCGTTGCCGTCCAGCTTCCAGTGGCCGACAAGATTCGGGTCCGTCGCGGACGCGGACGCCCGGCCCATCGCCGCCAGGAGGAATGCCATCGCCAGGAACGCCGCTCGGGGACCCGTGGAGATGCTGCTTGTCATCGCGTACCTTCCTTCCCGTGCAGGGGTTAACCGTCGGGGTGCAGGACCCTGCAGATGCACTGCTGCCTGCCATGGTCTATTCTATTCGCGCGGGCACGGGAATACAAGCACCCTCCACGGACCGGACAATTGCATGATCCCCTCTACTGCGTCTGTCTCGAAAGAAGACTCATCCGGTTCTTGCGTACTTTCGTGATCCAGGCACGCCCGAAGCGGTCGTGCAAGGGAGGTTTTCCGCTTTCAGCCAATAGCATGGCGGGTGGGCGGCAGGACACGCCAGTGCGGATGTCTCGGG
>Ga0209096_1001693_pt1 | contig 23283 bp, 28 predicted proteins | sample AD_UKC034_MetaG_FD_184407 | JGI IMG/M metagenome (GOLD analysis project Ga0209096, IMG submission 184407) | Active sludge microbial communities of municipal wastewater-treating anaerobic digesters from USA - AD_UKC034_MetaG (SPAdes) (version 2) | ecosystem: Engineered > Bioreactor > Anaerobic >... | reverse complement strand
ACCTCCGGGAGGTCAATTATTGATCAATTTTGAGGGGGGTATGTTTTGAAAATCAAAAATCTAATGCTGATAATCAGTATGTTATGTTGACAAATTGGCGAATTTTAAATTTAGTCGGTCAGTAGTGAAAATCAATATCTCATCTTTTCGGGGATTACTCCTCGTACACCCCCTCTCGGATCGTCAACATCGCCCTGATAACGCGGGATCAGATGGATGTGCACGTGGAAAATGGTTTGGCCGGCAGACTCGCCAATGTTGATGCCGATGTTGAACCCGTCCGGGTGGAATTGATCCGTGATGATCTTTTTTACCTCGTTGATCAACTGCCAGCAGGCATACTGTTCACCTGGACCGAGCTCAAAAAAATCTGCACAATGCCTTTTTGGAATGATCAAAACATGACCTGCATTGACGGGAAATTTATCATAAATGGCATATGCCAGGTCGGATTCAACAATGATCTCCCGGTTGTCATCGAGGTGACAGAATGGACAATCCGGATGGTCTCCTTTTGTGGTTTTCTGTTTAGTCATCCAGGGAGTCAATGTTTAGTGATACTCTGATCGTTCATTTTCCAATCCATCATTCCATAAATTCAAATCCGTTATTTGACGCGATGGTGATCAAGGGCTGAAGCCGTTCTCTGAATTTGTTTTTCGTGAAACTCTCTGTCAGATTTCCAACTCCATTTAAGTCAGGAAAGATCGTTAAATAGTCTTCAAGGAACTTATTCCCGGGATTCTTGTCTCTGACAATTTCGACGGCTGACCGCTGAAGATTGTAAAATGAATTGAAATATTTGTTCAGAGGAGGAAGCTTGTCGCTTTTTATGCTGTTGAAAGAAGGATTTGCCGGGATAAGATTCCAGATCAGATCATGCGAAACAAAGGAATAGGGTATGAAGTGCTCTATATCGTAGTTGCCCACCGTCAGTCTGGCACCGGTATAGATGCAATCGACCGAGCCAAGCTCATTGATCACAATATCCCAGAATCGCGTGCGCTGCTTTGTGAGGCTGATCCGGGTTGCAGGCTTGATCAGCTTGTTTGGGATGTCAGGAACACTCGGATTCTTTGACTGCAGGAACGAAGCAAGGTTCCAGTAACAAAAATCCCTCAGGATTCGTATGTTTTCGAGCAAATAGTCTTCCCAGACAGGATTTATTTTGATATAGCCATGATGCAAAGCGTAAAGACAGTCATTGCCGAACCGTTGAGACACCGAGTAAATTTCATTCTTGGTCAGTTTCGGGAACCACGGGCTTATGAACCAGTGCGGGACCTGATTGTTGAAATACTTCAGTTGTTCCAGCGTTTCAAGTCTTGTTGAATTAGCTAAAATACTGAAGATCAATTCTCTTTCCTCATCAATTTCAATAGATTCGTATTCTTTCACCAGTTCTATTGCCCGTTGCAGCTTATCCTGCTTTCCAAAAGAAATATGAAAATAATTGATCGTGTACCAGGCATTGGAGATCATCCTGGCAAACAGATCCTTCTTTAAAATGACTCTTTGACCCTGTTCAAGGCATTGAAGAATGGATAACAGCCAATAGAACTTATACGTCGCAGATGTGTTATTGAAACACGCTGCAAGCAGACGTACAGGCAGACCTTTCTTTAATGGAAGATCCATTTAGACTTCAATGTATTTCGATCATCCGAAATTAATAAAAATTTTAATTCCCTGTCAAATCCTTAGTGTTCTGTTTTTTCAGCTCCCTTTTACCTCACTCAATCTGCTTCTGTTCCAACCCTTCCAGCATCTTCATCTCCCGATTCAGGGAATCCGTTGCAATGCCTTCCACACGCCCCCAGAAATTGAGCATACTTTGCTTTGCCTGGAAAATATGTGCCTCACGTTCGGCAAACTTCTTTATGGCAGCCTCTTTTTCCTTGCCCAATGATTCGTCCTTTGAGATCCAGTCTTTGTTAAACGCCTGGGTTTGCTTTCTTTCATAAAGGATCATCCCGCTTTCCTGGCCGGCATTGTTCTTTACAACCTGTATGATATCCGCCCCGGTGATCCCTGATGGCACATCGTTGATGTCGTCAAAGGGGAAGGTGGCTTTGAGAAAATCACGCAGTTCGATTTCTTTAACCTCTCCCGCCAGCTTATTGGAGCCCTGATCAATTTTTAACTGTGCCTCGGTCAGACGCTTATTCAGATCAGCGATCATTTTATCCCTTTTCTGAAGTTCTGTTTTGCTTTTTTCGGACTCGCTTCTGATAATTCTCTCCTTCTCTTCAGACAGTTCCTGATTCAGTTTTTCTGATATCTCGGCTTCAAGGGTGGTTTTTAACTCATCTTTTTCCCTGATAAGCTTTGCCTTCTCTGCTTTGATCTTGTTCAGATCCTTTACCTGTTCCGATTTTTCATTTAATTCATCCTGAAGCGTTTTAAACTGTTCTGATTTTTCCTCGTCAATCTGTTTTCGAAGAGTTTGTACAAGAATGGTTTTTTCTGCATTGAGTTTGATCTTTACGGCGTTCTCCACCTGTTCCCCGAGGGACTTTATGTTTTTTTCAAGTTCTGCTTTCCCGGATTCAAGGTCCTGCAGTTTTTGCCGGTAGTCTTCTTCCTTTTCAGCATCCCTGGCGTCAAAATCCTTCTGAAGCTGTTCTTTCACCTGGTCAAAAAGAACTTCGCTGACATTGATTTTTTCGCCGCACCTGGGGCAGGTGATGGTGTTTTTTGATTCTTCCATGGAAATTTTTTGATTTTTCGGTTTTCATGGCAAAGATAACCGGAACCGATGCAGTGTATCTGCATTGGGGGACTTTCTTTTGAATAGCCATTACCGATTGCCGAGGTAGAATTAGAGGTGGCAGGCGAAGGAGAGATTCCAAAGGAAATACGAAATAAGAAATACTTCAGAAATCAAAAATCAGCATTCCTTGTTCGTCATTCAATACTTCCCCGAAAAAGGGTAACAAAACCGCCTCTTTCCGTATTAACCAATGTGATATCTGATGAACGATTAACCGATATCTGATTTTTGCTTTTTGCTTTTTGAAATTTAAATGGATATGGATGATTTGATGATACCGGAAGAGGTCATTATGAACAAGATATACCTGATCCGGGGGAAGAAGGTTATGCTTGACAGCGATCTGGCAAAACTCTATGTAGTGGAAACCAAAGCATTGTAACAGGCAGCCCGCAGGAATCCGGAACGTTTTCCTGATGATTTCATGTTTAAGCTTAGCAATAAGGAGTTTACTGACTTGAGGTCACAATTTGTGACCTCAAGCTGGGGTGGGACACGATATGCTCCAATGGCATTTACTGAAGCTGGAATTGCCATGCTCTCAAGTGTACTGAAAAGTAAAAGAGCCATTGAAGTCAATATCAAAATCATCAGGATATTTATAAAGCTAAGAAAATTGCTGACAGTAAACGAGGAGATCCTTGGAAAACTTGGTGAATTGCAACTGAAAGAAGCAGAGCATGATCAACAAATCCATCTGATCTTTGAGTATCTTGACCAACTTGAACAACCCCGGCAGGAAGAGGAAGATTTCAGAGACAGGAAACAGATCGGATTCAGGCAGACGGAATGAATAGCCATTAAAGATTGCAGAAGCAGAAGTTGAGGTGAAAGGCGAAGAAGATTTACCAAAGGATATATGAAATAAGAAATACTTCAGAAATCAAAGATCAGCATTCCTTGTTCGTCAATCAATACTTCCCTGAAACAGGGTGACAAAACCGATGGCAAGGGGATTAACTGATGAGCGGAATCGAATTATTGATTAATTTTGAAAAAACCAAACATCATTCGTATGCATACCATCCGCCTTCGTGTAAACGAAAAGGTAATCGGAAATCTGCTGAACCTCCTTTCCCGGTTCAACAAAGAAGAAATCGAAATCATTACTGAGGACGAGGAGTTCGTCTCTGTTCAGAATTACCTGAAAGCGGAACTCCGAAAACTCGAAGAGGGAAAAGCATCCTACATCACCCTTGAAGACCTGGATCGCGCTTTGGAGGAAAAGATTAAGGGGTATGAAAATAATAATCACTGAGTCGTTTAAGGAAAGACTGGAAAAACAGGTGGCATTTATCGCTGCTGACAGCCCTTCACGTTCCAGAAAGTTTAAAAATGATATAATCAGGGCCATACACAAAATACTGCCAAAACCTTTTAAACACAGACAATCCATCTATTTCGAAGATCCTGACATAAGAGACCTCATTTTCAAAGGATATACCGTTGTTTTCAGAGTTAATCAGGAAAAAGATGTCATCGAAGTGTTCGGCTTTGTGAAATATCAGCAGAATTTGACAGAATAATTTATTTCTGAACTCATATTTCTCTTTGCCCCTCGCCTTCAACTTCAACTTCCACCTCTACTTCGCTAATCATTAATGGAATTTTATTTTCTATGTCACCCCTGACGGGGTTTTGAAATGACCGGCTGATGATTTTTGCTACCAATATCTCGCACCTACGGTGCTCTGGATATTGGAGCTGAATTAAGGACCGGCCTCTTGAAAATTGCCGCCCGGAAATTTACCGAAAGTGAATTCCATTTACTAATTTATCAGTTATGGCGGAGCAACCTAGGGAAGCGGACTGAGGCCTCCCGCTATTCGCGGGATAAACTGCAGGCCGAGGGAGCTTTCCAGTTGCGAAGCCTTAACGAGGCCCTGCGGCCGGGGAGCAGAACGAATAGCCATTAAGGATTGACCAAGTCGAAGTAGAGGTGAAAGGCGAAGTGGATTTACCAAAGGAAATATGAAATAAGCAATACTTCATAAATCAAAGATCAGCATTCCTTGTTCGTCAATCAATACTTCATTTAAAGCAATGATAAGCTTTAACTATTGAGATAGGCCATTAGCGCTGGATACCAAGATATCTTCAATAGTCCTGATAAGCCTTTTGGAGGGCTCTACAAGAGGGAGAACCGCATTCTCGTCGAAATCAAAAAAGTCGTTATAGTCTCCTTTTTGCCTTTTCTCAAAAATATCGGAGTAGTGCTTTCCAAGATCTTTGCTGATTCGCCCGGTCTGTATATAGAATTGACCAAATTTTTGACGGCATCCTGAATGGCTCGAAAATTCGATTCCATCCTTCATTAACAAGGCCCCAACAGCATAGAAGCATGCATAGTAAAGCCGGTTGACTGCCGTATTCCATAACTTGTTTTCAATCAAGATATCAACCTCATTAATAGTGTCCTTAGCACGCTGAATCCGGTAATTTACATAATCCTGCTGCTTCAAATCCTTCATAATGGAATCCCTTCTTTGTTGACATTAGCATAAAAAGGTGTGATGGAATATTTCGTATTCCATTCTTGTTCGGCATAAACCATAGGACTGATCACCTCTCCGGTTTCAAATTCAAGTTCATATAATGGATCAACGACTTGTTTCTCAATTTCCCGTGTAATTTTTTGATGAGCTAATAGAATGAGAATATCCCAATCCGAGTCAGATCTTGCAGTACCTTTAGCACGTGACCCATATAGAATGATCTTTGCCTTCGGTTCCACAGATAGTACCGTTTCCTTAATGCGGTTAATAAAAGCTACCGTTTCCTTTTTCATAGTGCAAAGATATTGAACAAAATGCTATTTCATGACAGCCTTTAAAATATTGCTGCCGGGGTATTCATTCAGGCTAACGTGCAACTGCAGGCCAAATTCTATGTCACCCCTGACGGGGTTCTGAAATGATCGCCTGATGATTCTTGCTACCAATATCTCGCCCCTTCGGGGCTCTGGATATTGGAACTTAATTAAGGACCGGCCTCTTGAAAATTGCCGCCCGGAAATTTACCGAAAGTGAATTCCATTTACTAATTTATCAGTTATGGCGGAGCAACCTAGGGAAGCGGACTGAGGCCTCCCGCTATTCGCGGGATAAACTGCAGGCCGAGGGAGCTTTCCAGTTGCGAAGCCATAACGCGGCCCTGCGGCCGCGGAGCAGAACGAACATCCATTAACGCCTGTCCCGCCGAAAGGCGGGAATTACCCAGGTAGCCTGTCCTGATGGAAATCAGGAAAGTAGAGGTGAAAGGCGAAGTCGATTTGCCAAAGGATATATGAAATAAGAAATACTTCAGAAATCAAAAATCAGCATTCCTTGTTCGTCATTCAATACTTCCCCGAAACAGGGTAACAAAACCGCCTCTTTCCGTATTAACCAATGTGATATCTGATGAACGACTAACCGATATCTGATTTTTGATTTTTGCTTTTTGAAATTTAAAAGGATATGGATGATTTGATGATTCCGGAAGAGGTCACTATGAGCAGGATCTACTTGATCCGGGGACAGAAGATTATGCTCGACATGGACTTGGCCGTTCTGTATGGCGTTGAAAACAAACAGCTGAAAAGATCTGTCAGAAGAAATATCAGGCGATTTCCTCCTGATTTTATGTTTGAACTAAACCAGGATGAGCTGGAAATCTTGAGGTGCCAAATTGGCACCTCAAACTGGGGTGGTATCAGGTACTCCCCGATGGCTTTTACCGAGCAAGGCGTCGCAATGCTTTCCAGCATATTGAATAGTGACCGGGCTATCCAGGTCAATATCCGGATCATCCGGGTATTCACCAAAATGCGTTATATTCTTGAATCTCATAAGGAGATACTAGAAAAGCTCGACGAGTTGCAAAAGAAAGACCTGGAACAGGACCAGCAGATCATGTTGATCTTTGAGTATCTCAGGCAACTTGAACAAGCCCGGCAGGAAGAGGAAGATTTCAGAAACAGAAAGAAGATAGGGTTCAGGCAACCAAAATGAACAACCATCAGGACAAGCTCCCCCGGCAATCGGTACTGGATGTTCATTTCGTGCATCCAGTGGTAATATTGTTGTTTATAATTATCAATTTATTATTATATTTGTTGTTTTAACACAACATAATCATGCAAAACCTGTTTCGGTATTCACAGATGAAGGTGATGGAAACACCTCTTAAATTTATTCGATACCTGTACAATGAGATTCATTGGGATGACCGTCTTATAGGAATCACCGGAGCCAGAGGCACTGGCAAAACAACGCTGATGCTCCAGTACCTCCGGAAACGTTATGGGAGTGGTACGGATGCACTTTATGTTACCCTGGATGACTTTTATTTCTCAAGGAACCGGTTATTCGATCTTGCTGAAGAATTTCAAATTACAGGAGGCCGGCAACTGTTTATTGACGAGGTCCATAAATACCCGCACTGGACGGTGGAAATCAAAAATATCTATGATACCTTTCCTGATCTGAAAATCATTTTTTCCGGGTCATCAGCCATCGAACTCCATAAAGCAGAGGCTGACCTGAGCAGACGGGCAGCCATGTATCACCTTTATGAACTGTCGTTTCGTGAGTACCTGGAACTGAAAGAAAATATGCTTTTTGAAAAACTGTCCTTGCAGGAAGTCCTCCAACAGCATGCGGAAATTTGCCGGATGATCATTCAAAAAATAAAGCCGGTAAAACACTTGCGATCCTACCTCGAATCTGGCGCCTATCCGTTTTTTAAAGAGGTGAAAGGCAAGTTCAATGAACGATTGGCCAGCACTGTGAATGGCTATTCTTTCACGCATCCTTGTACTTCGACCAGTCGATGTTCGGCTTGGGCCGCAGCAGCCGGAAGAGCTTCATGAAGTCGGAATTTTCATCTTTCTGGCTGGACCGGCTCCAGTCGCGGTAATGATCTTTCTCGCACAACTCGACAAAACGGGCCAGATCCTTGAGGTCTTCCGGATCTGCAAAAGGCAGCCCGTCGGGGCCGGGTCTGGTCAGGCAGTCCAGGAAACTGTAGTTGTCTACCTCAAGCGCCATGCGGATGAAATGCAGGATCTCCTTATCACTCATCTCCGCCCTTTTCCTGATCTTTACCGCCAGCTCGGCCGCCTCCGGCGTATAGTTCCTGTATGCTTCGCAGCCCAGGACATGCACCACCATCCAGGTACCGATCGTATAATACTCTTCGCCGCTGATCCGGTCAAAGATCCATTTCAGGAACCAATATTCATCCCAGCCCATATCGCAGAGCGACTCCAGCTCTTTCCTTAACCGGGTCCTGGCCGCCTTTATGGAACGGTACTTGCCGTGGTGCCTCATGAATTCAAAGAATTGCGCGATGCCTTCACTGCGGAATGATAACATAAACTTGACGAGAATTTCTGTTGGTAAAGGATTTTCCCGGTCGTTGCCCAATTCCCACAGGATGTTGTTATCCAGCATGTGGATCAGCTCGTGATGCCAGACATAGGTGGTCCCCGGACTCAATGGGATGTTATTGTCAGCGGCGGACCTGAGATATCCGTCAAGGAGGCCGGCCTTGGCTTCAAAGATATGATTGCCGGCATTTCTGTCAGAAGCTGATGAATACGCGGCCATCTTCTCCATTGGATCACTGAGATTTAGCTTTATTGTTATATTATTAATCGGGACAGTTTCCAGAAGAGGTTCCATCACTTCGACGGCCTTCCGGAAGTTTGGCCCGACAAGGTCCGCTAAATGCTTCACGAAATCCTGGTACTCGTTTTCTCCTATGTGATGTTTCTCAAGAAATGAGATTTCAGAACTTCTGAGATCTTCGTACAAAATATGGGAATATTCCGTTGTGAAATTTTGCATGGGACGGGATTGTGTATTAAGGTTTTGCAAATATCATACGTTTCAGTGCAGTGTATCTGCATTACACCTTTGACTTTGACCTGATTTTTTCCCAATCGACCGAAGGGGATTGAATTTCTTCGAATTTGACGGGCCCGTATCTTTGTTTGAGACTTAGATTGTACATCTCAAGCTCGTGTCTTGCCTTTTTCAGCTCTGCCAGGCAGGCATCATGCGCCTGTGTCAGCTCGTTCACCCTTGCGAATTCGGCTTCATATTCTCCGGTCGGCTCCCATCGGAAGCCGAATTCCTCCACATCCTTGATGGTCAGGTACTTCAGGATTCCTTTCCGCCTGGCCGCAATTTCATTGAAGTCGCTGATGCAACTGTCGAGCAGGTTGTGCATGAAGAGCACGGAACCTGCCAGCACTTTCATGGGTTCTCTGAGCCTGAGCAAGAAGAAATGGCTCGATGAGACCAGTCCTCCCTTTCCTGGATCAAAATACGGTTCGCCGGCATAACGCATGGGAAAACCCTTTACGACTCCCTTGCATGACAGGAGGTAGTCGTCGCGCTGAAGGATCTTTTCCGGGGGGATCCTTTTGTCAGCCGGCAGGCTGACCAGGTTCCCGGGAATGATGTCCTTCAGGGAGAAATCCACGGAGGAAAGGTTGACCAGCCGGTAAACCTTCCCCTGTTCAGGTGATGTAGGCTCTTTCGGCGGGGTGTAGGACACGCCCTGCCAGATTTCAAAAAGGTCCTTGACCTTGAATTCCTTTAGAAAGAAGAAGAACATGGTTTTCAATTTATCCGCAAAAATAAAATATTTCTTTAATATAAACAAATTAAAAATTTAACAATTTTTAACAATAATATAAATTATTTTCCAACTGATAAAAGTATTTTTGCATGCTCTAAATGCTTATCCACATGAAAGGCTTCAGAATGGAATATAAGTACACGAACGGATTGGTGTCCGAGGGATTCTTCATTAAAGGAAAACCGGCGCCTTCATCTTGCGTGATGGCCTGGTGCATGATCGCCACCGGGTTTAACCGGATCTTTGAGAATGAGTACCATATCATCGCTTTGCGGTTTATAAAAGGAGTAAGGTATGAGAACACTCGTCATACATCCTGAGGATCCTTCCACTGATTTCCTGAAAGGAATCTACGAAAACATTGATTGCAGAGTGTTACGGAAAGGAAATGATTTTATAAATGAATCTTTGAAAACAGAGATTCTGCAACACGACCGTATCATTATGCTTGGGCACGGGACCCGGTTTGGCTTGATGTCACTTGCAGATCACTCTTACATAGTCAGTCATTTGCTTGGTAAGATCCTGAAGGAAAAACAGTGTATCTGCATCTGGTGTGATGCCGATGAATATGTACGCAGACATGATCTAATCTGCCAGATCTATACCGGAATGTTTATTTCGGAGATGAGGGAAGCAGTGATGTATAAAATTGAATCCGAGGATCTTGAGGAAAAGATCAGGCAATCGAACGAGCTGTTCGCCGGTCTTGTCAACCGTTATATCGATTGCGAAGACATTTCATCCCGGGTGGTTCCTGAGTACATACTCCACGACAATCCGGTGGCTGATTTTAACAGGGAACGGATCTATCCCTGCCAGGAACCGATCAGGGAAGCCTGGCCCGATGAAATTCTACGAAAGGAACTGGCTGAATTCCCTGACTATCCGGAAGACGATATGGAATGATGCGGAAGATATCCTTATGAAATTCACTTACTATGAAGCAATCACCTCATTATAAATGGCAGAGGGGAATGCTTGGCCCCGGTTCTGATTTTGAAGCTGCCATAGAATCCTTTGACGCAGCAGGCGTACTGAACGACAGTGCTTTACTGGACTGCGTGTCCCGTGCATTGGAAAGTTATCAATGGAGAGATTACCGTAAGGTGCTTGATGATTTGAGCAAGGCCGTGGAGATTGTGCCTGATCCTTCCGTGATCTGTTTTCTGCGTGGAATTGTTTTCCTGAACCAAAAGGAATACCAGCCTGCCATTGAGGACTTCACCAGATGCGCCGGATTTGCTGAAGGGGTTGGGATGGATCCGTATTGCAAAAGAGGAATGGCGCACTATTTTATGAGGAATTTCGATGCCGCCCTGGAAGATTTCGACAAGGAACCTCATGAGCCCCGGTCCGCTTTTTTTAAAGGGGAGATTAAGCGAATGCAAAAAGATTATGAAGGAGCTGTCGGGGAGTTCACCAAAAGCATACAGCTTGGGTGCGAACGCCGCGATGAGGGGATTGACAGGGATGAAGATCCCGAAGAAACCTTTGTCCTGAACGAATGGCGCAATGCGAACGCTTATTTTCACAGAGGTCTTGCGAAATATGATCTTAACGATCATAAGGGAGCTGCTGAAGATCTGATAAAGGCCATGAAACTTGATATTTCAAGGGGTGTGATCTTTGATTTCCGGGACGCTGTTCTGGATGACGAAACGGCGGTTGCCGGCCTTTCCAAAGTGATCGATATCTGCCCTCAATGGCCGGATGCGTATTATATGAGGGCAAGGATCAACCAGTATCCTGATCCGGAATGCCGTTATAGAAACGCTTTTTCAGATATATTCCGGGCATTGGAAAAAGTCCGCGATTGCAGTATTTCCCGCTATACTGACTATTATGACATGGAGGACCATATTGAGTATTTGGCCGTTCATTTTCTCCATAAATGGTTTTCGGGTGAAATTGCTTCGGAAGGTGAATTGATTGAGCCGGAAGTGATCGCTGAGTACCTGGACTTTGCGGTCGGTGTCACTCCATACATTGCAATTTTTTATTATTTCAGGGGACGGTTAAGATTTGAATTTTTGGCCGACTTTCCCGGGGCCATAGCAGATTTTGACAGCCTGGCAGAGCTTGAGCCTGACGATTGGTTTGCTGTTTACAAGAGGGGGGAGGCGCGGTTCAGATCAGGCGATTTGAAAGGTGCACGATCGGATTACCGGATGGCGCGCAGAATGTCACCGGATAATGAGAAAATAGTTCCGTATCAGGATTAAAATTCACCGCCCATTGCGTATAGGAATCATTCAGGAAGACGACCATCAAATGAAATGATTAATTTTATAGGGCATTCCCAGATCGTTCAAGTCATGTGTAAGACATCTATATTTCGGGCTTTGCTTTTCTTACCGGTCATCCTCTCCTTTGGTTATGCCAGTGCACAAAAGGTCTATATCGTTAACTATGAGAGTCAGGCTGATGTCAGGGTCTTTGTTGCCGAATACGAAAGCCAGGCTGATCTGCTGGTATATCCTGTAAAATATGAGAGCAACGCAGGTAAGAATGACGGCAAGTGGTTCTTTGAGCAGTACGAAAGCAATGCTGACAAAAAGATCTTCTTCGTGGAATATGAAAGCCAGGCAGATCTGAAGATCTTTTTTGTGGAGTATGAAAGCCAGGCGGGCTGGAGAAATCAGGCCAGGCAGCACCTGATGTATTAGTGCGGATGCCGAGGTAGCCTGTCCTGATGTAAATCAGGAAAGTAGAGGTGGAAGGCGAAGGAGATTTGCCAAAGGATCGGCGAAATAATACAGATATCATATTTCCTTTCATCCCTCGGTGCTACATACATCATACACCTACGGTGTATTTTAAATTCAGGGCGCAGTTCAGGGCAGCGAAGCCAAATCGAATATCCATTACCGCCTGTCCCGCCGAAAGGCGGGGATTATCCAGGGAGAAGTAGGGAGCAGCGAGCATGAGAGGGATTAAAGGAAATGACAGATTTGATCCCGAAACTCTTTTCATCCCTCAAATTCTAGTTCTGCCAATTTATGCTAACCAATAAATGGGATTATCTTTGCCATTCTGACAATTAATGAGATAAGAACGAAAATCATAAAACATGCCGCTCCTCCAGCTCCACATCTCCATCAACCACATCCGACCGGAAATCTGGCGACGGATCATTGTATACGATAAAACCACTCTGTACCAGCTGCACCACATCCTCCAAATTGTGTTCGGATGGCAGAACTATCACCTGTACTACTTTAAATTCAGCAACCTGGACTTCGGTGATCAGCGGCTGTGGGAGAATGAAAATTCATCCATGCTGGACGTTAGAGACTGGCCAGCAGGCAAGCTCCTAAAGGAGGAAGGAGAACGCTTATATTATGAATACGATATAGGCGATTCCTGGGGACATACCGTCATACTGGAAAAAATCATCCTTCTCAGCCCGGACAGTACAAGTCCCATTCCCATCTGTACCGGCGGCGCCCGCAACGCACCTCCCGAAGACGTAGGCTCCATTCCTGGCTACCAGCAGCTGCTGCAGGCCCTGAAAAAGCCCCGCTCACAGGAGTTCAGGGAATATAAGGAATGGCTGGGAAAGGTGTATGATACGGAAGAATGCGATATTATCAGGATCAACGAGGGACTGCTGAATCTAAGTGAGTACATCAGGAAATACGAAACGGGATTATAGGATTGGGCAATCAACGATTGCCCAATGGATTCACTTGTTAAAATGAAAGAACATATTCTCAAAGACATATCGCAACTGCCTGGTGGAAAGGATTTTGTCAGGACATATATCAAAACCATCCAATCACGGTATGCCAATCGTCCTGCTATGCTCCGGATCCTGGAAGCAAAATTACCAGGGTATTTCTGATCCTTATTCAAATACCACCATTCCATTTACTTCATTCCTTCGCCTTTACCTATGCCTCCTGCTAACGCGCTTCAATGATGCGTGTTTAACAATAACTTCTTCCAGAAAAATTTCTTTTCCATGTTCATCCTTCATTTTATTATATTATATTTGCCAAAATTTGTCATGACATAATATAACATGCCTAAATCGATCAAAAACCTCCCCCTCGGCACCTTCTTCCGCCAGAAACGGGAAGAGAAAGGCCTGTTGATCCGCCAGGTAGCGGCCGTCACTGAACTGGACCAGGCCATCATCAGCCGCATCGAGAATAACGGCCGCCTGCCCACAAAGGATCAGCTATCTAAGCTGGCCGGTCTTTACAACCTTGATCCCAGGGAAGCAATGTCGGCCTGGCTCGCCGAACGAATGGTCAGGGATTATGGCAGCGAGCCGTATGCGCCCGAGGCCCTGCGCGAGGCGCACAACCGGATCATGTTCAGTTCAAAAGCAAAACCCGACACGGAAAAATCAACATAGACCCATCATTATGCATTAATCCTTTAACACAACCAAACAATGACCACAGATAATGTTTACAACCTGATCATCCTGGATGAGAGCGGCTCCATGAACCTGATAAAGAAACCCACGATCTCAGGTTTCAACGAAGTAGTTCAGACAATCAAAGGAATCGAAAAGCAGTATCCCGAACAGAAGCATTTCATTTCACTGGTTTCCTTCAACGGCATGGGGATCAAAGCGATCCTCGACAAAAAACCGGTATCCGAACTTTCGCAGATCGATGAGACCACTTACCGTCCCGATTCTATGACTCCACTATACGATGCCATCGGAATGAGTGTTTTAAAGCTCCGCATGGATCTTGCCGGCATTGAAAACAAAAACGTACTTGTCACCATTTTCACCGACGGCGAAGAAAACGCGTCAAAAGAATTCAGCGGTCAGCAGATCAAAAAGATCATTGATGAACAAAAGTCCCTCGGATGGACCTTCACCTACATGGGCGCCAACCAGGACGTTGAGAAGGAAGCGATGAAGATCTCCATCACGAATATCATGCACTTCACAGCGAATGCGACGGCCATGAAACAGATGTTCACAAAGGAAAAGCACGCCCGCATGGCTTACAGTGAAAAGATCCGCAACAAGCTCGATACGCGCGAAGATTATTATTCGGAGGAAGGGGAGAAGGCGGGAGGGCGATCTGCAAAAAAGGTATGACAGCACGGGCGAATAGCCATTACCGATTACCCAGATAGAAGTAGAGGTGGAAGGCGAAGGAGATTTGCCAAAGGATTTGCGAAATAATTCTGATCTCAGCTTTCCATTCAACCCTCGCCTTCGAATACTTATTTTATTCGCTCCTTGTCTATATTTTTTTTAATTTTAGGACATCGGGTTTGTAATTTTTATTGATGGGCAAGCATATAGAACGACTGTCAAAGACAATGACGCAAATAGAAAAACATTTTCAATCAGACAGGACAAGTGATAATTGACACGACATTTAATGTTTACTCTGATGCACAAGGCGGAGACCCGGACAGCACAAGTCCGACACTTCGTAAATACCATAAGATCTTGTGGAGCAAATCTTTACCAAATGGTAAAACATTTGAGTTGTCTGATAAAGATGGAGTCTATTTATATCATAATTCAGACCTCGGAGAATTCATTTTGGGTAGCGATGCTATAACACACTCATATAAGAACCATAAACGAAAACATTGGCTTACAAAACAAATCCCTGACGAAGTAAATGAACTTTTTGATACAGGTTCGACCATTGGTGCTTATACTGTTTTCCCTAATAACGTAATTGACGGAAAACATACAATCAATCAAGCACGCGGAGTGAATAGTTTTATTGATGACAGATTCGACTTAACATTGGAATGTATTCGACTGTTCTATATGGGACGACAAAGTCCACTATACGACACGTTATTGAGATATAAAAGCTTTTTCGACTTGTATGACGGCTTTATAGGATATGTCAACTTCTTTTTGTTTGACGACCTTATTGATGAAAAACAGAAAGTAAGATTTTACTTGCCGTTTGACGATTTCAAAACAAAACCTTCATTTTCCGACATAAACGAATATTTAGTATATAAGAAAGGAGTAATGGATTTTATTAAATTAAGAAACAAAAGGATTGAAAACTATGCAAATCAACGGACGACAAATTGGAATGCCAGTCCATAATATCGGTTTGCCTCAATGGCGGGTGAAATGCTTCTATGACACATTTGTGCTAACCGATGTGCCGTGCTTCTGTTGAACATAGTGCTTACAATCGGCCATTGCAACAAGCCGAAAAACGTTATTACCATTACCAAAAGGATAGCCTTCATTTTAACAGTCCACCTACAATTTTTTGTTCACCACTCAAAATTTTTACGCAACGTTACTTCGCTGCCGAAAAATCGGCGCCTATGAATAGCCATTAACGCCTGTCCCGCCGAAAGGCGGGAATTGTTGAAGTAGCCTGTCCTGATGGAAATCAGGACAGGCGAGGTGGAAGGCGAAGGAGATTTACCAAAGGAGCGGCAGTAATTCCGATCTCATATTTCCTTTCATCCCTCGCCTTCTCCTTCTCCTTCCACCTCTACCTGGGTAATCGGCAATGGCTATTCTTCATCCCTCCCGATTGCAAAGAAAAGGCACGAAAGGATCTTTAGGCACATTTCCCCTTCCTCCACGGAAATATCCTTGCTCAGATAAACAGGATACCATTCTGTTTTTTCGGCATTGTCGAGCGATGGTTTACCAATGGATGAACCGGCGCCAACGGCGACCTTTTTGTTTTCCGACAGTCTCGAACTGGCGTAGGTGCGGCTGTCGGGATTGCAATTCTGCAACACCATCATGGCCAGCAGGGCCGTATCGGCACTCACGGCCGTGATCCCGTAGTATTCATTGAATTCGGCAAATACCGGCGTTTCACTCAGGTAACCGTCGACGCGGTAGACCTGCTCTGTACCGAGCGTATTCGTGGACCGGAAACCGGTCAGCAGGCTGAATTTTTCCTTTGTCCGGTCTGAAGCATGCACCAGTGACCGGTAGGTGCAAACGAATTTACCTGCCAGCCGGTCCCCTTCAGCGAGCTCAGCCACCAATGGCGCTGTCACCCGGACGCTGTTCACGCCCTCCTGGACCGTACGTTCATGGATTTCGAGCCATTTGAGCCGGACCCGGATTTTCCGTTTGTCCAAAAATAGTATGCTTCCCCTGGATTCATTGACCACCTTTTGTTCATAGGTGATGTCCAGGCCTGTCATTGCCGTGAACAGGCCGGCAAAAAGGGCCGAACCGGTTGGCATGATGTACTCACTTTCCCATCCCTGCCTGTAATTCATCCTCACCAGGGTATCTGTCCCTGACTCGATGAGTGCGGAGAAATTACCGGCATTCCTCCAGGCACCGCGGATTTTAAGCAGAGCCCGCTGTGAATCAGGAAAAAGGGACCGGACAAGCTCTTCTTTCTCTTCCGGTGAGCCCAGCAGGATCTTTTCCTCTGAAGCTGGCAGGGTTCCCAGGGCTTCCCTGACCAGCTGGCTGAAAACCGAACGGAACTCTTCTGCGGACAGCCAGCACCTGGGCGAGAAATAACCGGAAGCGTCATAATATTCCAGCTCATGGGAAGCACTTCTTGTCACGACATTCTTCCCGTTTACTTTGATCAGGATGTTCAGGTGCCAGTACATAGCGTACCCGGACGTAGCGCGGGTGATAAAGGAGAAGATGGCGATTTGCGGGTCCGGACTGGTTTTCGCTGCAGGCATTTCCACCTTCTGTTTCCCGAAGCCGTCGATGATCCTGTATTCGATATCTTCGGGGAACACTACCTCATTCACGTTCAGGTGTTTCATCAGTTCCGCCCGTGTATCGCTGAAAATGGAGCCCCGGACCTCCGGATAAAGAAAATAGTTTGGAAACCGTGTTTCGTCGGTCCAGCGCAGTTCATGTTTCACCAGAACCACCGTGGCGTTCTGCCCGGAGCCGGTATAAAATAGCAGCGCGGCAACGATAATGATCATTAGTGTTTTCACTTTCCTGATAAGGGATTAACATCAGCAAGTTACGAAAATATTCTGGTAGTTGCACTAAAATTTAATCGGCAATGGATATTGATTTCCGATCTGTACCCCCCGGCGCACGAAAGAACAACGGTGTAAAGACTATCCGCAACGACTTTGGCCGTTTTGCGTGGAAAAGGTCCTGAATTGTCCTGTGGCGTCTCGATTGACGTTCATCCGCTTTCAGGACCACGGTCAACGTTCCTGTGCACCCCTGTGCATCCGTCACCTCCACCACATATGTGCCCTCTGCCAACCCCTCGGCTATGAATACCGGCTCGGGCAACAGGATGGAATTACTTCCATTGATGGTGAACAGATAGGGACCGTTGCCGGGTGGATCGATCAACACCACAATGGCGCCGTCGTGCATGCCGGGCCCGCTGGGTGGGATGACATCCTGCAAGAGCAGGGGAACCGGGATATTGACCGAAGTTATCTCAAGGGTAACGGAATCAGTACAATCGCCATAGGTAACCGCCACCGGATAGACTCCTGCTCTGAGATCATTCCTTGTGGAGGCTGTCACTCCATCGGGCCAGGTGACCTGCGGGGAAGTGCTGTCGGAAAGCAAGATGCTGGCGGTTCCGTTGGCGCTGGAGCAGGTCGCAGGGGTGGACTGGGAAAGGATCTCCAGGTTACAGGGGTCCCCGGTTCCGTTCGTTTTGTCGGGCCAGAACAGCACCGCTGCCGCAACGCCTGCAGGAACGATCACTGCGGGGATGATCCAGGCTCTGCCAGCAGGAGAGGCGGGCATTTTGCCGGTCCCGCTCCCCCACGGCAGGCTGTCCCAGGCTGTTTCCTGCGCAGACAGCACCAGGGGAAACAGACTAATCGAAATCAGGACCCTTCTCTTCATTTTTGAACGAATAGGTGTGATGATGCGGTTGATTGTGCTCCCAGCGCGTGACCTGGATACTGCAGGTACGCTTGTAATGATGGTCCGTGTCGCCCAGGCTGATCCAGGTATAATAGTCCAGTGCAACCGGACACGATTGCATGCAGGCAGTCGGTTGCGACATAATGATCCAGAGCGAATAGACCATCCCCAGATCAAATTTTTTGACGATTTCGTTTTGTTCCCACCCCTTGTTGTTCACGATGAATTCCGCGTACATTTTGGCCAGCGCCTGCTCGCGTGTCAACGGGATTTTCTGGCTTGCCATATAATGCGATAAGATACCTTCAAACAATGGATTATCTGTCGGAAACTGGCCCTTAATGATCATTTGCATCAACAAGTCGGTCAGTTGCAACCAGAGGTCCCGCTCATTTCCTTCCGATGTGTGCAGGGAGAGATAACCCCGGACGACGGAAAGCCTGACAATCGTCTCAAGGGTCTTTTTGATGAATTTTTGGAAATCATCGTACTCCTTATCGGAAGGGGTTGTCAGAAATCCCTGGTCCACCATGATGCCGAAATCGACGATGAACAGCGTCGATCCAAGCCTTACTCCGAATGTAAAGCCATCCCACATATCATCCTGTTGGGGATTGTGATCCTGGACCTTTGGATTGATCAGGAAGCCATCCCATTCGAATATTTTCCCGATGAGGGAGGGCTCAACTTGCGGTTCACACGCCTCAGGCAGGATCGTGACCGGGATCGTACTGGAAGCATGCCTGAGTGTTTCGACGTGGTCAGGATCATCGTGGTCCCTGAAATGATCGGTCCAGGAGATGATAACCAGCGCAGGGGCCTGGTTCGGATTGGGATTGCAGTCCACCTGCAGGTGGAGGGTATCCCTGGCCATTAGGTCATCTTCTTTGCCGAGTACGGGGGTGCGGCCGTACAAAAATGGATATCCCGGCTGGTTGTATGCCCTGACCTCGATGAAGACATCCTGCCTCCGTTCATTTCCCCTCATGACCGGTGCTTCATAGATCACCTCCTTCCCGTAAGCTGCAGTCACCTGCCAGTCATTCCCTTCAAGAAAATACCCCTTGCTTTTGCGGATAAGGCGCCACTCGAAGATGACCTCGTCTTCCAGGGCCATCAGGAGCGCTTCTGATTTACAAAGCGAGGTGCACTTCAGGGTCAGGTCATCCGGATCCCGCTGATCGAGGGCCCGGAGGATCACACGCTGGCGCGAGCGGAGCAAAGGTACTTCTTCGGTAACCAGCGGAGGCATCAGATCCCGATCCTGTTCCCAGTTCAGGGGCTCCGCCTGGCATTCCCCCTCCACAAACCTGGGTTCGGGCTGTTGATAAAATTCAAAGACCGCTCCCTGGACGGTGACCCGGAGTGAATCCATCAGTAAAGAGGTGTCCCTTCGCGTGACGATGGTAATGTCGCGGACGACCGGAAGGTCAACCGGCTGACCGGGGAGGTCATCCAGTATGGTCAGGCGCAGACGGGATATGACCGTGGTATCTCTGGCGGTCAGTGTACCGGTGAGGTCGGGCGGACACCACAGAACCGCTTTATCGGATGAGGACCGGAGCGTGTCGGAGCCGGCAGTGGTCAGATGACCCGGGCCATCGAGCTGTTCCCAGAGGTACCGCACCATGGACGTAAGGCCTTCCCGCCGGAAAGATGGAGTCTCGGGGCAATCCTCATCGGGTTCACAGGAAAACAGGATCACATCGGCATCTGCTCCTTCAGCGACCAGGGGGAGCAATTGCTGATGCCTGAGCAGGAACATACCGGCCGAACGGGGATTCAGGCCTCCATCAAGGGGAGGGAACGGTTCCATCTGAACCGCCGGCTGGCACCCCTGCATTTTTTCCGGCGGCACCGGCGGGGTGGGAGGCAAGGGGGGGACATGGGGCTCTTTGGGACCCGTGACAGGAGAATCCTCACTGCTGACAGGGATCGTCCGGTCAGAAAATACGACCAGCAAGGGCTCGTCCCACGGCCTGGATAGGATTGTCTCCGTGAGGGGTACGCTGCAAAGGTAATTCTGTGTGAGAAGAAGTGCCGACTGCCAGATCCTTTCCGTACCGGCAATGTAATCCGGCGAGGTGATCAGCACCGTGTCATATCGGGCCAGGCGGTGCCAGTAGGCCACCGCATCTTCCTGGGTATACGTTTGAAGGATCATGGGCAGGACCGTCAGCCAGATCGCCTGCTGAACAGCTTCCGCCCCGGGGATGCCCGGTGGGAGATACAGGTCGTTCAGGGAAAGGTGGTGCAGCCGGGATGAATAGTTCACCAGGTAAGGGGCCGCCTTTTCCAGGCTGCTGAACCGATCGGTCATTGGCGTGGTTGTCCCGGGCAGGCAGGGTCCGTCGGATGGCCCTTCAACGGTGATGTCGCCCGATGGGTAAGTAACGGGGCGTCTGACCCATTGCCAGGAAGAAGGATCGGGTAACCGTTCCTCCGGGACGGCTGCCTGCAGATGCGGGTCCAGACAATATCCATAGAGGGTAACCGGGACCCTGCCAAAAGGAGGGACCAGGATCGGAGTGGAAAAAGGAATGACATACGGTTGTGTTTTTCCTTTCGAAGGGATGACAACGGGATCCAGTTCGGCCCTTAGGGTGTCCGGTGACGGATTTTCAACGAGGATGACCGCCACCTGCCCGTATGTATTCCCTGTTCCAACGGCTTCCGTCAAACGGTAAGGGACTGTTTCCGTCTGACCGGATCCTTGAAGGAAACAAAGACAGATCACAATGACAAAAGATAGCCGGACCATCTGCAGGAGATTTTCTGACAAATGTAAGTCATACTATACAGAAGGTTGCATATTTAACAAAACGTTAACATTCAGTACGATATCATATCGGAAAAATGGATTTGGGGATTTTGAGATCAGGAACAGTGTCTTTTCGATATTGAGGTAAAAGCTGTCACTCACCAGCACCGTCTGTCATACCCTGCGACGCTATCCCAAAGAAAAGATCGGCACTCACAGCCGTGATGCCGTGATATTCATTGAATTCGGCAAACATGTGCGTTTCATCCATTAAGCCGTCGATGATCCTGTATTCGATGTCTTCCGGAAATGCGACTTCATTTACGTTCAGGTAGTTCATCAGTTCCACCCGCGTATCGTCGAAAATGGAGTCACGGACCTCGGGATCATGAAAATAGTCAGGAAGGTACGGTAAGTTATCCGTATTGCTTTCGGGATTTCACTGCGTTCAGCCTGCAGCTATTTGCAATACATATCCATCACCTCGCCGATGGACTTCTGGCAGACCTTGCAGAAGACCATATGGCGCGTGAACATGATGCAATCGAGCTGCGAGCGGTACAGTCCCTTTGCTGTATATCCCGCGCCTTCAAAGGCACCGACCCGGTCGCGGTACCGTTCCTGCGCAAAGAATTCGTCCTCCTGCCGGCGCTGCCGGTGGAACAGATCCTCCATCACGTCCTCCGGCACCTTGGCGGTCCGCAGGCTGTCGCGCTCCTTCTGCACCTGGTAGCCGTAGCGGTCAAAGGGTTCCTTGTTCCAGGGCGTCGGAAGCGGCGTTTCCTGATCCACCAGCTCTTTCCATTTCAGGTTGTCCTTGTCGAGCAATGCCGTGATATTCGGTTCCCAGGGTTCTGTGGTGATATTTGGGGCTTCATAGGCCACCGAGGAGGTGTAGTATTCATCGGCAAGGGCTGCCAGGTGGTGTCCCATTTCGTGGACCATGATGTAGCCTGCGTAGTTATTGTCGGCCGAAACCGTTGTGTACAGTCCATAAATGCCTCCGCCGCCATAGGTCCGTTCGTTCATCAGGATGACCATGAAATCGTAGGCAACAGCTGAGGCGACATCCCGGATGGTGCGGTTGTCGAAGCAGAGGGCGTACCGTTCGGAGTCAAAGGCGCCGTACTGGGCCGACAGCGGAGTGCGCCTGAAGACACCGGGATGGGGCCTGGTCACGCCCGGTTCCTGCGCCGGGGTTTCAACGGTCCGAATGTTGATATCCGCGCTTCGCGCGTGAAAAGGCTCAACGCTCAGCAAAACATCGGAAAGCCGTTGGGCATCGCCGTTGAACTTTTCCATTTCGTCTTTCGTGTATCCGTCGCCGAGGATCACAATGTCCAGCTTTTCCGTCGCAGGCCCGTTGTCGGCAATGACGTTTGTTTTGTACGAGTGGACGATGTCGGCCGGGTTCACCTGGCGCGACCTGGGATCGATGTCCATGCGCCAGACTTCCCGGAACGCATTGGCTGCATCCCTTTTATGGACAATCAGCGTGACGGCCTCTTTGGGCCACGGGAACCGGACGGATTCGTGAAACGTCCCCCACAGGCTCGCTTCGGGCGTGGTCTGCCACTCCCCGAAAATGCTGGCAAATCCGCGCGAATAGAGCAGGATGCCGGATGCTTTGCCGATTACCTCAAACAGGTAGGGGCCGTGTTGAAGCCGGTCGATGAGGATCGTTTTGCTGCCCGGCCATGGTCCGTCGGAGAGGATGCGGTCGGCGGCGAATTGTTCTTCCGCCGAGGTCCCACTGTGGAAATAGTCAACCCGCATGGTCTTGTCCAGGAAATAGGTGTCAAAGGGCATATCGCCTTTATCAACGACAGCCGGCGCTGGGCTTTTGGCGGCCTCTTCCATCACTGCCGGAGGCCGGGAACCGTTACAGGAAAGCAGCAGCACGGCCAGGAAAATAAGTAATACTCTTTTCATCGTTTGATGGTTTAAATGTCCAGGTAAAGGTAAGAAACCATTGGGAGGTTTGGACACGCTGTAGCTCTTTTCTGAGGCGGGAGATTGCGGGATTAAGTATAGTCATTGCCGCTGTATTTTGAGAGGAGAGAGGAGAGAGGAGAGAGGAGAGAGGAGAGAGGAGAGAGGAGAGAGGAGAGAGGAGAATGGAGAGAGGAATGGAGCGATTTATTATTTTGGAAGTGTGTGGTTTTCGTAAGTACCGATCAACAGGGGAGTGTTCAGAAAAGTGTGTCACCTCTTTCCGGGATAAGCAACCCCAGCGCAACGCCTGGAGGCCGTAGGCCGAAAGGCGTTGCGCTGAAGAAAACTTTTTATTGTGCCAGGTACTTTTCA
>Ga0209096_1001686_pt1 | contig 23389 bp, 36 predicted proteins | sample AD_UKC034_MetaG_FD_184407 | JGI IMG/M metagenome (GOLD analysis project Ga0209096, IMG submission 184407) | Active sludge microbial communities of municipal wastewater-treating anaerobic digesters from USA - AD_UKC034_MetaG (SPAdes) (version 2) | ecosystem: Engineered > Bioreactor > Anaerobic >... | reverse complement strand
TTTAATGTTTTTAGGCTTAAAGCCCGGGCCGCGATTTAAAGATATTTTAGGCTTTTGTTTAGAGGCTCAGGACAGGGGAGAACTTGTTCAGGAGAACAAACAGGCATTTTTAAGACGGCTTGTTGCAAAAGACAGCAAGTTAGGATAAAGCCGTCCGGCGAAGAATTTTTTAACCGTTTAAATAAATATTAAATTTATGAAAAATTTAATTTATGCAATTTTTATTTTGACGATGTGGGCATGCGGGCGCGGTACTGGTGGCGAAGAGAAAGCCGCTGCGCCTGCCATTAAACCAACTGTAAGCGGGGAGGCAAGGATTCCTGACGTTGATCTCAAAGTGCTGATATCCTTAAGAGACGAAATGATTGAGTTCTGTTCCGTTGATTACGGTACGGACATGGCGGATAAGGCATGCCGGGCGGCAGCGTATACATATGGCACTAAGCTGGCTGCGCACGTGCCGTTGTCTAAAGCTGAGAAATCTATGTTAATCCTAGAGCTTTATGAAAAAGATGACGCCCTCCCGGCAAACATCGTTGGTATTATAGAAACAGCGATGAGAAGCCAAGGGGGGGGGAAGCCCCTTTACGACAAGTGATTAAAATAAAATGTGGTGCTATATTTTAAGGTTAGAATGCGCTTTAAAGCGCATTCTTTTTTTTTAGAGGTATTGACTTTAATGATAAGATACAGTATATTTGCATAAACAAAAAAAATAAAATTATGGATTACAAACAATGTAGAAAAGAAGTCGAGGGCAATTGGGGTGAATATAACATCCCCGTCCCTCAAGGGGTAGAAAATTTGCTTTTCTACGACTTGAGGAATTCATATTGCGGGGAAACCCGGCAAGCCTATGTAAGCATGTTAAAGGAGTTTTTAAAAACCTTTGAAAAAAGGTTTTCTATAGACAAGCCTTTCGCGGTTTATCACTACCGGCTAGAAGCCACCCCCCATTTCAAAATAGACATAAGTTTTCATCTGATGCCAGCGCGCCTATCTTTTGGTGTCCATGCTATCATACAAGAGGCACGAGCCACTAAAGGCGGCAGGGCAAGAGTGGAATGGAATAGCATGATCAAAGAACTTAAAGACAGGGGGTTCGATGTTTCTTGGTCAGGGAAATATAACAACTATATTTCTTTTGACAGCAAAGAAGATTTTGAGGCGGAAGGCAAACAGAGATGGCATCGGTTGATGGAAGTATATACAAAGCTAATAGATGAACTTGGCAGGATAGACAGGAATGCCCCAAGCCCCATTGTTGAACAAAAATTTCAAAAATGATATGGCTATGTGATTCTTTTATAAAAGAACAAGAGCTTTTCTCTGCTTTGAGGCATGAGGAAAGAGTGTTGAAAATTATCTTAGCCCGTTTTTTCCCATTAATCCCTAAGCCTTTAAAATTTTCTTATGAATTGAACGATCCCGATATAATAGGGGAGGCCGATTTAGAAGAGATGGTAATAAGAATAAACCTTTCTTATCTTTTTTCTCATGGCGAAATAGAAGGGATAGACACCTTGAGGCATGAGGTGGCACATATATGCTCCTTTTTCGAAATAGGAGATGTGTGGATAAAAAGAAGGGGGAAAGAGGTTTACTGGCCTCACAACAAAAATTGGAAAAAATGGTGCAGGTTTTTGGGGTGCCGGCCCTATGCTAAAATGGAAAAAAATAAACAATGAAAAAAAGTAAACTGAAAAAAAAGCTTTCTTTTAAAGAAAAGAAAAGGGTTGCTTTATTCATATGATTATCATAACTTGTGCTATAATTGTTAACCAAGAAAAATACCTTTTATTTAATCAGGTCAAACTAAAAAGGAAATATGTATACAGTAACAATCATAAATTACGAGGGAAAGAAAGTTTCCTCTGAAGCCTTCCTAAACGAAGAAGCTGCCCAGAAGGAGTGGGAGAACTTGGTGGAAAAATATAAGGCTCAATCCTCTAATTTGGAGGGAGAAAAAACCACAAAAGAAAACAACGGCGGGAAGGGCGTGGGCTTATGAACACGAAGGGTTTGGGGCATACCTCACCAAGACCTAAGGCGGGTATCAATTGATAGAGGGGATGAGCGTGGCCGCCATTGCTTCTTATCTGGAAGAAGAGAAGGGCTTTCCAATAATGCAGGCAATGCTTCTATGCTTTCGTCGTAGATAAAGCGTATGCTGTCCGAACAACTCCCCCCATCTTTTTTTTTGCCTTCAAAAAAGGCTGTCACCACAATTTTTTTCATCGTTTTTATTATTCTGGTTTAAAAATTTTTCAAAAGGCATCCAGTTGCCATTTGCCCAATATTAAATATCGCCCTTCAGAACAACATGAAAGGCCATCCTTATGCTTTCCTTCTGGACAGATGCCAGCAGGTAATTATCATTCTTCAAATTTTCGTTTAAGCGCTTGGTATTCCGCTAATTCCTTTTTTAGTTCTTCTTCTTCTTTCGCTTGCTTTTGTATTTCTATCTTTTTATGATAAGCAGCAAGTTCGCCTTTATACTTTTGTTCGAAATATTCAAGAGGCTTCTCTAATTCTTCCCAGCTTATTTCGAAGGAATAATGATCGGTGCCGCACCCTGTGTAAAAGCTTTCGCTATTATACACTATTCCGGACGAAGTTATTTCTATTCCTTTGAAATCCTCCCCCATCCCTTCAAGCTTAGGGATTTTCGCAATGCTATCTAATTTCTCTTGAATTTCTAACAAGAGTGTTTTTTTATTTTTCATGTTTATTTTTTTGTCGTTTTAAAAATCCAGCCATACCTGTACAGCGATTCTACATTGTAATCCGGCAAATCCCCAAACTCCAAGCCGTTCACGTTTACTAGGAGCTCAGTGCCATCCAGCCGAAGCTTAAATGTTTCTACCTGTTCAGGCTTTTCGACGAAGAGGTCGTCAAAATCGTCGCCAGGCCCATAAAATTTCTGTCGAAGTTTATTCTGGGAGTTTTTTACATCCCCGTTTATCATTAGGATATCAAGGCTTCTCCAATCTACCTCCTCCCAATTTTTATGAAGCCAAACTTTCATTGCTGTTATAGCCTCATGAGCAATATCCACCCCCTTATAATAAGTACCTATTAGCCCCTCTCCACTGTATTGTTCGGGCTCGTCCCACCATAGGCGTAAATACCCTCTTTCTGTTTCTTCCACCTCATCCGGGCTTAGCGCTTGCTTTATGAGAGCTGCCACATCGCTTTTTGAGCTTGCGATATTATCTTTAAGCCTGCCCCACAGTCCATCGTAGATCAGATAAAGCTCGGCGCAAAGAGGCAACAGCAGGCCTATGCTTTCATCGAGCTTTATCGAAACGCCGCTGTATCCCATTTGCTTCAAGTCCACGAAACTAGATGGGGCCTGAAGTACGCTGCCGAATGTGGCATCGTATTCTTTAAAAACATTATATCGGGCTTCTCCGACAATTTCTATTATTTTTTTCATTGCTTGTAATTTAGCGCCTCACCGTCCGTTGTTTTCCGCAGAAAACAAAAAGACCGTTATGAAGCAAGGCCAACCAGTTCTTTTATCAGGCAATATTTCGCCTTTTTATTTACTGTTTTCTTTTTTTACCAATGCGGATAGCGCATCAGTAAAAAACACATCAGGTGTTTCAAAATCCCCTGCCACGGCATACCTTATGTCCTTTTGCAGTACAAGGCCGCTGCACGTCACAACTGTACCTGCCTTGTCGTCTACGCCGCCAAGCACAACTTGGATGTAATTGCGGTTGCGGTCATAAACAACGTCGCCGTATTTAAATACGTTGCCTACCATCGGATCAATTGTGCTAGTGTTGCTATATATATCGCCAGGCCACACAGAGATAAGCTCTCCCAACACCTCCTTTGCAGACCGCAATAGGGCTTGCTTCTTCGGCGCCACGCTCTGGAAAGGGTCGCCTAAAGAAACCCACTCCACCCCATCCCACACCGACATCCAAGTGAAAATATCCCTGCCATAGCGGCGGCGGGAATCCACTTGAAAATAATATCCTTGTATTTCTCTATCCCATTTTTCTGGGATAGCCCTTTTTTCAAAGCCTACCATAAGAATTTGTTGTTTTTTATAAAAAAAAGCAATGCCAGATACTCATTTATTCGCTTATTCGATCCACGCCTCTCCCACAGAATTGTTTCCTATGAGGCGGAGCGCCCCTATATAGGCTATCTTGAAATCTTTTTTGTTCGACTTCCTCATTATTCGTTTGTAATATAAGAAATAATGCAAACAAAACCCCGCATGGTATTCATTCGCAAACCCCCATTTTTTCAACCATCCGGGAATATCGCTTTCCTTCCCGTTGAAAGGGTTGTGCAATATCTGGAACGGATAGCCCTCATTTGGGGATGCATTTGTCAATGCAATCCCGTGCCTTGTTCTATATTCCATGTTATTCCGAGTTTAATTCCGAGTTTAATTCTTCTCCATGCGCATCAACCACATCCCTGCATAATTCTACTAGTTTTCTAATATAACGCCCTTCTGTAAAATTTGCGGCATCTTCAGCCTCTTTTATGCCGCCCGCCTCATTTAATACGCCCAAACATTCTTCTAAATCTTTGTGAGCGTTTTCAAACCTAAACTTGCGATAGGGTATATTTCCCATAACGATAAATTAACTTTTATTAAATTGTTCGGCTATCTTTTTTGCCTCCATCTCTTTAATAAGGTTGTCAAACCTTAAAGAGTACGAATATATGCCATCTACCTCTTCCAATATTTGTAGTGTCGTTTCTTTTTTCAGAAGAAACGATATAATTATTGGAAAGCAAGCTGAATGCTTGGGCTGTTAAGGCTAAAGCGGTTGTCACAATGCCCATACGGCATAATACAAGGCCTATGGGCGCGGCCACCTATTTGACAAGCGCAGGCCTATTGGTTTGCCGCAATGGCGAGGCTTTTAAAACCTCTAACATCGGCTGTTATATTGGGCAGGTAGATGTAGGGCGCGCAGCAGACATGATTGAGCAAAACAAACTAGAAGAGGTTTTTCTTGACAAGGAAGGCCGCTTGTATAGGTATTTGAATATCTGTCCAACTTACGATGGCAAAAAGCCTAATATAGCTGAATATTGCGATCATGGCAGGCTGTATTCTGTGTATATAGAAGGCGATTGGTATTTTCCAGAGGATAACGACTATTTGCCTGATATGGCATATCAAATCCCCCTCCATATCAGCGAGTTTTATGCGCTTCCAGCGGGGCTTGAAATATGGGTAGATGCCAACTATGGGGGCGATATACCAGATTTCGCCATTTCGGTACAAAATTTTTAAACCCGTATATATTTAAAAAACCCCCTCTTTTGAAAAAAAAACTGAAGGCTTATCTTATGAAAAATTTTTTAGTCTTATTTTTTTATTTATTTTCAATGCCTCTATTTTCCCAAGTGGGGTTTCTGTGCAGTACAGGGGGAGTTTGGAAATTCGACAACGCTGCAAGCTTTTCTTATGAGCTTGGGATTTATGGCGAGATTGGAAAAAATTATTTTTTTGCGTCATATGGATCAGAAAAATATTCTTTTCTTAAAGCTGGGTGCGGAGGGAAAGTAAGCAATGTGGTGCGCGCCGATTTTGCGTTTGTTTTTTATGCTAACGCAGGCTTTTACGGGGACGTACTGCCGAAGCATTTCGGAGGTACAACAACTTTTTATTTTAACTCGCGCCTGTCTCCCTATATCAGGGCATCTCTTACTACGTTCGCGCCAGCGCTTGAAGCTGGGGTAAGGTATGGCATCCCTTTTATAGAATGAAGGCTTCCTGAGTAATAGAAAAGGAAAGGAGAAAAAAATTTTTATCTCCCCCTTTTTCTAGCCTTAAAAATACTAAAATGTCGGCATGTGTATCTTAAAGTGTTTTTTATTGCCGCTTGCCTTTGCCCTATTGGGCTTTTCGTGCGATACGGAAAAGCCCCAAGCAAAAGAGGCTGGCGCCCCCCCCTGTTTGTATGCCCCCCCTGAAGCGATATTCGATATGCCTAGCTTAGTTTCACACCATTCTTTCAAAGCACAGGGGCAAAGCTCTTTAGAAAAAATAACTTTTAAAAAAAGCATGAACCTCCCTTTTGTGTCGTTGTCTGTGCGGCAGGAGGGATGTTCTGGCATAGAACAGCATTTTGTTTTCGAAGGAGGCGGGGGCGTAGCTGAAAATTTTTCAGCGCTGTGCTCTTTGCATGAAAAATATATAGCCTATTGTTTTTTAGCCAAAAAGCTTGAAACTATATCCCCGTTTCCGCTAGGAGATACAATAGAGGTTAGCGAAAGCTTTTATATATGGGCAGAGCAAACCAATACAGGCTTAAAGGTTTCAATGAGCAGCGACAAAGTTTTTTAATTTCTTGTTAGAAAAATTTGCTTGCTATAAAAAAAACCTTATCTTTACATTTAAGGAGAGGTACTAAAAAAATAAACTCTTTTTTTTAATTATTTATAAAAAAAAAATGAAGAATTATTGGGTAATAGTATTTATAACCTTTCTTGCCATAGCCTGTTGGGGGTTGTGGCACAGTACGAAGCACTATCCTAAGCCGATGCGGTTTTGGGATAGTTACGGCTTTGAAGTGGGGGGGAGATATCTCAAAGAAGATATTACTGAAAACCCTTTCGCTTATAAGCAAGCCCCCGACACTGTAACCGTAACTGAAATACGGGGCAGTTGGCTCAAGGTGGCGGGCGCTAAAGGAGAAGAAGAGGTATACAGGCTTCATTCCGTTGGGATGGATTGGAGCAGGTGGTCCAAAATTATAAACGAGGAATGAAAAGCTTTTTAATAGGGGGGCTGGCATTCCTCACAACTATTGTGCTTGTGGCTCAAGCAGAACAAGCAAGGAAGGTGAAAAACGCTGTTCTGCAAAGCAGGCTGGAATCAGCCTCGAAAAAGCCTGTTTTAAGCTACGTGGCGGCACCTTTAATGGAAATGGGCATGATATACCCATCCGGCAGCTACGGTGCAGGAAACGGCTTAAAAGAGCCGGAGGGCTGGCCTGAGCCTGTACTTTTAGCCGCCTTCCTGAACACAGAATGCAGGAGTTGTTCTTTCAGGGAAAAAAAGCTGGTGTTGGAAGCCCTGCGAAACAGGGCAGAGCAAAATTATGACGGGTTTGGAAATTCAATATTCAAGCAAATATTTGCCAGGCGATACGACAAAAAACATGGGAAGTGGCGCGTCCAGTTTTCAGGCGTAGGCAAGCCCGATAAATTAAAAGAGCTTTTTTTTTATAGACGGCGCGACAAGCACAGCACAGACAACTACAAGGCTGTGCACCAAGTTTTTGTAGAGGGGGAGAGGACGCTGCCGTGCAACGTGACTGATTTCATACACCCGCCTAGCGCGGTGATAGAAAAGGAAATCCAACGGCAAGCTAAGAACAGGTATGCCCCTTATGCAGGGTTTTATAAAGATATGAAGCACCGTTTTGCTTATTCTCCGAAGATAAAATGCTCGGCCCCCTAAATTTAGGGGGAGATATTTGTGTTTTTAAAAATCTTATAAGAAATGAAAGACAAAGATAAAATTACGGTGACGAAGCCCGCATTGATCTGGCTAACCTGAGACGATAAGCTTGGAGGGAGTTTAAAAAAACGCAAGGCTTTTATATAAAATAACATTTTTTAATATACCCCCCGCTAATGTAGCGGAATGATAGCACAAAAAATACTTGTTTTCTTTTTTGCATTGACAATTTCCGGAAATGCAAAGCACGAGGTCTTTGACGATAATCAAGGGATAGCTGCGTGGATAGAAAACAAAGAAATATCTATTTCCATGCGGGGAGGGGAAGTATCCGTCGTTTTGGACGGGAAAAGCCGCCATCAAATCGAGCGCGTTGCGAGGTACGACGGTTGCCTGAATTTCATTTTCAAGGGAGAGAATACGCCGAACGGCAGCAATACATCTCTTTTAATCTGTGATGCTTCTGTCCAATTGTCTACATACAGGTTTGGGGAGAAGCATATTTTTACCATAGCAGGGGAGCAAAAAATAGTTGAGGCGATAGGAGAAAAAAATTTGGATGCCTTGCGAAAAAAGCTTAAGTTTGCTAATTAGGGAAAATCACTGATATGTGTTTATGGACGAAAAAAAATATTTGACCGGCATACCCCCAGTTGCAGAAGAACATGGCCTTTGCAAGGTATTGTTGGTCAGGCACGAGTCTATCCACCTGAAACATATCTTCACAGAGATATTCGTAAGAAGAAAAGTTGACATATACAAGATATTAAACGCCCTCGATTTGTCATTAGAAGAATATATGGAGATAATGACAAACAGGATGAGGCGAATATACAATTTCAGCCGCCATTTTATAAAAAATTGCGACGAAATTGTAAAAAACAAAAGGATAAGTTTTTTTCCTACTGTGGAATTCTACAGTGGGCTAAAAACCGTTATAGTCTTGGATTTTGACGGGGTTGTGACAAAAAACTCTTTTAGAGAACTATATAGGCTGTGTGTCCAGCGCAACAAAACATACATCTGTAGTGCGAACCCCGGTATTACAGAAGCGTGGTTTGAAAAAAAAGGCTTGCCATTGCCTGCGGGCATTTTTTCCATGAAGGGAAAGAAGAAGAAATTGATACAATTAATAGAAATTTTAAAAAAACATGATATCGTTTTTTTTGTGGACAATGAGAAGGAATATCTTGAATCTGCTTGGGCATTTGGGATAAACACCTATCATTGGGATGGGAAGAGAATAAAGTATTTTTCCATGCAGAAATAAAAACAATTATTTGTAGCGGAATAATCCGCTGCGCCCCCTTTAAACGGCTATAGGCCTTAGAGCCAGTAATAGCACATGTGGCAACGACTGTCTTTGGGGTTTGGCTTAGTAAGTCCCGACGGAAGTTCTTACGGCTAGAAGGCAAATAAAGGGGTAAGCCCCGCTTTATTCAAGCGGGGCTTTTTTATGTTAAAAACATTATGATGTGATATTTTAACATATGTTAAAGTTTTCAATCTGCTTTCTACAACTCTTTGTTTATCAATTAATAAAGAAGGGTAAAAATTTTTTTCTTGCCTATATGCCTTAGTTAAAAACTATAATAAGGTTATTAAATAATAATTGCCTTGAGGTATTGATTTTTATTTGAAAGTCCTGTAAATTGCTTCACTATTCATAAAAAACCATTATGTTATGAAAAATATGGAACAATATATCATCACAGAAAGAAATCAGGCGGTTTATTTTCAATTGTTTCAACATCATAAGTTCAAAACATATATCAACCCGTCTATTTCAAAAGAAAATTTTCCTCATTTCAATTCCAATTTTTTCAACCTAACCGATTTCTATTTAGCAGGATTCCATCAGAGAGATGAAATTATGTCCATAGGTTTTGTTGGTTTATATGGATATAATCAAAAGCATTGGGCTTTATCTTACATTAATGTTCATCCTAAGCATATAAAGAAAGGGTTAGGAAAAAAAACTTTCGATCTTTTGGAAAGCCTCTGTCCGGATAAAATGAGGCTAACAGGGTTCACTCCAGATGGATTCCTTTATCTTCGCCCATATCTTAAAAAGAAAGGATATGAGGTTAAAGATAGAGTGGATTTTTGGCCCTCAGATTGGGATTGGAACAAAATAGACGAATGGAACGCCAAATATTTAAAGGGATAAGCCCCGTTTGAATAAAGCGGGGCTTTTTTATGTTAAAAACATTATGATGTGATATTTTAACATATGTTAAAGTTTTCATTCAAACTCTTATGACTGCCTGATATTCAAATAGAAGGCGGACAGTTTTTTAAAAGTTTGCGCCTATAGGCATATTAAAAAATATAGGTGTTTTTATAAAAAATTTCATGACAGGGGTTGACTTTCGCATAAAAAACCTGTAAATTGCTTTATTATTCATTAAAACCATTATGTTATGAGGACGGTAATATCAAACGGCAGGGAATGGATGGCAGAGGACGTTAGAGTTGGAGTTGATGGAAGGATATATTTGAATTGGGAGGAGGCAAAGGCCAATTGCCCAGAGGGATGGCGTATCCCTACGTTAGAAGATTGGGGCAGCGTAAATATAGGAAAATTAGAAATTGGGTGGAATGGGTGTAAATATGATCTGAACAAAAATGCAGATCATGTTGGAAGGTCTTACTATTGGTCGTCATCGCCCTATTTTTGGGCGCAGGGGATTGAAGGGACAGAAAAAACAGGAATATATATAAAAGGAGGCTCTTTCAAGCAAGAGCCATTCTATGACGACATTTTTTATCCGCTTAGGTATGTTCGGGATCATATTCCGGCTACTTACGTTGTTTTTTTTGGAATGTTTGATTTTGACGATAATTACGTTACCAGCATTGCGTATGCGGGCAATGATAAAGATAAGGCTTATTCTTTTTTCAACCACCCTGATATTGATTCTATTTCAGTGTGGGAGAATGGGTCTGAAGTCAGGGTGATAGAGGTGATAGAAAAGTGATAGAAAAGTCTAGTGGGCAAAGCGAACCATTGGAAAAACGGATTTTTATATAGAGAAGCAGAGGGGAATTTTAAAAACTTAATATTTGAAGATTAAACCATTATGATAGGAACAGTAATTTCAAAAGATCGGGATCATATTCCGACTATTTACGTTGTTTTTTTGGGTACACTAGGTCATGTAGGTAATTATATTACCTATATAGAATATGTTGGGGAAAACGAGAAAGAGGCCTACGCCTATACCCATCATAATGACTTCGACAGCCTTTCAATCTGGCAAGGCGGGAAAAATATCAGAACGATTGAAAAATTCAGATGAATGGAAAAACAAGATCATATCGCAACAATATCGGCGATTGCCGCACTGATGTTGAATTTATTCTATATGTGGTTCGATATGGAATATTTAAAATACCCGATGATTTTGTTGTCGGGGATCGGGATGTGTATTGTATTATTTAAAAAGAAAAAAATTAAAAAATGGAATGGTTAATTTTTTTTATGATAGGGTTATTTTTTCTTGGCGTTGAAATCTTTTCAATAGCCAATAAAAGCAAAGTGAAAAAGTGGAACGAAGAAAAAAGGCATCCTCAATTGTTTTTAGCCATCCATTTTTTTTATCACGTATGGTTATACGTGGGGATATTTTTTTCGGCCCAATTTTGGGCATTTTTTGTCCTTTGGGTTTGTATGAAGTTGAAGGAATATAAAAAAATATCCGCAACGGCGGATTATATAATATCTATGTTTACTTTAACTGCCATTATTATTGGCGGTATATTATTTTACCTCTAAAAAAAATCAAAGCCATTATGTTTAAAATCGAAAAAATTAAAAGCGAAGTTATTGCTTCGCTGAAAAATAACCAAGTTACTATTATTTCTACGCCTACTTCCAGTGGAAAAACAATGTCGGTTCCTGCATGGGCGGCAGAGGTATCGGGCAAAAAAGTTTATTGCCTTGTCCCCCGCATCATAATGGCAAGGCGCGCGGCTGTTGGATCAACAAAGCTTGTCTTTAAGAGAGAGGGCGAAGCAGGATATATGACAGGCAGGGGCGACGTTTACGGGCGAAAGGTAACATATGCTACGGAAGGTAGTTATATCGCCCGTAAAATGGGGCAAAAATCCCATGAAGCTATACTATGTATAGATGAAGTACATGAACAAGGCGCAATCACTGAAGCTGCGCTCTATCTCGCAAAGCAGTGGATAACCGATGGAATGAAATTGGTTATTCTTTCTGCTACAATGGATTGCGGGAAATATGCCGATGATTATTCAGAGTTTTCCACTCAGGTAATTACATTGCCTGAAAGCGAAAGAAAGTTTCAATTGCAATATGAAACGGTTTCAAACCCGCTTCAAGCAATTGCGGATGCAGCAAAAGGAGGAGGAAGGGCTTTGGTTGGCGTTGAAGGGAAAGGTGAAATTGACAAGGCAATAAAAGATTTGTCTTTTTTCCTCAAAGAAGAGGACGGAGTAGAAATTTTCCCTTTCCATGCAGAAATGGAAAACGAAGATCAGGATGAGGCTATGAACTATAAGGGGTCGGCGATTTATGTGGCAACTAATGTACTTCAGAGCGGGATAACTATCCCTATGCTTTCTCATGGCTATTTTAACGGTTGGGGCAAGCGCATTGAGGACAAAAGGGGCATTGCAACCCTTTGCAGATATAAGCTGTCTCAGGCAGAAATGACACAATGGTTTGGCAGGGTTGGCCGAGATTGCGAGGGGGTTATTTTCCAAACCCCTGCTGAGGGGCAGCAATTTGAGCATAGGGATAAAATGCCTGCGGCAGAAATTCAGCTTATCCCGCTGGAAGATATTATGTTGCAGTTTTTTGCATATGATATTGATATGGAAAAAGCTGAGCTTTTGAATAAGCCTGACATTAAAAACATAATGCAGGCAAAGAAAACGCTTGAAAAATTGTTGGTTATCCGGGATAATAAACTAACCGGGTATGGCAATAACGTCATAAGCAAGGGCGCAGGCGTTAGAGGCGGGATAATGCTCAATGCCGGGCAAACGCTTGGTGTTGAAAACACCATGCGAAAGATTCAAGCAATACAGTATATTGGGCATCCTTTCAGGGAAACGCCGGCCGCTTATTTTAAAAATTATAAAGAAGTTAATTATTCCGATTTCATGATATGGCTTAAGGCCATTGAAAATATTATAATGGAATATGGTTATAAGGTTTCTTCTTTGGATTATGAATTGTTCAAGGAAAAAATGGAAGAAATAAAAATTTTCAGAAGAAACCTCACTAAGCTTATGAGGGCATTCCAGAAAATTGACGAGGATTGCCAAGATACGACATATAGCGACGGCGCAGTAAAATGCGCATTGTATATGGCTAACCGCGACAGGCTTGTGAAAGATGGATATTTGGAAGAGGTTGGGTATATAGACAAATCTTTCAAAAGCCTTACAAAGGAAGAAAAATATTTCTTCGGAGATATTATTTCTGTTGGGAGGTCTACCTTCATTGAAGGCGCAACAACGGTTTCTCAAGAGGAAGTTGACAAATTCAATTCCCTTTTGGGGATTAAAGAATAACATAATGGTTTTTAATGCTATCCGTTTATCAGGTTAAAAAAAACTTGCATAAACGGATAGTTTTTTGTATCTTGGTTTAAATAGTCAACTAATGGATACATCAAAGTATATAATAATTGAGGGGAAATATATGGAGAGTCTATCTCATTAAACCTCAAAAGCAAGCCCGAAGATTTATTTTGGGTTAAAAAAGCTTTGGGGCAACTTTTTTGAAAAACAAAATTATGATTTATGATTTTTGAAAAAATTCAACAGAAGCATATTGCAGAAGCATATGCTGTGGATCCTGAGTTTGGCCTGATGATTTGGGCCTTGACTGTGATAGATGACCTCAAAAAAAATAAAACATGGAAGAGGAATCAATAAAAGAAGTAATTTTAGGGGAGATTATTCAATAATAAGCCCCGGTTCTATTTTAATCACTTATCGGGAAGCAGATCAAAACTTGCTTGAAAAATTTGAAGCAGAGGGCCTGTTTTCAAGGTTTAAATGAACATAATAAAAAAAAAAATCATGTTTCCATTAAAAATAAAGGGCTCTCTGTCCAACACTTCGATATTATCGAAGCAATATATAGATCAAAAAAATAAAGCTCCATTTTTAAGAATGTATTTAGATAACCTTTATCATTCTGATATGGGATGGCATGGGGATATTAATTATTTCAACCTATTATCTTTAAACGTCCTTATGTCAGAAACCGAGAATGATATAAGGGCAAATGATATTTTTATTCATAAGGAAACGAAAAAAGAAGTAAGGGTTTCGAGTATAACGAATAAAGAAGTTTTCTATATCCCGGAGGGGCTTAAAGAAAAGTTTTCAATCCCCGTGAATAGGTTAATTGAGGAATATGTTTGGGCCCCTGTATATTTTGCTTGTCAAAATGACAACCTAGCCGTTTTTTATCATACATTGTATAATTTATATGTATGCGAATTAAACGATTTAGAGCGTTCTGACGCAATTTCTTTTCTAAAAAGTATCTTGGTTCGAGAAGGAATAAAAAATGCCGTCAGGTGGCTTAATATAGGAGATGAGCATTTTAAATCGGTTCTGTCCGATAATGAAATAATTTAATTAAATTTGCCGCTTAAAACTTAACGTTAGATTATGAAAATTTTTTCAAAAGAAAAAAATCCAACAAAATTAATTATCATTAAAAATAATGGCGAAAGAAAAACTTTAACTTCCCCGCCTATTGTTTGAAAAAATTAAAGGGATTTTATTTTTTCTAAATCAGATGGAAGAAAAAATATAATTCTTTTCCCACATTTGCATAACATTTGTTCTGCTCCGAAGTAATTCCATCCAGCTTCTTTTATTTTTTTAACAAAAGAAATAAAAGAATCGAATTCCATTTTTTTGAAAAGGCATAATTCGATTTTATCAAAATAAATCTCGTATTATTTTTTCTAAGGCCCCGCTGTAACAATCAACCTTTACAATACACCCCTTAAACATCGGGATAAATAATTTTAAAGATTCAATTATTTCTTCCCATGAATTTAATGCGTCTGTATATCTTAATTCTTCTTCAACACTGTCGAAAAAACTGAAGCGTTCTGTTTTCAGTTCAGCTTCAGAAATCTTCCTCGTCACTTGAAGGCGCCACCCCCACATTTCTTGCGGGAGTTCTTCATCTTCTTGCAAGCTTACACTAAACCGCATTGAATTATCTTCTTTAAGATAAAGCGGCTTATAATTTATATATGCGTAATAATGGACTGCTCCTGAAGCAATACCTTTATACGTCATCACTTTAATCTCAACTTCTCTGATCCCCTGCCTGTTACCGGGATGTGCGACGTATGGCTCGCCCCTGTAATTAACTTCCATCCCAACTCCATAATCAGGAGGAAATGAAGTGGGAAGTGCAACTCCTTCCCTTTTGGAGCATTGTAATTTATATTTTAACATAAATGAAAATTTTTACCCCATTAATTTTCAAATGGGATTGCGGGGCTGTTAGGAATGGTTTTATCTAATTCTCTATTTTTTATCATCAGATTTTTTATATCTTCTGCCCTGATATCCAAATAGGGCGCAAATTCGCGGGAAATAACTTCTATAGAGCTAGAAACTTCCGTTACGAATGTCATTGTTTTGATGTGAACAATCCCTATAGGGTTATTTCTAACCCTGCTGCTTATCCCTGCTTGCCCATCCGGGTTGCCGTTTGCATCTGCATAACAGATGCAATATTCTTCGCTAATCCTCCCAAAATATGAAAAAGGTAATTTACTCATAAGTTTCTTTTTCTTTAAAATAAATGAAAATTTTTATCCCTACAAATATAATTGCATTTTATTTAAGATACAACCCCTTTTTAGAAAAATATACCATATATATAAATTTTTAAAATTAGGCTCGCTCATAATTTTAACATATGTTAAAATTTTCAAACTCTGAATCATAATACATTAAAAATCAATGATATAGCTAATTATACTTATATATATCAGACCTATCATAATATTATTTATAACTAAATGAAAGGTTTTATAATGTACAATGAAGAAAAAGGATTTGTATAATGAATATGAAAAGTTAACCGATAAGAAAAATTTTAAAGGGCTTTCTTTTAAAGAAGAAAAAACTTTGCGAGATATAATAGAAAAAATAATCGTTTTAGAAAATTTTAAAGATGAAGAGTAATAATAATTTTTAGCAGCCTATTGTTTTTTTAAAAAATGTTTTGTATGTTTGTAAAAAATCGACTTATGATAAACTAGGTTGGTATCCCCAAGCTGTTGGGGCATGAAGATAATAAGGCAATTGTTTTGCAATTAGGCATTGCAATGGAAATCCCCCATACTGCTGGGGATATTCTTAATTCAGATTGGCTAAAAATTTTGGGCGATCTGGAAAGAAGCCGTTGCTCTGTGCATCAGGTGGTTGCATTGGCGAATGTGGCGTTCGCCCTTTCCGCAATCCAACCTCATTATTACTGCTTAATAGTGAATAATGCAGTGGAATTTAGCGGGAAGCCGTTAGGATATTATATGACAGCAAACCAGATTCAAATATTAGAAACAATAAAGTCTTTTATTCTCCCAAACCTAACGAGGGTAATTCATTTGTTAAAAACACAACGTATCAGTTGATTAGTTGATTAGTTGATTGAAATAGAAAAAGAGGAGGCGGCAGCTTTAGCCGTAATGAGTAGGAACCGCAACCTGCAAGGAAAAATAATAGCGGGCCGCTGACCTCTTTAAAGATAGAAGCCGCAAATTAACTTGGTGGTAGCCCTGTGCGGGGATAGCGGAGGGGCAAGGGTTCGAATCCCCTAATAACTTTTGTTATGCCAAGTTAACGCTGCATACTCCGTTTAGCAATGTGCAGCAAAAAAAATAAAAAATTCATTGAAAATGAAAAAAAATGATGATAAAGAATTTTGATGTGGAAAACTTGGGGAGAATGGTTCAAGCTGAAGCCCCAGTATATCAAATTAAACGCTGCTTGAAAGCAGCACAAGAGTTTTTGAACGTTAAGTTTAAAGACGTTAGCAGCGCAAAACTAATGACAAACGAAGCCAACGAATGTTGGCAGGCAGTTATTTGATATACTGAAGGTTATAAAGGTTTCGGGATAGCTTTAGGGGATTGGAGATTCCCTGAAAGCGAGCCCACTATGTTTTCCATTTTTTTTATGCCTGAAAAAGGCTACATGATGGAAATATACAAAGGAAATTTTTACGACGTTTTACCACTGTTTCTCCAAACAAATGGGGAATTGGTTACTGCATATAGGCGGGGGGAGGAGAACGCCCAAAAGGGGGTTTATTATAAAATCCCCCGCTCTGAGAACTGGTTTACGTCAGAGAGGGGAGCAAAGGGAATGCGGAGTATTCCTTCTCGGAAAAGGACTTCGCAGATATGACAGTACAAAAAATGGAAACCAAACAATGGTTTCCATGTGAAAAATATGCAAATTATTTGCAGATAAATTGGGAAGATGTAAAAGACGATGTAACGCATCTGCCAATTTACATAGATTCCTGCGTCCTGTCCGGAATAAAAAAATAACGCTTTAAAAATTTTTATAAAAATTCTCAACATAGCCCTTGCATGGAATATGGCAACGGCTGAAAGAACTTAAACAATGGGGGCCACCCCTTTTTGAAACATTAATAAAAAAATAAGGGATAAAATTTTTTAGGACAGGAAAAAGGGAAGGGAGTTTTTTAAAACTTTTTCTGTCCGGTTATTCTTTTATTAAAAAATTATAACTATATTTGGGTATTAGTTCATTGAAATGTTCCCATAGCTCAGTTTGGTCAGAGCAACAGACTCATCGAACTTATTATCCATATAATTGTATAGGTTCGATTATTTTTTGTATATTTGTAAAAAATTAAATATATGAAAAGCAATCGAATTCTAAACGGTTATGTTGTAATTTACAAGCCAGATCACCCTAAAGCGATGAAATCTAAAAATTGGCATGGATATGTTTACGAACATATTGTAATTGCTGAAGAGGATTTAGGTAGGGCGATAGTGGAAGGTGAAGAAGTACACCATTTAGATTTAGACAGGTCGAATAATAGGCTATCTAATTTAATAGTAATATCTAAAGCCGCCCACTGTAAAATACATAGTTGGATAAATAATGGTGCCTTTATGTCGAAAGATATAAATGGAAACCCGGTTAATTCAGGGAAACCTAAATTAAGGTGTAAAATTTGTGAAAAGCCGCTTAAACTTAAACAAAAACATTATTGTTGCGTCGATTGTATGTTGGCAGATAAAACATCTAAAATGGATGGAATAGAACTAGCCGACGTGTTGAAAAAATTATCGACTAGCAATTTTGTCCAAGTTGCAAAAGAATATAATATTTCTGACAACGGTTTAAGAAAATGGCTGTTTACAAAACATGGCTTTAACAAGGCAACCCTGAGCGAAGCCTTAAGTACACTTAAGGAACGTGCAGAGACTAGCGGAGAGGTTCAGCCCTCTTAATAACCGCATTTAACGCCGGGCACCCTAACGTAAAGCCGAGGGTGGTGAGATAGTCCAGCCCTTAACGAAAGTTTTGGATAACTGAATCTGTAGGCCGTAGGTTCAAGCCCTACTGGGAACACAATAAAAAAGTTCTTGTTTATTTATTGGCGGCATGGCGAAATTGGCAAACGCGCAAGACTTAAAATCTTGTCCCCAGTGACGGGGTTCCGGGTTCGAGACCCGGTGCCGCTACTTTTTCATTTTCATTTTTTTGTAACCTCGTTTGTTAATTCAAACGGGGCTTTTTTATTTATATGTTTTCAGTTAGTTTTAAATAAAAAAAACATATTCCCATTAAAAAAATAGGAATAAAGATATTTCCGCTCCCGAAGAAATTTCAAAGGCATTTGATCAATATAAAATAAAGTTTAAAATTGATGGGGGGAGGGGTGAAAAGTTTTTTTTGAAAAAAAAGAGAGATAGGCTTTCTTTTTCAAAAAAAAAACTTATATTTGTAAGGATTTGAGGGCAACACGAGCGCTCCACGCCCAACTGCCGCCTTCCGGGTAGTGGGTATGGCTCAGGCCCTCTTGCTGGGCATGTTCCGGCAACTTCGCGGGCGCCCTCTTATAATGGGCGCCCCCTACTATCAAAATCCTTGCCTGCCCAATGTGGCAGGAAGGTAAGGGGCGGCCCGGTTCAGTCTCGGAGCCCCCTCTTTTTTTTAGCTTGCCTATTGTTTTGTTCAAAAAATTTCAGTATGTTTGCATAAACTATAACAACGACAATAAAAAAAAAGATGAAAAAAATAATGAGCGAGGCCTTAGCGGCAGCAAACGAATCCCTTTCAATAAGGAAGGGGTACTCCGGAAGAGGGATGTTCGGAGAAGAGTGCTATGCTGTAGTGGGCAGTTTATCAGATATATGGGAGGCATTGGGGGAAATAGGGCTTGCGCCCGATTTTTATTTTTCCTCTGAAGAGGAAAAAGAAGAATTCTACAATGCTCTAAGAAACGGCATGCAGCAAGATAACATGGGGTTGGATAAGATTTTTTATTAATGGCGATCTCAACCTCTCTCCTTTCCTTTCATATGCCAAACAAAACTGTGTTGGGAGGTGGATTGCTGAAGCCTCCTGAGCACTGAGCCCCAAGTTTTGTAGCCCAAGCGGATTTTTTTGTAGGGCTCTTCTTATAGCCTGCCTTTTAGGCGGAACGTGAAGCCTCTTAGCTGGACTGCTAAGAGGCTTTTTGCGCTTGTTTATTTCAATAATGTGCGTTTGCAAGTGCAAGATCAGCGTTAATTTAAGAGGTTATATATTCAGCGCTTTAAGTGTCCAGAATTTATTTTAACTATTGTTAAAATTTTTTATCTACTTTTATTAAACATTTGGCTATCAGTAAATTGTGAAAGCCAATTTATTATATCCCGCTCTATGTGAACAAAATAAAACTAACTGCTTTATTATGCTTTTAATGATGCAGCTTATCGGCTTTTATGAAGGTTGCCATATATAGTATTTGAGGGGCTGCGCTTGCATTTGAGGCAAATCAACAAAAAAGATATGGGCAGGGGGGGGCAGCTTTTTAATGCAATAAAAAAGCCAGCTTCCTAGTCAAAAGAAAGCTGGCTTGTGCTGAAAGTTTAAAAACAAGAAAAAAAAATTTAACAAGTGTTAAAATTAAAAAAATACTTGACAATGAATTTTTTTTCCTGCATCTTTGTGGGGTATTAAATGATTAAGTAACCTTTTAAAATTATCCGCCATGCAAAAGTTTGAATTTTATTTTAACGGAAAGTCCTATACCTCTGTTAGCGGCCTTAAGTCTGCCCAAAGGGCATGGATTGAAAAATACCTGCCGGGCATTGTTGCCCGGTTGCTCGATACACCTGGCGGCATGTATGCCGCCAAAATCGAAAATTACCTGCCCGGCCTTTTCCGGCAGGAATATCAGGAATATATTAAGTTATATATCCGGGTCGCATTCATTGCCCGGTTGTATTTTAGGACTGAAAACCGGATTCGGTGGGATTGGACTACAAAGCCAGAGGAGGGGACAAAATTTGCCGTCCGCCACGCAGCGGCAGAGTTGATCAATTCCGGCATTCGCTTGACTGCGGAGGAAAAAAATGATTTTTTTGAGTGGGCCAAAAATATGGGGGCAAACGAGGCAAAAGCCCGCTTTCACGAACAAATTGCCGTCCGGCAAGTCGAGGGCGACGAACCACTGCCTGCCCGGCGCAACGTTCCAAAGCGGGAGCGTAGAGACCGTTCGGCAGACAAAGCCAAAGCAGCCCCTAAAAAGGGGAAGGGGAAGGGGAAAAAATAATGTAACTGTTTTTCGCAAGGCCGGAAATAAGCGGCCGGCCTTGCTTTTCTAACCCCTTTTATTTGAAAAAAAAAAATTACTTTTAATAAATTTGGAAATTTGGTGCAATAGGCTTATATTGCACTATTGTTTAACCAATTAATATTTTTAAGCCATGCAAAAGTTTCAACCAGAGCCCGAAATCGCCGCCCAAATTGCTCAACTCAATGAAGCCATAAACACAGATGGGGTAACTATTGTCCCGAAGTGGCGATCAATCGGCCACAATGGCCGGGCAATCGAAATTCCAGTATATAGCCTTTCGGTTTCTGGCAGCGGCCGTTTGAATGGCGCGGCCCAAAGTGCCAAAGATGCAATTTTGCCAATAATCAACGGGCAAATTGCTGTGGCCGCCCGGCAGGCTATTGAGCAGCAAATTGCCGCCGAAGAAACCGCCCGGCAAAACGAGGCCGCCGCTTTTCAGGCCCAACTTGCGGAAGAACGGCGGCGGGCTAAAGAAACCGCCGATATTGCCGCAATCGCCGCTGATGAACAGCGGCAAAAAATTCTCAAAGAAGCCGCCGAAAAAGAGGCCGTTTTGCAGGCCCAACTTCAGGCAATTCAAGACGCAAAAACCTGCCGTTACAACAAAGCCAGCCGGATAATGGCAGCCTTTTCAATGGTATTGCTTGCCCTTGTGTGCATTGTCGGAACGGCAATGAATTACCACAATGTAAGCGTTCTTTATGGTCAAATTTTCCATCCTTTCATTATTGCTCTTTTTGCCTTTGTTTTGGCTTTTATCCCTATCATTTTTGCATGGGTGCGGGATGATATAAAAGTAGAACAAAGCACCGTAATTTTGCCCATAGATTATGCCGTTACTGTGCTGCTTTTCATTTTTTGCAATCCGCTTTCTCCATTGGTTGCAAATTGGCAATGGTTGGCTGAAAATGCACATTGGGTATTGTTAACCGCCAGTGTGTTAGGCGTAGGGTTCTATGCCTACCAAACCTATCTCATTTATAACAAATTGCTGGCCATAATTGCCAGTGAAAAATATAAAGAATTCTTTATGTCGCTTTTTGATTAGCCGGTTAAGCGACAATAAACCAGCAAAGGAAAGGGCAGTTAACCTTTCCTTTGCATGGCAGGCCGAAAGGCCTGAGGCCGTAGGGGCAATTCTCCGATGGCCTTTTTTATTGTTATAGCATATATGAAAAATTATAAACCCTAAAAAAAAATAAAAAATAAAGGGTGAAAAATTTGCTTTTCATTTTTTTTGCCCTTATCTTTGTTAGGGATTAAATGATTAAGTAACCTTTTAAAAATTTTAATTATGGCACACCGCATTGAAAAAAATGAAAACTTCGCCTACAACCAAACAGTAGGCCTTCCTTGGCACGGACTTGGCCTGCCTGTAGAAAAAAACATGGCAGTTGTTGAGGCCCTTGAGATGGTTTCCGGCGACTTCACTGTATTGGTGAATGACACTTTTTATTCCAAAACGGCACAACCGTTCTTTACTTCGAATGTTACCCAATTTGCCAAGTATGGTAATGAAGGCGCAATGATTATGCCCGTTGCATCCTTGAGCGAAGAAATACAAGCTTTGGCAGGCGGCAAAATGTATGCCGTTTGGCCTGCCGGCCAAATGAACGGTGTTTTTGCAACCGTTCGCCATAACCCAGATGAAACCAGCGAACAGCACCAACAATTCTTGGGAACGGTAGGCAACCGTTACACCGCCGTACAAAACCGGGAAGCAATCAATTTTTTCCAAACGTTCACAGAAGCCAGTGAAGCAATTATTGATACCGTTGGAGTTTTGGGAGTTGGCGAAGACGTGTTTATTTCTGCAAAACTTCCAACCCATATTACCATTGGCGGCAAAGATGCGGTGGACAAATACGTTGTTGTTATTTTTAACCATAACGGCAAACGTGCTACTCGCGTAATTGTGACAGGCGTTCGGCCTGTGTGTTGGAATACAGTTCAATGGGGCATTGCAACGGCTGAGAACAAAATTTCCATCCGCCACACAACCAATGCCAGCGAAACCATTAAAGAGGTACACCGTGCTTTGCAGATTAATAACCAGTATTGGGAAGCATTCGCCCAACAAAGCGAAGTGATGGCCAAAACAAAACTTTCCGATGAGGCCTTTTTCCGGATGCTGGGCCTTGTATTCATGAAAGCCGATGAAATCGCCCAATTGGGCGCCGGGGCAATTACGATTGAGAAATTAACCGACGTTGCGGGAAAAAAGACGGGCAATACATTTAAGGCAATAGCCGATTATTACCAAATGGGGCCTGGCCAAAAAGAATGGCAGGGGAGCGTTTGGGGCGGACTCCAAGCCTTGACAGGTTGGGGGAGCAATTTGGCAACCAGCAACTATACTAGTGAAAAAAGGTTCAACAATCTGCTGTTGGACGGTACAGTTAATAAAAAGCTGGAGTATGCCGGAGTTCTGCTTTCCAACCCTGCCGAAATCTCAACGGAATGGGCAAAAGTTCGGGCAGAAGGGGCGGCAATTCTCGCAGCCAACTAACCCGACTGTAAACTAAACCTTCACTAAGCCCCGCCACAACGGCGGGGCTTTTTTGTTTCTAATGCTGTTAGGATCATCCTGACGGCATTTTTTTATTAAGCTGGTGTATCACTATGGGAAAAAATAAAAGTGCCTTAAAACAGCTTAAAAACGCTCATAATGAAAATGAAGATGAATGAGGTAGCGAAAAATTGCCGCGAATTTGTGGCGATTTTTTACCCGCTGTTATGCGGGCTCCTCTTACTTGTAATGGGGGGACTACTGAATGTACCCAGCTGAGTGGCAGTAGCAGTCTTTTGGGGCTATATATTGCTCCAGATGCGCGTGTTTTACACGTGTCACTACCACCTATACGATTACGATGTAAAAAAATAAAAAAAAAATATGGGGGCGGGCCTTGACAAACCCGAAAAAAACCCCTATATTTGATAGTAGAAAGGCTGCTTGATGGCCCGCGCCCAAATACCGGGGGTGCCCGCCTGCAAAAGCAGTCTTAAGGGAGTCCCGTACAAACGACGTATGAGCGTTTGCGGGGCCCCCTTCATTCAATCCTGTTAAAACAATTTGTTTTACCCTC
>Ga0209096_1001679_pt1 | contig 23439 bp, 34 predicted proteins | sample AD_UKC034_MetaG_FD_184407 | JGI IMG/M metagenome (GOLD analysis project Ga0209096, IMG submission 184407) | Active sludge microbial communities of municipal wastewater-treating anaerobic digesters from USA - AD_UKC034_MetaG (SPAdes) (version 2) | ecosystem: Engineered > Bioreactor > Anaerobic >... | reverse complement strand
CGATGTCAACCTGCGTGGTGCCGACCTGAGCGGTGCCTACCTGAGCGGTGCCAACCTGAGCGGTGCCTACCTGAGCGATGCCGACCTGGGCCGTGTCAACCTGAGCGGTGCCTACCTGCGTGGTGCCAACCTGAGCGGTGCCAACCTGAGCGGTGCCAACCTGAGCGGTGCCTACCTGCGTGGTGCCGACCTGAGCGGTGCCAACCTGAGCGGTGCCAACCTGAGCGGTGCCAGGGGTTTGATTAAAACAATGGGTGTTGAAGCAGGGAATACTTACTGGAAACGGTTCCGTAATGGTTTGAAAAACAACGGATATCAGTTTCATGTCGGGATAAATTCCCTCCGGGATGGGGAAGTATTCGCCTCTGACGATAGGGAACTTTGCTCACACCCAGGCTTCCATTTCGCGTCGCGCTCGTGGTGCTCAGTAAATTACCCAGACCGTCCACTAGAGGCAAGGATACGGATACCGGAGGACGCGCAAATCAACGAACCGTGGGCGACAGACGGCAAGGCGAGTGCGGATAAGATTGAGATATTACAGGTGTTCGATGTGGCAACTGGGAAGGATGTTACGGAGGATTACAGAGGACCTGTATTGGAGATTGCGTGATGAACATCAAAATAGGCAGTATCACCCTTGAAGTCGAATACGACTACTACCCAGGCTACCGCGGCAAACGCGACAGCCTCGGCGTACCGGAGGAACCGGACGAGGGGCCGGAGGTTGACCTCACGGCGGTTCGTGTCGGAGACGTGGACATCCTCCTGCTGATGTCGGTGGAGAGTATGCGGGAGATTGAGGGGAAGGTGCTGAAAGAGATGGGCAACAGAGATCCGGATTACGATCTGGCGGTATAAAAAAAGCCCCTTTTCAGGGGCAATAAGCATGTGTACCCGAACCATATCACGGTACGGGAATCCAGTCAAGGAAGGCAACAATGATTACTTTTTTTATTCCCGGGAAACCCGTAGCGCAGTCCAGGCCGAGATTCGCGAAGCGCGGAAATTTCTCCGTCGCCTACGACGCGGCCCCGGCCAGTGATTACAAATCATGGGTGAAGGTTCGCGCCCTGGAGGCCATGAGGGAAGCCGGGCTGTCCATCATCGGCAGGGATGTCCCCCTCCGGTTGCAGGCCACCATCAACCTGGCCCGGCCCAAGGGCAAGCCAAAACGGTACACCCTACCCACCAGCAAGCCCGACTGCGACAACGTGTTAAAGGGCCTACAGGACGCCATGGAGAGCGTCGTATATGAGGCAGACCAGCAGATCGTTGCGGTCAGCGTCAGGAAGCAATACCACGTGTGTCCGGGCGTCCAGATAACCATCCAAGAGTTCAAGGAGTGAATGAATATGTTAAAGGAACTGCTGAAAAAAAGAGAGGAAATCGAAGCGAGGATGCAGGCCGTTCAGGAGGAATTGCAGGCCGTAAATATCGAAATCGAACATGAGGTATCCCAAAAGCTGCTCGACCTGCGCAGCCTGACCGGGAAGGAATTTGGCGCGGTCCACCTCAATTTCGAAGGATACAAAATCACCGAGACCGTTCCCAAGAAAGTGGAGTGGGACCAAGCGAAATTGGAAAGCCTGTTCTTCAAAATTATGGAGAACGGGGACAAGCCAAGCGAGTACATGCGCATGAAGCTGGATATCCCGGAAAAGATGTACGACGGGTTCATCCCGGAAATCAAGGGCATATTCGCCGAGGCGCGCATCGTGAAGCCGGGCAAGGCAACGTTGAAATTCGAGGAGGCGGCATGAAAGATTATCTCGGCGATGGAGTCTATGTGGAATACGACGGCTTTCACTTCAAGCTGATGGCGAACGACCACATCAACCCATCGGACACAATTTATCTTGAACACGGCGTTCTGGCTGCACTTAACAGGTTCGCCGAAAGGACATCGGAGGTCTCCAATGCTTGATCAAATCAAACCGGCAAACAGCGTGTTCCCTCCGCAGAAGATCCTTATCTACGGAATATCCGGAATAGGAAAGAACACGTTCGCCAGCACCTTCAAGGCGCCGGTTCTTCTGCAGATAGAGGACGGAAGCGCGGCCCTCGACATCCCTGCATTTCCGCTGGCCGCGACATTTCAGGATGTCGTGGACCGTATCCAGGCGCTGCACGGGGAACACCAGTTCAGGACTGTGATAGTCGATAGCCTGGACTGGCTTGAGCCGCTCCTGTGGGCGGCCTGCTGCGAACACCACGGAAAGGAGTCCATTGAATCGTTCGGCTACGGCAAAGGGTATGTGGAAGTTGACCGCTGGTGGAGGCACATCATGTCCGGCCTGGACAGCCTGCGACACGCCAAGGGAATGGATATTGTCCTGCTGGCCCACAGCGAGGTGAAGCACGTCGAGCCGCCCGACACGGATCCCTATGACACATTCCAGCTTAAAATGCAGAAGCGTGCTTTCGCCCTGTGGCAGGAGTACGCAGATATGGTCCTGTTCCTCAACTACAAGATTAATGTGCAGAAGACCAAGACCGGCGTGAACGAAGAACGCACCCGAGGCATTGGTACCGGCGACCGAGTAATCCACACTACGGAACGCCCGGCATGGAAGGCAAAGAACCGATGGGGACTACCTGACGACATCCTGATAGGCAAAGACAAGAATTGGAAGGCGTTTCACGAGCAACTGGAAGCGGTAACCGGCGGCAAGTACATCAACCCATACAACGGAAAAGGAGATAAATAGCCATGTTGGATTTCAATGACGCAGAAACCCAGAAAGAAGGCGGTACAGGCCCCATCCCCGAGGACTCCATTGTACCGCTCAAGATGACCATTCGCCCCCCGAAGGCCGGGAAGGAAGGCAGCACCCACATCGCCTTCTGCCGAAGCGGCAAGGGCAACGAGTACATCGATGTCGAGTTCGAGGCCCTGGGTTCGTTCGCCGGCCGGAAGATCTGGCAGAATTTCACCCTGGTTGGCAGCGAGACCGCGGCCAAAATATCCATGCGGACCCTGCGCGCCATTGTCGAGAGCGCCCGCGGAATTTCACCCTCCGACGCATCGCCTCAGGCCACGGCAGGGCGCCAGCTTTCAGACTGGCTCGACTTTAACGACATGACGTTTCTGGCGAAGGTCGGGACTGTTGTCGAGCAGTCACAGAAGGACGGCAACTACTACGTCAACAACACTATCAAGCGCATCATCACACCTGATGACGCTGAGTACTCCGCCGGGGAGTTCATTAGCGATAAGCCCCTCCCGCCGATTCCGATCCCCGGAGAGGCACCGCCCGTGAGCACAGCAAGACCGGCGGCGGCAGCCCCGACAAGCGCCCCGGCATGGGGAGCGCAGAAACCGGGAGCAGCGCCGGCTCAACAGCCCGCAGGGGCGAATAGTAAAGGGCCGGTCCCGGCCTGGGCGACGAGGTGAACTTGCGAATTTGCGCAAGTCAGCAATTTGCGGCAGGGGAAATAAAGAACGGGGATCTGGCAGTGGTACAGAGATAAGCACTCGAGTAAGAGTAGTGCCGCTTCGGTGGCGACGACGGGATGAGTTCTCCATTCTGGCCCAGCGCGTTGGCAATAAAGCCCCTGTCGCAAATAAAAAAGAGGAGAAAAAGAGTGAACAACAAAAACATCACGCGAAAGAGTCTTGTTGTCAACCTGACGGAGCAGGAAATAACGGATTTCAGCAAGGAACTGGCGCGCATCACCACCCTGCAGGCCGAAATTGAAGAAGAGAAAAAGACGGTAACCAGCTCGTACAAGGAAAAGCTGGACCGCTGCATCTCGGAATCGCGCAGTCTGGCGCGTAAAATTTCGACACGGCAGGACTTCAGGGAAGTCGAGTGTGAGTGGCGGTTTGACTACGACCGCAGGATGAAGCGTCTGGTCCGTATGGATACCTGGGAGCAGGTCGAGGAGCGGAAGCTGACGGCGGACGAGTTGCAGGATGAGTTGGATTTCGGCAAGCCTCAGCAGGAAGAACATCCGCCGGGGTGTCCTAAATGCGAAGGCGACGGCGAGTACTATGGCGAGGAAGGACAGGTCTATTGCGATTGCGAGGCGGGAGTTGCGCTGAGGGCAAAAGAGCAGTCAGAAGTCGCGGAAAAAACTTCCGCTCCTCTTTGCGCTACCTGCATCGGAGATTGCAGTTATGAGCATACTGAGTTCAGCTTATTTCACAACTTGGACCAGTGCGCCGACTACCGCGACACGCCGTCGCCGAAACAAGAGCAGTCCAGGGACGACACCTGCAACAAGTGGAGGGAGTGTTCGTACGCGTTCAAGTGCTTCGGTCCGGCCAACGATGAAAGCGGGCTGTGTTTCAAACAGATTGAAGAGGCGCGGGAAGCGGAGAGCGAAGAATCAAGTTCCGATCCACTCGCCAACGAACAGGGCGTTTACGTCAACGCCGAGGAAATCACCATCCCTATGCCGGCCAAGGCCCGCGCCACGGCCAGCATCAATGTCATCCAGTGCTCTGATGGATTCTGGCGGAACGGCCACAATCACCACATGCGGGACTGCGGCGGGGGTGGCGGACTGCCGTCAGTCAAGTCGATGGGGCATTGCACGCGATACGACGCCATACTGGACGCGCTGGACGCGCTGGTTACAAAGTTTGAGGGCTACGTCGGCCTGACGAATTCACCTGCAGCATCAAGGGCGAAGATTGCGATAGAGGCCGTTGGAAAGTTCAAGGAAAGCCTTGCGCCGGAACCACGGAAAGGATCTCGTTGCCCTATCTGTGATTTTGTCGGCTACAACAAGGCGGAGCTTACAAAACACATCCGGGCGGCCCATGGTGTCAGTCTGCAGGAGACTGTGGCCGTAGCAAACGGTCAGGCGGTTGATGATAGTGCTGGGGCGGCAGCATGATTCTCAGGACCTACCAACAGCGCGCCGTGATGAAGGCGAAGAAGGCGCTCAAGAAAAAAGGCAACACCCTTTTGATTGCCGGAACGGGCAGCGGGAAGACTGTCATGCTGTCCGCACTCGCTGGGGAGGTCAGGGGTAAAACCCTGATCCTCCAGCACAGGCAGGAGCTTGTACAACAGAATGCTGCCAAGTTCCTGAAGGTCAATCCGTCCTGGCCGATTTCTTTCTTCACCGCTGATGAGAAATCGTTTGCAGGCCAGGCCTGCTTTGCCATGCAACAGACGCTAACCCGCAACCTGGACCACCTGCCAAAATTCGACCATATCATCTGTGATGAAGTCCATCACATTGTCGCACCTACCTACTCACGCATCATCGACGCCTGCCGCGACCGGAACCCAAATCTGTGGTTGTCAGGGTTCACAGCAACCCCGGAGCGGTCGGACAAGAAGAGCCTGCGACGGTATTTCGACAACGTGGCGGAGAAAATCACCATCCGGGAGCTGGTCTCCTTGGGGTTTCTGGTCCCTCCCCGCGCCTACGTGGTGAACGTTGGCGCTCAGGAACAACTGGCGGGGATAAAGAACCTGTCGGCGTTCGGGGACCAGACCGAAGTGGCGAAGATCCTCGACACGAAGGCAATCAACGAGGAAGTGGTGCGGCACTGGAAGGAAAAGGCAGGGGACCGCAAGACAATCGTATTCTGCGCGACGATTCAGCACGCTCTCGACGTGGCGGACGCCTTCAGAAGAGACGGGATCAATGCTGGCGTTGTCACCGGAGTAATGGCCGACGGCGAGCGAAAGGCCATGTTGACACGATTCGACCGCGGGAAACTGCAGGTTCTGGTGAATGTTGCGGTACTGACAGAGGGGTACGACTCGCAGCCCGTTTCTTGCGTGGTGCTGCTCAGGCAGTGCAGCGAAAAGGGACCCATGATCCAGATGGCCGGACGCGGCTTGAGGACCGTGGACCCTGAGTTGTACCCGGGTGTCGTAAAGAAGGACTGCATCATCCTCGATTTCGGGATCTCCCTCCTGACCCACGGCAACCTCGACCAGGAGGACGGGCTTCATCAGGAAACAGAAACTGAGAAGGGCGAGTGCATTACCAAGGTGTGTCCGGAGGAGTACAGCGCCGGGATGGTGTACCGTTTTCCGGACAAGAACGACGCCGTCGGGTGTGGCGCCGAGGTGCCGGTCCAGACAAAGACATGCCCCATCTGCGGGTTCACGTTCGAGAGGATAGACGGCCAGGATCAGGTTTTGACAGAGGTCAGCCTGACGGAGCTCGACATCCTGAACGCAAGCCCGTTTCGATGGATGGATCTCTTTGGCACCGACACCTGTCTAATGGCCTGCGGGTTCAGCGCATGGGCGGGCGTGTTCAGCCCGGACCGTGGGGAAACATGGATCGCGATAGGGAAACGGCAGGAAGAGAAAAAAGTGTATCGGCTGGCCCTCACTGGCAGGCTGCAGGCGATGAGCGCGGCGGATGATTTTTTGAGGAACTACGAGACTTCGGCTACGGCGAAGAAGTCGCGGCGCTGGCTGGATGACCCGGCAACGGCGAAGCAGTTGGAGATATTGGGGAAATTCGGTTATGACGTGGCCGGCCCGATGCCCGGGTTCACGAAGTACGGCGCGGCCTGCCATGCCTCGTTTCTTTTCAATAAAAAGTTAATTGAGAGAGCAATAGGAGTCATGTAATGCAAAAGATAAACGGGCTTTCCGACCTGATGGCGAAAGTAGAAAAGCAGGAGAATGGATGTTGGCTTTTTATGGGTCATCTTGATTCAAGAGGATACGGATGTTTCAGCGCGGAGGGATTTATTCGTGCTCACAGATATAGCTATTTCAAGCACAACGGGCCTATCCCTGACGGCTTACATGTTCTACATAAATGCGATGTCCGCAATTGTGTGAACCCAGAACACCTTTTCTTAGGCACACATGCTGACAACATGGCGGATATGGGCAAGAAGGGGAGAACTGGAGTAAGGATCGGAGAAGAACATCACAAGGCGAAGCTGACAGAGACGCAAGTTGTTGAGATAAGAAAAAGGTATGTCCCACGCAAAGTCACGCTAAAGTTTCTCGCTGAACAATACGGAGTGACCCATGCCATGATTGGCTATATTGTACGTGGCGCTAATTGGAAACATATACCCAACAAGCGGCTCATCGAACGGGCGTTGGGGGTGGCACAATGATCAGCCTCCCCGAACTAGCCGTCCGCCTGCAGGATCACGGGCTTTTGTCGAAATCCTTCCAGGACTGCACGAAGTCCGAGATCCTGCGGGTGATAGACGCCGTGTTCTCCTCCGTTGGGGATGATGTTCCTCCGGAGGGGTGGAGAGAGCCCTACCTGGAAGAAACGGCTGACGGCAAGCGACTGGTGATTCCGTGCGACTGCCACCCGAAATACCGGTGGTGGACCGCGGAGGGACAGAGCGTGTCGGAAACGCTCGTAAAGCTGGATGCTCCGTATGAGCTGGCCCGAAAATACTACCGGAACCTGACGGAAGAAGAGTGGATCAACAAAATAATCCCGTTTTGAGGAGAGAACATGGAACTATACGAGAAAATAACGCAAGGCAAGCGAATCAGATATATCCCGCATGTGTTGAAACCATACCCGAACCCGGAAATCCCGCAGGACCAGATGGTCACGCTGCTGGCGACGCTCACCCTGTCCATGCTGATGAGCATCGAGGACCAGCTCCCGGACCACGCTCGCATGGCAAGGGAGGTTCGCAACGTTGAGGATGGCGTGCGCCGGTTGGCGAAGCTGGTAGGTAAACCCCTCGATGAGGATCTGGTCAACGCCGGGGTGGCGGGGTGGAATTCGGCAATCAAGGCGATGCAGGACAGGCTGATGGGGATGGCGTAAAGGGGGACTTGCAATGATTGATTTTAATTCGCGGTCGGCAATCACCGACCGATTGAATTACCTGATAGATAAACAGATCGACGCGACCGCCGCCGAGTCTCAACGGAGGGAGTATCTCGGCGCGTCCGTTATCGGCCACGAGTGCGAGCGGGCGGTTCAATATCACTACCTGGCCGCCAGGGGTGAAGTGGAGATAAAACAGCCCGCGGCGCGCATCATGCGCATATTCGATAGAGGCAACGTTTATGAAGAAAAAGTGCGGTTTTGGCTCAAAAGTATCGGTTTTTTGTTCGGAAGGACCAGAAAAGGTAAAGAATTCTCCGATTTTGAAGGAAGATTCAGGGGGCACGTAGACGGGATAATCACCGGCTGGAAGCGGAAAGATATCGACTGCCCTATCGAGCTGCCGGCGCTGTGGGAAAACAAGTGTCTCGGTGCAAAAGGCTGGAAGAAACTGGCAGAAGAGAAATTACAGAAATACTCTGCAACGTACTACGCCCAGGTTCAGATTTACATGCACTACCTCGGCTTGGAGCGGACACTGTTCACGGCGGTGAACGCCGACACGATGGAAATCTATCACGAGGTCGTGCTGTTCGACGCCATGGAGGCAGGTCTTGCCATTGCGCGGGTAGCAGCCGTAATAAACGCTACGGCAGAGGGCCGCCTGCTGCAGCGGGTGTCACAAGACCCGGCGTTCTGGATTTGTCGATTCTGCGACTGGCGCGAGGTGTGTCCATGCCCCTAATCGACTTCAACGCCTGGGGGAAAGATCCCGACGACACGATAGACTTCGAGCGCATCAAGGCCATTGCCCTGTGCAGCACGGAGATGATTCTCCATCGCTGGTTGCCGGGCGGTAAGGTCGTCAGAGGTGAATACCTGTGCGGGTCCATCAGAGGAGGCTCAGGCGAGTCGTGCAGCACCAATGTCCGCGACTGCGTGGGCGGCGATTTTGCCAGCACCGAACGGTGGGGCGACCCGATAGACCTGGTGGCGACCGTGGAGGGTATCAGCCAGGGCGAAGCGGCAAGGAAGCTGGAAGAGTTTCTCGGTATCACCGCCGGCACCCCGGCCCCGCCGCCTATCGAGAAACAGACGGAGGAAGAAAAGCGCGCCTACGCCCAGAAGGTATCAGCGGCGCTGTGGGTGGAAGGCGAGGCGTGTCCGCCGGCGCACCCGTACCTGATTAAAAAGCAGGTCATCGCGGACAACGGGATCCGCTACCACCCGCCAACAGGAAATATCCTGGTGCCACTGAGAGACGGTCAGGACATCCTGGGCGTGCAGAGAATAAGTGCGGACGGCAGCAAGAAGGTCAACCCAGGCGGGCGGTTGAGCGGCTGCTATCACGTGATCCAGGGCGAGCTGGATACGGTGTACATCTGCGAGGGATATGCCACGGCCATGACGGTGCATATGGCGACAGGCAAGACGGCGGTCATGGCGGTGAGTGCCGGGAACCTGGCTCCGGTCGGGGAAAAGGTGGCAAAGATGTACCCCTCGGCGCGTTTGGTATTCGCCGCGGACAACGACCAGGATAAAACGCCTAATCCCGGCGTCCAGGCTGCCGAGAAAGCGGTCAGGGAGATAAAGAGAGGGCAAGTGATAGCCCCTCCGTTCCCGGACGGCCAGAAGGGGGACTGGAACGACTACGCGCTGATGCATGGCGGTGCGGCGGTCAGAAATCTACTGGGCAGGGAAGTGAAGAATCTGTTCACCGACATCAACAGCATGGATACGGTCGAGACGGATTTCCTGATTGACGGCGTAATGGAAATGCCGTGCACGGCAATGGTGTTTGGCGCGTCAGGCTCCGGGAAATCTTTTTTCACTATTGACCTGGGCCTGCATGTGGCGTCGGGTAAGGAGTGGCTAGGAAAAAAAACGAAATGCGGCCCCGTGTTCTATGTCTGCGGCGAAGGCCGGCATGGTATCCCGCGCAGAAAGAAGGCCTGGGAAAACCACTACGGCTGCAAGGTGCCGGACGGGAGGTTCATGGTGTCAAACCTCCGCATGAGTTTCGAGCCCGACCAGGTTGCCGACATGGTGCAGTGTATCGACGAACTGGCAGAGAATATCGGGACTCCGGCAATGGTGATCATTGATACCATGGCCCGGGCACTCCCCGGGAACGCTGACGAGAACAGCGCAAAGGATACGAACCTGTTTTTCAACGAGTGCGACCGCATTCAATCCCGTTATGCCTGCGCGGTGGTGGTGGTCCATCACTCCGGCCACGGTGATAAAGGCCGGGCCCGGGGGTCCTCGGCGATCAAGGGCGTCTTGGACGTCGAAATCATGTTGAACAACGGGATGATCGAATGGACGAAGACGAAGGACATGGAACCCCACCCGCCGATCCGCTACCAGCTGGATAAGGTGATATTCGGGGATGGGAAGAGGGATAACAGTTGCGTGGTTACGTATGATACGAGTTTAAAAGCAGACGGTGAAGGTCATTATATGAAGGCGGCGAAACAGGCGCTTATCAAGGCGATAGAGTTGGAAGGGATGACGGATCGCTGTTACAAGAAAACATGGGTGGATTGCTTCGTACAGATGTTCCCTGAAAACAGGCCCAAAAGCATGGCATATACCCTCACCCGCAAGGATGGAAGCGGATTGATTCAGAAGCTGACAGACACGGGCAAGGTCAAGTTTGAAGACGGTATGTATATTAGAATTATCACAGAAAACGATGTTACCGAGGATATGTTCAGAGGGATAAAATAGTGTCCACACACGTCAAATCCACGTGGATTATGACGTGGAAAATTTATCCACACACGAGCTTTCCACGTCCCCAAAATGGACGTGGATTTGTGGATTTGACATAGATTTTCTGTCCACACACAACCCCCTCTCTCTTTAGAGAGAGGGTGGACGTGGACGATAAATGTGGACGGTAAATAGGACGTGGAAAAAAGGAGATTTGAAAATGAACGTATACGAAGATACCACACCCAGAGAGAGAACCGAATATCGTAAAAATTGTGGGACCAATAAAACAGGATTTATCGGAGTGAAATATGTGGCGAGAAAAAAAATATATCAGGCATACATCCGAGTCCCTTGGAGGAAAAATAAAATTTATTGCGGACAAGGGAAAACCGCCGAAGACGCAGCAAAAAAATATGATGCAAAAGCCCTCGAGTTATTTGGCCCTGATGCTGTAACCAACTTCGACCAGAACGAGAGGCAACCATGCCCAACCTGAAAGACGATACCGGACTGAAATTCGACCAGGGCAAACAACCCTGGTTCGCGACACCCCTGGAGGTAATCCAGCTGCTGGCGGATGTGTTCGCTGCCGGCGAAAAGAAGTACGGAATTTTCAACTGCCTGAAGCCGTTCGAAAACGGAGATCGTCGGTTCTGGGACGCGACCATGCGGCACCTGACAGAATGCCAACTCGATCCGTTGGCTGTCGATGAGGAGACAGGCTGTTATCACGGAGCGCAAGCAGCATGGAATATCCTGATGCGGACCTATCACGCAGCAAAGGTCAAAGGAGGTGATTATTGACCGAGTACCCCGAAACGCTACCGAAAGACGAACAGCTCGAAACCCTTTTCCATCGAATGCCGCCCATGCCGCAAGTTCTGGCGGAGGAAGTCATGCGAGTGGTGGTCGAAGTGTACGGATCAGAAAGGATGCAAATCGAAATGAGAAACAGGAAAATCATGATCGAGTACGACGGTAGGAACATCTCCAGGCTATGCCGGAAGTATTCCATCAGCCGGCGGAATTTTTACTACATCATGCACAGGGAGCTGGTGAGATTGAGGAAGGCGGCGAAAGGGGAGGAGTAGAGAAGCAATGAATCGTGCGCCTCGTTGCGTGAAACGCCTGTTTCACGGTGGTTTAATGGGGGGGGTAGGGAAAGTTATTAATGGGGACGCAAGGCAAGCGAGAGGGCAAGTTAAGCCCATTAGAGAAAGGAATTGCTTAACCATGCGGGTTGAGGGGTGAAGAGAGGGGTAGATAACGGCCTCTGCCTGTACGGCGGAGCGCCAGCGGAGACCGCACCAGGCAGTTGTTATCTGGTCGTATTCCGACCATGCTAAAAATAATTTCTTTGTGGTACAAAAATATCATTGACAATGTCAATTCTTGTGGTACAATAAAATCAAATGATGGAACAAACCACAAGGAGGAACACCATGAAAGCTGAATACGTTTACATCACTGAAACCCATATCGGCAACGGGGAATACTCCGTTGCTGGCCGTCGCAATGACGGCACCCTCGTTTTTGGCTTCAAGCGGTTTGGAGACGTTCTCACCCTCCGGGAGCAGGCACGCGCGTATGCCGGGACCAAATACATTCCCGTTTTTGGGAAGCCGGGGCCGTTCGCATGAGGCGCCCTACTCCGGCAGACCCGACAGCGCCGCTTGATGACTGGCCAGAATGCCAGACCGAATGCAAATGGCGGCAAAAATTCAACGGATACGACCTACAACGGAACGCGCTCAGGATGGAAACGGCACACATGGTTTCCCTTTGGCGTTGCGGCTGGAACCTCAAGCCGAATTGTATCGGAGGGCACCCGCTAGACTATGCGGAGTGTAACTATCATGGTTAGGGGTGGCAAGCGCGAGGGGGCCGGGCGAAAGCCCGGCAGCCCAAATAAAGAATTGAAGCCAACGGCCCGTCGTGCCGTTGTCCGGGTCCGACTCTCCGACGATGAACGGGCCGAAGCGCTCCGGTGCGCTGAGAAAATCGGGGAATCGGAGAGCGAATTTATCCGTGGCGCTATCGCCATGCGCTGCAAAAAGACCAGATAACGATTGAGCGTCACCGGCTCAGGCCGGTGCACAGTAATACTATAGGTAGCACCTGTCAAGAGGAAAAATAATATTTTTTGAAAAATATTTTGTGCAACAAACGGGTGGCATATTGCACAGGTGATGAGGCAGGCTGGCAACATGAGCAAAGCCGATAAAAAAGTCACTCCACGACCCAAAGTAAAACCGTTCCGCTCCGCGAAATACCTGAAGCACATCCGGTCGCTGCCGTGTTGCAACTGCGGTTATCCTGTATCTGAGGCGCATCACGTCGAGACCGGCGGAATGGGGACCAAGTGCGGCGATGACCTCACCGTACCGCTGTGCGGTCCGAGCGGGAGAGGGTGCCATCAGAAGGCGGATAAGAGCAAGACCAGCGTCAAGCGGTACAAACCGCTGGCGCGGAAGCTGTTTCGGGAGTGGCAGGCGAAACAGGCAGTTGTGCAGCCGCAAAACGACCCGGCGAAGATTATGGTCAACTGTCTGTTGCCTGGAGCTGATGAGGTGGCGGCGGGGAAGGCGGTAGAAGAAGTGGAAGTAAAAGCGTTGTCCCCGCAACATGACCGGTTTTGTAGGGAGTTTATCGTTGATGAAAATGCAGTAAGAGCCTACCAAAGAGCCTATCCGAATTCAGGGTACGAATCAGCAAAAGTTTCAGCCTGTGAACTCCTAACGAAACCTAACATTCAAGTCCGTATTCAAGAACTCCGCGAAGAACGCAACAAGCGCCTGGAGATTTCCGCCGATCGAGTGCTGGCCGAGATAGCCAAGTTGGCCTATTACGACCCGCGCGATTTCTTCACCGATGATGGCCGGCTGAAACCCATTTCCGAGCTGGACCCCGATCACGCTGCGGTCATTGCTGGCATTGAAACGGTCCACAAGATTGTAGGGGATGACAAGGATGGTCTGTCTGTCCTCACCAAAATCAAGTTGCCTGACAAGGGGGTAAACCTGGAGCGGCTCGGTAGACACCTGAAGATGTTTACCGATAAAGTTGAGCATTCCGGAGACATAACCGTGGAGATAGTGCGATTTGGTGAGAGAGAAGATTCGACTCCCAAATAATTGGCGGCCTCGGCCTGACCAAATGAACCTCTGGACGCACCTAGAAAGAGGTTTGGACCACGGCGGCCTCCGTGCCGTCGAGGTTGCGCACCGTCGATGGGGTAAGGACGATTGCGCCCTTCACTTTACGGCGACGGCGACGCAACAGCGCGTAGGCAACTACTGGCACATGCTCCCGGAATTCGCGCAGGCCCGTAAAGCCGTGTGGGAGGCGGTCAACCCCAGGACCGGGAAGAAGCGCATCGACGAGGCATTCCCGGAGGCAATCCGCAAAAAGACCCGCTCCCAGGATATGTTTATCGAGTTCCTGAACGGCTCAACCTGGCAACTGGTCGGTTCGGATAATTTCGATTCCCTGGTTGGTACGCCTCCTGTCGGCCTCGTTTTCTCCGAGTACGCCATCGCGGACCCCCGCGCATGGGCCTATCTCCGCCCTATCCTGGCGGAGAATGGAGGATGGGCGCTGTTCATTTACACCCCTCGCGGCAATAACCACGGCAAAACCCTTTACGATTTCGCACGGCTGGATCCTGCGTGGTTCGCAGAAAAGGTGACGGCCATGGAAACGCCGGTCTTCTCCCGGGAGACCCTGGAGCAGGAGCGCCGAGAACTGATAGCCGAGTTCGGCGACGACGAAGGTGAGGCCATGTACCAGCAGGAATACATGTGCTCCTTCGAAGGCGCCGTGTTCGGTGCGTACTACGCTAAGCAGATGCGTCAGGCGCGGTCTGAGAACCGCGTCACCAAGGTTCCGTATGAGGTCGGGATCCCGGTATTCACGTTTTGGGATATAGGAATCGATGATTCGATGACGATCTGGTTCATGCAGCCCATAGGAAACCGCCTCCATTTCATCGACTACTATGAGAACAGCGGTTACGGGCTCGACCACTACGCACAGGTGCTCCTCAAGGATAAGCCGTATGTCTATGGCGACCACTATATGCCGCACGATGCGGCCCACAAGTCGCCACAGACCGGCATCACATTTGCCGATTATGCGGATAGCCTGAAGATTTCCCCGGTTGTCGTGGTGGATCGCGCCCGGGATATTCAGGCGGTGCTGGCCGGCATCCAGGCATGTCGGAAGGTGTTCAACCGTTGCTGGTTCGACGAGGAGAAGTGCGCAAGGGGGCTGGCGGCGCTGGAAGGTTATCGGGCCGACTACGACCAGGAGAAGAAGAAGTTGGACAACAAGCCGAAACATAACTGGTGTTCGCATGGCGCGGACAGTTTCCGCACGTTCGGAGTGGGTTTCATGCCGAGCGTTGAGCAGAAAGACAACTGGAAACGTCGTCGCGGCTCGGGGATGGCGGCATGAGAGTGGGGAGGAGTAAAGTATGACCATCAGTTATCTCGGCAACCTGCGCCGGGAATTCCATCACGTAAAGCAGTTTCGCGCCGGCGAACTGGACCCGGAATATGAGCCGACCATGGTGCTGTTCCTGGAGGGGCGCATGGGCAAGTGCGCCATGATCCCGTTGGAATCGGCATGGAAGTACGACGAGCCGGAAGGGACGGCAGCCAAGGAGGCCGCATTGTCGCAGGTCGTCGGCATCGCCCGGCATCTCGGCATCGACGAGAATCCGCGCAGCCTGGCGCAACTGGCTATGTTCATCCAGGATGGACTGGACGAGTTGATATCTATGCCTCCGTATCAGGAGGAGCGATTGACGGCAGGCGAGGTGGTTCTGGAAGTGGACGGCAAGAAGGTCAGCCGGGACGTGGAGATATCGGAGAGCGAGATACTGATGGGGGGAGCGACGTAGCGAGGTGCCGAGCATGCTCCAATCGCCGTGCAGAGGATGTCAGTATCAGGGTAAGACCGACTGCCGGCGCATCTGTTGGACACTGGAAAAAGCGCAGGAGGAAGAGGCAAAGCGTATCCATGTCGGTTCTGCGGTGGCATCTGAAGGCGAGGGCTACCGTATCAATTTCGATGCGATGAGGAGGCCGTGAGTCAGGTATGACCAATGAGAAGCAGCAGAAATGTCTTGACAGTATGACGGAAGTCCTCAAGAATAAAATTAAAGAGGAATTCACTGGACGCATCTACATCGGCATGACGCAGGGAATGCCCGCAGTCATGGAGGTGACACGGAAGATCCGTTTCTCCGTCAAGGATTAGAAGAGGGTCTACAACTTCATAAGCAGCGGCAGCAGCGAACCTCGCACGTCGAGGCACTCAACGCCCGCAATCACAGTCGGAAACATCGGCTATGGTTGCGGGCTTTTTCGTTTCAGGGGTTTCAATGGCGGTTCCCGTCGAGAAAAGAGAGCGCAAGAAATCGTCACGGATGATTGTCGGCCAGGAACAACCGGTTGACGTTCAGGGTCATCCGCTGGACTCGGACGAGATGCAGCAACTCCTTACCGATCTGCGCCAGCATTGGCGGACGGAACGGCGTCTCCAGGCCGAGAACCGTGCGGAGATGGCGAAGGATGAGGCGTTCTACGATGGCGACCAGTGGGACGACGACGACAAGAAGGTGCTGGAGGAGCGTTTCCAGCTACCCCTGGTCTATAACGTCACCAAGACCACGGTCAACTGGATCCTCGGGGTGGAGCGCAAGAGCCGCGCCGACTTCAAGGTATTGCCCCGCCGCAAGGAAGGCGGCCGGGATGCCGAGAACAAGACCAAGCTCCTGAAATACCTGTCTGATGTGAACAAGAGTCCGTATTGCCGCTCCAAGGCGTTCGAGGATGCGGTCAAGGCCGGGGTGGGCTGGCTGGAGGAAGGTGTTCGGAGCGACTACGGAAGCGAGCCGCTCTTTGAACGCCATGAGTCGTGGCGCAACATCTGGCGCGATCACCTATCGGTGGCGCCGGATATGTCCGATGGGCGGTTCCTGTTCCGCTCCAAGGTGGTGGACCTGGACTGGGCGCAGGCCATGTTCCCGGACCGTGCGCAGTCGCTCAAGGTCGAGTCGGAGAACGTAAGTAAACTCTATCCCCACATGCTGGAGGATTATGAGTTCCTGGAGTCGCCGGAGTTTGACGACGCCATAGAGAACGACATTGACGCCGAGAATACCCGGCCGAGGGTCCGCATCATCGAGTGCTGGTATCGGCAGACGCCCCAGGCGGTGAAGGTGGTCAAGGCCCCGGGCGCGGCTTATGACGGGGCAATCTACGACGAGACCGATCCCGTGCTGCAGTATCTCGTCGACAACGGATTCGTGGGCCTGGTGGATGCCGTAAGAAGCCCGGTGTTCGTCGCTATCTGGTGCGGCGGGACGTTCCTGATGCACTCCCGCACACCCTACCGGCACAACCGTTTGCCGTTCATCCCTATCTGGTGCTACCGCCGGGCCAAGGACGGCGAGCCCTACGGCATGATCCGCGACCTGCGTGACCCGCAGAGCGACCTGAACAAGCGGATGAGCAAGGCGCAGTTCCTTCTGTCCAGTAATCAGGTCATCACCGAGGAAGGCGCAGCTCCGGACCTGAACAGCGTGTTTGAGGAGGCGCAGCGTCCGGACGGGATGATTGTCCTCAAGCAGGGGAAGCTATCAGCGGGCGCCTTGCAACTGCGCAGGGAAACAGCCCTGGCGGCCGAACACGTTCAGCTTGCGAACCAGGACCGGGCATTTATTGAGGAGATAGGCGGCGTCACCAACGAACTCATGGGTCGCGAGACCAACGCCGTCAGCGGTGCCGCCATTCAGGCCCGGCAGAACCAGGGCATGACCTCTACGGCGGTGGTGTTCGACAATATGTACTTCGCCATGCAGACAGCCGGGGAATTGCAGTTGTCGCACATCGAGCAGTTCTACGACGAACAGAAGGTTTTCCGGCTGACCGGGGAGAGCAGCGCCAGGGTCGATTTCACCGAGATCAATGTTGATGACGACATTACCGCCATGAAGGCGGATTTCGTCATCAGTCAGCAGGACTACCGGGAGACGGTGCGGCAGGCGCAGTTCTCCGAGTTGATGGAGTTGATGCAGTCCCTGGCCAATACCTCGCCCGAGATTGCCCTTGCGGTGCTGGATCTGGTCTTTGATATGTCCGACATCCCGAACCGTGATGAGTTTGTGGCGCGGATCCGCAAGATTACCGGGCAGAGCGATCCGGCTGAAGAGAAGTCGCCCGAGCAGCAGCAGGCAGAGGCCATGAAGGAACAGGCCGAGGCGGACGCGCAGCAGAAGCAACAGGCGTTAGCCGAAGCATCAGCAAAAGCCGAAGTGTCGGCCAAGGAAGCCCAGGCATTGAAGGCGCAGGTCGAGGCCCAGGCGAAGCGGTTGGAAATGATGGAGAAGGCCATGAACCTGGCTGGTTTGGTGGCAGTGACACCGCAACTCACCATGTCGGCGGACACCATTATGGAAGGGGCGCAGGAGGCATTGCCTGTGCCGGGCATTGGGGGATAGAGAATGGCGAAAGGAGAACTCGCAGTGGCAAACAAGGATTGGGAAAAGGAATGGGAAATCGAGCGCGACCTTGAAGCCCTTTGTCGGGCCGAGGCCGTGAGGAAAGACCCGAAACGATTGGATCGTGCGAAGGCTTTGGCCAAGAAGAAGCTGGAGGAGAACAAGGCGCGCCTGGCAGAGACGCAGCGCATGGTCGACATGGGCGAAGGCAAGAACCCGTAAGGAGGAGCATGGTGGCGAAGAAGAAGACGACGCTGGCGAAGGAAATCACCAAGGCAATCGAGGAAGAAACGGCAGCCGTAGTTGAATCGGTCGACATCCCCGAAACCCGCGACCGCACCCAGGCCGAGATAGACGCCGATACCCTCATCGAGGCCCAGGAAATCAGGCGTGACCCACAGCGATTCATGGCGGCCCGTGCCGTCAATCCGAACATACAGGCGTAAGGAGGCACTACCGTATGAGCAAAGCCGTAGACGATGCAGCAATTGACGACCTGAAGCCGGTCATCCCGGACGATGACGACAAGCCCGCCGATATTCCGGAGGGTTTCAGCGCGGACGAATGGAACGACCTGTCCGACGAGGAGAAGGAGGGGATCCAGTTATCCGAAGACGGTGACGGCGCAAAGGATGAGGGCAAGGACGACATCGACCCTGCCATCCTGGAGAAGATTGCCGGTGAAGGCGACGACCAGGGAGGTAAGGAACCAGACAAGCAGACTGCGACCGACGACCCCAAACCCGCCGACGATGGCAAGGGCGAGGTCGCAAAGCCGAGCCTGGACGCTTTCGAAGTCGCGGATGATGCCCTACCGCCGAAACTTCCGGACATTCCGCTCAAGGTCAGCAGTGAAGTGCCGGCGGACCTGAAGCAGAAGATGGACGATCTGGCCGAGAAGTTCGAATCGGGAGATATCTCTGTCCGCGAATACACCGACCAGCGAGACGCACTGAACCGCGAGGCATGGGCGAAGAACCTGGAGACGGCGCAGGAGGTCCAGGCGTCGCAACGGTGGGAGGCCGAACAACAATATTTTCTACAGCAGAACCCCGGCTACCTGGAAGACTCCCTACGCGGCAAGGCACTCCTCGGGATGCTGGACGCCGCGGTGCGGTCCCTGGCTTCCGATGCGGCCAATCAGTACAAGACCGGCTACGAAATCCTGCAGATGGCACACAAGGAGATTAAGGAGATTATCGGTATCGTGGGGCAGAAAGGCGGCAAAGCAGACAGTAAGACGGACGGCGGCGCAGAGGACAAGGGAGAAGGCAAGGGCGCAAAGCCCAAGGCCAAGCTACCGGACATTCAAACTCTCGGCGAGGTTCCGTCATCTGCCGCAAACGCTACCGAGGATCCGTATGCGTCCATCGACAGGCTGGAAGGGGAGGCCTACGAGGAAGCTCTTGAAAAGATGACTGAGGCCCAGGCCAAGGCATACCGGGCAAGGGCGTAGCTGATGGCACTCATCAAGTTTGTCGATGTCGCCGATTCGCTGGAATTCGATCTTACCGAAGTGTGCGGCCGCAAGGAAACCATCCGCATAGACATGATCGATAAGGGAGGGAAAAAGATCGTTATGCGGATTTCAACCAACCGGGCAATCACGGTGAAGCATTTCAGGAAGCATGAGCTCCCCTGAATAGGTCAGGAAAGAGCGTGTAGATAGCGTGGGGCGCTTGCCCTGGACAACCAAAATAACAGCGGCCAAGGAAGGTCGGAAAGGAGCAGAGGATGGCACAGACCATCATCGGCCTTAACGATTCCAAGGCCGTAAAGAGGTATTCGGGGAATCTGGCGGTTGACGTAGGGAGAAAGGGTTATTTCTCCCGAAAATTCATGAGCGGAGGCGAGGTGCCTACCACTCCCATCTGGCGGCTCACCGACCTGGAGAGCGATGCCGGCGAACTGGTTACTTACGACCTGTCCATGCAGTTGAAGATGCAGCCGGTCGAAGGCGATGCGGTTCTGGAAGGGAAAGAGGAGAAACTGGAGTTTTATACCGACTCGGTTTACATCGACCAGCTTCGTGGCGGGGCCGATACCGGCGGACGGATGACCAGGAAGCGCACCCTCCACAAGCTGCGCGAGGTCGCCAAGGCCCGGCAGACCGACTGGTGGGCCAGGGTATTTGACGAAATCTTTTTCATGTACCTGTCCGGCGCTCGCGGCACCAACAGTGAGTACGTGTTTCCGACCAGCTACACCGGTTTCGCCAACAACTCCTTCACCGCCCCGGATTCGGATCACTTGGTCTACGGCGGCAATGCCACACAGAAGTCCGATGTGGATACCGGCGACACCATGACCCTGGCGCCCATCGACAAGGCGGTTGCCTATGCCGAGATGATGGGCGGAGGTACGCAAGGCACTCCGCAGTTGCAGCCCATCCAGATCGACGGCGAGACCCACTATGTCTGCGTGATGTCGCCGTATCAGGCGTATGACCTGCGGACCAATACCGGCACCAACGACTGGATGGACATCCAGAAGGCCCTGGCAGCGGCACTCGGCAAGAACTCGCCCATCCTGAAGGGCGGCCTCGGCATGCACAACGATGTCGTTCTTCACAAGCACCCGAACGTGGTCCGCTTCACCGACTACGGTTCCGGGGCCGTCGAGGCTCACCGGGCGCTGTTCATGGGCATCCAGGCGGCAGTATGCGCCTTCGGTTCTCCCGGTACCGGCCTGCGCTTCGGCTGGAACGAGGAGACCCGCGACAACGGCAACCGTGTCGTTATCTCCACCAACACCATCGTCGGGGTGAAGAAAGTAACCTTCAACTCCAAGGACTTCGGCGTTATCGCCATCGACACGGCGGCCAAGAAGCCCGGGACCTAATCGACAACCTTAACCGGGGAGGGTAAAACCTCCCCTTCCTGATAACAGGGAAAGGAGAAAGACAATGGCAGTCATCACCCCTGCCGATTGGAATGCCAAACCGGCACCGACCCCCATTCAGATGGGGCATATCTTCCGCACGATTGAATTAACCGCTGCCCAGGTGGTGCAGAATAACCTGGTCAAGCTGGCGCTTCTTCCCGCGGGCTATCGCATTGTGGATCTGATTCTTGAGTCCGACGACCTGGACAGCCACGGGACCCCGACCGCCACTATCTCCGTCGGTATCCTTAACTCTACCGGCGACGACCTGACGGCCAACATGACCATGATTACAGCCTCAACCATCCCCCAGGGCGGGGGTCAGGCCAGGATTGGCACTCAGTCACTGGAGACCATCGGCACATCTAACTCAGACCGCACCGTAGTCGCCAAGTTCGTGGCGGCAGTTGCCACGGCTGCGGCCGGCGGCCTCACTGTTTCCATGATCGTCGCCCCGGCGTAAGCCGGGACAATCTCAACATCGCATCGGGGGAGGGTGCAAGTCCTCCCCCTTTTCGGAGGATCCCATGAAGAACAGGCTTATCTGTCTTTCAATATTGCTTGTGCTGGCTGTCTTCGTCGGCATGGCGATGAACGCCGCCACATCCTTTGCCGTCAAGAACACCGGCGAGCAGATCGAGGACATCACGGGCAAGGCGTCGGATGACTTTGCTCCATCCGCTATTACCCTGACCAATCTCGGAACCAAGGGGTACACAAACGTGTCAGTTGACGGCAAGTATGCGCTGAAATTCCAGTGCTACACCGGGGCGAACCGTACACAGGTTGACTGCAAGTATAAGCTTTCCACCGTGACTGCGAGTCCGACGACTAATTACGCGAATGCCAAGTCGGGAGAATTCAAGGTCGGCAAGAACATCACCACTGTCGGATTTGGTGCATATTCAACGGCATCGGATGTCTACCTGGAAACACAGACACAATAGGGCTCAGGAGGGCCACGCGATGTTGATTCAGTGCAATGTGAAACGTGGGGCAGGGGAACGGATCGCAATCGTAAGCCTTGACCGGTTTGTCTACAAATTTGAACCGAGGCCGGACTTGACCGGCAATGATACGGACATGGTTGCCGAGGTGAACAGCGGCAGTCACCAGGAGTATCTACTCAATCAGAATGGCGATTTTTGCGAGTGGGTGGTGCACAAAGAAGACATTGACGGTACGGACAAAAAAGAGCCGCGACGCAGAAGGAGGAAGGGATGAAAAGGTTTTCGGTCTTACTGTGCATGATAATCGTGCTGTCATGTGGAGTGGCTTTCGGGCTGGAAGAGAAACTGCAGCGCGAGGCGGGCAGCAACACGCCTATCCAGGGCGCGGCATGGCACGGCGCAAAGGCCGCGGTTCTTACCGTTGCCTCGACCATTGTGGACTTCAGCAAGGATCTGGCCTATTCGGTCTACTCGGCGGCCGACTGCTACGAACGGTGGATGCCCACCTCAACATCTACCAAGGCGAGCTATGTCAAGACACCGATAGTTTCCGGGCAGTGGCAGACCGCCGTTATTAACTCAGCTACCCCGTTTGGTAATTTTTCCGGCTGCACAGGCGGCTATCTGAAACGCCAGTAGGGAGTGCACATGAAACGCCTTCTCCTCCTCTCCACCATCCTCCTCGCGCCGCTGGCCTATGCTGGCGGGTATGCAGCAAATAATTATGGAGTATCGGAATGAAAAAAATCATCTTTATGTTGAGCGTCTTTATGTGCTGTTCGGGGTTCGGCTGGAACAGTGGCGGCGCTCCCGTTGCCACCGCTACCAGGGCAGGCAAGGTCAAGCCGGGTACAGGTTTGAGCGTCGCGTCTGATGGTACGCTCACCGTCACTGGCGCATCGTCTGTTTCTGCAATCAGCTCAGATATCACAATCGGCAGTTCTCACAGTGTTGTCACTGTCTCTGGCAATACGACAATAACGCTACCTACTGCCGTAGGTATAGAAGGAAAACAATATATTATAATCAAGACCGATAGCGCAACAACGCAAGCCACCGTTGTAACAACATCAAGCCAGACAATAAACGGGATGCTCACTGTATACCTTAATACTCAATACGAAGTGTTGAGAGTTTTATCGGATAACTCCAACTGGTTAATATATTAGGGGGTGCATAATGTCGTCCAACTTGGTAACAATAGCAACATTACCTGCATTTTATAGCCGTGACATCGCGTGGTCAATCAAGGGTAGAAGTGATGCTGCGGATCGCTATACCATCTTGTCTCCAACTGCATTAGCGGTAAATGTAGGCGGGTTGGGTTATGTTCAAAATGCGCAAGCGTCTATTGATTTATCTGTGGTGGCAAATTGGGATACTGTGTCAGGCACCGACTACACGGTTGCAGCCACCCGTGCGGGCAAGGATTTCTACGTCTATGCCTGCCAGCAAGCAAGCTCGGCACCCAAACTGGTGCTGTCCGCCAATTCCACCGTCCCGACCGGCTACACTGCGGACAGCAGCCGCAAGATTGCGGGATTCCACTGCCTGTGCGTAGCGGCCGGCACTATCAGCGGCCATGCCCTGACCGGGTTCGTTGCCGGAGACATCCTGCCGGAATCGGTCTGGGAC
>Ga0209096_1001675_pt1 | contig 23455 bp, 20 predicted proteins | sample AD_UKC034_MetaG_FD_184407 | JGI IMG/M metagenome (GOLD analysis project Ga0209096, IMG submission 184407) | Active sludge microbial communities of municipal wastewater-treating anaerobic digesters from USA - AD_UKC034_MetaG (SPAdes) (version 2) | ecosystem: Engineered > Bioreactor > Anaerobic >... | reverse complement strand
CCAAAACTGTCCGACTATTCGCCGAAACGCCTGTCCGATTTGGACCGAAATCACTGTCCGAATTGATTTCCGAAATCACTGTCCGGCCAACTCCGAAATCACTGTCCGAATAAGTCCGAAATACGCACAGGCAGTCAACGCAAAGGCGCAACGGCGCAAGGGCGCAAAGGGGGACTGAGGACAGACGACAGACGACCGACGACAGACGACGGCCGGGGATGCCTTTCCTCTCCCCTTGGCGCCTTGGCGCCTTCGAGCCTTTGCGTTTCTTTCCGGGCGGGGGCATTCAACGCAGGCGCAACGGCTGGACGCGAATGGAGCGGAATCGGGGTTCCTCGCCATCATGCCGTCGCGTTGTCATCGGAGTTGGAGGGGTCCGGTCCGAGACCATTCACCACCCGGTGGATCCCACGGCTCACCAACTCCTCGCCAAAGTTGATGACCAAGCCCAACCGGAGCCCTGTCAGACGCAGATAAGTGAGCATTTGGGCTGCGAAGACACGGTTCCACTCCCCGAGCGCCTTGTTCTCGACCAGGACCGAGCCCTCGACTGTCAGGTCTACACGCAAGGGCTTCGACAACCGCCGTCCCTTATAGATGATGGGCACGGAAAGTTGGCGTTCGGTCTGTAGGCCCTTGAGCCGGAGCTCCTCGACCAGGGCTTCCTCGTAGACGTCCTCCAGGAGTCCCGGGCCTCCGAGTTCACGATGCACTTCGATGGCCGCTTCGACGATGATCTTGCTGATGACGTTCTCTCTCCTCATGCAGACATCTAATTCAAGCACGGCGAAAAGCAAGCTCAGGCGCGTCGAGAACTGAGGGCACTGAAGACTTGTCTTCTGACCGCCCCCACCTTAGGGCCTTAGCGTCTTCGAGCCTTTGCGTTTCCTTCCGGGCGGGGCAGTCAACGCAAGGGCGCTAACGCAAGGGCGCGGAACTGCAGGCTGAAGGTCCCAGTGGCTAGGAAGTAACGCAAGGGCGCAGAGACGCCAAGGCGCAAGGGGGGGACAGACGACAGCGGGATGAAGTCCTCTACTCTCCTCTTGGCGCCTTGGCGCCTTCGAGCCTTTGCGTTTCCCTCCGGGCAAGGGCAGTCAACGCAAAGGCGCAACGGCGCAAGGGCGCAAAGGGGGAGAGAGGACAGACGACCGCCGGATGAAGTCTCTTTCTCTCCCCTTGGCGCCTTGGCGTCTTCGAGCCTTTGCGTTTCTTTCCGGGCGAAGAAGAGGTCCCCGTCCGTCCTGACCGGCTGTACGGCCATCAGAACCGGTGGTGTCTCCAACAGGTTGGGCAACTCGTTGGGTGCCACCCACCGAGCAACGGGGACCTCGAATTCGCATGCACCCGGCACCGAACCATCAGGCATGTGGCATGCCAATACACTCGCCTGCAGCCACAGTGTAAAGTATATCTACACTGATTTCGTGACTCATCGGGCGCGGTTTGCTGAGGTTTCAAGAGGCGGCTGCAACACTTTGTCAATTCACAAACTCCTATTAAACCGCACTTTGCAGTCATGTTGAGAAGGCGAACAGCGCCCCGTTTTCACCGAATTCATGGAATTGAAAGTAAGGTATTCCGACGACGCACTCGAGTCGTCCAGCCTGTCGGACTTGTCGACTTTGTCGTCTACTACGAGGACAGCAGACGACCATTCCATGGACGACTTGCGAGTGGCGAGTGGCTGGCCGGAACCGGCGAGGGACTCTCGTTAGGGATGGACATCCGCCGGTGCGCAGCCGGCGAGACCAACTATCAAAGCGTTGAACAGCAATGACTTGGGCACATGGACCACAAGTGGCGAGCACGACGAAGATGACGCCGTCCATTCCCAACTTCCAGCGATGCGATCTCTCTGGCATGCTTTCTGCCTTGGGCTGCAAGCGTGCGCGTGCGGTTTCGAAGGTGTACGCGGAAGCGTGGTTGGCATTGGCTGGCGACCGCCAACCGAATCACACGTGAGTGAGCAATGAAACGGCGACAAGAACCAGTGGGTGCAGGCTCGGGTTTCCTTAGGTGGTTCTCGAGCCAGGAAAGTAAGGAACGCAGTCCGTTGTCCGGCGAGGAAAGTCCGGTGCCGGGGCGGGGTGGGAGTTGCGTGGCGCGATGCTTGGGCATCGGGCTCGCGGCGGTGTGGGCTTGCGTTCTCACCCTGCACGCGGCGGGATCGTTTTGGATCGACAAGCAGGTGGTGGTCCAGCCCATCCAGATGGGGTCCAGCGACGGCAGTGCCTGGGCCAACATCGATCTGTCCATCTATGAGGCTGAATCCGACAAGATCTGGGCCCAGGCCGGCATCGACATCAAGTTCCTGTCCGCGGTGCAGTATCAGAACAGCACGTACCTTGACATTTCGTCGAGCCCGTGGAGCGCAAACTCGCTTCTGAGTTTGGCGGGAGGCTCCGGACATGCACAGCATCCCGATCCCACCGTAATCAACTTGTACTTCGTAAGGACCATCGACCTGTCGACGAGTGTTTACGGGTATTCCCTGCAGACAACAGCGGCTTATGGCATGGTCTTTCCGCAGAACGGCGTGTCGATCGCGAACAGCGCATTCGGTTATGCCAGCGGGAACGGGATGCGCGATATCTTCGCCTACGAGCTCGCCCGCAACCTGGGTCTCGACAACGACACCTTGGGCGCACCCTCCGACCCGATGAACCTCATGAAGACCAGTGGACCGTATCCCACGAGCCTTGATGACATCTTCCCCACCGGGGCCGGGTACGGACACCTGACGCCCGAGCAGATCGCGATGGCCCGCAGCACCACGTTTGCCAGCGACTTGGCCCCTGGCGACCAGTATTCCTACTACGACGAGATTCCGGAGCCGGCGTCGGCCGCCGCGGTCAGTGCCGGTCTTCTCGCCCTCTGGGCCTTGGTCCGCAGACGGTCGGCCCGTCAGTAGCCGCGAAGAAGAGGGATGGCCGCAAGAAGGCGCAAAGCGCGCAAAAGAAAGCCGGTCAGACCGCCCACAGCTCCGCACAGATCGACACCGATGAGGGCCGACTTCATCCCGTTGTCCTCTGTCATCCTTTGCAGTGCAATCGGTGAGAATCGTGCATTCCTGGCAAGATCCGCAGGCAACGGAGTCGAGGAGTGCGGCACTGATTTGGCGCGGAGCGCCGATGGAGCGGCGGGAGGACAAGGGAATGAAAGACAAAGGAATCCGCGGGCAGGGGCTCTTCGGAGTTCCTCACTTCATGCGCGACAGCGCCCTCGCAGCGCGGCGACCCGCGGGACCGTCGGAGCCGGACGCGGACGCAAGGGCTCAGAGCTTGGGTTGCGGCCAAGCCGCGCTGCGGCATAGCGCCTGGGGCCCCGTTGGGGCGGCCGCACGCAGAGGGAGGACAGACGAGCTCTGATCCGCGGCGATCTGCGGGCGGCGTCCGATCAGGTCCCAGTTTCCGGATCTCCCCCGCTTTTGCGTTTGCCTTCTGGCTTTGCGATTCAGCCTGCGGAGGCGGCGGATTGGCTGTATGTCAATAGTGTGGATTTGACCCCATTGCCCCTCTCATGGCGGTGAACGTCTGCGGGAACGGAGATGCGGCAGCGGTTTCAAAGTCCGGCCAGACGGTTCAGGAAAGCTCGCGGCGTCAGGACCTCCGCACCGAAGGGTTTACCCAGAGCAAGCAAGTCCGGATCGCGGGAGACGATGAACTCCGCCCGGGCGGCCAAGGCGCACGCCAAATACGGATCGTCGGAAGCGTCGCGGCTCCGCTGCTTGCCGAGTGGGGCCGGAACCACCGCATGCGAAAGCGAGATCAGCCCCTCCAATGTCGCCCAAGGAGAGCGACGGAACTTCACGCTTTCGGCCTCCATGTTGGCGATGGTCTTGCGCCACTCCTCGACGATGAAGGGCGTCACGAAAGAGCGAACGCGCCGGCGAGCCACCAGCACCGCACACCGGTAGGGCTCGGCGGACCAACCGCACGCCGCGGCCACCACGCTGGCATCGAGAACGGCCAGGTTCACGCCTGCAAGCGGGCCTTCCGTTTCGCGCGAAGGATGGCGGCCTCCTCCGCAGCCGTGGTGTCCCGTTCCCAGGCGCCAGCGTGGGCAGTCTCCAACTCCGCCGTATCCCTCTCGATCTGGCGTTGCTCCCACGCGCGCACCAGCTCGCGGATAAACTCGCTGGCGGAAGTGTAGCGCCCGGCTTCTACCTCCGCTCCGATCATCTCAGCCTGCCGGCGGGTCAGGCTCACGTTCATGGTTGAGACAGCCATAACAAGACTTCCGCGAGCCTACGCCATCGGCCAATCCTTGGCAAGTGTTGGCCGCAGGCCCGGATCCTCGCCTGAGAGCTTGTCCAGGGGACGGGGGACGGGGGACAGGGGACAGGGGACGGGAGGCAGAAGCTGAAACGCTGAAAGAAGGAGCTTGATGCAATGGCAGGTGCATGCTGGAGTGTGCGCGAGGGAACAGGGGACGGGGAACAAGGAGGACGCACGTGGCTGCACAGTCGGTCAAGGAGCTCGATGTGTATCGTAGGGCCTATGAGTTGGCGATGGCGGTGTTCGAGATCTCCAAGGCTTTCCCTCCCGAGGAGCGCTATGCCCTGACGAGCCAGATCCGGCGTGCTTCGCGATCCGTCTGCAACAATTTGAGGGAAGCGTGGGCCAAGCGGCGATACGAACAGCACTTCGTCTCCAAGCTCACCGACTGCGACGGCGAAGCGAATGAAACCGACACCTGCCTGGATTTCGCTCGCGACTGCCAATACCTATCGCAGGAGGAACACCGCGCCCTGACGCAACTCAACGCCGAAGTACGTCGCATGCTCGGCTCCATGCTCAACAATCCGCTCCCGTTTCTCCTGAACCGCTGACGTCGCGGTTTCCCTTCCCCCGTCTCCTGTCCCCTGTCTCCCGTCCCCTGTCCTCTGTCCTCCGCGGTTCGTCACTTCCGGGCAGGCTCGCACGGATCCTGCTCCCTAGAGTCCTCGCCTCATGGAATATGGGGTGAACAGGTCAAGTTTCGGTCGCTCCTGTTCCAGGCCTCCCCTCCTTCCGGCGAGGACTCCAATGTAGCGAGGCGCGGAAGAGAGGGTCCAGAGAGGCAGGGAGGGTTCATGAGACCGAGGACTGGGTTTGGTCTGATGCGCGCCTCGCTAGATCTTAGTAGCCCGAATCGGATCAGGTATGCGATCCAAGCCGACAGTTTTCCGCGCGTTGGCGCTGCTCCTGGGTTTGTTGGTCGGCCTTGTAGTGGCCGAGCTCGCCCTCGAATGGCGCCAGCGGCGCCTGGCGGAAAGCGACGACCTCGACGCCGGTTTCATCCGGCATGACCCGGCCCTCGGCTGGCGGCTGACTCCCCGCTGGCAGGGACGCCACCGGCATCATGACTTCGATGTGCGGTACACGGTCAACGACTCGGGGTTCCGTTCGGACCCCGGGGTCCCTGGGTCACGGCGCGGGCGGACCATCGCGGTCGTGGGCGACAGTTTCACGTTCGGCCTGGGGGTGAACGACGACGCCACATTTGTTCACTTGCTGAACCAGGCTGGTCCTGACACGTTCCTCAACCTCTCCGTGCCGGGTTACAGCACCGACCAGGAAGCGCTGCTGATCGAGAACGACGTGTTGCCGCTTGCCCCGGGCCGGGTTCTGCTGATCGTCTATCTCGCCAACGACCCGCTCGACAATCTGCTGCCGCGCCCGCTGCAATTGAACGCGGGCAAACCGCACTTCGTAATGACGCACGCGGGGCTCGAGCTGAAGAACGTCCCTGTCCCAATGACGCCGCCGGCGCCGAACGCGCCCGGCGGCGGTCTGGCGGCGGCCGTGCTCGGCGAGGAAACCCTCCGAGGGGACCTCCGGCTCCGGCTCGAGCTCCGTTTCGAGCTGTTCCGCCTCGTCAGCCAGAATCTCGTCTCTGGCAGGGATTACACGGCCCGGATCGAGCAGCGGCAGAGGCCGGCCGTACGGCTTTTTCAACACATTGCCGGGCGCATCCGGGTTGCCTGCGGGCGACATCGCATCGAGTTGACCCTGGTGCTGTTACCGGGCAGGTCCTTTGTCGAACAGCCGGGGTCGCTGTCGGCACAGTACCAGGAGTTCTTTCGAAGGGCTCTTGTCGCCGCCTGCGGGGACGCTGGGATACCGGTATGGGATCTGGCCTTGCCCCTTCGGGAGGACCATCAGCGCCAAGGCGGGGCGTGGTTTCACCCGAACGAGGGTCACCTGACCCCGGCAGGGCACCGGGCCGTGTTCGAGGTGCTTACCAATCGATTGTACGACAAGGGTTTGCAGTGACGCGGTGGCACCTGTGCGTCCGCCGTCTGCCAGGTCCAGTTCGATCGGTGTCCCTGATTGCATCCACGGTCTGTGCTGACGTGGAGCGCGGCACCGCACTCCACGACGCTCTTGCGGGGGACGAAAGGCGGTCGACGCGGACGCCAGTTTTTGGAGTGCGGCTGCCCCCTGCCGCTTTCTCTGAGCAGCTGGATGGATTCCAGCCCCCGGCGACAGGGCGATAAGCTCAGATTCGGCCCCTCAAGGCGCGAGCAACGCCTTCTGGTGGCAAACGAATGTCCACCCACTTGAGGGACACCACAAGCGACCCCAACAATCTCCGACTGTAGGCAATTTTTACACACGCCTAGTGGACTCGAAGCCATGCATATGCTTGCTAATCAATGCATTAGATCGATGTGCGAAGGGTGCAGGCTCGATATCACGGAATATCTGTCGAGTTCCATCACAGTTCTGCCAAGAGAATCATCTGTGCACTGGATCAGGAGAGAAATAAAGCGCCGCGTAATATGTTTATGATCATATGCTTACATTATTTTCTTGGTTCGTTTGCGAGGCTGTGGCACGGCCGGTGCTCACACCTCATTCATCTTGGAATGTCGAATGACAACGGAATCGCATATGAAAAGTAAAACAGTAGTCCGAATGGCTTTGGCGCTGGCCGTCGGTGCTTTGGCAATGAGCGGTGCGCTGGCGGCGACGGTCAACGTCACCGTAGCCGACTGGAACGGTCCCGGAGCATCACTGAACAAGCCTGTTTGGGGGTGGAATGGCGGTCCTGCGGGCGTGGGTGCTGAGGACAACGAAACCGAGTACGGCACATACAGGGGGCAGATTTGGGATCTCGAGGCGTTTGTCTTCAACTCTGACACGAAGAAGCTCTCGTTGATTGGCGGGTACGACTTGGAGAATGGCCTTACCGACGGGGCTCCTGGTGATTTGTTCATCAAGATTGGGGGCGTGGCGGGCTTCAACCCGATCACCCCTACTGGCGACGTTGCCAACGGCACATACTACCAATACGACTACGCGGTTCGGTTGAGTCAGAGTCTTGCCGGCCCGACGGTGAGCGTCATCGATCTGAACGCGAGTTCACAGCTCAACACCGTTGCCAACGACTACATGGGATCCAACCCGTGGAAATGGTCGAGTGGCTCCGACGCCATATCGGCGGCAGGGGTTGATTACCAGGCAAGCCTGACCGCAGAACAAGTTGCAGCGCAGTACGGGGTCTCTGGTCTCCTGAAGGGAGCTTACACTGCAGGAGACGCCCAACACAATGTGGTGACGATCGATTTGAGCTTCCTTGTTAGCGAGGTTGAACCTGATGAGATGGTGTGGCTTGGGTACACAATGCAATGCGGCAACGACATGATCCACGGCACGATTCCCAGCGGCGGCTTCCGGACCCCGGACGGTGGCCTGACGTTGGCGATGATGGGCTTGGCGCTGGGCGGGCTCGGGTTGGTGAGCCGCAAACTGCGCCGGTAACACTTACGCACACAGCATAAGCGCCCTACGATTCAGCCCGCCGTTTCCCTTCGGCGGGCTGAATGGTTTTGGGCGATCCCACCCCCGCGCGACTTCACACGGAAACCTCGAACGGCGGGCGCGGCGAGGCGGGTACAACTTGGCACTATGCAGAAGCGGCACAACGGGTGGCGTCTGGCTTTGGCCGTGGGCCAAAGCGCGCTCGCCCTTGGGCTGCAGGCGGCCCTGATTGACCATTGGGTAACCGTTCAACCCATCGTTGTCTGCTCGACCGATGGACTTGAATGCGCCAATCCAGCGGCACCGGCCTTCGAGGCGGAGACCGACAAGATCTGGGCGCAGGCAGGAATCGACTTCCGCTTTCTGCCCGCGCTCGCCTACAGCAACACCGTCTACCTCGATGTCACATCCAACCCCTTCGCAGCGAATTCCCTTCTGAGCCTTGCGGGTGGTGCCGCGCACGGTCAGAGCCGGGATCCCCGGGTGATCAACCTCTGGTTTGTGAAGACCATTGACGGGTCGCCGAGCGTCTACGGTTACTCGCTGCAAACGACAGAGGCCTACGGCATGATCTTCCCCCAGAATGGCGCCTGCGTGGCTGACAGCGCGTTCGCCTACGCCGCCGGCAAGGGCATGCGCGATATCGTGGCGTACGAGGTTGGCCGGAATCTCGGCCTCGACAACGACACGCTGGGCGCTTCAGCCGACCCGCTGAACCTGATGAAAACCCGCGGTCCCTATCCGAGTGGCCTCGAGGACATTTTCCCCGACGGCGCCGGGTACGGGCATTTGACGCCGGAACAGATTGCGATGGCCCGGCGGACCCCGTTCGCCGTCGCTCTGCCAGCGTCAGAGTGGTACGAGTATCCTCCCACCCCGGCAAGCGACCGCGATCACGACGGAATGCCCGATGCCTGGGAGACGGCCCACGGCCTGGATCCGGACTGCGGCGCTGATGCCACCCAGGACCCTGATGGCGATGGCATGATCAACCAGGCAGAGTACCTGGCGGGAACCGACCCAGGCGACCCACGCAGCGTGCTCGCCCTGGCGGGCGCCACACTCGAAGCGGACGGGCAGGACCGGAACGTGCGAATCCGCTTCACCGCGCTGGCCGGTAAGACCTACGCAGTGCAATGCCGTGATTCCTTCCTCGGCGGCGTTTGGCGCACGTTGGCTGATGTGCCGCCGGCCGCCGAGTCGCGGTCGGTCGAGGTGCTCGATGGCGCTCGGGATGGAACCAGCCGGTACTATCGGATCGTCCTGCAAACGGCACCATGACGGCGACCGCTGCTGCTGAATGGACAAGTCCGCCTCGGTGGAGGGCGGACGGGTTCCTGACTCCGCTTGCGGGGCTTCACCACGAAGACGGGAAGGACACGAAGGTGATCAGCGTCTTTCCCCGCACCTTCAGCCTCGTGGTGGCGATCCCTGCGCTTCGTGCTCTTCCCCAATTCCCTGGTGGATCTTCCTGGACCGCGAACCCGCAACAGCGAAGCGGAAAGACCGATGGAAAAGAGTTGCGCCGGTGTCGCCCGCGGGTCTTCAATGGCCGCGTATTTCCTCAAACCTCGCTGAACGCTAAGTATTATGGCTTCTCCGATTTCTCACCCAGGGACGTCTCCGGTCCAAGTCCACCGTTGTGACCTCGGCCACAACCCGGCCGCCGTGGGGCTGGCGCTGATGCTGGCTCTTGCGCTTCTGCCGGGATGCGAAACGCCGACACACACGCCACTGACGCGCGAGGACCTCGAGCCGTACAGCGGCATCACGCTGCGCCCGGGCGATTCCATCAGGATTGCGTTCCCGGGAGCGCCGAGTTTGAACACGACCCAGCAGATCCGGAACGACGGCAAGATCGAGCTGGGGCATGTGGGCGAGCTGACCGCAGCGGGCCGGGCCCCCTCAGAACTCGAGAAGGAGATCTTGAATCTCTATGGCCCGCAGTTGGTCGTGAAGGAGGTCATGGTCACCGTCGAGGTGTCGGCCTACCCGGTCTACGTGAGCGGGGCTGTGCTCAGACCGGGCAAGCTGATGGCCACGCACCCGATGACCGTGCTCGAAGCCGTCATGGAGGCAGGCGGCTTCGACGAACGCCGGGCCAAGCCGACCGCCGTGCGCGTCATCCGCACCGAGAGCGGCACGCAGAAGTACTACACCATCGACGTCCAATCGGTCCTCGACGGCAAATCGACGCTCAACTTCTACCTGCGCCCCTCGGACGTCGTTTACGTGCCGGAACGGGCGTTCTAGCAGACGCCCTCGCCCGGAAAAGAACGCAAAGGCTCGAAGGCGCCAAGGCGCCAAGGGGAGAGGAAAGGCATCCCCGCCGTCCTCCGTCGTCTGTCCTTAGCGCCCTTGAGCCCTTGCGCCTTTGCGTTGACTCCCCTCGCCCCGAAGGAAACGCAAAGGCTCGAAGACGCCAAGGCGCTAGGGGAATCTGCTTTGCGTTAGCGCCTTTGCGTTGACTCACCTCGCCCCGAAGGAAACGCAAAGGCTCGAAGGCGCCAAGGCGCTAGGGGAATCTGCTTTGCGTTAGCGCCTTTGCGTTGACTCCCCTCGCCCCGAAGGAAACGCAAAGGCTCGAAGGCGCCAAGGCGCTAGGGGAATCTGCTTTGCGTTAGCGCCTTTGCGTTGACTGCCCTCGCCCGGAAAAAAACGCAAAGGCTCGAAGACGCCAAGGCGCTAAGGGAATCTGCTTTGCGTTAGCGCCTTTGCGTTGACTCCCCTCGCCCCGAAGGAAACGCAAAGGCTCGAAGGCGCCAAGGCGCTAGGGGAATCTGCTTTGCGTTAGCGTCTTTGCGTTGACTCCCCTCGCCCCGAAGGAAACGCAAAGGCTCGAAGGCGCTAAGGCGCCAAGGAGAGGTGAAATGTGTTCCCTTCTCTTCCGCGTCTTCCGCGGTTGACCCTCTGGGCAGTCACCGTTCCCGTGTCGCTGGACAGCTTCCGATACGAACCGCGGACCACGCGAACCACGCGGAAAGGCATGCACAACACGCTCGAAGTTTCCCCACCGCTTCACCTCTGCCGTCTTCCGCGTATTCCGCGTATTCCGCGGTTCCCTTCTTCGACTGCCCTGCAAACCCGTGCTCTGCGGGAACCCATGCCAACAGGTGCACCCCGTCGGTCACCGGTCCAGAGTCCTCGACTTCTGGAAGTTGTGGTCAACAGGCCGAGTTTGGTCCCTGCCGTTCCAACCCCACCCCCCTGCCTTCGAGGACTCTAGCTGTTCTACCGCAGAGACCGTAGGGCCCGCAGAGAAGGAGAGGAAAGAACCACATCCCGCTGTCCTCTGTCGTCGGTCCTCGGTCCTCTGACCTCTGACCTCTGACCTCTGGCGCGTCAGGGGGTTGCGGGATCTGTCGATTCAAGAAACACGGCAACCAAGCGTTCGAGACCTGCCTGGTCGGCCTCGTCAAACCGGTTGCAGATCGGGCTGTCCAGGTCCAGTACCCCCAGCAGGACACCCCCCTTGAGCAGCGGCACGGCCAGCTCGGACGCCGACGCCGGGTCGCACGCAATGTGACCGGGGAACGCGCGGCAGTTGGGGGCGAGCACGGCCTCACGCCGCGCCGCCACCGTCCCGCACACCCCCTTCCCAACGGGAATCCGGACACACGCCGGTTTGCCCTGGAAAGGCCCGAGCAGGAGGGTATCGCCGACGAGCCGGTAGAACCCCGCCCAGTTCAGTCCCGGGAGGGCGTGGTAGATGAGGGCCGTCGTGTTGGCGGCGTTGGCGACGAAGTCCCGCTCGCCGGCGAGCAGGGCGCGGAGCTGCTCTTCCAACGCGCTGTACGCGGCGGCTTTGTCCGCCGCCACCATGAGCTTGAGCTCGAACATGCGCCAGACATCATGGCCGGAGTGCTGGGGCCGCGTCCAGCCCGGATCCTCGCCCCGGATCCTCGCCTAACGCCTGCGGCGCGAACGTGGGCCATCGGCTCGTGGTGGGTTTTGGCCTTGTAGGCGCGTGCGGTGTCGGCTCTGGGGTGGCCTGCCCGGCGGGGGAGGACGGGATGAACGGGATGCTGAAGGCCCCGGCAACTTTGAACCTGTCCCCCTATCCACTCTGCCCATCCTGTCCATCCTGTTCATCCCGTCTAAAAACGCGAGGAGATAAACAACTCAGGCCGGCGTGGGGCCGGCCCGAGCAGAAACTGCGAGCTGGATGAGAGTTGACTTAGCTCTTCAGTCGGCGGTGGAAGCCGGCCAATCCTGCAACAGCCAACCCCGCCAGGAGCAAGGTACTGCCGCCGTCAGGTACCACATCCACCCTCAGGCTGCTGACTTCCCACTCTGAATTCACATCATCACGGATGCGAACGAAACCCTCGGCGAAGGTCTGGTACTTAAACACCTCCAAGCGGAGGGCATCTATGTCGTCCTGATCAGTCTCGTTGTAGGGGTTGGTGTCCGTGGTGAAGGGAGGCGCGTCGTCGTCGGTGGACCACCAAGCAAAGCCAAGGCTACCGATTACCCCCCCGCTGTAGTCTTCCCATCGGGTGGGTTGGCTCCATCCGACGTCCGAGCTGTCCAGGGCCCAGCTAGTCCCAACCTGAGTCCAGTTCTCACCACCCCAGTCAATCACCCACTTCACCTCGAACCGGCCGTTCAGGCTGGCGACGGTCTCGCCGGGCATCCAGTAGATCCAATGCAGCCTCTTGCCAAGGTCAAGTGTGCTATAAACGATCTCGTCGTACGGGTCGATGTCCAGAGTGCCGGGGTAGGTTCCCGTCTGCAGGTTCTGGAAGGTGCCTGCTACGACGTCAGCCTTTGTCTCGGTCCACCACGGAGCCCAAGCGGGGGACCCGTAGACATTGGGCGCCGAGTCAACGTACAGACTGATGGTAGTGGCGTGGCCACTGTAGTGCCAAAGTCCTGCCACGGTCGCCGCCGCGATCACAGTCACGAGAAAAGATCTTCGGTTCATAGGCTTAAAGGTCATTGTTGTACTTGCGACAGTGTCCGTAGCATCTCATGTTCCAACTGGCTCATTGGTCTCGATTGAAGTGGTGCAATACGTTGATGGAAAACAGCTTACAAGACATGCTCGACAGGAGAAACTCAGCCGTGCTCAGTGGCGCCTCGTTGGGTTCTTTAAGGGCAACCGACACTCAACATCAGGTCGGCGGGTTCGGATCATCGACAAGCATTTTGTGAGCAGGCATTTAGCTCGCAATGATCTCTGTAAAGGAAACCGACGGCCGGATGCAGCCGAGCAATCTGCTGGCGTTGGAGCCGAGTTGGCGGGTTTCGTTCAAGCCATCGAGGCCCCTGTCCCTGTAGGCCAAGTCCTCCATCTTTCGAGTTGCGGTGGCGCCGGGGGAAGGCACCATGGCCGAGGTTGTCATGACATCCAAGGTTCCTCTCTCTGAGCTGGCGGATCGGATGGAGCGATTCCGGACGGCGATGGACGCGCGCCAGCCCGGCTGGGCTCTGGCCGCGTTCTTCGGTCGGGTCAGCCAGTACTACCTCACGGGCACCATGCAGGACGGGGTTCTGCTCGTTCCCCGGGATCAGGAGGCTGTCTTCTGGGTGCGCCGGAGCCACGAGCGCGCGCTCGAGGAGTCGTCGTTCCCGGACATCCGCCCGATGCGGAGCTTCCGGGACGCCGCGCAGGCGCTGCGGTCCCCGGGCCCTCGCCCGGTCATCCACATCGAGGCGGAGCTCGTCCCCGTGGCGTTGGTCGAGCGGTTCCGGAAGCATTTTCCCTGCGCCGCGGTGGGATCGCTGGACGCGGCGATCGCGGCGGTCCAGGCGATCAAGAGCCCGTATGAGCTCGCCTTGATCGAACGAACGGGGGCCGCCCACCGCCAGGTCCTCGAGGAGTTCGTCCCCGCCTTGCTCCGCGAGGGGATCAGCGAGGCGGAATTTGCGTGCGACCTCTATGGCCGGATGGTCCGTGCGGGGCACGAAGGCGTCGTGCGGTTCCACGGGTTCAACGTGGACATCGCCGTGGCGCAGCTCGGGTTTGGCGTCAATTCCCTATACCCGACCAGTTTTGACGGACCGGGGGGCTGCCGCGGTGTGTCGCCGGCGGCGCCGGTGCTTGGCAGCCGGGACCGCACCCTGCGCAAGGGCGACCTGGTGTTCGTCGACACCGGCTTCAGCATGGGCGGTTATTCGACCGACAAGACCATGATCTACGCCTTCGGCGGGCCGATCCCCGATGCGGCGCTCGAGGCCCATCGGCGCTGCGTGGATCTCCAGGCCCGGATCGCCGCCGATCTCAAGCCCGGCGCGATCCCGGCCGAGATCTACACACGCACCCTCGAGAGCCTGGACCCGGAGTTCCTGTCCAATTTCATGGGGTTCGGCGACCGCCGGGCCCGCTTTCTCGGGCACGGCGTGGGGTTGTACATTGACGAACCGCCGGTGTTGGCCGAGGGCTTCGAGGAGCCGCTGACGGAGAACATGGTCCTGGCGCTCGAGCCCAAGAAGGGGATCCCGGAGGTCGGCATGGTGGGGACGGAGAACACGTACGTGGTCACGCCTGCTGGCGGCCGCAGCCTCACGGGGGCGCTGGCGGGCCCCATACTTGTGCCCGGGTGACCGGTGCGCCGGTGCGGTCACATCGGCCGCACCACGCGGACGGCGACGCAGCGGGTCTGGGGCAGGACGAATTTCTTCACCTCGACCGTCACCGACAAGGCGCCAAACTCGCGCAGCACGAGCTCCGCGATTTCCGAAGCGAGCGTCTCGATCAGGTACCAGCTGCGGGCGGTACTGAACTCGGCCACGCGCTGGGCGACCACTTGATAGTCAATGCTCCATCGGACATCGTCCCGGGCCACCGCCGTGACGAGGTCCACCGTCATTTCGAGGGTCACCAGCAGACGCTGGGGCTTGGCCCGCTCCTCGTCCGGCACCCCGATGCAGCAGGAGACTTCCAGCTCCTGGATTGTAATCGTACCCATTCAAAGCCCTTCCGATCGGCGATCCAACACCGCCCGCACCAGCGTGCGCGTCGGCTGGTTCAAATCCAGCGCCAGCGCTTCCTTCGGCAGGATCCACCGGTGGTCCTGCGCCTCCGCGTTCAACCGGACCTCGGCCGGTTCCACACACCGCGCGGTGTAGTTCAACAGCAGGAAGTGCGCCTCCTTGTAGAACTCCCGCGAGCGAATGCAATCCTGAACCATCACGAACGTGACGTGGTTCACCTCGAGGTTGGTCTCCTCGCGCACCTCCCTGCGCAGCGCGTCCACGGCCCGCTCCCCGTACCGGATCTTGCCGCCGGGTATCCCCCACAGGCCCGACCACTTCCGGGTCCGAACCAGCAGCACACGACCCGCGGCATCGAACACCAACCCGCCCACGGTCCCCACCGGAACGCCCGAGGTCCCGCTGCGACCGGGCGGGAGCGTCCACTCGAATCCCTGACGTTCGAGCATCTCCTGCAGCTCGCCCAAGTGCTCGACGATCAGGTCCGGATGGCTCGCCCGAAGCTGGGGGAGGGTGTTGTACCCGGTCAGCACCGCGCACGCCCGGACCCCGCCATGATGCGCCGTCTCGATGTCATGTTCCATGTCGCCCACAAACACCGTCTCGCCAGGGGCCAGCTGGTGCCGCTGCAGAATCTCGCGAATCTTGGTCCGCTTGTCCCAGACCTCGACGTAGGGGTGCTCGATGTAAACGCCAAAACCCGTCTCTGCCGCCTGCGCCGCGTAGTGCTCCCGATGCACGCTGCTCAACAGGAACGTCCGGAGCCCGCGGCCGCGGCAGAACTCGAGGAATTCCCGCGCGTGGGGGATCTCCTCGACCCGATGCTGGCATTGGCGGAACGCCCCGTGAAACCAGGCTTCGAGCTGGGCCTGCGGCACCCCGGGCACATACCGCTCGTAGAACCGCTGGAACGGCAGGCAGAACTCCGCCTGGAACTGCTCCCGCGTCATCTCCGGCACCCCCGCCATCCGGAACACGTGATTGCTCGCCTGCAAGACCGCGGGCAAATCATCGACCAGCGTCCCCGACCAGTCGAAGATGATGTTCCGAATCACGCGCGAGTGTAGGCCCGCCCCCGGCGGCGGCGCCATGAAAAACCCCCGTGCCACCCGGATCCTCGCCTAACGTGTGGGCGCGAACGTTCGCCATCGGCTCGTGGTGGGTTTTTGCCTTGTAGGCGCGTGGGGTGTCGGCTCCGGGTTGGCCCGCCCGCTGGCGGGCGGGCGCTATAGGGTTTGGAGGGAATGGGCCCGCCCTGGGGGCGGGCTATCAAATCCGCGAAAACCCCGGACTGGGCGGCTCAAGGCGCCTGGTCAAGCCCAGGAGGTTGAGCCGCAAAGGACGCTTACGCGCGGATCCGGGTGCCAAAAACCCCGTTGCCAGCTGGCAATACACACACTAGAGTCCTCGACCTGTGGAATATGCGGTCAACAGGTCAAGTTTGGCCCCTGCTGTTCCAAGCCTTCCCTCCTTCCGTCGAGGACTCTGCATTAGCGAGGCGCGGAAGAGAGGGTGGGCAAGCACAGCAGGCTCTTTATGTCCGTGGGGACTCGACTGAGTCTGAGGCGCGCCTCGCTAGTTTGACTGATCGATGAAATTCGAAACGCTTTGTCTTCATGGCGGCACGCAGCCGGACCCGACGACGCTCTCTCGCGCGATTCCGGTCGTCCGGACCGCCTCGTACGCCTTTCGCAACACCGAGCACGCCGCCCGGCTGTTTGCGCTGCAGGAGCTTGGCAACATCTACACGCGGCTGATGAATCCGACGACGGACGCGCTCGAGCGGCGGGTGGCGCTGCTCGAGGGTGCGCCGGAGATGGGGGCGCTGGCTCTCGCCTCGGGCACCAGCGCGATCTTCTATGCCGTCATCAACCTGGCGCAGGCGGGCGACAACATTGTCAGCGCCCGGAATCTCTACGGCGGCACCTACACGCAGTTCCACGACCTCCTGCCGGCCCTTGGGATCACGGTGAAGCTCGTCGATTCGCGGGACCCGCAGAACTTCGCGCGGGCCGTGGACGACCGGACGCGCGCGTTGTACTGCGAGACGGTCTCCAACCCGGCGCTCGAGGTTGTCGATCTCGAGGCGGTCTCGCAGATCGCGCGGGCGCGGGGGTTGCCGCTGATTGTGGATTCGACGTTTTCGACGCCGCACCTGACCCGTCCCCTGGAGCACGGGGCCGACGTGGTGGTGCATTCCCTCACCAAGTGGTTCGGGGGACACGGGACCGGGATCGGCGGCATCGTGGTGGACGGCGGCCGCTTCCCATGGGCCGCCGGCCGGCATCCGCTCTACACGACGCCTGACACCAGTTATCATGGGTTGCGTTGGGGTTTGGACCTGCCTGAGCCCCTGCGGCCGCTGGCGTTCATCCTTCGCATGCGCACGGTGCCCCTGCGGAATCTCGGGGCCTGCATCGCGCCGGACAACTCGTGGATGTTCCTGCAGGGGATCGAGACCCTGGCGCTGAGGGTCGAGCGCCACTGTGCGAACGCGCGGGCGGTGGCGGAACACCTCGCGCGCCACCCGGCGGTCGCCTGGGTCCGGTATCCGGGGTTGCCGTCCGACCCGATGCATGCGCTGAACCAGAAGTACCTGCGGGGCCAGGGGGGGTCGATGGTGGTGTTTGGGATCCGGGGCGGCCGGGAAGCGGGCGGCAGGTTCATCGATGCTCTCCGTCTCATCTCGCACGTGGCGAACGTTGGCGACGCCAAGACCCTGGCGATCCACCCGGCGACGACCACCCATTCCCAGCTCGATGAGGCCCAGCAGCGGGACGCGGGCATCACGCCCGAGCTGGTCCGGCTGAGCATCGGGATCGAGCACAAGGACGACATCCTCGAGGACATCGATCAGGCGCTGGCGAAGGCTGCCGCTTGACTCGCGGAGCAGGCTGCGGGCAGGCTGGACCGCAGGATCGCCGATCCCGACCGGGAACCGGCCCTGGGGTTTGGGTGTGGGGCGATCCCCGGACCGAAGTCAACATGCGAAAACCGTCGAGAGAGAGAACCGCGTCCTCATCCGGCGCCGGGGGCCGCCGCAACCGGGTGCGCACGGAGTTCTTCGATCACCGGAGCACCAGGAACCCGCTCGAGCTGCGCGTCGGCGGCACTCTCGATCGTTTCACGCTCGCGTATGAAGCCTACGGGCGGATGAATGCGGACCGCTCGAATGTGATCCTGCTGTTCCACGCGATGACGGGGAGTCAGCATGCGGCCGGGTTCAACCCGGACGTGCCGGGTCTCGACGGGCGCTGGACGGACGAAGTGCAGGAGGGATGGTGGAACGGCTTTATCGGCCCGGGCAGGGCCCTGGACACCCGGGAGTTCTGCGTGTTGTGCGTGAACTACCTGGGCGGGTGTTACGGTTCGACGGGGCCGGCCTCGGTGAATCCGGCGACCGGTCGCCGCTGGGGCCCCGCGTTTCCCGTGCTCCGGATGAGCGACATCATCGACTCCCAGATGCGGCTCCTGGACGCGTTGGGCATCCGGAAGCTGCACGCTGTCGTGGGAGCCTCGATCGGCGGGTTCCTCTGCCTGCTCACCGCCACGCGCCATCCCCAGCGCGTCAGTCGCGTCATCCCCATCGGCACCGGCGTCGAGACCAGCATCTACCAGCGCATCATCAACTTCGAGCAGATCACCGCGATCGAGAGCGACCCGCACTTCCGGGGCGGCGACTACTACGACGGGCCGGGACCGGAACGGGGACTCGCGCTCGCCCGGCGAATCGCCCACAAGACCTTCGTGTCGCTCGAAGCGCTCCGGGAGCGGGCCCGCAGCGAGGTCGTCAGCCACAAGCCCCCTCACGGATGGTACGAAATGAACCATCCGGTCGAGTCCTACATGCTCCATCAGGGGGACAAGTTCGTGCGCCGCTTCGACGCCAACACCTACCTCCGCATCCTCGACGCCTGGCAGTGGTTCGATCTCCCCTCCGAAGCCGGCGCCGCGGATTTCGCCGGGCTCTTCGAGCGGTGCCGGAACCAGGAGTTCCTCGTGTTCAGCATCGACTCGGATCTCTCGTTCTATCCGCCCGAGCAAGCCCGGCTCGTGCAGCTTCTCAAGCGGGCGCATGTGCCTGTCATGTGGATCACGGTGCACTCGGACAAGGGGCATGATTCCTTCCTGATCGAGCCGAAGCTGTTCGCCCCGCACCTGCACCAGATCCTTAGCCACTGACACGCCCGGGGCGCCGCCCCCCCCCGCCGCCCGCACCCCCATGAAACCGCTGCTGCTGCCCCTCACGGAGCCTCTCGGATTCCTCTGGGTGGCGCTTGTGCTCTGGGGGGTGGTGCTTCTGGGCCGCCGACACGGGCGCGCCGCCGCTGTCGCCCTCGTCACCGCCGTGGTCCTCTCCCTCGTCGGCGCCACCCGAATCCCGACGCGCCTGCTGGCCTCGCTCGAGCGTCCGTATGCCGGCGTGACGATCGATCGCGTGCAACCGGCGGACGCCGTGGTCATGCTGGGCGGCATTTTGCGGCAATCGGCACCCGAACCGCTCGGCTTTGACCTGGGAACGCCGGCGGACCGGGTGATGGCCGCGCTCGAGCTGGTCCGCCGCGGCAAGGCCAGAGTTCTCGTGCTGGGAGGCGGGGGCCAGGGTCCGCGGGGCGGTCCTCCGGCTGAAGGGGAGCTTCTGCTGCGTTGGCTGAACGCCTGGGGTCTGACGAATGCGCCGATCCACCTCCTTGGGATCTGCAAGAACACGCGCGACGAAGCCGAGCGCACGCTCGAGTTGATGCGCCAGCACCGGTGGAAACGCGTGCTCCTGGTCACCTCCGCCGGCCATATGCGCCGCGCCGAGGCCGTGTTCCGACGCCTGTCGATCCCCGTCCAGGTGGTGCCCTGCGACTTCGTCGGCCTCACGACCCTGCAGTACCCGGCTTCGCCGACTCCACTGCCGCGGATCGAGGGTTTCCAGCATCTCTCCCTGTACGCCTACGAGGTCCTTGGCTGGTGGCTTTACCGGCTGCGCGGCTGGGTGTGATGATTGGGAGCGGGGGGTTCTCACCGGGACGGGGTTCGCTCGAGTGGCGCCTGCGATTCGGCAACCGTCGCCGGCCGGGGCCAGACCCAGTCGCGCCCGTTGCAGGGCCAACCCCGGCTGTTGTTGGGTTCCCCAGGCCGGACATCCCCGTCATCGTCCCGGCCGTCGCCGCCCACAGAGTACAACGTGAATGAGCCGTCCTCGAAAACCCGGTAGCGCAGCGGCGCGCCGTCGGCGCGGGGTTCGGGGCTGCGTCCTTTCTCCCCTGCCCGACGGCCAGCCGCCGGCGGGCGACATTGATCTGTTCCTGCAGCGCTCGACAGTAGAATTCCTCGTCGGCATCGAGCCACGCGACTCGCCACAGGCAGGCTCCGGTGAACGTCCGGGTCTCGGTCAGGCTCGCCCGGAACCGGTTGAAGCCCGGCACGCCCCGCGAGAGCAGATCCAGGAGGGCCGAGTCGGAACCGTCCGGTCTCAGGTTGGCGCCCGCGGCGGCAAGGGCCCTCATCCCCGCCCGCAAGTCACGGCGGGCGAGACCGAAGACGGCATGGCTCCAGAAGGCCCGCTCCAATTCTGGGCTGCGTTGATGCAGCCGAAGATGTCGATCACCAGCATGTTCGGCCCGGCGGCGTAATCCGGTGCCAGCACCCAATCGCGCTGCCGCAGGGTCTCGAGGATGTGCCTTGCCAGCGCGGGAGCGGAGGCCACTTGCGCCTCGAGCTCAGCCCACGTGTTCGTACCCCATGGCACCCGGTCGTCGGGGGTCTCGCGCCAAACCACGACCGCCCGGCCCGGCAGGGTGCAGCGGTAGCGCCAGTCGTCGCCTTGGTATTGCAGACTCCGAAGCTCGCCCCAGCGGAGCAGCGATTCGATTTGCCCCGGGTTCAGCCCCCTCTTGCCCGCGGGTGGCGGCGGCACCAATTCCGCCAGATCCCCGCCGCACCAGGGAAGCGCTCCCCCCTCGCACGCCGTGGGCCAGAGTCTGCCGGTGATTTCCGGGTCCGGTACGCCATGTGGGTCAATTTCAATGGACCGCTCGAAGTCGGCGGCAGCGGCTCGACTCAGATCACCGCCGGCGGCTACAGAATGAGGCCTCGGCCTTCGCTGAAGCTGTGGCGGACAGGCGAGGACGCCCGTGTCCCGCCAACCTGCAGTCCGGGTCTCGCGATCAACAGGGTGGTGTGAACCCAACGATCCGTGTACACTCCCCTGCAACAGCTGGAGCGATTCGAGCCATGAAACGTCATACCCCATCCATCTTCGGCGTGACGGAGCTCTGCGGCCTGATGCTGGTGGCGGCGGCGCCCTGCCGTCCCGCGGCGTCCGGTCCGGAGGAGCTCCGCGACAAGACGCTCGTCGCGTGGGTGTCGCCCGCGAACCTCATCCAGAAGGGCGGCAGCGTGTTGACCCTCGAGAAGCCGGGCGGTGTCTTCGACGCGATGGTCTTCGGCGAGCTGGCGCCCGCCACGTGGATGGCGGGCAGCGACGGTTTCCGGCGCACGAAGCAGGAGCAGCGGGATTTTCCGAAGGAGACCGGGCCCCAGGCGGCGCCGGTTCAGGTCGCAATGGTCTATTCCGGCCGGCAGATCACGCTCTATCGGGAGGGGCAACAGGCGGCGACCTACACGGCCGGGAACGCCGCGGAGCGCTTTGGCAGCGACGCCTGGGTCTTGCTCGGCCTGCGGCACCTGGATGCGGCGCCGGAGAATCGCTTCTTCGCGGGTTCGATTGACGACGCCCGGGTCTACGGCGTCGCGCTGGACGCCGCACAGATCGCGGCGCTGAAACCGAATCAGGCGTCCGAGCCGTCGCCCTTGGCCTGGTGGGACTTCGAGAACGGCGTCGCCTCGGATCGGATGGGAGCGTTCCCGGCCACGACGTTGTTCCACAGGGCGCGCCTCGAGGGGGGGCGGCTCCACTTGGACCGGCCGGGAGCGTTCATGCTGGCGTCGCGGGAGACGCTCGAGTCCCGGCAGGGCTCGGGGTCGGGCGGCGGGGTCGATCGCTCCGCCCGCGCGCTGCGGGAGAAGCTGCTCAGCGACCCGCACCGGCCGGGGTACCACTTCGTCACGCCGGAGGGGACCTGCATGCCGTTCGATCCGAACGGGGCCGTCTATTGGAAGGGCCGTTACCATCTGTTCTACATCTTCCAGGACCAGCGCGGTCACAACTGGGGCCATGTCTCGAGCACGGACCTGTTCCACTGGCGGCACCATCCGACCGGCCTGGTGTCCGGCATGTTCAGTGGCAATGGCTTCATCAACCACGAGGGCCGGCCGACGATGTGCTACCACCAGGTGGGGCAGGGGAACGCCATGGCGGTAGCTCTGGATGACGAACTGAACGCGTGGAAGAAGCTGGACTCGAATCCAATCACCCCCAGGACCGAACCCGGCGATCCGCATCACGGGAAGTACCGGTCCTGGGATCCCTACGGCTGGTTCGAGGACGGTACTTACTACGCGATTTTTGGGGGCGAGCGCCCTGCCGTTGCGAAGGCGCCGAGCCTCGCCGGCGAGTGGCGATATGTCGGCGATCTGATGGCGAACAGCGTCCCCGGGGTCGCGATCAACGAGGACGTCTCGTGCGCCGACTTCTTCACGTTGGGCGGCCGCCGCGTGCTCCTGTGCATCAGCCATCGACTCGGCTGTCGCTATTACGTGGGCGACTGGAAAGGGGAACATTTTCATCCGGCGTTTCATGCGCCGATGAGCTGGACGGACCATTCGTTCTTCGCGCCGGAGAGCCTGCTGGATGACCGCGGCCGGCGGATCATGTGGGCATGGATCTTTGACCTGCCACAATTCGCGATGCGGACGGATTTCGGGTGGTCGGGGACGATGAGTCTGCCGCGGGTCCTTTCGCTTGCCGGGGACGGCCGGTTGCGCATGAACCCGCCTGGGGAAATCGAGCGGCTGCGGTACAACGCGAGGCGGCAGACCGACGTGATGATCGAAGCGGACTCGGAGCTGGTCCTCGGGGAGATCCAAGGCAACAGCCTCGAGCTGCGGGTGGTATTCCGCGCGCCGGACGCGCGGCAGTGCGGCGTCAAGGTGTGTTGCTCGCCGGACGGTGAGGAGCAGACGCCGGTCTACTACGACGCCGCGGAAAGACGGCTCGCCGTGGACACGACGCGGTCGAGTCGGGGCGAGGGGCCGCGGACCCTCGAAGCCGGCCCGTTCGAGCTAGAGGCCGGCGAACCGCTCGAGCTCCGCGTGTTCGTGGACAAGTCGGTGGTCGAGGTGTTCGCCAACGACGGCCGGCAGGCGGTGATGCGGCGCCTCTACCCCTCCCGGGCCGACAGCCTCGGCGTGCGCCTGTTCTCGGTCGGCGGCCCGGCCAGCGTGCCGTTGATCGAGGCCTGGGACATGATGCCCGCCAATCCGTTCTAGCGAGGCGCCGCCTCAGACCTAACAAAGTCCGCGATCCCATGAAGCCTTCCTGCCTCTTCGAACCCTTTCTTCCGCGCCTCGCTAACGTAGAGTCCTCGACGGAAGGTGGGGAGGCCTGGAACGGCAGGGGCCAAACTTGACCTGTTGACCCCATATTCCACAAGTCGAGGACTCCACGCCTTTTCCCAGACTGCGCTGGGAACATGGGGTCCGCCTGCGGCGAACAGCAGTTCGCGAACGCCGACTCCTGCATCGAGTCCGCGCGCCGGTTCTTCCCTCCCCCTGCGACCCCGGAGCGGGGGGAGTGCCGCAAACAAGGTGACAGACTCATTGTCCCCAGTTCACCGTTGACGCGGTGCGCCCGCTCGGGCTCTACTGGCGCCCGT
>Ga0209096_1001672_pt1 | contig 23492 bp, 21 predicted proteins | sample AD_UKC034_MetaG_FD_184407 | JGI IMG/M metagenome (GOLD analysis project Ga0209096, IMG submission 184407) | Active sludge microbial communities of municipal wastewater-treating anaerobic digesters from USA - AD_UKC034_MetaG (SPAdes) (version 2) | ecosystem: Engineered > Bioreactor > Anaerobic >... | reverse complement strand
CGGCCGGCGTTGACCGTGCAACACAGCCTGCACAACGTCGGCCTGTGGCCGGTGGAGCTGGCGCCTTGGGCCATCACTCAGACGCCGCTGGGCGGCGTGGCCGTGCTGCCGCAGCAGGCGCCGACGCCATCCCAGTACCTGCCCAACCGCCAGCTTAACCTTTGGTCGTATACGCAGGTGCGCGACCAACGTCTGCGGCTGGACGATGACCTGATGCTGATCGACGGCCAGGTCGGTGAGCAGCCGTGCAAGATCGGCTACTTCAACCACGCCGGCTGGATGGGCTATCTGCTGGACGACCTCTTTTTCGTCAAACGTTTCAGCCCGCAGCCGGCCCTGCCGCACCCCGACCTGCACAGCAACTGCGAGGTCTACGTCTGGAACCGCTTTCTGGAGATGGAAACCCTCGGTCCGCTGACGACCCTGGAACCGGGCGCGGCCGTCGTCCACGTCGAGACCTGGGAGCTGCACCGCGTTCCCCCCATCGGGCCCACCATCGACGCCCTGCGCGGCCTCGTCCAGACGCTGGGCTTGGTGTGACAATCTGGTGGAGGGCGATGACATCCGTCGCGCTTTGACGTTGCTACTGGAGCACGCCCATAACCGGCCGAGGGCACCGGTGCTGCGTCGCTGGCCGCGCTGATCGGCCTGCCGTGTATCTTGGGGATCAGAGCGTTCTGGATATTTTCTCGGAACTGCAGGTAAATATAGCGGTCGTCGGTGGGAGGCTGCTGCCTATTCCAACGATGCAAGAGCAGAGATAGTTTGCTCTGCGGACTTGATGGTCAGGTCTGCCATCGCACGTGGTGTTTGCTTCAGCGTCAGGTCGTAGTCTGCCTGGTTGCGTGACTGGCGCATGCGATCCAGGTCGGACGCGATCTTCTTGCGCACGTGATCAGCATTCAGCTGACGAAAGTGCCGGCTGATGGCCTGATGATCGTCGCCGCTAAAGGTGGGAATGTAGCCCTCTGCCTGGGCGCGTTGCGATGCGAGATGCAACGCTGCATAGTACGCGCGACTCGTGGCAGTACGTAGCGCAGCTTCTTCCGGACCCGGGGATGCTGGCAATGCATACAGGTCTTTTGCCAGATCCAGATAATCCGCCCATTCAAAGCTCATAGAATTCCAGGTTGAAGTTCACCAGATCACCAAACGAGTCGACCTGGTCCAGATACCAGTCCTCATCGAACTGGTTGAGGTGCGCCATAGCTTCATCCACCGGCATCGATGTGCGGATGTTGACGAAGAGGAAATCGTTGGGAGCCGAGGCCTCTGGGTCCCGCACGATCTCTAGCACAAACCTGGGCTCAGGACCAAACAACCGGCGCAATTCTTGATGGCTTGCCTGTAGAAAGTTCGCCAATTGTGGATAGCTCGCGATGTATTCAGAAGAATCCGTCGCATTGCGCAGTTCATAGCCATTTGCCCAGTGCATAGAGTTAGCTGTGGCCGTCTTGACTGCGCGCGTTCCGTCCCCATTGCGCGGCGACCATCGAGCCGCCTTCGGTTTGTTGAGGGCGGGCAAGGCCAGATCCAAAGGTTCAAAAACAACGCTGGTTATCTGATTGTGCATGGTTTCAGGGTCGCTACTCATGGCGTTCAGTATACCAGGATTGATACCACCGGTCAAACTCAACAAGATATGCCTGATGCAAATGCCGCAGAGTTCGCCTTGCTGTTGCTTTGCGGCTATAATGCCAGCCAGACAACCAACAGACTACTGCTCTCTCCGGAGAAATCGCCATGATTTTAATCGTGGACAGCCTTGATCTTACTTGAAAGTGATACATTAGCCCCATGTTTGACCTTTCCAATAAAGTGGCTATCGTCACCGGCGCGTCGCGCGGCATTGGGCAGGCCATCGCCGAAGCCTACGCCCAGGCCGGCGCGTCGCTGGTGTTGACCAGCCGCAAGCTCGAGAATGTCGGCCCGGCGGCCGAGGCCATCCGCGCGGCCGGCGGGCGCGCCATTGCCCTGGCCGCGCACGCCGGCGACCAGGCCGCGGCCGAGGCTGTCGTCCAGGCCGCGCTGGCCGAGTATGGCCGTGTCGATATCTTGGTCAACAATGCAGCCACCAACCCCCATTTCGGCCCCCTGCTGACCGCGGAGGCGAGCCATTTCGACAAGATCTTCGAGGTCAACGTCAAGGGCTACTTCTACATGATCAAGGCCGCGGCGCCGGGCATGACGGCCCAGGGCGGCGGCAAGATCATCAACGTGGCCAGCATCGCCGGCATCAACCCCGGCCCCTGGATGGGCGTCTACAGCGTCAGCAAGGCCGCGGTGATCATGCTGACCAAGGCGCTGGCGGCCGAGCTGGCCCCCGCCAACATCCAGGTGAACGCCCTGGCCCCCGGCTTCATCAAGACCAAGTTCTCGGCCGCGCTGTGGAGCAACCCCGCGCTCAACGCCGGCATCGGCAAGCTGACCCCGGCCGGCCGCATTGCGGATCCGGAAGAGCTGACCGGCGCCGCGCTCTACCTGGCCTCGGACGCCTCCAGCTTCACCACCGGCAGCGTGTTGGTGGTGGACGGCGGCATCACCCTGGGGGCGTTGCCGCTGGGCTAGTTGGCCGGTTTGATGGCCTGAATCCTCTCGTACAACGGCTTCAGCCGGCGGTACATCTGTCGATACACCTGCTGGTAGAGCTCCTCGTAGATCCTGACCCGCTGGGCGTCTGGCTCGAACACCTGGCCCAGGCGCGTCATGGCCTGGACAGCCGTGGCGAAGTCGGGGTGCAGCCCCAGCCCCACGGCCGCGTCGATGGCCGCGCCCAGGCCGCTGGTCTCGTAGAGATGGGGCCGGGCCGCGGGCAGGCCAAACACGTCGGCCGTGATCTGCATGGCCGCGTCGCTCTGGGAGCCGCCGCCCGATACCCGCAGCTCGGTGACAGGGACGCCGCTGCGCCGCTCGCTGCGCTCCTTGCCCTCGCGCAGGGCGTAGGCCAGCCCCTCGATGATCGCCCGATAGAGGTGGGAACGGGTATGCACGTCGCCGAAGCCGATCACCGCGCCCCTGGCCTCCGGCCCCGGCGTCTTGATCCCTGGCGACCAGTAGGGCTGCAAGATCAGCCCCTGGCTGCCGGGCGGCGCCTGGCTGACCAACTGGTCGAAGAGCGCCTCCACCGGCACCCCTAACTCGTCGGCCGCGGCCTGCTCCGGGTGGCCAAACTGCTGCTTGAACCAACTGACCATCCAGTAGCCGCGGTAGATCTGCACCTCCAGGCTGTAGGCGTCGGGCACGGCCGCGGGGTAGGGCGGGATCAGCGGGATGATCTCCACATAGCGTTGGTGGGTGGTGTTGAAGGTGGCGGTGGTGCCATAGCTCAGGCAGCCCACATGCGGCGCCAGGCTGCCGGAGCCGATCACCTCGCAGGCTTTGTCGGCCGCGGCCGCGATCAACGGCAGGCCCGCGGGCAGGCCGGTGGCCTCGGCTGCGGCCGCGCTGATCTCGCCCAGCCGGCTGGCCGGCGGGATCAGCTCCGGCAGCAGGCTGGGGCTCATGGGCACGGCCTGCCATTTCCAGTCGCGCGCCGACGACCAGCGCAACTTCTTGTAGTCGAAGGGCACGTAGCCCACCTGGCTGCCCACGGAATCTACAAAGCGGCCGGTGAGTCGATGGATCAGGTAGCCTGACAGGAAGAGATATTTGTGGGTGGCGCGCCAGACTTCAGGCTGGTGGGTGCGAATCCAGTTGGCTTCGGCCTCGGCTTGCAGGTAGGCCACGGTGCCGCTCATGCCGCTGAGGCGGAAGGCCGCACCCCACAGCCCGCCCACCGACGGCAGCCCCTCGGTGCGGCGCTGGTCCAGCCAGATGATCGCCGGCCGCAGCGGCCGGCCGGCCGCGTCGACGTTGATCACCGTGCCGCGTTGGGTGGTCAGCGCCAGGCCGGCGATGCGTTCCCGCAGCTTGCCCGCCGCATCCTCGGCCCACAGTCCCTGGCACGCCTGGCACAACATGCGCCAGAAATAATCGGGATCCTGTTCGGCCCAGCCCGGCTGCGCGGCAAAGTAGGGTTCGATCACCACCTGCTTGCGGGCCACCAGGTTGCCTTGCAGGTCATAGACCAGGGCGCGCACGCTCTGCGTGCCGTTGTCGATGGCGAGGAGAAGGTCTTTGGTCATGGGGAGCTCGCGTGGGGAAATTCGTAACCGGAGGTGTGTGTGGGTGTGGTGTCGGGTGGCGTAACGAGTAATGCGTAATGCGTAACCGGAGGGGTGTGTGTGGGTGTGGGGTCGGGTGGCGTAACGAGTAATGCGTAATGCGTAACCGGAGGGGTGTGTGTGGGTGTGGGGTGACGTAACGAGTAACGAGTAATGCGTAATGCGTAACCGGAGGGGGGTGTGTGGGTGTGGGGTGACGTAACGAGTAACGAGTAATGCGTAACCGGAGGTGTGTGTGGGTGTGGGTTGGCTCCGGATTCCGGGTTACGTGTTACGAGTTACGAGTTACTCGCCACCGAAGGCCGAACAAAGTTGAACAGCTCCGGGTTACGAGTTACGAGTTACGAGCCACCGAAGGCCGAACAAAGTTGAACAGCTCCGGGTTACGAGTTACGAGTTACGAGTTACGAGCCACCGAAGGCCGAACAAAGTTGAACATCTCCGGGTTACGCATTACGCATTACGCATTACGCATCACCCTCCCTCAATTGTGGCACACACAGCGGTTCACGGCAAATCTCCGCTTCTCCGGGAATGCACGTCGGGCGCATGCCCGGTCTGCGAACTCACACGGCAACCAGCGATTCCATAATCTGGCGCGGAGTCGAGGCTTTAGCCGGGTCTGGACGATGCGAGTTGAGCGCGCCGACCCGCCTGAAGGCTCGACTCCAACTGGGCAGCCCGCCTATTTGGAATTGCTGACATCTGGCGCGGAGTCGAGGCTTTAGCCGGGTCTGGACGATGCGAGTTGGGCGCGCCGACCCGCCTGAAGGCTCGACTCCAACTGGGCAGCCCGCCTATTTGGAATTGCTGACATCTGGCGCGGAGTCGAGGCTTTAGCCGGGTCTGGACGATGCGAGTTGAGCGCGCCGACCCGCCTGAAGGCTCGACTCCAACCCAAAAATAACCGCTCGGGCCGGTCTCCTGACCGAGCCCGCCATTTTCATTGACGGTTGTGCGCCCAACGCATGAATGTCTCAGTTGGCAGCTCAAAGGCCCGACTCCCAGTCGGCAGTCGTCAGCGCTGGAGTTGCCGTTCGGCGACAATGGCGCCATGCCAGGAGCCCCAGCAGCAGCAGCGCCGCGGCCAGCGCCATGACAACCGGCGCCTGCACCCGTTTGCGCCGGCGCAGCGGCTGCGTCACAGGCCGCCGCGCCTTGGCCTCAGCCAACATCACCTGCCAACTGGGCGTCGCGGCCGGCGTGGGCAGGCTGTAACAGCGCTGCCACAGCGCCAGGTAAGCGCTTTCCTCAGCCTGCCAGGTCGCATCGTCCCAGCCCAGCTCCGCCTGGCAGATGGCGCGGATGCGGGGCAGCAGCGCCTGAGCGCCCTGGGGCAGCAACAGCCCCAGCCGCACGCGGCGCAGCAGCAGGTCATCCAAATGCACCACGCCCTCGGCCCGCGCGGCCCAGCGCAGCTCGGCCCACAGCGCCGGGACGCCGGGAATCGGCTCCAGCTCGCCCGGCTGTGCAGCCTGGACCAGCGCGGCGGCATCGGCGCCGTAGCGGCCCAGCAGCCGGCGGCGCGTGGCCCGATCCAGGCCGCTGCCGGCCGCGATGGCCCCTTCGTCCACGGCCTGGAGCACCGGCTGGCCGCGACGCGGCTCAGGCATGGCGGGCAGGCGATGCCGCGCGGCCCGCAGCGCATCCAGCGCAATCAGCCGGAAGGTGGTCAGCTTGCCGCCGGTGACGGTCAGCAACCCCTGCTCCTCCCACACCACATGATCGCGCGACTCCCTGGATGGATCCACGACGCCGCTGCCGATCACCGGCCGCACCCCGGCAAAGCTGCTCAGCACATCGGCCAGAGTCAGGTGCAGCGACGGGAACTGATGCTCGGCGGCCGCCATCAGGTAGGCCACCTCCTGCGGGCTGATGGCCGGCTCGGCGTCCAGCGGCGGGCTGTGGTCCACATCGGTGGTGCCCACCAGGGTGACGCCCTCCCAGGGGAAGATGAAGACCGGCCGGCGGTCGATGGGATGGAGAAAGCTGACGGCCTGAGCCACCGGCAGCCGCCAGGCTGGAAAGAGAAGATGGCTGCCGCGCAGCGGGCGGATGCGCTCCGGCTGGTCCAATTGGCCGCGCAGCCGGTCGGCCCAGGCGCCGGTGGCGTTGATGACGACGCGGGCGCGCACATCCAGGACCGACGGCGCTGCTTCGCCTTGGACGACTGCGGCGCCGTCACTCCTCTGCAAGCGCACACCCACCACCTGCCCCGCCTCGTCGCGCAGCAGACTCTCGGCCCGGACGTAGTTCAACGCCACGCCGCCGGCCGCCGTCGCCTCCTGGATCACCCGCAGCACCAAGCGGGCATCGTCGGTTTGGGCGTCGCCGTATTGCAGACCCCCCTCCAGCCCCTCCTCGCTGATGTGCGGGGCCAGCAGGCGCAGCTCCAAGGGGCTGTATTGACGGTGACTCCACTGCAAGGCCATCAGATCATAGACCGAAAGCCCGGCGCGGAAGGTCCAGCGGCCCGGATTGTCGCCCTGATAGTTGGTCAACAGAAAGCCCAGCGGGTCGATCAGGCCTGGCCCCTCAGCCAGCAGCCGCTGGCGCTCGCGCACCGACGCGCGCGTCAGACGGAGCTTGCCCTCCTTCAGGTAGCGCAGCCCGCCATGCACCAGCTTGGAGGAGCGGCTGGAGGTGCCCCAGGCAAAGTCCGCCTGCTCCACCAGCAGCGCTTTCAGCCCCAGGCGCACGGCCTCGCGCAGGATGCCCGCGCCGGTGATGCCGCCGCCGATGATGATCACATCCCAGGCCTGGTCAAGCTGCGACCAGGCGTTCTCTCGATAGTGTGCAGGAAACATGGAACCTCACAACTCTCCGGCTGGGGCGGGCGGCTGTCCGCTGGGTCCCTATCCCGTGGGCCTCATGGCGGCGGGCCGCTCACCGGCCGCGCCTCAGCGCCCGAACGTTGGCCGACCCGCAGCATCATGCAGCCAACAGCTTGCCTGGGTTCATGATGCCCTCAGGATCCATCCGCCGGCAGACATCGTGCAGCAGCGCCATGCCCAGCTCCCCCTTCTCGGCCGGCAGATAGGCCGCGTGGTCGCTGCCGACGCCGTGCTGATGGCTGATGGTGCCGTGGCCCGCGACGATGGCCTGGCTGGCGGCATCTTTCAGCGCCTGCCAGCGCGCCAGCGTCTCGCCCGGGCCGTCGGCCAGCCGAAACAGCACCGTGGTGTAGACGCTGCAGCCGGACGGATAGAAGTGCGACAGGTGGGTGAAGGCGTGTACCTGCTCGCCAAAGGGGACCAACGCCTGGTGCAGCGCGTTCTCGATGGCCTCGACCATGGCGCTGGTGTTGCTCCAGGTGGTGGCCGTCTCCACGGTGTCCACGCCATAGCCCAGCTCCCATAGGGCGTTGCGCAGATAGGGGGTGCGGAAGCGGTTCTTGTACCACTGGCTGCCGAAGGTGCGGCCCACATTGACGCCCCCCTGCTGGCCGGCGATCTCCAGCGCCTCGCCGCGCGTCGTCCTGACCAGCTCGTCCTGGCCGTTGAAGCCCAGCATCAGCAGGCATTTGCCATCGCGCACCCCACGCAGCGAGATCAGCCGCTGCAAGGCGCCGATCAGCCGTTCATGGCCGGCCAGCACCAGCGTGGTCTCGGTTTCCACCGGCGTGCTCAGGCGCATCAGCGACAGCGGCAGGCCCGCCTGCACGATCTGGCGGACCGCGGTCTGGGCGCTTTTCCAGTCGGGCAGGAAGAGCGCAGAAACCGCCAGCCGCTCGCGGCCGGCCAGCGCCGCCACCCGCACCGTCGCCTCGGTGAGGATGCCCATGCGGCCCTCGGAGCCCAGCGCCAGGTGGCGCAGGTCAGGCCCGGCAGCCGAGGCGGGGAAGGGGGGCAGTTCCAGCGCGCCGGCTGGGGCGATCAGCCGCCCGCCTGCGAACAGATCCTCGATGCGGCCGGCGCCCAGCGATTCCTGGCCGCTGGAGCGGGTGGCGATCCAGCCGCCCAGGGTCGAATACTCAAAAGACTGGGGGAAATGGCCCAGGGTATAGCCCCGGGCCCGCAGTTGCGCCTCCAGATCAGGCCCGGCGATGCCCGCGCCGAAGGTGGCCAGGTGGCTGGCATCGTCCAGGCGCAGCAGCCGGTTCATGCGGCTCATGTCCACCGTCAACACCGGCCGTGCGCCTTGGGGCTGCGGGTTGATGTGGCCGGCCACGCTGGTGCCGCCGCCGTAGGGGATCAACTGCGCGCCCCTGGTCTGGGCAAACCGGATCAGCTCGACCACATCGGCCTCGCTGGTGGGATAGGCCACGCCATCGGGGTAGGCGGGGATGCGGCCGCTGCGCAGCGCCACCCAGTCGGGGAAGCTCTGGCCGCGCGCGTGGCGCAGTCGCTCCACGGCATCGCCCTTGACCAGCGCATGTTCCAGGGGGTGGGCGGGGGGCGCGCTGGCCAGCGTCTCGCCAGCCGTGGCATCGCGCGGGGGCGTGCCCGGCCCCATCAGTTCGACCAGAAAGCGCACGGCCCGTTCAGGCACGTGATAGCTGACAGCATCATCTCCCCAACCGTTCCAGCGTCGCATAGGTACCTCCAAAGTTGCAGATAGCCGACAGCTCCTGTCGCTCTCGCCAGTCTCGCGCTCTGGCCGCCCTGGCGCTCTGGCCGGTCTCCTGACCGAGCCAGCCCGGTGTTCTCTTGACGGTTTTTTTACGACTCGCCGTCCGCGCGCCACAGATCGATGCTGCGCAACATGGCCTGGCGCGTCAGCGTCTCAGCGCCGGCGGCGTCGCCGCGCAGCGCCGCAGCGTGCAGTTGACGGTAGAAATCGAGCGAGGCGTCCCTCGCCTCGGCGCGGGCGAAATAGCGGCAGGCCATCTGTTCGTAGAAGCCAGCGAAGCCATTCAGAATCAATGTGTAGATCGGGTTGCCGGAGGCCACAGTCAGCATGTGCTGCACGCGCCAGTCGAAGGACGCGAGCTCTGCCGGCATCGGCTCCAGAGCGGCCGCCTGGGCGAGCAGATCAGCCACCGGGCCAGGGTTGCGCTCAACGGCGGCGCGGGCATAGGCTGGCGCCAGGAGCAGGCGCACCTCCAGCAGGTTCGGGATGAAGCCCTTCGGCAGCGGCAGGCCGTTGTCGGGATGCGTCAGCGCGCTGAGCACGCCCAGACCGCCCACACGCCAGTAGTCGTTGACCAGGGTGGGTTTGCCCTGCTGAATGGTCAGCCAGCCGTCGCGGGCGAGACGCTGCAAGGCCTCGCGCAGGGTCGGCCGGGTGACGCCGATCTGCACGGCCAGCTCCCGCTCGGCCGGCAGGGCGGCGCCGGGGGGATAGTCGCCGTGCAGGATGGCAGAGACCAGGGCGTGCTCGGCGTGGGCGGCGGGACGGTCGAGGGATGAAAGGGTACGCATGAGGGAGCGCTCCAAAACGTCGCTGGTAAGTGGTCTGACCAGTTGTTCAAATTCTACCCCAGGTCGCACCCGATGTCAAGATGGCAATGCGCCATTTCCATCAGTTCTCATTCGGTCCGGGAGTCAAGGCATTCCGTCCGGAGTCGAGGCTTTAGCCGGTTCCGCCCGACGTGGGTGTGCTGCACGGGCCGCCTGAAGGCTCGACTCCGTGCGGCTGATCTGTCCATTTGTCCGGGAGTCGAGGCTTTAGCCGGTTCCGCCCGACGTGGGTGCGCTGCACGGGCCGCCTGAAGGCTCGACTCCGTGCGGCTGATCTGTCCATTTGTCCGGGAGTCGAGGCATTCTGGCGTACCGCCGAGCGCGGCGGGAGATAAAAAAACGGGCCGCCAGGTCAAACCTGGCAGCCCGTCACAGAGGTGCGAAGGGGGGTGGGACTTAGAAGTCCATGCCGCCGCCGCCGCCCGGCATGGGCGGGGTCTTTTCCTTCTCAGGAATGTCGGTGATCAGCGCCTCGGTGGTCAGGATCATGGCCGCGATGCTGGCCGCGTTCTCCAGGCCGCCGCGGGTGACCTTGGCCGGGTCGATGATGCCAGCGTTGACCATGTCCAGGTACTGCTCGCTGATGACATCGTAGCCCAGGCGCTTGTTGCCCTGCTCTTTCTGCAGGCGGCGCACGGTCTCGACGGTCACGGCGCCATCCTGGCCGGCGTTGGCCGCGATCTGGCGCATGGGCTCTTCCAGCGAGCGGCGCAGAATGCGCACGCCGGTCAGGATGTCGCCCTCGACGCCGGCCTCAGCCTTGTCCAGCGAAGCCACGGCGTTGACCAGGGCCACGCCGCCGCCGGGCACGATGCCCTCTTCCACGGCCGCGCGGGTGGCGCTCAGGGCATCCTCGACGCGGTGCTTCTTTTCCTTCAGCTCCACCTCAGTGGCAGCGCCGACGCGGATGATCGCCACGCCGCCGGCCAGCTTGGCCAGCCGCTCTTGCAGCTTCTCCTTGTCGTAGTCGCTGGTGCTGTTCTCGATCTCGATCTTGATCTGGTCGATGCGGCTCCGGATCTGCGCGTCATCGCCGCGGCCGCCCACGATGGTGGTGTCGTCCTTGGTGGAGACGATCTTGTCGCAGCGGCCCAGGTCGATGATCTGGGTGGTCTCCAGCTTGCGGCCCATCTCCTCGGTGATGACCTGTGCGCCGGTCAGGATCGCCATGTCTTGCAGCATGGCCTTGCGGCGATCGCCGAAGCCAGGGGCCTTGATGGCCAGGACGTTGAAGACGCCGCGCAGCTTGTTCAGCACCAGGGTGGCCAGCGCTTCGCTGTCCACATCCTCGCTGATGATCACCAGGTCGCGCTTGCCGATCTGGATCAGCTTCTCCAGGATCGGGACGATGTCGGCCGCGGCCGAGATCTTTTTGTCGGTCAGCAGGACGTAGGGATCCTCCTGCTCGGCTTCCATGCGCTCGGGGTTGGTGATGAAATAGGGGGAGATGTAGCCGCGGTCGAACTGCATGCCCTCGACGTACTCGGTCTCGAAAGCCAGGCCGGTCTTGCTCTCCTCGACGGTGATGACGCCGTCCTTGCCCACCTTCTCCATGACATCGGCCAAGAGATTGCCGATTTCCTGGTCCTGGGCGGAGATGGCGGCCACTGCGGCGATCTCGTCCTTGGTGCTGATCTCGATGGACTGTTCGCGAATGGCGTCGGCCAGGACAGCCACGCCGCGCTCGATGCCGCGCTTCAGCAGCATGGGGTTGGCGCCGGCGGCCACGTTCTTCAGGCCCTCGGTCACGATGGTCTGGGCCAGCACGGTGGCGGTGGTGGTGCCGTCGCCGGCGATGTCGTTGGTCTTGGTGGCGGCTTCCTTGAGCAGCTGGGCGCCCATGTTCTGGTAGGGGTCTTCCAGCTCGATTTCCTTGGCCACGGTCACGCCGTCATGGGTGATGGTGGGCGCGCCCCACTTCTTGTCGAGGGCGACGTTGCGGCCCTTGGGGCCGAGGGTGGTCTTGACGGCATTGGCGAGGGTGTCCACGCCAACCTTGAGGTTGCGACGCGCTTCCTCTGCGAAAACAAGTTGCTTAGCCATGTTAGCTCATTGCTCCTTAAAAGAATGTTCTTCGGTGTCTGTTCTGGTGTTGAACGGCGCGGAATTAACCGACGATGGCCAGCACGTCGCTCTCGCGCAGAATGAGATACTTCACGCCATCCATCTTGATCTCGGTGCCGGCGTACTTGGCGTACAGCACCCGATTGCCCACGGCCACATCCATCGCGATGCGCGAGCCGTCGTCCTTGCGGCTGCCAGGCCCCACGGCCAGCACCTCGCCCTCCTGCGGCTTCTCTTTGGCGGTCTCCGGCAGAATGATGCCGGACGCGGTCTTCTCTTCCTGTTCGACAGGCTTGACCAACAGTCGATCACCTAGCGGCTTGAGATTCATAGCTTTCTGAGCTCCTCTATGGTGGTTTTCTAGTGTGACACGCGGTCACTGGGTCTAAAAAGAACGGTGTTAGCACTCAGGGTATCAGAGTGCTAACACCGGCTATCTTACATCAAGAGTTAAAATCGGTCAAATCGCGGTCGGCGGCAATTCAGGGCTGACGCGGCTCGGCTGGGCCGTCTCTACGGCGGGGCGCCGCCGCAGGCGCGGATGCTGTCGGCGGCGTCGACGTAGGGAATCATCTCGGCGTCGATCTCCAGCGCCTTCTGCAGGTTGGGCACGGCGTTCTCGCAGTCGGGCGTCTCGATGTTCAGGTAGGAGCGGCCGATGATGTAATAGTTGATCGCGGCCACGTTGCCCAGCTCGATGGCGCGCTGCATGTTCTCGATGGCCTCCTCGTAGGCCCGGCGCAGGTAGAGCCCGACCCCCAACTGCTGGTAGGCATCGGGCATGTCCGGCTTCAGCTCGACCGCCTTGCGCAGCTCGCGCAGCCCCAGCTCCTGATCGCCGACCTGGAAGAGGGTCTTGCCCAGCTCGAAATGCAGCCAGGGATCCTCCGGTGCGCCCTCCAGCCCGCGCCGGAAAGCTGCGATGGCCGCGTCGAAATCGTTGAGCGCCCGATAGTTGCGTCCCATCACCAGGTAGATCAGCGGCAGGCGCGGCTTGAGGTCGGCCGCCTGCTGATAGTACTCCAACGCCTCGGTATACTTGCCCTGCACCTCATAGGTGTAGCCCATGATGCGCACCACGTCGAAGTCCCGGGGGGCCAGGTCCAGCGCCACCTCCGCCTCCTGGACGGCCTGACGCCAACTGCCCAGGCTGGCCAGCACCTCGGCCAGCCGGGCATGGGCCTGGGCCAGGGTCGGGTCCATCTGCACGGCAAGCTGGGCCACATCGTAGCCTTCATCGTATTCCTGATTCCAGGTCAGCGCCATGGCCAGGGTCGCCTGGTTGAGCGCGTCATCCCCGTCGATGGCCACCGCCTCGCGGGCCGGCGCCAGCGCCGAGCTGTACTGCCCGCCGTAGATGTACAGGTTGGCCATCTCCCGGCGCACGTCGTCGTTCTCCGGCTCCCGCTCGGCAATGGTCTGCAAGACGGTCGCGGCCTCGACCACCTTGCCCTGGTCGATGAAGCTCTGCGCCTCGTCCAGGTAGGAGAGCGCGCTGCGGGTGGGGGTGGGCGACGGCGTGGGGGTCTCGAAGGGATTGCGCAGCAGGTCATACTCCTGGTTGGCCAGAAAGCTGATCACCAGCAGCGCTGCTATCGCGGCGATGAGGAGCGGCGCCGGCGAGCCTTTGCGCCGCCGCCGTCGCCCGCGCTTGTTGTAGTCCAAGTACATGGGATTACAGGTCGTGAAGCGGTTCAGACAAAACGGTTGCTGGAAGAGCGTCCACAGTTCAGCCCGGCAGCGCCGGCAGGTCACGGCGCGCGGTCTGCAGGCCCTGCAACAGGCTTGGATGCAAGACGCTGTTGGCGGCCGCCACGTTCCGGTCGCCCGGCTGCCAGGGCCGGCCGCTGTAGGTGGAGACGATGCCGCCGGCCTCGCGCACCAGCAGCACGCCCGCGGCCATGTCCCACAGTTGGATGCCGCGCTCCCAATAGCCGTCCAACTGGCCAGCCGCCACCCAGGCGATGTCCAGCGCGGCCGAGCCGGCGCGTCGCACGCCGCGGGTGCGCGGCATAAAGTGGTTGAACTCGGCCAGGTTGTTGTCAGGATTGCTGGCCCGATCGTAGGCAAAGCCGGTGGCCAGCAGGCTGGCGCGCAGCTCTGCCGTCGTCGAAACGCGCAGGCGTTGACTGCCGCGCCACGCGCCCCGACCGACCTGCGCCCAGAACAACTCCTCGCGCAGCGGGTCGTAGGTCACCCCCAACTCCGACTGGCCATCGACCAGGAGCGCCAGGGTGACGCTGAAGACCGGATAGCCGTGGGCGAAATTGGTGGTGCCGTCCAGCGGGTCGATGACCCAGACCGGGCCGGTCGCGGGCAGCTCGCCGCCCGCTTCCTCGCCGTAGATCGCGTGGTCGGGAAAATGCCGGCGCAGTCCCTCGGCGATCAGGCGTTCCGAGGCCAGGTCGAACTCTGTGACCAGATCGACGCCGCTGCTCTTGTTGGCGACAGTTCCGGCGCCGTTTTCATGGCCGCGGCGCAACAGGGCGCCGGCCTGGCGCGCCAGATCGATAGCGATCTCTAGCATCTCAGTCCTCGTTCTGCCCGCGCCGCGGCCGCGCCGCTTTCAGCGCCGTCAGACATTTGATGGGCACGTAGACGCCGCCCAGCGCGGCGCCGGCCGAGCCCTCGCCGTGAAAATCGGACCCGCCGGTGACCAGCAGGCCATGCTGCCGGGCCAGCCGCAGCAGCCGTTCGATCAACACCGGGGTATAATTGGGGTAATAGACCTCCAGCCCGGCCAGCCCAGCCTCCACCAGCGTGGGCAGCGAGGCTTCCACCGGCATCGGCTCCAGCACGCGGCCGCTGACCAGCGCAATGAAGGGATGGGCGAAGACGGGCAGACCGCCGACGCGCCGGATCATGCGGCAGGCGTCGGCCGGCGACAGCTTGGCCCGCTCGACGTAGGCCGGGCCGTTGCGGCCGATCAGGCGCTCGAAGGCCTCGCCCTTGTTCTGAACCAGCCGCGTCTCGACCAGGGCCTGGGCGACGTGCGGCCGGCCGATGGCGCCGTCGCCGGCCAGCTCCTGCACCCGCTGGAAGGAGATGGGGTAGCCCAGCGCGGTCAGCTTACGCACCATGGCCTGGGCGCGGCCAACGCGTCCCTCGCGCAGCCGGCTCAGCTCAGCCTGGAAGGCGCTGTCGGCGTAGTCGAGGCAATAGCCCAGCATGTGCAGCTCCCCCTGATCCACGTCGCAGCTCAGCTCCACCGCGGGGATGACCTCGATGCCAGCCGCGCGGCCGGCTGCCAGCGCCTCGTCCAGCCCCTGGGTGGAGTCGTGGTCGCAGACCGCGATGGCGCGCAGGCCCATCTCCGCGGCCATCTGCACCAGCTCAGTTGGACTGTGCCGGCCGTCGGAGGCGGTGGTGTGGCAGTGCAGGTCGATGAGGTTCATGGGGCGTCAGGGTGGCTGCTCACTGAGCGCTGTTGGCGGCGAGCCAGTCGTGCAGGCTTTCGCGGGTGGTCTCGAAGGCCAGGTCATCCCAGGGGATCTCCTGGGCGCTGAACCAGCGGGCCTCGCTGACGTCGTCGCTGGCCTGCAGGGCGCCGCCGATGACCTGGCCCTGATAGGTGAGCAGCAGGCCGGGCTTGTCGGGGTTGCTCGTGCGGCGGATGCGCAACAGGTTGCCCACGGCGACGTGCAGGCCGGTCTCTTCCAGCGCCTCGCGCGCGGCCGCCTCGTCGGGCAGCTCATCTACCTCGACGAAGCCGGCCGGCAGGGCCCAGAAGCCACGCCGCGGGTCCACCGCCCGCCGCACCAACAGCACGCGCCCCTGGTCGCCCAGCAACACGGCCGCGGCCACCTTGGGATCGCGGAAATGCACGAAGCCGCAGGCGTTGCACGCGGCCCGCGGGCGGCCAAAGGCCTCGCGCTGGGTCAACGGCTGTCCGCAGGCTGGGCAGAAACGATAGTCAACAGGTGGCATGGCAGAGATCGCAGGCCGCGACGACGGGCCGGCCCTTCATTCGCCCACACTGCGCCGCGCGGCCCACAGGTTGCTGAGCGACGAGTTGGTCATGCTGACGCAGCCGGTGGAGAGGATCAGCCGCTGGCCGGCGGTCTGCTGCACGGCGTCGGCCGCCTCGCGGCGCACGTCGGCCGGCGCGGCCAGGTGTACGGTGCGCCGGTCCAGGCCGCCTGACAGCGCGCCGGCGAAATGGGCCGCGCCGTCGCTCAGGCTGGGCCCTCCCTCGCGGTCGTGCCAGTTGAGCGCCTGCACCGGATAGCCGGCCAGCAGGTCGAAGTAGACGTTCAGGCCGTGGGCGTGGACCATGTTGAACCAGAAGCCGCCGGCCGCGGCCAGAATGCGCAGGTCCAGCGGCTGGCCGAACTGTTCATATTCAGCGCGGCTGAGGCGGGTCGGCTCGGCCAGTTGCACGGCATAGAAGATGCCGGCGATGCCGGTGTCGGCCAGGGCGTCGACGGTGCGCAGCACGCTTTGCGTGATCCGCTCCAGGCCAGCCTGCACCGCGTCCGGGTGCTGGCGCAGGTGGGGCAGCAGGTGGGGGCCGGCCAGGTTCTTGGCCTGGGCCAACGGGCTGAAGAGGGTCATCAGCACCGGCGTAGCGGGGCCCACGGCCTGGCAGACGCTTTTGACGGCCTGTCGGGCCTGGCCCAGCGCGCCGGCGGCCGGGTCGAGCACCGCCAGCCTGGCCCAATCGCCCGGCTGTTGAATCGCCGTGTTCTGATAGCTCCAGGTCCCCTCGTCGCCCCCCTGCCACGCAGCCCGCACCCCCCAATCCTGGATGCAGTAGGAGCTGGAGGGAGTGACCTTGAGCAGGTCCCAGTCGAAGGTGCGCTGCCACCAGATGTGGGCCGCGGCCAGGTCGTCCGGTCGGGCGTCATCGCCGGGAAAATGGCGCCAGAGGGCCACGGCCGGCCGGTCAACCGGCTGGCCGGCGGCAAGGGCCAGCAAACGTTCACGCTTGCTCATGGCTGGCAGGGTCATGATTCTTGCTCCGTATAGCCTTCGATGGAGACAAAAGCCCGCGTCGGCAGTTGGCCGGTCGGATCGACGGCCAGGTACAGCACCGGGAAGCGATAGACGGTGCGGGTCTGCTTGGGCATTTCCCAGCCCTGGCCGCGCAGAATGATCAGGTCGGCGGTGTTGTCAAAGGCGTAAAGCTCCAGCGGGATGGTCAGCAGGCGCTGGCTGTCGGGATGGAACCAGGCCGAGGATTCGCCGAATTCAGGGTCGGCGATGGCGGACCAGTCGTAGCTGGCCAGTTCCTCGGCGATCTCGGCCAGCTTGGCCTGGGCTGCGGCCTGCGCAGCAGGCTCATCCCAGGTCACCGACTCGGCCTGGCTGATGGTCAGGCTGTCGCCGGCTGCCTGGCCGCTCACCCGCACCAGCCCGGCCGGCGCGTCGGCGAGGGTCACGGGGTAGCCGGCGCAGGCCAGGGCTGCCTTCTCCAACTGGCAGAGGGTCAGCGTGGGTTGGCCCGTTTCATCGGCCGCGTAGATGCCGGTCAGGCCGGTGAATGGGCCATCGGGCAGCGCGGCGGCCGGCTGGACGAACTGCATCTCCATCACGTCGGTGAAGAGCGGGGGGAGCTGGGTGGGCAGTGGGGCGACCGGCGTGGGAGTCGCCGTCGAACAGGCGGCCAGCAGCAGAATGGTCATCAGGCAGGCTGGCAATGCAAATCGTTTGATCAGATTCATGCGCTATGGCTCCTGGGCGCGTTTGTCACGCGCCGCAGCCAACGATGATAGCACAAGAGAAGATAAGGAGCAACTACGGCGTCTCTGCGGCAGCGATGCTCATTTCAGTAGTTCACGATTTATGCCTCACGCAAAGACGCAAAGGCCGCAAAGCGCGGATCGTCTTGGCGTTCTTGGCGACTTTGCGTGAGAATCGTGAATCACTGAAATCGGATGGCTGCCAAACCGGAGTCGAGCCTTCAGGCGGTCAGCGCGATAACCGCACGTCGGCCAGACCCGGCGAAAGCCTTGCCTGCCCACGTCGCGCCGGGCTTTCGTCGGGCGACCGTCACCCGCCCCTCTTCTGAAAGTAGCGCACCAGCCCCTGCACGCACATCTCCGAGGGCACGATGATCTCGAAGCGGGCGGCGGCGGCGGCATCGACGCCGTCGGCCAGGGCGCGGGCCGCGATCCACGGCTTGTAGGCGTCGATGATGGCCTCGCTGCTCTCCCCGGCCTGCCAGCGGCGGTAGACGAACTCCGCGGCCAGCGTCAACTGCTCCGCCGCCTCTTGCAGATGGGCGTCGACCTCGCCCGCGACCGGGCCGAAATGGGTGGGGAAGAGCTGGTCAGGCCGCAGCTCGGCCAGCCGCGTCAGGCTGCGCCGCCAGGCCGTCAGGTCAATCTCCGGCGGCGGCGTGGGCACGCGCACGTGCGGCAACGCGGGAAAATGCACGGCTGCCACGTCGCCGGTGAAACAAAGGCCCTCCCACAGGTAGGCCAGGTGATGCCAGGCGTGGCCGGGGGTATCCACTGCCGTCACGGCCAGCCCGGCCGCGTCGATCACATCGCCGTCGGCCACGGCATGCACCTGGCCGGCCGGCGCGGGCCGCGTCTCGCCCCACAGCCGGTCCATGGCAGCGCCGTAGATGCGGCCGGCCGAGGCCAGCAGCTTGCTGGGATCGACCAGGTGCGGCGCGCCCACGTGGTGGACGTGCAGCGTGGCGCCGCTCTCCTGCGCCAGCCAGCCGGCCGCGCCGGCATGGTCCAGATGAACGTGGGTCACCAGGATATCGGTGACCTGAGCCAGCTCGATGCCCAGCCGGGCCAATTCCGCCTTGAGCGTCGGATAGGACGAGGCCGGCCCTGTCTCGATCAGGGCCACGCCGCGCGGCCCGCGCAGCACGTAGCTGGCGATGACGGCCGGCTTGCCCTGGAAGTTGAGGTCGATGATGTCGATCATTGCGTCGTGCTCCTTTCAACCGGAGAAGGCTCCGCTTGGATGTTTCGATTATAAGCCAGCCCGATGCGCTGCGGAAATACCGGGTCCCGCCGGCGTCACTCCCGCGACGGCGCGGGACCCGGCTAAAGCCTCGACTCCTGCGGGGCCCGGCAGCCGCGCGGAGTGGAGGCTTCAGCCGGGCGTAGGGCGAGACCCGGCTAAAGCCTCGGCTCCTGCGGGGCGGCGGCTGGGCGTCGATCTTTGCCGGACGGCAACATTGACGGAGGGTCAGGCCGGTGTTATACTACCCGCGATGAACCCCGACCTTCTCCCCGCCGGCAAGCTGCCCAATCTCCTGCTGGACCAACTGCTGCGCCGCTTCACCGTTGCCGATCCGCGCCTGCTGGTAGGGCCGCAGATGGGGGTGGACGCGGCTGTGATCGACATGGGCGCCACCTGCCTGGTGGCTAAGACCGATCCCATCACCTTCGCCACCGACGCCATCGGCTGGTATGCGGTCAATGTCAACGCCAACGACATCGCGGTCATGGGCGCTACCCCGCGCTGGTTCATGGCCACGGTGCTGCTGCCGGCTGGCAGGGCCACCCCCGCCCTGGCCGAGGCCATCTATGGCCAGATCGCTGATGCCTGCGCCGCGCTGGGCGTGGCCCTGGCCGGCGGTCACACCGAGATCACCGTGGGGCTGGACCGGCCCATCGTCTCTGGGACCATGCTGGGCGAGGTGGCGCCGGAGCGGCTGCTGCGCTCGTCCAACGTGCAGCCGGGCGACCATCTGGCGCTGTTGGGGCGCGTGCCCATCGAGGGCACGGCGCTGATCGCGCGCGAGAAGGAGGCGGAGCTGCTGGCCCGCGGCTTCGATTCGTCCTTGATTCGACGGGCGCAGGGCTTTCTGCACGATCCGGGCATCAGCGTGGTGCGGGCGGCGCAACTGGCCGCCGGCGCGGCGGCCATTCACGCCATGCACGATCCCACCGAGGGCGGGCTGGCCACCGGCATCTGGGAGATGGCGCGGGCCTCGGGTGTGGGCATGGCCATCGACTTCGACGTCGTGGACGTGCCGCCGGAGAGCCAGGCGCTGTGCGCGGCCTATGGGCTGGACCCGCTGGGACTGATTGCCTCCGGCGCGCTGCTGGCGGCCCTGCCGCCAGACCAAACTGACCGGCTGTTGCGGGCCTGCCAGGCCGCGGGCCTGCCTGCCCAGGTCATCGGCCATGCCACGGCCCCCGGCGGCGCGTTGAGCGCCCGGCGCGGCGGGCAGCTTGTCCCCTATCCTCAGTTTGCTTTCGACGAAATCACCCGCATTTTTGGCTGAGATGCCCCACCCCGGCATCAACTCAACGGTTGGAGGAGGGTTTTGGGTCAGTCCTGATGGCACCCCGCGCAGACCTGGGGATCGACGGCGAAGGAATGGCCGGTGATGGCATGGCCGCTGACGGCCTGGCTGGCCTGGTCGGCCGGCCGGGAGAGGTGACAGGTGATGCAGACGATCCGCTCGCTCTTGTGAACCTGGTGAATCTCGTCCTGGGTGTTTTGCTGATGGCAGCCGGCGCACAGTGCATCGGTGCTGGCCTTGACGCGCGTCCGCTGGGCGTGTACCTCGTGGCAGGCGACGCAGGCGATGCCGGCCTGGCCATGGCGGCTCGATTCCCATTCGGCCAGGGTGCTGGTGTGGCAGGAGCCGCACAGTTCCTGTGAGGCGGCCATCTCCATGCTTTGCCCCGGGTGGCTGGCGCGGTAGGGGCCATGACAGGCCTCGCAGGTCACCCCTTCCATCACGAACTGGCCTGTGACGGCGTTGTATCCGGTGGCGTGGCAGGCAAAGCATTCGCCCGGCTCGGCCGCCTCGTGCAGAAGTTCTCGAAAGGCGGGGTTGAAGGAGGCCTTGGCGTGGGTGGTGTCAGCCCAAGCGTGAAACTCAGCGGGATGGCATTCGGCGCACTGCTGTGGGCCGCGAAAACCAGGCGCCAGGCTGCCCAGGCTGCTGGCATCGGGCAAAGGCGCGCCCACCCCGGCCTGCCCTGCGGAAACGTAGACGGTAAGCGTGACGGAGCCGATCAATATGACAGCGGTAAGCAACAAAGCCAGCCAGGGGCTATGACGCCTCAGGCTGGCAGCGGTTGATCGATTCATGGTGTGAAGCGCACTATCTCAAACCAGAGCTCCTGGCGTTTCGGTTGGGCGCATCAGAAGGAGCTTTCACTGGCAGCGCCGGTGGGCTGGGCGGTGGGTTCCGCAGCAGGCTCGGCCTGGGTTCCATTCTCCGCCTCGGCCTGCCATTTGGCATCCAGTCGCTTCAGCCCGTAGGCGATGGCGCCCGTGATCAGCAGCGGCACACCCAGCCGCAGGATAAAGAGCAGAACCAGTAGTGTCGCGTTGGGCAGGCTTTCCATGATGTCACCTTTCCTTTGGCCGGGGATCGGCCCTTGATTTCTTGATCTCACGTGTCAGCGTTGATCGTTTCTTAGCTTCTGCTGATAGCATATCACGTTGGGGTCAAGGAATCAATCGGGCGATTCCCCCATCTTTTGGCGTGGGTGACTTTCCTAGGTTTTCCACCTGCCGCATGGGTGATTAGGGTCCACCCACGGTGATCAGGCCTTTCTCGATGGCATATTTGACCAGTTCCACGCGGTTGTGCAGTTGCAGCTTGCGCATGATGTTCTCGCGATGCCGGTCGACCGTCTTGACGCTGATCACCAGCGCGTCGGCGATCTCCCGGTTGGAGTTGCCTTCGGCGATGAAGGTCAACACCTCCTGCTCGCGCGGGGTCAGCTCCTCGCGCGTCTCGGACGCGCTGCCCTCGCTGCGGTGCAGGAAATCCTTGACCAACAGGCGGGCCAGCGACGGATAGATGTAGACATCGCCCTGGTTCACGATGCGGATGGCCGACAGCAGGTCGTCGGGCGCGGCCCGTTTGGGCACATAGCCTGAGGCGCCGGCCGCCAGCATCTCGAAGAAATATTCCTCATCTTCATGCATGGTCAGCGCCAGCACGGCGATCTTGGGCTGTGCGGCCTTGATGCGCCGCGTGGCCTCGATGCCGCCGATGCCCGGCATGGCCACATCCATCAGGATCACGTCGGGCTGCAAGGCGTTCGCCAGGGTCACGGCTTCTTCGCCGCTGTTGGCCTCGCCGATGATCTCCACCTCCGGCTCGGCTGAGAACAACATGCGCAGTCCGGCGCGCACGATCTGATGGTCATCTACCAGTAGCAAGCGAATGGTTGACACGGTTCCACTCCGGCGATGTAGGCAGGGTGATGGCGATGCAGGCGCCTCGTCCCGGCGATGAGTTGATGGTCATGTGGCCGCCGATCAAACTGGTGCGTTCCCGCATGCCCAGCAGCCCCCAGCCCGCGTTGCGGCCGGTGCGCTCCAGCGCCCGCTCTGCATCGAAGCCGCTGCCGTTGTCCTGCACTGCCAGGCTCAACGCGGTGGGGGCGAAGCTCAACACCACGGTGACGCGGGTGGCGTTGGCATGTTTGGCGATGTTGGTCAGCGCCTCCTGGGTGATGCGAAAGAGGACAGTCTCGTATTCGGCCGGCAGGCGGTAGGGGCTGCCCTCGACCACCAGCTCGGTGGGCAGCGAGCGCCGCTGTTGATAGTTTTGCACGTACCATTTCAGCGCCGCGGGCAGCCCCATGTCGTCCAGGATCTGCGGTCGCAGATCGGCGATGATCTGATGCAGCTCGCCCAGGGCGTTGGTGCTGTAGCCTTTGATCTCACGCACCGGCTCGAGCAGGCTGGCCGGCGCCGTGTTTTCCTGCTCCAGACGCATCTCGACGCCGCGCAGGCCCAGGGCGATGGCCGTCAGCGATTGCCCGGTGGCGTCGTGCAGCTCGCGGGCGATGCGCTTGCGTTCGGCCTCCTGGGCATCCACTACCTGGTTGAGCGCGGTGATGCGCGCCTGATTGGCGGCCTCCAGGCGACGCTGCGACTCCACGTCGAAGGCTTTCAGCGAGCGGATCATGAACACCAACAGGACGATGGCCGTCAGCCCGCGGAAGAGCTGCACCGGGATGCCAAACCATTGCAGGAAGAGCGCGCTGTTGAGGATGTTGGAGGGCACCAGCGGCGTCTCGCGCACGAAGATCTGGCCGATCACGCCGAAGAGCAACAAGGCTGTGGTGGCCCAAATCAGATCCTGGCCGAACTGGGGCATGTTGGCCTCGCGGAAGGTGCGCTGCTGCGTCATCAAGGCCCAGGCGCCCAGCAGCGCGGCGGGGATGGCCAGGCTGTAGCGCGCCAAGGCATCGGCTTGAGCCACCAGCAAGGTCGGTTCGGGTTGCAGCGTCAGCGCGATGATCACCACCGCGACCAGCCAGAAGAGCACCATGCCCAGCACGGGCAGCCAGACCTGACGCCGGGAACTGCCCGGCGGACTGAGCAGGGTGAAGCCAAAGCCCAACAGCATGGCAAAGGAGAGCACCAAAAGGCTCAGCCGCAACACCTCATGCAGCATGGTGGGGGTGTAGCCGCTGTTGAGCACCGCGATCTTCTGGTACATCTCGATCCACTCATGGATGCCATGCAGAAAACCGAAGAGCGCCAGCGGCACGATGGCCTGGACAAAACGAAACTCCGAGTCCCGGCGGCTGGCCAACGCCAGGGCCAGGCCCAGGGAGAAGAAGGCCAGGCCGTAGAAAAAGAAGACAACGATGATGTTGCGCACGAAGAAGGCCGAGATCGGGTTCATTCTGCGCCTATTCTACCACCCTCCGGCGGCGGAAGGTATGATCTTGGTCATGTTATGGGCAGGCAATTCCAGCTATGACGGCTGTCGATGAGGAGTCGAGCCTTTAGGCGGTTCGGCGCACCCGATTCACGCCAGCCAATCCTGCCCGGACCCGGCTGAAGCCTCGACTCCGTGCCCGATGCCTCGACTCTGCCCGGACCCGGCTGAAGCCTCGACTCCGTGCCCGATGCCTCGACTCTAACGGACCCGGCTGAAGCCTCGACTCCGTGCCCGATGAAGCCG
>Ga0209096_1001670_pt1 | contig 23503 bp, 34 predicted proteins | sample AD_UKC034_MetaG_FD_184407 | JGI IMG/M metagenome (GOLD analysis project Ga0209096, IMG submission 184407) | Active sludge microbial communities of municipal wastewater-treating anaerobic digesters from USA - AD_UKC034_MetaG (SPAdes) (version 2) | ecosystem: Engineered > Bioreactor > Anaerobic >... | reverse complement strand
TCACAGGTCAACTCAGCCTCTGGTATTTTATTTTCACAAAGCCTTTTGATATCAAAGAACTGCTGTTTTTTGTTTCGGCTTGTATATTTATGACTGAAGTGTATTCAAAAATATGGTACTATGAAACTTAAGACAATAAAGTTGGAGGATAAGTATTTTACCTGTGACGGGAGAAAGTTTTATATATCCGACAGTTGTTCGTTTGCTCGTTTCCGGGAGTTTCAGAAACTGGCACTCGAATTCGGTTACTCGTCAAACTTCATAACTATCTTCAAGAATCTCCGTGAAGCATGGGATCATCTTAATAATTCCAAGCAGGCTGACGCAGCAGTTGTGATCCATAACATAATGAAAGGAATAACATCATTGGATGACAAGGATGATCCCTCCATGCGGATATGTGCACTTTTTATCAACGAAGAAAACGAAGATGTTACGAGATATGAAGAAGGGATGATGAAAGAAAAGATCGACTGTTGGGCTAAAGAACTCGATGTAGCCCCTTTTTTTCAATTAGCAGCCAGCTTGGTAACGGGCTGGACATCCGCTTACAAAAACGTTACCCAAAGTGGTTTCAAACTGGAGAAAAGCGAAACACTTATATCGTAAACGAGATCGAAGAAATGGACAAATATTGGAACAACATGATCTATTCTATCTGTGATGGCGACATTGATAAGATGAGGAAGATACAGAAATTGGATGTTTTTGAGTTTTTCGACTATATAGAATCAAAAAATGGCTGATGTAGAACTTGTATTTAAGGTTGATAATGTTCAGGCTTTACAGAAAATTCGTGAGGTAGAACGTGCTGCACTGGAAGCAAATAAGGCCGTTACAGGTAAAGATCAAGAAAGACTTAAATTCCTTGATGAAGAAATACCTCGTCTTGAAAAACTTAAGAAATCCCGTGCAGAATCGTTTGAGACAGACAAGTTGGATGCATATACACGTGAACTGCAAAGGCTTAATGATTCTATTGAAGATTATGAGGGAGAAACACAGAAAGCATCAAAAACAACTCAGTCCTTTGGAGGTATAGCACAGAAAGCATCAATAGTTATTGCTGCTGTCACAGCCGTGATAGCATTGTTTAATAAGGTCATTGAGAGTACCGGAAGAAGTGCAGATAAAGCTAAAGTGGCACTTGCTGGATTAAAAGGCGGTTTTGATGCTCTATTAAGGTCGTTGGCAACAGGAAACCTTCAGAACTTAGGAAAGACTATGGCTGAAGCTGCTGAAGAAGGAAGGAGGTACAAACAGACTCTTTTTGATATCGAGACAGCTAACCGAGCATTAAGCGTTGCCACTGAAGAAACCAACATAGCTATAAACAAATACAATTCCATACTTGATAGTTCTATTGCTACGGACAAAGAGAAAAAAGAAGCTGTCTTGGGGATAGCGGAAGCGGAACAGAAACTCCTTACTGCCAGAGTAAACTCTGCAAAGTTTGCTTTTGAAAATGAGATGACCAACCTTATGCAGATGACAGGCTTATCACGTGAGGTAATAATGTCTTACATAAAACAGGAACAAAGTGTGACCGATTTAATAAGTGCAGGGGAAAAATATAATGACCTACTTAAAAAACGTGAATCACTTAATAAGTCCCTTGCTGCTTCAGGCGGTAGTCAGGCGATCATTGAGGAGATGGTTCTTATTGACAAGCAGATCGAACAACAGGGGATGCTCGGAGAACTTGGTTACAAATACTTAAATCTTCAAATACCAAGTCGTGAAAAACTCAACACGCTTACTCAATCTTATGTAGCATTACTTCAGGCAGAAAATTCCGAACTTTCAGAAGCGGATGCTGCTGCCTCAAAATTCAATAAACAAAATACCGAAACTGTCAAGACATTAAAGACACAAGCTGAAGAACAGAAAAAACTCAATCAGGCACTTACTGATTTTATTGTCGGACTATCATTGCTTCAGAAATATACGCCTGCAGATGTGTTTGAACAGGTAAAAACGATGGTTGAGGATATTATCCCAACCCTTAAAGACTATTCCGAACTTGTTCCCGGCATTGAACCGCCTGACATTTATCTTACTGATGAGATGATTGCTCAGGGACGTAAAAGGTTTAAAGAGGCTCAGGATGCTTTGGCAAAAGAACGACAGAAAGCACTAAAGAATGAACTTACTGATGAAGAAAAGCGTAAACTGATCTATGAAGGGCTAATAACTACTTTTTATAATGTTTCTTCAACGATAGCTGATATTTATGCCCGTGAGGCCGAAGATGCAGCCAATTATTCGGCAATGCTCGAAAGCCGCTTACAAGCTACACAGACAACTCTTTCACAGGAAATCGAACTCTATAAAGCAGGATATGCATCAAATGTTGCTGCAAAACGAATGGAAGTTGAGCAACTTAAGCAGATGCAGGAAGAAGCCTATCGGAAACAACAAGAGATAGCAAAAAAGCAACAGGCGCTTGATACGGTAATGCAAGTTGTAAATCTTTTGACGGCTTCGACTGAGATATTCAAATCATTCTCGAAAATACCTGTAGTTGGAATTCCCCTTGCTATTGGTATGATAGCAACGATGCTTGGTGCTTATTTGTCAGCAAAGACAAAAGCACGTGAAGCCGTTCAGCTGGAAGAAGGCGGATCGGGTGAATACGGGGTTATTCATGGCAAACGCCATTCAGAAGGTGGAGAACCATTCGGGAAAAATATAGAAGTGGAAAAAGGTGAGGCATGGGGAGTGCTTTCACGCCCTGCAACGATGAAATACGGGGATATGTTCCATGACATAGTTTCTTCATTTAACCGTGACCGTCTTCCAGCTTTCAGTCCGCTTGTAAATGTTAATATGGACACGAAAACAAGCAATAAAAAACTTGATGCTGTAAAGAATGAACTGACCAAAGTAAACAAGCACTTCAAAAGGGAGGAATATTTTGTAGGAAATAAAAGAATAATCAAGTCCGGAAATATTGTTCGGATAATAAACAGATGATACCTGAATACAGATTCTATATCACCTATTCAACCGTCACGAGAGAAGTTTTCCCTTGCAATTTCCTATCTACATTATTAGTTGATGAGAAAGAATCTGGAAGGATGTTTTTCAGGCGCAAGTTCAGTGGTGAATTATTGTTTGGAACAAATTCATGGGCTGAAGATGATTCGGGTACGGCAGTAAACAGAAAGGACGACTGGCAGTTCTTATGGGACATAGAACAGTTAGTGCCATGTGAAAAACTCTATCTCGAAATCACTAAAGACGGATTAAGCCATTGGATAGGTTATTTTTCAACTTCGGACGGCAAGTTTGACATTGATAATTGCACTTTCCGTGTCACTCCGATAGTCTATGATAAATATTCTGTATTTGATGAGTTTGGGGATGATGAGATAAACCTTTTGGGAGGTGTATTGGCTTTTCAGACAACAACAATGTCTAGAATGCTGACCTACGGCGTGGTAACTGACTTTGAATATACTCGTTGTATTTATTTGATTGATGTTATTGAGTACTTAGTTCAATATATTGATCCACTTGCTACAATTTCTTCAGATTTTCTTACGGCAGCAACAAATCCTATTACTCTTGCTGATAATCGTTACAACCTTCTTACTATCTCTCAAAAATCCGACATTAAACGCTGGAACGCCTCGGATAAGGCTTGGAAAGGCTATATGTCTTTTAATAAGCTAATGGAGATTCTTAAAATAATGAATCTATATTGGGAATATGACGCTTCTACACACACTTTCTATGTTGAGCATATTTCGTCAGCAGTTTTCAGTCCGGCAGCGGGATTGGATTTAAGAACACAAAAACTTCATACTCATGTAAACAAATATGAGTACGACAAAGCCAATATGCCAGCAAGCGAAATTTTCTCTTTCATGGAGTCTGAAAACGAGTATTTCATAGACCATTCGATTAAGTATTATTCCACTTGTTCTAATCAAGATAAGGGATCAAACACCGTTTCTTACTCATGGAATGTGACAACTGACATAGAGTATATTCAGGACTGCATGGCTTCGTCAGACAAGAAAGGAAATATATCAGATGATGGTTGGGTCATATTGGCAAATTATGATGATGGAGGACTTAAGGTTTATATGAACCATACAACCGGATATGAGATACGGTTTAATGCAGATATGAGCTGGGCTATCCTTCATTTAGCTTTTTTCAAACATGATCGTCCTATTCTTACAGGTTATATGAACAACGCATTGGATTTATTCTATACTACAAGGAAAACAAGGGTTCAGGAATGTTCGGCTATTATCTGTGAAGATTTTGATCCAAATCAAGAAATAACAACAGAATTAGGAGAAACATATTTTTCCGGCATAAAAGCATCTGTCCTCAAAGCTGAACATTCACCTATGGGTATGGTTAAGCTCAGGCTTGGTTATGGTCAGCCGGATAATCCTATTATTCCTTTCGAGTATGAAAATCTTATTCAAATTGAAGAAGTTGCAAATACAACTTATCCTACTGTTCCGACCGCTACAACTTATTATGCGCAAACATCTGTTCCTGCAGATGCTGACATAACGATAGATTTTGATGTGAGGATACTTGATGACTGGGGTGCTTTCCATGACGATCATGGGCAGATAACTATTCTGAACGGGGCTACTTCGGGAAGCACTACAGTTAACTGGACAGCTCCCGCAGAACCACTTGCAAGTAATCTTTGTAGGTTTAACATTTATAATGTGGTTGTTGCAGGTGGAATGATGGTTTGGGAATATTATTTTAACCTTGATGAAGATGCTGACTGTCTATGAAAAGAGATGACCTTTGGTTGCCACTGAGATTTAGTGATATTCCGTTCGATAACTGGAACAGCCCTATTATGGTTGACGCTGCGAATTTTATTCCTTTTCAGTTTAAAACCGAGAATTCAAGCACTGGATCAGTTACTTGCGAGGTAGTTAATTTTTCCGCTTCGCATACGATTGTAACTCCAGATATTAAGATTTTCCAGATAGGAGATTACACCTATTATATTTTTGAAGGAACAATGAGCTTAGATCCCGGTAAGTACTATCTTCAGATTACCGACGGGGAGTTTATTTATTATTCCGTAGTTTTCGAGGTGTGTGATTTGGAACCTTTAGGAAATGAATCGTGCCGCAGAGATGATATTTTTCTTCCGTTAAGGTTCAGGGAGGGTATCTGGAATACTATACCTATTATAGCAGATAATAACCACCTTCTGCCTTTCCAGTTTAGGACGCTAAATAATTCCACAGGCACTGTAACTTCTTATTTAGTTGACAGGGCTGGTAATGAGATTTTAATTGACCTTGATATCACTATTTACCAAGTAAACAAATGGACTTATTATTTATGGAGCGGGACGGTTGACGAAGTTGAAACAGGGGTTTATTATCTGAAGTTAGTTGATGGTGCTTATGAGTATTATTCCGTTCCTTTCGAGGTATGTGATTTAGAGAGTGACCTTGAAGAAGGTGTTTATGGCTATCTGTATAAATTCCCTGTTAGTGATCCTTACGGAGCCTTATACAACTGGTATGCCGTTAACACAGGGATGCTTGCAGCAGCAGGGTGGAGAGTATCAAGTTTTGCAGATTGGGAGGATTTGGCAACTGCTGTTGGCTCACCAGTGGGGGGTAATCTCAAAGAGACAGGTTATACTTATTGGGACTCCCCAAACACAGGAGCAATGAATATTGTTAATTTCAATGCCAGAGGTGGGGGAATAAGGGAACATAGTGGAGGTTATACAGAGATTAATCAGAGTGCTTTATTCTGGAAAACAGATGATGATATTGATGACGGTTACGGAGGTGGTGCCAATTATGCATCAGTGGCCCAAATAGTTTATGATGATTCTGGAATTAGTTCCGGGGAGGCTAATTTTTCGAACAAAAAACAAGGTTTAAGTGTCCGTCTTGTCCGTGATGCTACAGAAGCAGAACAACTACTTGATGACGGAACAGCTTGTGATGATTATGTAGGCAACGACGGTAAGATTTACCCTACGGTTAAAATAGGAACACAAGTATGGACAGCAGCCAATCTCGCAGAGACAAAATACAATGATGATTCAGATATTCCGGTAGTTACAGACAATGCAGCATGGGCTGCACTTGTAACAGGAGCTATGTGCTACTACAACAATGAAACAAGGAAAGAAATAGCACCTATTGGATGGCACGTTCCTACGGTTCAGGATACAATAGATTTGGCAGAGGCTATAGACACTGCTTATACTTACACAGCAGGGCATGGAGGCGACAATGTAGCTGGAAAAGAGATGAAAGAATCCGGTACTGAATATTGGGACACCGATGCGGGGACTAATTCAAGTGGATTTAACGGTCGTGGTGCTGGATGGCGGGAGCCGGACGGGACGTTTGGTGAATTGAAATCTTCTCTAATTATATGGACAGACAAATCCAACCTTGCGGGAGATGCTTATTTTGCCGGGCTTTATCATAGTGAAGATTGGTTCAATGTCGGAGATTATACGGCAGATCAAAACTACGGCCACTCTATTAGGTTGGTTAAAGATTCTACCGATAAGGCCGAAGGAGAAGAAGGAACCATGACCGGGAATGACGGCAAAGAATACCGGACAAAAGTTATCGGAGGCAAGGAGTGGATGATGCAGAACCTTGCTGAGACGAAATACCGGGACGGGACAGACATACCAAAGATAACTGATGCTGTGGCGTGGGCTGCCGCTACCGAGGGATACTGTGCTTATGATAATGATGAAAACAATGTATAAATGGACTTCTTAAAACTTGAATTTTGGTCTGACTGTTCTCTCGGAGCTATCTATTACGGAACGGGTATGCACTTCATCATGTATCTTGATGCAGATGTTGAACAGATGTTCTTTGAGGAAAGTGAAGAAGGGCAGGAAAATGGAGATGGTGACTTTGTTCCTTCGTTCAGAAGGCAGTTAAAGAGATATAAAATAATAACTCAGGAACTCCCGGAACATATGATAGATGCTCTGTATCGTATGAAGATGAATGATTATGTTCAACTGACATGGAAAACCGGGGAGGTTGATGATATTTATAATATCTCCGTAGAACATGAATGGTTTGCAGAAAAAACCTATGCAATAGCTACTATAACTTTTGATATGGATGAAAAATGTGTTGTTGGTGGATGTTGTACCGAATTACTTGCTGTTGAGATTACTGGCACGGGCACTATTGTTTCAGCAGACAGCGATGTTGTGACAGCAGATACAACTGTTATTACGGCTGACGCAGAATAAAGAAAGATAAACTTTTATGTAATTTATGATAGTAACTATAATTTTAACAATTAAATTCTAAGGAAATGAGTGTACTTTATTTACCACCTTGCCCCACATCATGCGAAAGTGCTTTGCAGCCCGTTTCGTTTAATGAATGTTCGCCTGAATACCACTGGGGGGAGATAAGCAAAATCTATCTTGCTCCGGCTGACCTTGATCTTTCGGGGTTTGATGTAACAGATCTTGCCGATTGGACAGCATTGCTTGCTGATACAGGGGATGATAAGATCAGAACCCTTATTGGCATAGGGGAAATGGCAGAGCCTGAAGTCTCTGAAGTAGAAACTTCCGGTAACAGAAAAGCTTATGGAAACCGTCAGTATACTATGTTGTTTTCGGTTGATGAGACAAACGAAACAAACTATTCATTTGCTGCCATGACGGGATGTAACACTAAGTATCTGATGTGGTTCGAGACCTCAGACGGTATTCTTTACGGAGGTAATACAGGGATTGAATGTACCGTTGTTTTCCATCCTATTATTCCGAGGTCAAGGAAAGAGCTTGTTACCTTTGCAGGATCATTCAAGTGGCAGGCACAGTTCCCGCCCATGAGATGTACTTCACCAATGTATTAACAATTAAAAATAAAGAGAAATGGCTTTACCAACTTATGGTTCGTATGGTTCGACCACTGATTACAGTACACCTTGCGGGATGCAACCGCTTTCATTGCTTCAGATGTTGGCACAATGTGTTGTCGGCACTGAAGATATTGCGGGAGTAACACATTACAGGCTGAATTTATTGCCTGCCTCAGCATATTGTGACGACTATGCCCCTTATCTCACCTGTGATAATGTTGATATTGATCCTGAAAGGATATTGGTTGAAAACATTTTTGCAATCGATGAGTGCGGGATGCTTGGGATAAAAGTCCTTATTAATCATGGAACTGGATTAGACTGATGAGCGAAATACTTGACAGCCCATTCAAGAAGCCTGAATGTGGTGAGATGCACCAACTCGGCTTAATCAGTGCAATTAAAGATGTGCTTGGAGGACTTATTAATCTTCAAATAGTAGGTACTGACCCCGATCAGGTAGGCCCTATTGACGGTTCGGCAATGGCTGATGATTATGCCCCTGCTTTGGGGACATTAAACCCTGACGGCACATTCTTTATATGCGTAGAAACAGATGCTGCTACCTATGCTGTGGTTCTTGCCGATGGTACGCAGTTTACCATTACGGCTGCTCAGGCAACAGCGCATCTAGGACAGTGGTATCCGGCGAGACTTCTGAAGGTTCTTAAGGACGGGACTACGGGGAGCTTTTCAGTAGGATATTAAACTACATTATATGGAGAAATGTATTATTTGCCAAAAATATTGGATACATAATTTTATTGGTATGAAAAAGCTATTTTATTTATTTATGTTACTTCCTTTGGGATTGTTCGGGCAGACACAGGTTATTAGCGTTGGAACAGTAGCCAATGATGGTACAGGCGACCCGATCAGAACAGCATTTCAAAAAGTCAACACCAACAGGGCGGCTACCGTTGATTCCTTCGCTGTTCATAACGGAGTGATTCAGGCTATAAAATATGACTCTTTGGGGAACATTTATACAGAAGCCCAGACAAGGCAACTATTCAACGATTCCATAACAGCAAGGATAGCAGCCGGAGTTGACCTTGAGACATTCGTTGATAATAAGTTAGAGAATTTAGTGGGTGGTGGCGGTGCAGTAGGAATGTACCAATTAAGAGGCATAATAGATGTGACGCCTGGCATCCCGGAAGATGGTGATTCACTTGTTTTTAATTCTGGATTTACAGAACATCCTCATTTACAGGTCTATCGTGATGGTGTCATGCAGTGGCATATCGAAAGAAAATCCAATACTGACGGCACTCAGAATGCCTATGTGTTTGATCAGGATGAGGGTAAGATAATTGTCGCACCCACGTTCAGTGCAGGGGAAAAGCTGATTATAAATGCTTTTGATCCCATTATCTGGACAGAGCTAACCCCTGATGGTGGCAGTGGTGGCGGAGGTGAGCCTGGAGGATCATCCCTGCTTACTTCTTTATTGGCATCATGGAGCTTTGATGAGACTTCCGGGACGGTAGCGAATGATAATGTATCTACAAGAGATGGTTACATAAGTGGAGGTGTTGTTAACCAGTCAGGGAAGTTTGGAAAATCAATCCTTCACGACACCCAGACAGACTACGTTGAGGTTACAAATCATTCTTCGTTGTATCCCGGTGATTCGCTAACTGTGTCTTTATGGTTTAAACTAAATTCTCTTCCGAGTGCGGGTGATAAAAATTTCTTCCTCATAAGGCATTATTATACTTCTGCCCAGCCGTGGGCTTATGAAATTTTTATCAGTAAGTCTACTAACTACATAGCATTTTATGTTTACAACAATTCAGACACATATTTTGCTGCTGAAACAAATGATAATGCTGTTGTAGCGGACACGTGGTATAATCTTATCTGTACCATTGGAGCAGGCACAACTCCAAAGATTTACCTGAATAATTCTGACGTAACTTCTTATACTGATGGAGGTAACTTCTCTGGTACAATTAGGACAGCTAACATTCAAGATTTGTATATAGGCAATGCTTTATATGACGGGACTTCTGCCCCCATGGGCTATATAGATGAAGTAAACATCTGGAGCCGTATCATTAGTTCTGGTGAAAGATCATCATTACAAACAAAATATTATCCATTTAATTAATAACTAATGAAAAAAATAGCTATTCTTTTAGGCCTTTTAATGATAACCCTTCAGGGGGGGTGTCAGGAAGACAAGATTTTCAAAGAGGTTGTCACCTTCGAGAAGGGGTTTAAGTTCTCATCTACGGGACAGATACAGACAATCCCTTTTACCGGAACATCAACGAGTGTTTCATGGGAGTCAATTACTGGTAAACCTTTGACTTTTCCTCCGGCAGCACATACACATACTTATGCAGAAATTACGGCAGTGCCGACAGTGGACTTACAGGCAGCATTAAATGATATGGGTATTTATTTCGGAAAGACTACTGCTGAAATTAATGCAATAGTTCCCAAAAGTGGATTTGGTATTGCCTATGATATAACGCTGAATGTTTATAAGGTTTATAAGAATGGAATTTGGTCAACGGTAATTACGGGAAATTAATGAAAAATATATTTTACATATTACTGTTTTTTATAAGCTCTGTTTTACAGGCTGAGACTTACTATGTCTCAAAAACCGGATCGAACGGCAATGCCGGAACACTCGCTGCACCCTGGTTAACATGGCAGTACGGGTTCACTCATATCTCAGCCGGAGATACATTGTATATACGTGGGGGGGAATATTACACCAACGGAGCTGCCGGGGGCGGTGACTGGAACGGGGTTTATGTTTCATTACGTAACGGAACGGCATCAGATAAAATTGTCGTTATGAACTATCCGGGAGAAACACCTGTGCTTAACTGTGAAGGATTTAACCCTCCTGGAGCTTATGATACAAGGGCAATAAAATTCAATGAATGTAATTATTGGCACATACAAGGGCTTACTGTTCGCAGAGTACCGGAAAAAGGAGCGTTGGCTGCGGGGTTCTATTTAGAGAAATCAAGTCATATAACTTTTGAAAGATGTGTTTCAAAACATAACGGAGGGCCGGGATTTGTAAGTAATAATCATTGTGATTATTGCTATTGGATAAATTGTGACTCATGGGGTAATTATGATACAGCAGCTGATGGTGATTTCGCTGACGGGTTTATTTTCAGTAACTGGGGAAGCGCCGGGGAGTATCATATTTTTGTCATAGGTTGCAGGGCATGGAACAACTCAGATGATGGTTTTGATGCTTTTGTCAGTAATGACGGCAACTCAGGGGGTTATGTAGAATATACAAACTGCTGGTCATGGAAAAACGGGCGAGGTACGGGCGGTGATGGCGATGGATTTAAGTGGGGAGGATCAAAGTTACTTACCGAAAGCGGTGTGCAGAGGGTTATCCGTTATTGTCTTTCTTTCATGAATGCCGGAGATGCAGGGATAGGTATAGATCAGAGCGAGTCGCCTTATATCGGAGTGATTCATAATAATACTTCTTATAAAAACAAAGGGCAAGGCTTTTATTTAGACAGAAACACAGCTTCATATTTTAGAAATAATATAGCTTACCTCAATACAGGAAGTGCTTATTATGAAGATTTCGTCGGAACTTCTATTGTTGTCAAAGATCATAATAGTTGGCAGAGCGGTTACGGTTACACAATGTCGGCTGATGATTTCCTTTCTGTGGACACTACGGGGGTTTCAGGGGCAAGACAGAGTGACGGGTCGCTGCCTGATCTGGATTTTCTTAAATTAGCACCTACGTCTGATTTGATTGACAAGGGTGTTATTAATGTAGGCTATGGGATAACTGTAAGTTCTTACGTTGGGTCATCACCCGATCTGGGGGCTTTTGAATATGGTGAGGATGAAGAACCGCCTGAACCGCCTGAACCCCCGATAGTAGACTCTCCGGGAACGGGCATAGTAGTAAGAGGTAGTGATGTGGTGAGCTCTGGTGGTAAACTTGTTAAAAAGAATTGATATGACTTGGATAGGAATAGGCAACACGATAGGACGCAGGAGAGGGGGGGCAACTCCTCCTGATGCCCCGACAGGACTTGCAGCAACTGTTGTCAGCGATAGTCAGATAGACCTCTCGTGGGATGCTGTAGAAGGAGCGACTTCTTACAAGGTCTATTATGGCACTGACGGGGTGACTTTCCCTTATTCTACCACATCAACAACTAATAGTAAGAATGTTACAGGTCTTAACGCATACACTCGCTATTATTTTAAAATTTCGGCGTTGAATGGAACACTGGAAGGAGACGCATCGGATAGTGTTAACGACTGGACAGCCTGGAAAGGAGTACTTACAAGCACGGGTGACGGCTCAGGCGTTTCAGCGATAAGGCTCTATTTTCAGACAACTAATGTTGTTGCCACACTTGACGGTACTGGCAAGTTTTATTCCGATTCAGGAGGTACTACTGATGAAAGCTCAACCTATACTTTTGTAGCTGGTGATTTAAGGACAAGGTATTTGAAAGTTCCTTCAGGTACAAGCAATCTGTTAATTTTTGCAAAAGGCAATTGGTTGAAATTTGGGGATAATATCTCATCCGGATGGGAATCATCAACTAATGCAGCTTCATTGGCATTTACTTTAACGGGTATGCCTGTAATGACACATTTAAGAATAACAGGAACGTCAACCATTACCGACGCATTACCAACAGGGTTGACATATCTGTATTTTAATGGAAACTCAATCGCATGGACATATAACGGTGCATTACCAACAGGGTTGACATATCTGTATTTAGTTGGAAACTCAATCGCATGGACATATAACGGTGCATTACCAACAGGGTTGACATATCTGCATTTTAATGGAAACTCAATCGCATGGACATATAACGGTGCATTACCAACAGGGTTGACATTTCTGCGCTTAGTTGGAAACTCAATCGCATGGACATATAACGGTGCATTACCAACAGGGTTGACATATCTGCATTTTAATGGAAACTCAATCGCATGGACTGGACTTGACATTGGCAATAATGGAAATATAACGTCTTTTAATCTTATTAATTATCGTATAACAAAAATGTCAAGTGCCGATATGGTTACACTATTAACTCAGATGAAAAATCGTACAGGGTCGCTTCCTGCAACAGTTACTATCAATGATTATGCAGATTATGCCTCTCCGCCATCAGAAGTGACAGATGCGGTAGCAGCTTTGAAGGCAGCTAAAAGTATAACAACAGTTAATTTAGGAGCTTAACATGAAACAGGTATTATCACTTAATTACGCACTTATAATAGCAAAAGCAGATGCTTTTGAGCTCAATCATCCTTCAACAATTTTTACCGATGATGATATTGAAGTGATTACTGCCACAAGTGCAGAGGAAGCCGAAACAAAGCTAATTAAGGCAACTACTGTCAGCACTGCAATTCCTGACTTGCCAAAAGTCGGCGAACCTGTATATAAAGATAGACTTTACTTCTTTGAAGGCAAAATATACAAATGCATTCAGGATCATATAAGGACGATTTATTCTCCGGCAGAAACTTTGGCTTTATTTAATATTTACCGTAAAGAGGAGATCAATTTACAATGGATAGCAGGGGAAAAAGTGATTAAGAATTGTGTCAGGTTATATGATAGCAAAAGTTACAAATGTCTGCAGGATCACGTCACGCAATCTGACTGGACACCTGATAAGACGCTTGGGGTGCTATGGCAGGAAGTAGTGTCCACTTCTGAAATACCTGTATGGAAACAGCCAACAGGAGCACATGATGCTTATAAGAAAGGTGACAAAGTTCATTTTCCAACCATTAATGATCCTGTATATGAAAGTTTGATTGATGCAAATGTATGGGCTCCGCTTAGTATTGGTGCAGAACATTTATGGAAAAAGTTATGAATGACAAAATAAAACATATAATAGCAGGTTTTCTTATTTCAGGATTGGTAGGTTTCTTTTTACATGGATTGATAGTTTTTATTCCAGCTTTGATAGCTGGACTTGCAAAGGAATTCGTTTGGGATAAGTGGATGAAACGAGGAACGTTTGAATGGAAGGATATTTATTTTACTTGTTGGGGAGGATTAACAGCAACAATATTATGGTACTTCTTTTAGCTTTCATAATAAACTGTTTTGAAGCGGTGGCTGAAGGGCTTATCAAAAGGTATTCTCCGGCTGTTTCTGCTATCCTTTTCAAACGGTGGGTGCAATGGCTTATCGCAGTGGTATTGTTCGGCTTGTGGCTTCTGTATGCCCTGCAAAGCGATTTTATTGTATGGAGATTAATAACAGGATTTGTTCTTCTCAGGTTTTTTCTGTTTGACTTTGTATTTAACATCTCTGCAAAGTTACCGTTGGATTTTATCGGTTCAACAAAGATTTATGACAAGGCTTTAAGTTGGATAAGAGATATATGGGGCTTTAGCACGATAGTATTTCTGAAGTGCATAGCAGGGTTTTGGGGTGTAATGTGGCTTATAGGAAAATGATAAAGTACAGCAAGATACGGTGGTGGTTCTTCGGTATTGAACTCTTTTTGATTCTCTGGGGCAGTGTGAACTATCTGAGAGGTGGCAATGCTGCTGTGCCAACTGTCCTGTTTTTCTTGACACTTGCGATATTATTCGTTGCGACATTATTAGGAAAGGTAGATTATGGTAAAGAGTGACGATTACAGGCTTTATTTAGAGGAGCGCTTTAAGGAGCAGGGGGTTGATTTGCAGGAAATAAAAGACGGGATAGCTTCTATTAACAGTCATTTAAAAGAACTCAATGCCAAGGTTGTTGAACATGAGAAATACATCGTATATGCTAATGGAGTAATTGAGACAAGACGAAAGCAGACGGAAGCCATTGAGAAAAAGATTGAAGAGTTAGCAGGCGAAGTAAAGAAATATCCTCTCGCTTGCCCGAATATGTCAAGGATTAAGAAGTATGAGCAGAACATGGTGGTTATTGAGAGGAAATTAGAGGACGTGTTCTTTTTTCTTCGTCATCCGAAATTGTTTATGGGAATACTTGTTGTTTGTACGTTATTGGCATTGTTTAGCACCATAGGCACATTGGGCAATCTTGAAACAAAAGATAAAACCAATCAGATAATTGAAGAAATAAATAAATTAAAATATCCGGAGTTTTTTAATCCGAGAGGTTCGGCATATAATCCTGTTAAAAATGACACAATAAGATAAAATGTTCCATTTTTCAAACATATCAAGAAAGAGATTAAACACCTGTCATACTGATTTACAGGCACTTTTTGAACAGGTGATATTAGGATATGACTGTACTATCGTTTGTGGTCATAGGACACAGGAAGAACAGGATCTTGCCTATGCCAATGGATATTCTCATCTCAGATGGCCTAATTCAAAGCATAACTCAATGCCTTCAATGGCTGTTGATGTTGTGCCTTATGAACACGGACATCTTGACTGGGGGAAATTACAGGGAGCCCACTTTGCAGGTTATGTTAAGGGTATGGCAGATCAGCTTTATATGAATGGCACCATACATCACAGGATACGATGTGGCGTTGACTGGGACAACGATCAGGATGTTGACGATACTCAGTTTTGGGATAGCGCACATTTCGAGTTAATTGTTTAACTTTGGTAAAAATTAAGACAATGTGTTTCAGAAAAAAACCAACATTACCGATAACAGGTAATAAAGTATCTTTACTTTTTGGGATAAATGACTATCATGGTTCAGGCAATGATTTGTCAGGCTGTCTGAATGATATTGATGATGTAGAGAAAAAACTTAAAAGAGATTTCCCGGAATTTCATATAAGAAAGTTTAAGGATTCTGAAGTCACGACACAGAAGTTCATATCTGAAATTGAGAATGTTTTCAATATGATAAAACTTCCGGGAGTTCTATATATTCATTACTCAGGACATGGGACGCAAATACCAAACATACAGGAAATAAACAAATATGATGAGGCATTATATCTTTACAATGGCCCATTAGTGGATGATAATATCTGGACATTACAACAGAAAACACCCGAAGGATTAAAGGTTATAGCAAAATTTGACAGTTGTTTTTCAGGTAATATGAACCGGAGCATCATAACAGGAACAAAAAGCAGATTCTATAAACTGCCCGTATACGAATAATGAAAACCCCTGTAAGGAAATTTAATAAGAGCGCATCTGATAAATGGATAATATTTTCGGGATGCGAGGAAGAACAAACAAGCTCTGATGCTTTTTTCAATAACCGTGCAAACGGTGCATTTACTTATTATGATCTTTTATCTTACAATAAAGATTCGACTTATAAAGATGAAATACGAGTACTTAAAACCTATTTGCCAAATGGCAATTTCGATCAAATTCCCGAACTATATGGGAATTCAATATTATTTGAAAATAAAGTATTAACTTAAAATTTAAAAGATGAAAGCAAGAAATCTTAAAGACTACAATTCAAACTGGATACAGACAGTTGTATCTATCGTTGGACTTCTGTTCGTTATACTTGTATCATTCGGTGTAATAACTCCCGAACAGAGTGCAGAAGCACAACCTCTTATTGCTTCCACGCTTGGAGCAGTCAGTTCGGTCATTGCCGGAGTTATTGCAATTATTGGAATATTTTTTAAGAATTCTCAATGAAGTATCTTGTCTTTCTTTTCATGCTTATCCCATCGGTGGTTTTTTCCCAAAACCCGTTTAAGGGCATTTTTAAGCCCTTAGACCACTCTTTCTTTAAAGTGGATCAGACCACCGATATGGATAAGAGCAGTGACCTGAGCAGTTCCTTGTGGGTCGTGAGGCCAAAAATAATGATAGAGGCAACTCAGTTCACTTTCGAAACCCCCCCTACTGTAAGTTCATTTTCAAGTATCGGGATCGGATTTTCATATCAGTACATAACAAGTCAGAATGGACAGCCTTTCACTACTTTTGGTGCTAATGCTTTGATTTTTCTGACTGACGGACTTGGGGATACTGAAATAGCTAAGACAAGTCTTGGAGGAACAATTACAATACTTAACTATCTTGATTTTGGAGGAGGATACTCATTTTACCGAAAAAAACCCTTCTTACTTTTTGGAGTAAGCTATCATTTTAACTGATTATTTTTTCGGGGGTTTCTTTTTTTTACCGCAGTTGCACATTATTTCTTTTTTTTGAAATATTCAACCTGTCTTAATCGCTTTAAAGCAGCTTTACGGCTTCGGTACTTACCGAGGCTTTTGCCTTTTTTGCTTACTACCTTGTAACCACCTTTGATCTTTCGTATCATACCACTTTAAAGCAAAAAGTTTACCAAAAACAAAAATAAACAATCCTATCTTTTTAGCATGAAGTTTATCTTTAAATCTTAATGCCGAGAAGTTTTTATATTCTGAGACAGAATAGAATTTTTCAATATGGTGCAGATCATAAAGTTTTTGGTATGTTTTTATTCTCAGGTATTCTGCAAGTCCCTGACCTCGGAATTCTTCAAGAACATACATGAAATACAGATATGCTTCTCCCGCTTTCAATCGTACATTCATACCTGAGAATCTGAGTTGTTTTGTTGAATAGAAATTCCATGCCACGATTTTACCTTCTTTACGGAGTGTTAAAATCCTGTCGCCATTCATTATGGATTCAAAGTAAAAACGGAATGGATAATTATTGTACATCTCTATTTGACGTATCTCTTTGACCTGTAAGAAACTGACTTCGTAATCAAAATCACCGACTGGTTGATGTCTTTCCTTATATAGATAAAATATTTTCATTTTTTAGTTCAGATAATATTTTCATGATCCCTTCTTTAACAGGCGTGGTAGCTTTTATTCCGGTAAAAGTTTCCATTTTATTTGTGTCAGGGTATTTGTCCAATGTCATTTTTGGTGGTAGTCTGGTTTCAACAACATTGCCTTCATAAGATATACGTGAACTACCCATGAGCTAAAGACTCATGGGCTTCGTGGGCTGCGCAAGCATCCTTGCTCATGTCTCCACACGCTTTAATTTCCGCCGTTCCAGCGGTATGTATATTGTGAAACGCAAAACGCTTGATATTGTTAGCAGCGAGCAAATCCCTGTCATGGGTAGCTCCGCAAGCAGGACAAGTCCAGCGTCGCATAGAAAGAGTTAGATTATGGTTGATATAACCGCACGTACACATCTTGGAAGAAGGCTCAAACCTTCCGATTCGCAGAATGTTCACACCATTCTCCTTCGCCTTGTATTCAAGCAAGGTGTTGAAACGGTGTATGGCAATGTCTTCGAGAGCTTGCGCAAGGTGATGGTTCTTCACCATGTTGCTTGCGGTGAGCGTTTCAAGACAGATGGTGTCATACTGCGATACCAAGTCATGCGTAACCTTGTGGAGAAAATCATTCCTCTGATTGGAAACTCTTTCATGCGCCCTTGCGAGTTTGAGCCTTGCACGTTCCCTGTTCTTAGAACCTTTGGCTTTCTTGGAGAGAGAACGCTGCAAACGCTTAACCTTCTTGATAGAGCATTTCAGATATTTGTGGTTCTGTATTTCCGTTTCGTCAGAAAGAACGGCAAACATCTTGATGCCGAGGTCAATACCAACCGCTTTGCTTTCGCTGATTGGCTTTGCCTTCGCATCTTCCTCGTTTACCTCAACGAGTATGGAAATATAGTATTTGTTTGTCGGTGTCCGTGTGATAACGGATGTCTTGACAAGACCCTCAAACTTTCTGTGGAAGCGAGCCTTAATCCCTTCTCTGAATTTGGGAATATAGACCCTGCTTTCATCGAATTTTACTCTCGTATTCTGCGGTATGGAAAAACTCTGCCGGTTGTCTTTCTTAGACTTGAACTTAGGAAAACCTTTCTTTTCACGAAAGAACTTAACGAAAGCAGAGTCAAGATTGGCAAGAGACATTTGTAAAGAAGCAGAATTAACCTCAGAAAGCCAGCAATATTCCTCGGATTTCTTCATCTTAGGCAGTTCTTTCTTGATTTCATACCAAGATATATTAGTTCTGTCTTTCTGATAGGCTTTCACCTTCTTATCAAGAGCATAGTTATAGATGAAGCGACAGCAACCAAGATGCTTTGCAACAAGCACCTCCTGTTGCTTAGTCGGATATATTCTATATTTATATGCTCTATATTTCATACCACAAAGATAACAAATAATTTAGAAATAAACAAATAAAATTCTAAAAAAAAACGCAATTCATCCCACAAACTGAAGATTTGTGGGGTTTCTTGCGAAGTTCGTCTAAAATATTGCATATGATCATTGCGAGAACTTCGGTATTAATCATTTCAGAAGATGCTATATTCACAGTTTCATTTTCAACAAACATAAGTTTCTCTAATATCGGTAGTACATCCATAATATACATCCAACTCCTTTTAGAACCTTTGTGTACTGTAATTGGAATGCCCTGTGAGAGATTTACACAAAACCTTATCATTGCAGACCTGTGTTCACCCTTTGTTTCATTTTCATCATAAAACATAAACGGTCTAACTGTTACATATTTTAACCCATCCTTCGAATAATATTCAACAAGTTTTTCGCCCAGATATTTTGTTAAACCATAAAGATTGTTCGGTTCACATTCCCTTGTTTCAGACAACTTACCACCTATATTGCCATAAACTTCTGATGTGGAAAAATAAATAAGTTTAGATTTATGCGTAAGACAAAGCTGTATAATATTATTAAGCCCCGACAAATTGGTATCTACTGTCATATATGGAGAAATTTCACAGGTAACTCTTGAAACCATTGCCGCAAGATGAAAGACTATTTCAGGCTTAAATGAATTGAAGATATTAAACATATCTCCTACATTCATTATGTTTGCTGTTTGATAGTTTTTATCATAACCCTGTATTTGGTCGCAACAAAACACATCATGGTTATTTTTAAGATAGGGGATAAGCCTTGATCCAATGTTTCCTTCTGAGACATAGTTGTTTTTGCCTGTTAAAATAAGTCATTACAATCACTAATTCGGCCATAAAATTTATGATAAATGTAATTTACTTTCAATAATAGGTGTGACAACTACCTGAATAGTCTTTAATTTACATTGCGGGCAATCATCGATAAACCTTCCTGTTTTGCTCAGAAAAACATCTGCAACCTCTTTTGTTGCATCACCAAAACGCTTATGAAAATCTTTCCTCAGGACTTTCTCACAGCGCATACATTTTACGTCAAAATAAAGCATCAGTTCGGGGATATTTGATTAATTGATTCAAAAGGGATTTCTTCGATAAGACGACCGAGAATCCTGCAGTCAGGAATTCCCATCAGTTTTAGTATCTTCTTTGCTTCTGCAAAAGAACGTGCACGTATATTTGGCCCTGCCTTTAAGATTGATTCTCCGGTGAGCGGGTCAATTGATTCTATTTCTGTCAGGAAATACATGATACAAAGTTAATGAAAATACTGTGCAACTGTTTTACCATCGAGGGTTTGTATTTTACGTACCTGAACCGAGAAGCCGGATTTTTTCAGGTCATAGATTCTTGCACTCAAACGGAAGCATCCGAATAATCTGAGTGCATCAAGTGGTGTCAGCCTGTTTCCTTCCGAAAGATACTGACGGATTTGTTTTTCCTGTGATTCCATTTTTTAAGTTAAATAAAAGTATAAGAAAAGACTAAAAGCAATTATCATCGCAACTAATAAGATTTTTAAGCATCCTGACATTCCATCGGGATTATATTCTTCATTGAATTCAAACTTCTCTCTTTTCATTTCTTTGCTTTAGATATTCATCAATATCTGCTATTATTGCTGGATTATTCGCATCTGATCCATATCCCCATGCAGAATATTTTAATAATTCTTCTCTTATCCTTTGCTCGGCATATTCTTCCATAGCTTCAACAATAGCATTAGATTCAACGCCTGAAAAGGCTACTGCGTGTTTTGCTGCATACTTAGCTAATATTGTAAGATGCGGAATTGTACTTTTATATTCTGCATTCATTTCTCTGTATGTTTAATTTCACTATCCCGAAGTGATTCTTTAAATGAAGTCCTCGTCTGATCCGTTTTTGCCTTGTGGTAGGCTTGCATTAGTTCAATAATCTCATCAACACCTAAAATCATTCTATGCCGGGGTAAATAATCGTCCTGAATAAAGTTCTTAATAGTATCTTCTGCGAGTTTTCTGTCTTTATTTGTCATGGCTTAAAAAAATGTAATTCTTTATTTAGTTTACGCATTATATCAGCAATCGGAGATTGTTTTAATAAAACTGTCCATAAATACTCTGCTGTTGTTCCAAGTTCTTTAGCCAACTGCTCAATTAATTTTGTTGTTTGCTCGTTCATAATTTTAATTTTTAAGTTATAAATATTTGATAATTAAATAAATTCAATGTTACTAACACGTTATAAGGTTTTTATTTATCTGCCTCCAAAACTCTTTTAGCTATTTCAAAAGCAAATAATCTTCTTTTGCTTTCTTCTGATTCGTGATCAGTAAATTCATAGGGATTATTCCAAAAATCTTTCTCCCATTCTTCAACTGTTCTCAGGTAGCATCCAAGTTGTATATAAGGAATATTGTTATTCCGATATGCTAAAACATGATATTTATATAGACCGATTGCATAAAAAGGAGATTTATCAAGTTTGCACCCGTCACCAAGTTTGCACCCGTCACCTAATATGCAATCATCGCCAAGTGTGCACTTGTCACCAAGTATGCACCTGTCACCAAGTTTGCACCAATTACCAAGTTTGCAATAGTTGCCAAGTTTACACCCATCACCAAGCACGCAATGGTTGCCAAGCTCACATCCGTAACCAAGTTTAATTGACAAATTATTAAACTTCTTTTTCAATTCAGACAGATCATTGTATTCATATTTTCCTGATGATAAATAAATTGTTTTCATATTTTGGTTATTTCGTTTGTTCAATAGGTGAGGCATCTCCTGATACTATTCGTGAGTATATTCTCAATCATGGTTAGTCGCTTACATCCCACAGACTATGTCCTATGTATTGTCTTCAAAGATTTTGGACTATTTTTAAGCAAATATCCTTTAATTCCTTATCGGTCAGATTGTTTTTTAATCTGTTTGCTTTTCGTGAAGAATTGTGTAGCTCATTGTCTTATTTGTTTAATAGTTCTGAATTATAAATTTGTAATGCTTTTTTCATCTCTGCGTCAGTAAGAAATTTGCGAACCTCCCACCAGCCTAACCATAACGACCATTTATATATTAGATGAAATGCCGCTGGTAGTCTCAACGGGTTTCCCCGGATAAAACAGATATGAAATTCTCGCCATTTTACTAATTGATATTTCATTTGTTTAATAGTCTTGATAAATTTCTTTTCTGGTCTATAACTGTGAACTTTTGAAGTTCATCAATCAATGCTAAAACCTTTCCTTTTGAAGGTTCAGGTAGATTATTATTCCCTGAATCTGCTCCAATATTTATCTGGATTGGATCACATTTCTTAAGCATTGTAATAAATTCTGGTAAATCAAAATCAATTAATGGCTCAATAGTAATGTAAAGTGGATGTCTAATAAGTTGTATCTGTTCAACTCTTTTTATTGGAGTCGGGCAATTCCGCATTATTTCAGGATAGTGCCTATTTGTTTCAAGAGTCACACAAACACGGGAATTTGGTACTAAAATTCTCCTGATATTGTAAGGGTTTTTAGTCTGAAATAAATAAGTATTACCTTCAAATTTATTGCAGTGACATAGCGTTCTAAAAATCCATTCATCAGGTATATTTTGCGCCCACATATCGCAACTGGAACCGACAAAAATAAAATTACCAAAACCTAAATCTGTTTTTAACTCTAATTTATCAAACCGTACTGGCGTCTGTTTGCCCCATCGGTGCATGTAACAATAAGTACAACCATGCGGACATTCACCCTTTACCGTGTTCCATGTATGGGTTATCCATGAATACATATTACCTTTTGAAATATTTAATCCCATTTTATTTCTCTTTTCATTTGTTTAATAGTTTATTTATTGCCCATTTAGCACCATCATAAAATGCAATTAAGTCAGGTTGTTGAATCATTGGCGTTATGTCTTCACCACCTTCTTCAGTAGCATAATATTCAGCCTTCTTTTCTATTTCTTCATCAGTTGGTAGTTCTTCTTCTTGTAAGTACCAATCAAACCAACCTTTTCCAAACCACAATCCTTTAATAGATTCATCATAATACTGTGCCGCCATAGTTGTGTGGTGTCCGTGGCCCGGAGTCCAATTCACAAAATAAAATCCCGGTTCTTTTGGTAAGTCATCTTCTGTCTTGATGTACTTCTTAATAAATACTGTTTCTTTCATACTGCCAGTTTATTTATCTGTTTAATCAAGTCTACCAAAGTTTAATTTTTTACTTTTGTGAATTTTTTATTTTCAATTCTGTAATATGTATCTGCGTTTAATTTTTTCCCATCAATCCTTGCTGACTTGACACAAATAACTTTTCCTTCGTCATTATATTCAGCAAGTGTTATCCATGTACCGATAATTCCTTTTACAATCGAATTGGGGCCAATAGCAGCACAGATACAATTTTTACCGGAGGCTGCGAGCTTACTAGAATCACCGGAGGCTGCGAGCTTACTGTAATCACCGGAGGCTGCGAGCTTACTAGAATCACCGGAGGCTGCGAGCTTACTAGAATCACCGGAGGCTGCGAGCT
>Ga0209096_1001660_pt1 | contig 23573 bp, 15 predicted proteins | sample AD_UKC034_MetaG_FD_184407 | JGI IMG/M metagenome (GOLD analysis project Ga0209096, IMG submission 184407) | Active sludge microbial communities of municipal wastewater-treating anaerobic digesters from USA - AD_UKC034_MetaG (SPAdes) (version 2) | ecosystem: Engineered > Bioreactor > Anaerobic >... | reverse complement strand
TTAACATTTTCACACCCCCGTACTACATATTGTAATACAAATGATTCAAGTCTGCAAGCTGTCTTGGAAGCTCCTGGGGCCGGTGGGCAGAATTTGGCTGATGATCATGCTGCCAGGTGGTAAGTGCGGCGGAGTTCAGTTTTTCCCTTGATTCGTATTTTATCGCCGGGAAATTGTTCAACTAAAAAAGTGTGAAAGAACCGGGCAACCTCTCGGCAGTCAAGAATTTATCGAAAAGCTGGAAAAGATAAGCAATCGAAGCATCGGCAGCAGAACGCGCACCGGCTGGAGCAGCGACGAGGTCTGCCGTTACGTTAACGACCAGCTGGTCACCGGCGCCGAAAAGCGGCTGCTGGCCGAAGCTGTTCATCATCAGGCCCGCGATCTCTGGGGAAAGAAAATCGGCGATGACTGCACCGTGCTCGGCGCTCTGTGCCGCCCCGGCAAGGTCGCCAGCATTTTCAGCGGCCCGCCCGCCGACAAAGAGCACGACAGTCGCGTTGTCGATGATTTTCTGGCTCTGCCCGGAGTCAAAATCGTCGGCGGCAGCAGCAACCTCGGCCACGCCGACATCGCCTTCAAGCAGCAGGGTATCATGCCGCGCCGCAAGGCAATCGAACTCCTCGCCCAGAAGCTCCGCTCAGAAGGCCGCCTCGTCGACATCAAACAGGTCTGACCCTTCATCCCCGGCCGGCGTCATTTTCAAGTCATTGGCGTCAAATGCTGAAGCTGCCACAAGAAACACAGACTGGCCGATATTTCACACCATCCGCATCCTGAGATCATCAGTGTTTTCAAAGCTGAGGAATTGGCTGAAATAACCCACATGAAATTTATCTGATGAATCCTAAATTCCCGGAAAATGAATAGCGTGTCATAGATCAGGGTCAGCCCAAATTATTTCTAGAAAATGCTTTCAACCTCTTTACTTTTCCCCTTAAGCACGCTATAATATAACGTGCTTAAGAAATGGAGGTTTTTATGAGTCGCCTGGTCTACCACCGCAAAAAAGAGACTGGCTTTACCTACGTCTACGAAGTAGTAGAAGAGTATTGGGATAAAAAAAAGAAGCAGATGCGCAGCAAGCAGCGGTGCATCGGCAAACTTGATCCTTTGACCGGCGAGCTTATTCCTTCCAAGCGACTCGGAAAACACGAAAATGCCGTTCTAAATCCTTCGGTAACCGCGAAGACAACGGTAAGTGGCCCGAAACTCCTGCTCGAAAAGATTGACCAGGAGGTCGGTCTTTCAAAGGTTCTGAAAAAGGCTTGCCCCAAACACTGGGAATTAATGATATCTCTGGCCTGGTATCTGGTTTGCACAGGCAAAGCCCTTGCTTATGCAGAAAGCTGGTGTCAGAATCACGAAACGCCCTTCGAGGGAGGACTAGCCAGTCAGCGCATCAGCGAATTTCTCAGCAACATATCCGAAGACGAGTGCCAGACATTTTTCAAGCTCTGGGGAAAACAGATTGCCGAAAGGGATTTTCTCTGCTACGACATTACATCAGTCTCATCTTATGCTGAGCAGAATGAATTCGTTCGCTACGGCTACAATCGAGATCATGAAAAGTTAGCTCAGATCAATCTGGGTATGGTTTACGGTCAGAAAAGTTTATTGCCGGTAAGCTACCGCCAACTGCCAGGAAGCATCACAGATGTTGTAGCGGTTCGACACTTATTGGACCAACTCGATAAACTCGAGTATCCCAAGCTCCACCTGGTTATGGACAGGGGGTTCTACAGCCAGAAAAATATCAACGCCCTCGCAGAGGGAGGGCACAATTTTACGATTGGCGTATCAACGAATCTCAAATGGGTCAGGGAAGAAATCGACATGGTTAGAGATAAGATTGATGGACCAGAATGCCTGAACTCTGTCGGGAAACAAGCTCTCTATGTTTATTCGCGGCTAAAATCGTGGGGTGACACTGGTCGCCGCTGCTACCTTCATCTTTTTTACGACGAGCAGAAGTTTGCCGATGACAAAATCGCCTTTAACACAGCCCTGTTGACCTACAAAGAGGAACTGGAGCAGGGAAGACGAATCCCAGAGCATGAAGAAGCCTATTCAAACCTATTCATCTGTCACACAACCCCCAAACGCGGTTTAAAAGTAACATTTAACAATGCCGCAATCGAAGCGGCACGCAAAAAGTATGTCGGGTATCAGGTGCTTCTATCGACAAAATTTAAAGACCCGATGGAAGCATTGAAGGTTTATCGAGAAAAAGATGCCGTAGAAAAATGCTTTGATGACCTTAAAAACGAGCTGGATATGAGCCGTCTCAGGGTTCACAGCGCAGGCCGTATGCAATCCAGAATGTTCATCCAGTTTATTGCATTGATACTTCTGAGCCAGATTCGGAAGGTAATCCGGGAGAAAATGCCAAAAAGTGGTTATACCGCAAAGGGCCTGATGATGGAAATGGAATCGCTGACAACAATTCACTACAGTGGCAAATACAACAACAAACTTACCGAAATTACCAAAGCTCAGCGTGAAATACTCGTGGCATTCGGGGTGGAGCTAGAAAACACGCTATAAAGCGCTCGGGAATTTAGGTGATAAGCCATGTGAGCTTCTAATGGGACCCTGTGACGTCGCACTTCCTGATGGAAGCAAGTGTGACGACAAGATATTCACTGTAGTGCAACCTGACATAATGGTGATCTGCGATCCAAAGAAAATCGAAGAACGCGGCATCATCGGCTCGCCAGATCTGGAGGTTGAGATCATTGCACCGGAAACTGTCAGGAAAGACAGTATCATCAAGCGGCACTGTATGAACGGCATGGTGTCAAAGAATTCTGGCTGGTTCACCCGGTCGAACGCCTGATCAGGGTGAACAAACTCGGCAAAGATGGCCGCTTCGAGCGCGAAGAAATTTATGACGACACAGCAGAGATTGCGATCGCGCAGTTTGCCGGTTTGAGCATCGACTGCCGCCGGCTGTTTCCACACCTGCCGAAAGTTAAACGGGTAAAACCACCGCCACCGCTGAAGTATGGGCAATAGAATCAGCTCATTGCCAGCTGGGTTCGAATAGCCTTTTCGACTTTGATCAGATCGTCTGATGAAATGTTGCCAAACAGGTTAGCAAGACGGGTCTTGCTGACTGTCGTTATCTGGTCGGCCATGGCCTTTACCTGGCGACCGCCCAGCGTCACATAAGCCTCGCTCGGGTAAAGTCGGTCGGTGCTGGTAGTCAGCGGTATGACCTGAACGCGATTGAGAAACCGATTCGAAGAATCATTACTGACTATAATTGCCGGGCGGGTCTTTTTTATTTCACCGCCAGCCGCCGAAGTAAAATCGACCCACCAGACTTCACCACGGTTCATCTATGGTTTCTCCGAGGGTTCCTTCGCACCATTCTTCGGCGGCACGTTCTCTTGCTTCGTCTTTTGCCATTTTTTTGTATTCAGAATCGAGAGAGTTGCCCAGAACATGTGGCCGCAGCAAATCTTCGATAAACTGGCTGATTTTGCCGCGGCCGATAACCCGGTGCAGCCTTTCGTAAACCTGTTCGTCGAGCGTGATAGTCAATTTTTTATGCATTTCCGGGCTCCTTAATACGTATTATACACGTATATATTGCAACTTGTCAAAGCTGACAGCAGCAAATGCTGCCTGTTTCAAAAAATCGGCGGCAATCGGTGCAATCTGCGGTTGCGGCCTTTCTGGCCGAAGATTTCCGGCGGCCTTCTTTGCGGCTTGGTGTCTCTGTGCGAGAATATGACCGGCTATTAATGAAGCTTTACAGGCTGTCGAAGTCTTCGGCGGGCTGGAAGCCGGCGGTAATGAGGATGTCGGCGCCGCGTTCGCGGTCGTCAGCGAGTTTGCCGGTACCCGCGCTGTACTGATAGGTCGAGAGTGTTGTTTTTGGCATATTGAGCGAACGCAAAAGCTCGTCGATTTCGCGGGGCAGCTCAAAATGCAGCAGATCGCCGGTCTGTTTGAGATAAGCGCGGTCGGCGATGAAAAAAGCGCCAACGCCGTGATCTTCGGCGGTTTCGGGGCACCAGATGAAAACATAGTCGGCCGGGTCGCCGGTCGGCGAATAGACGTAGTTCTCGTTGATTATCTGCAACCGGTGATCAACGATTGAAATGTCGCAGTTTTCGTCGCCATCGAGCGTAACCTGCAGTTTTACACGCATTCTTTCGGGGCGGGGGGCAGCGCATTTCAGGAAAATGCGGTTGATGGTTTCCTGGCGATCAGGCGGGCATTGCAGCGCAAAGCTGATCTGGCTGGCATAACGTTGCAGGTGATCTACGGCTCTCTGCTGGCCGGCATCGTTGCGATCGTAGTCGCCAAGTCTGATGATTTCGCCGAAGATGTCGGATACTTCGAAAGAATCGACGATGTACGCCTTTTCGAAACTGATAAATCTGATGTCAGCCCATATTTCGAGCAGGTTCTGGCTGCCGCTGGCAGAGCCAGCAGTCATTGCAAAAAAGAACAGAGTTATAATCGCCAGAAATCTTTTCATATCGCTCACTGAATCAGATTCAAATTCCAGAAATCGAACATCTTGTACATCAATTCTTTGTTGAAGCAAAAATCATGCCAGAAGCAGACAGACGATCAGTGTCTGTTGATGCGGGCTATCTGGGCGGGAGCGTTGAACTGCAGGTTATCAGGCAGCCAGCTGCCAGAAAATCACCGCTTATGAAAAAACCTGATTTTTGATACCGTTTTGAATATCTGTAGAAAATTGTTGCGCGAGCCTGGCTTCTGGCAGGCTGATTATTTTGCCCAGGGATTTGTCGTCTACAGGCCCGCGAGGTTGGATATGCAATCAATGATTGCATTGCAATCACTTTTCGGTGGGGCGCAAGGCGACCAGCTCGTAAAGCGGGTATTCGCGACTTTTGCCTTTGAGTTCAGTGCGCTCGATGAAGTTGACACGGGCGCGGCCCTTGAGAATGCGAATGGCACCGGGAGCGATGATGATGCCGCTATTGGCAGCCTTTTTTGCCTGGGCTTTGAGGCGGGCAGCGAGGTTGACCGGGTCGCCGATGACAGTGAAGTCAAGCTTGCCAAGCCTTGAACCGATGCGGCCAGAAACAACCTGACCGCTGGCGATACCGGCGCAGATGCGCAAACCATGCTCGCGCATCTGGCGTTCGAGATCGAGAACAGCTGCACTGGCGGCCAGAGCGTGATCGGGGCGGGTCGGGTCAGCTCTGAAAACCAGCATCAGCGTGTCTTCAACGAGCTTGTCGACGACGCCGCCATGCTGGCTGGCCGCAATATCGGCAGCAGCGATAAAGTCGCCGAGGGTTGCGAAGATTTCTTCGGGCGCGGTTTCGCTCTTGAGATGCTGCAGCTTTGCGAGTTGCACGAAGGCAACTGTAGCCTCGATGCGTTCACCACCGACCGCCATGCTCTCTTCTGAATCAGATTCAACGGCCTTCATGACTTCGCTCGAAACGAACTGCGTCAGGCGGCGACGCTGTTCAAGGCCCTGAATCATGCTGTCGAAAGTCTTCTTGAGATCACCGAATTCACCTGTCTGGTCGAGCTCGACCTGGCACTGGTAATCACCGGCCGCCACCTTTTCGGTTACCCTGATGAACTCACGAATTGGCCGCAAATAGATAAGCATGAAAACCAGAAAAACAAAAACCAGCAGCAGCAGAGCATAGAGCAGCAGCGCAGCCGAAAAGCCGGCGGCATTCTGGCGGCCGGTAACTTTGTTGATGCGGGTAAGCAGAATCAACGGATAATCGCTCATTGCGAAAATCTGCAGAAGATCGCGATCGCCTATTCTGCTGGTATGAATGCCGGAAACTGCGGCGAGGTTGAAGCGCTCCAGCATTTCGGGATCTCTGACTTCACGATTATCTGCCATGGAAAAATAGCGCTTTACCCCGGCATCTTCGCGAATTATGAAATACTCTGAAAAAATATCCCGATACACCTGCGACTCTTTTAAATATCGCCTGGTCAAGCCCTTCAGCAGATCTTCGTTAATGTATTTTACCGTCAGCAACGCCAGTGGATCGTTGCGCCCGGCTTTAGGCAGATAAATCGAAGAAAAGCGGCTGCCCTGGTGAAAACGGAACAACTGGTAAAACCGACCCCAGCGGCTGATCACATCGTTTATGAAGCGCGAATCTACCGCCATTATATCGCGCGGACTAAGATCAAACGATACCTGGGTAAATACGCCATCGTCATTGAAAGCGCTGAAAACCCCAAGGCTGGAAAGACGACGGTTGGAGTTCTCTTCGCTGGAAACTGTGCCGATGTAGTTTTCTGATTCTGCCTTGATAAACCTGCCGCCGGGCAGGTCAACAGATATATCGGCCGCCAGCGAGTTTTTGAGCCAGTCGTGCAGATGAGCTTTGATTTTATCCTGGCTGTCTGATGCGATCAGACCGGTCAGCGAACAGGCGAGATCATAGGTGGCCTGCTGCAGTTCCTGCTGATAAGCGGCGAACTTTTCGTTAAAATCATTGAACATATACTGCTGGCGGGTTTCGGCATCATACCAGGCATAGATGCGACTGTACTGGTGCCAGGTTAAAAAACCTGACAGCAGCAGAATGACCGGCAACAGCAGAATAAAGGCAGTACCGGTCACGACCTTGCTGACGATGCCGGCCTTGAACTCGACTCCAAAAAAGAAAATGCGCAGCAGAAATAGGGCACCAAGCATGACATAAAGCCTGCAGACGAACAATATGTGCTGCGACCAGGGCAGAAGCGGGTGATGCAATGATGACCATGGTATCGAAACCTTGAGCAGTGGCAGATTTCTGCATATCTGCTCGAGATGTTCCGGCATGAAGGTTCCCTGCTGAATCAGGTCGATAAGTGCGGTCTGTGAAAGGGTAGAGAGCAGATGATAACCTTCTTCGTCTTCATGGAACCTGGTAATCATTTCCGGGCGATTGCGGCTGGATTCCCAGTATGACAGATCTGACCGGGCCAGGCGGCGGCGCAGTCCGGAAGCAGATTTGTTCAAAGCATCGGTCGCTGCCATCTTCCATGACAGATCAGAACCGGCAAATACGATAAAAAGACCGCCGGTTATAATTCTGTCGGCGCCTTTACCTGAATAAAACGGCTGATAGAAAAAATACAGGCTGCCGCCAAAGACTGATGACAAGGATTTGGCGACACGCCCGGGAATAATCGCCATATCGACAATCAGAGAGAATGCCCGGCGCAAAAACGAATCTGCATCGCGCTTCACTTTGTCCGGGTCGCTGAACCTGAACAGGGCCCGGGTTGAAGCCTCGTTCGCACTGCTGTGAAACTTGTGAAGAAGCTGGCCATTGAGGTTAACCAGATAACGCCGCATGAGATTGCGCGACAGGCTTTTGCTCTGCCCGGCAAAACGCCTGTCAAAATAGACCGAAACCGAACCGGTATCTGGGCCATGGCTGATCAATCCGGCGGCCCGCAGGCCGGTCAGTTCTGTCAGACGCTGCGCCACCGCGGCGGGATCAGTAAAATCAGGCATTGTCGTCATAGCATCGAAACAGCTTTCGAGACGACGCTGCAGAAAGCTGTTGATATCAAGATCGCGACGGAAGCTTTCCATGTCGCTGATCATCGTGGTGCTGGCCGCGCGCCTGTTCGCAGTCTGTGTCATTTCGAACAGAAAGTTAAGGCTGAAGTGAACGATGAATGCCGGTAACACGAACACCAGCAGCCATACCGCGGCCAGAACGGACGCCCTGATCTGACGTTTTATAACAACATTGTTCTCAGACATCTTTATCCTCACAGGCAACCAGCGCAAAAGCCTCGACATCAGGCTGATTCTCGACCGCAGTCAGCTGAAAGCGTTCATCGAGGGCAGCAGCGGTTGCCGGGCACAGCAGAATTCGCGAAACCGCTGTGCGGGTCAGACTCTCGATTTTTTCGGCACGCTGCACGACTTCACCGATTACCGAATAAATGCGGCGCCCCGAGCGTGAGCCGGCCATACCGGCAAAAACACGGCCGCTGGCAATGCCAATGCCGTTGTCAACGGTAAACATGCCGGCGGCGGCACGACGCTCATTGAGATCTGCCAGACGCGCACGCATGCGCCAGGCAGCCAGAACCGCCCTTTTTGCCGGAATCTCTCCGTTTTCCTGATAAAAGACCGCAACCACGGCATCGCCAACCAGGCGCTCGACAAATCCGCCACATGAAGTGACAGCTGCTTCCATCTCGGTAAAGTAATCGTTGAGAAGACTGACAACCAGCTGTGGATCAGTCTTTTCGCTCAGACTGGTAAAGCCGCGAATATCGCTGGCCAGCATCGAAACATTTTCCAACTTGGGCTCTTCGCTTATGGTGCGCTGCCCAAGCTGCTGATACAGATCTTCGGAAACGAAGCGCCGCATTTTTTCGCGTTGTTGCAGGCCAGTGCTCATCCGGTTAAATGAATCTGCCAGCAGGGCAAACTCATCGGTCCGTGCAATATCGACCCGTGTCTGCAAGTTTCCTTCGGTTATCTTGCGGGCCGCTTTTTCGAACCCTTTTACCGGCACGACAAAAAGTACCGCCAGAACATCGGCAAACAAAAACAGACTCAGCATGACAACTGCAAACATCAGTGGCGGGAAACTGCGGATCATCAGATACAGGAGCAGATCAGGATTACTGTAAGAAACTCCGCCAACGATTATGGGCTGCCCGTTGTCAAAGTGGTAGTGTTCTAAACAGACACTGCCATTTTCGGAACTGCTTTTGAATCCGCTTGAACGACGGGCCAGAGTCACATCGAGAAGACGTTTAAGACGCGAGTCGGGGTTGATGTGCTTTGGCCACCAGCTCAAGATGGTATCATCGATGCGGCGCTGGCCGATGACGAAATTATGCCGGGCCAGATGAGTAGTTTCTGAATAGATTTCGGGCGCGAATGACTCAGGACTTATCAGCATGTAACCGGAGTTCGCAACATTGGTCATCGCCAGTGCCCGCACCGGGTAAGCCGGATCAGTCGCATCGGGAACGAGAAAATAAATCATCCGGGCGAAATTGTCGACTTTTTTGATATCTGCCGACTCGATCGCTTCGTTCTGCATGATGTAGTGTTCGTAGTATTCGCGGCGCAGTGTGTCGATGAAGCCGTCTGCGAACACCAGGTTTTCCATGAGTTTTCGATTTTTCGGGCTGTTACGGTCAAGAACACCCAGGTTGTCGAGATACTTCACTGCCAGAAGATTGTCGATATTGGAAACGGCAATTCTCAACTGATCACGATCCTTGAACATTCTGGCGACCCCGTCACTGCGGAAAAAAATCAGTTCTATCCAGCTACCGGGATTCACTACCTCATGCGAATGCATATTCATGATCACTTTCTCGCTTTTTCCGACCAGGTTGGCAAGCCGATGCTTGATCTTGAGGGTATGCAATATCAACTGCAGTTTCTGATCGTAGAAGTAGCTTCTGGTGCGATACATAAAACTGTCGGCCTCAGCCTTGAGCTCATGCTTTTCAAGACTACGCGCGCTGTCGAACAGGCCGAGACAGAAATAGCCGAGCAACGCATAGGGCAGCAGAAGAACCAGAGACATTACCGCAAGCATGCGCAGTCGCAATCTCATAAAAGCGGGAAAGCCAAACAGAACGAAATGCGTCGATAGCAGAAATACAGCCAGAGCTGCCAGGCGGTTGATGTCAGCAATCTGTTGCAACCGGCGGCGATACGATCTGGTAATTTCGCGCAGTGAAAGTGACACGCCGAGGTAACGCGGCAGATCGTAAGATCCACCATTGATGAGGTTATATGCGGTAAGTTCGGTCGGTAAAATGCTGACCAGCCGCAATTCATCATCTCGGGCACACAGCAGGTTAACCGGCTGTGTCGGCTCTTTTGTCAGCCAGCGGGAAAATTTCTGTGAGGAAGTTTTAAGAGCTGCATCGACTATATCTGCCACCTTGAGACCGGCGCTGGCAAAGATGACGAAATAGCCGCCATAAACTTTCTTTCCCTCACCAAGTGTTCGGTAATAACAATACAGATAGCGAGACGCAAAGCGTTGACAGCCCATTTCGTAGCAGATGCCCTGGCGGTTGGGAACGAATGACATATCGGAAAAATAGTTATAAAACAACGCCTGCATGGCTGTAGTCAGACCCTGATGAATTCTCGTCGCGATTGCCAGAGTTTTGAAAAACCTGTCCAATGCCTCCGGCCTGTTCTGCATGACCCCATCAGGAAGTTCGGTATCGACGACATGAACAGCCAGAGTAGCATCGATTATCTGCCGATCTTCGACAGTAAGGTGTGCAAGCTGCGGCCCATACCAGGACCATATATCATTGCAGTCAACGCCAATCGCAACCTGCAGAAGAGGTTCAAGGCCGGTTTTTTCTTTATAAAAGCTGCGCAACTGTGCATTGGTAGATGCAGTAATCAGCTGCGGATCGACATTTTTGGGAAATACCGGTTTATCAGTAGTTTCAGAAACCAGGCCTATATGCGTATCGCCGGCTTTGGCAAGGTTTTCAATATACTGGCGTGGTACCAGAGCATCCTTGAAAGCATTTACCTCGTCGCTCAGTCTTGCTCTGGCATCTGCCAGTTCGCTGTTGTATTTCGCGACGACAAGAGCTGTCAGATCTCTGCTGACAAAAAGCAGCGGCAGAAAAACGAGAACGGCAAAAGTAACCGCGATAAGCAGTCGCAGAGTTCTGTCATTGATACTGCCTGTTGTCATCCTTACCAGCCCTTATCGACTGTTTTTATGGTTTCTGAATAGTTATCCGCAGATTAAAAAATTATCGCAGATTATTATTGCACTTCAAAATTTTTGTTTTTCGATTACGAGCACGAATTCTATTCAGCTCTACCGTAGGGCAGTGAGCTCGTAGAGCGGGTATTCACGGCTTTTGCCCTTTATTTCGGTGCGGGCGATAAAGGTGACACGGGCGCGACCGCGCAGCAGGCGAATGGTTGAAGGCGCGACGATGATACCGGTCTGCGTCGTTCTGTGCGCTTCAGCCTTGAGGCGGGCCGCCAGATTAACAGTATCACCGATTACGGTAAAATCGAGTTTGCCAAGACGTGAGCCGATGCGACCGGAAACGACAGGGCCGCTGGCGATGCCGCCGCGCAACTGATAGCCACGTTGCTGCATGATTGTGACCAGATCGAGAACGGCGCTGGCGGCGGCAGAAGCATGATCAGCGCACCCGATGCCGCTGCGAAAAACCAGCATGAGGGTATCTTCTATCAGCTTGTCGACAACACCACCACGTCGCATGGCGGCGCGGTCGGCCTCGTCGATGAAATTGCCCAGAGCCTTGAACACAGCCTCGGGAGCACGGGCCTGACCATGCAGATCATGCAGACGCACAAAGGCAATGCTGGCTTCGATGCGCACGCCGCCCGGCGCCATGCTTTCGTCTGAATCGTCTTCGACCGCCCGCATGGCTTCGCTCGACAGAAAATGAGAAAGCCGGCGCCGCTGCTCGAGCCCGGCGATCATTTCATCGAATGCCAGTTTGAGCTCGCCAAACTCGTCAGCCCCGGCAAGTTCGACCTTCTGCCGATAGTCACCGGCCGCCACAGATTCGGTAACCCTGACAAATTCTTCGATCGGCCTCAGATAGATGAGTTTGAAAACCAGCAGAATCAGCAGCATGAGTATCAGACCATAAACAGGAAGAAACGTCATATAGCCGGTGTGTATCAGCTGCCCATCGCCCAGTGAGCCCTGCACGAGCATAAACAGCGGCATATCGCTCATCGCAAAAATCTGGGCAAAGCGGTTTTTTTCAGGCTCATAAAGATTGTGACCCGAAATCGAGGCCAGCTTGAGGCGCTCGAGCAACAGCGGTTCAGTCACTTCGCTGTTGTCTGAAAGTTTGAAAAAACGCGGTATACCGGAATGCTCACTCAGTATGAAAAACTGGTTCTGAAGATCAGACGCTCCGTTAAAGTGACGATTGGCATATTCTGCCAGCAGTGTGTCACGGTTAAAAGTCGCGGTCAGTATTGCCCTTATACTGTTTTTACCAGGATAATTGAAGTAGACCGAAGAATACCGCCGATCGAGGCCAAACGCTGCAAACTGATAGATTCCCCCCCACCGGTTTACCACTTCGTTGATAAAAGTAGTATTCAACGAGGTAAAGCCTTGTTCTTCACCAGTAGAACTGACATCGGTAAAATTGCCCTGCTCATCGAAACCATGCATTATAGTGGCCGCAAACAGTCGCATGGTCGATTCATCGATATTTTGCTGGCGGCCTGATATGTGCGGCGATTTAATGAACAGACTGCCAAGAAACTTGCGATCGATTCTCAATTCTGCAAAAACAGGGTTCTTTTCGAGATACTTTGCGAAAATAGCGCGTATCTCCTCATCGCGCCCGGACTCCAGACGGTCTTCGATGTTCATTGCCAGATCGTAGGTGGCGCTCTGCAGATCGAGCATGAATCTGGACAGGCCTTCGGTAAACTCGGTAAAAAGCTGCTGCTGTCGAGACTCGAGACGGTAGCGACCAATCACCTGATTGAACTGGTTCCAGCTGACAAAACCAGCAACCAGCAGCAGAAAAGGCAATATCAGAATAAAAGCGGTACCGATGACTACTTTGCCAGATATGCCGACTTTGAACTCAAAACCGAACAGGTAGACATTCACCATCAGCAGGATGCCGGCCAGCACAAAAAGACGCGCGGCGAAGCTGATGTGCCCGCGATAAGGAAACAACGGGTGCTGCAACTGTGCATCTGCTACTGAAATCTGAAGCAGCGGCATGCTTCTGGCAAATTCCTTCAATCCGGCAGGAACAAGAGTTCCGCCCTGAATGAGGTCTACCATGCTGCCGCGCGACATCGTCGACTGCAGATGATAGCCGCGGTCGTCTTCGATAAAACGGGTTATCGGCTTCTGCAAAGTAGTTTTCTGTTCCCAGAGGCTTTCAGAGAACTTGACGAAACGGCGTTGCATTCCGGGGACAAAACGCGCGACCGCAGCTCCGGCCGCCTTGCGCCAGGAAATTTCGCGGCCATCGATGACCAGCAGACAGCCCCCGGTAATACGGGTAACGCCGTTCTGTGTCGCTTTGACAGGGTGATAGTAGAAATAGACTGAGCCGCCAAGTTTGCCTGAAACCGATCTGCTGACACGATACGGGACTATCGGCACTTCGGCAATAAGCGAGAACGTGCGCCTGAAAAAGAGATCAGCCTCTATTTTTGCTTTGTCAGGGCTGGTAAATCGAAAAAGAGCCTTTATCGATTCTTCGGCAGCGCGACTGTGAAAACCATACAACTGCTGCTCGTTCACCGAAACGAACCAGCGCCTGGTCAGAGTTCGCGAAATGTTCGACAGACTACCGCCCAGTTCATCATTGAACCAGTAATCAACCTGATGTGTATCGGCAGAGTGAGTGATGACGCCAGCGGCCGGGATTCCTGTCACACCTCGCAGACTTCTGGCCAGTTCTGCCGGATCACCTGTATTTCGTGCGGCCGGGCCGGCAAAAAAGCTTTCGCAGATTCGCTGAAGGTAGCTCTCAATTTCGAGATCATTACGGAAACGATCCATCTCGTTGGTCATCCTGGCGGTCATCGCGCGCAGATTAGCCTGCCTTATCAGCTGGAACAGGAAATCAAGGCTCGCCTGCAGAATGATTGCCGGAAAAACGAATACAGCCAGCCAGATAATCAGCAGAGTGAAAGTGCCGACACGGCGTTCAACTCTTATTAAAACAGGTTTTGCGCGCTCAGTCATCTGACACCTCGTCGATGATCAGGCAGAAAGCCGGTAAACCACAAAGATCAGTAACATCAGAAAGGCTCGCGGCATGCGCAACACCGGCGACAGTTTGTGGACAGAGCAGGATTCGCGAGGCAACATGCCGGCTTGCACTTTCGAGTTTTTCGGCAACGTGTGTCACTTCGCCGATTACCGAAAGCACCTGCCGCCCATCGGAGCTGCCGGCAATTCCAGACACAGCTTCGCCGGTGGCAATACCGATGCCGTTATCGATAACAAAAAGGCCGGCGGCCGAACGGCTTGCATTGAGAGCCTGCAGGCGCCGGCGCATGGCAACAGCCGCGGCAAGTGCCCGCTCTTCCGGCCGCGCCGCCTGATCATGGTAAAAAACCGCGACCACGGCATCGCCGACAAAGCGTTCGATAAAGCCGCCACAGGCATTGATGGCGGTTTCCATCTCGGTAAAATAGTCGTTGAGCAGGCTGACAATCTGCTGCGGCTCATGTTTTTCGCTGAGCGAGGTGAACCCGCGAATATCGCTGGCCAGCAGGGTTACCACACTGCTCTTTGTGCGTTCATCGGCGTTCAGACCAAGCTGTTCAAAAAGATTGTCAGAAACAAAACGCCGCATACGCTCACGCTGAACCAGTCCGGTGGCCATACGATTGAAAGAACCGGCCAGCAGTGCGAACTCGTCCGAGTCAGGTATCTGTACGGCAACCTGGTAATTTCCAGCCGATATTTCAGCGGTAGCTGCCTGAAACCCGGCAACCGGGCGTATGAACATTGCCGAAAGCAGGTCGGCGAACAGAAAGAGACACAACAGGGTCAATGCCAGCAGAACGAAAGGAAAAAGCTTGAGCAGCAGTTCAAGCCTGAGATCCTGCGAGGCTGTGGAAATGCCGGCAAAGACAAGACTCTCACCACTGAGGTAACGACGGCTGACATATCTGAAATGGCCGCCACTGTCTCTAACGAGATGCGAACCGCTGCTGCGGCTGGCCGCTGCGATATCCAGCTGCTGTTTGAGCTCTGAAGATGAATTGACATACCACGGCCACCAGCGCAATATCGAATCATCGACGCGGCGCAGACCAATGAGAAAATCGTGCTGCTGCCATGGTACGCGCTGCGCATAGATTTCGGGAGCAAAAAGGTCGGGGTTGATCAAGGTATAATTGGGGTTGCTCGTATTGGTATTGCCTATTGCGCGCAGGGGTTTGCCGGGCAAACTGGTATCGGGCAGCAGAACGTATACCATACGCGACAGTTCGTCGGCCTTTTTCCAGTCACGCGATTCGACGCCTTCACGATGCATGGTCTGGTGTTCTGAATAAGACTGGTGCAATGAATCGATGGCGAGTGCATAAAAATCGCCCTGGTCGATGAATTTTCTATTGGCCGGAACATTGCGGTCGAGTATGCCGAGATGATCGAGATACCTGGCTGCCAGATAGCAGTCGATGCGCCGCGAGGAGATACTCGACGGATGCCGTGATCTGAAGGTTCTTGTCGTGGCGTCATCGCGAAAGAAGAACAGTTCAAAATTGTTATCCGGTGTCACGATCATATGCGAATGCATTTGTTCAAGCTCGCCAGCAGGTTTTGCCACGTGCTCGAGCATGCGCTGCTTGGTTTTGAGAATCTCGAGGCTCAACTGCAGTTTCTGGTCGTAATAATAGCTGATCAGACGATACATCGAACTGGTCGCTTCAGCCCGCAGTTCATGGCCGGTCAGGTTCTGAAAACTGTCGAACAGACTCAGACAGAAATAGCCGAGAATCGCCCAGGGCAGGCAGATCGCAAGAGCTATGATGGCAAGCATACGCAGACGCAGACGAAATGCGTCTGGAAAGCCGAACAGCATGAAATACAGCGATACCGCCAGAGTGAAGATAATGATCATGCGGTAGCCGAAAGACAGGTATTTGAGGTAAGCTGCATGGGCTTTGCGCATGGCAGCTATCGAAAACTCGACGCCGATTGCGGCCGGCAGTGCTCTCTGATAACCGGCAAGGCGACTGTAGCCGGCCAGTTCGCTTGGAAATGGCTGATTCATAAGAATTTTGTCAGGATCTACCGGGTTCTCGACGGGTAGAGACCGGTAGTAAAGCCTTCGGGTTCGGGGGCGGGCCCTCTCTGGCGCCTGCGTCAGAATTTTGTCGACTGTGATGTCGCGGCTGGCAAAGATGATGAAATAGCCGCCATAAACCAGCTCACCATTCTTAACCGGCATTTTGTAGAGAAAAAAACGACGGCTGCCGAGGCGGGTCGTTGCCATCTCATACACGGTGCCATGATGAGGCGGTTGATAAGCCATATCACCTATATAGTCGAAGAAAAACCGTGAGAATGTGCTGTCTCGTCTGCCTGTTTTAAACATCTCTTCGCGGAACCTGTAGACATAATCCCAGCCACGCTGGCTGTTGGCGATTACCGGAGTGAAGGTGGTCACATCGGCAACGAAATAGGGCATGAGGTTTTCGAAGCGCTGGCGGTGCTGAACGGGAAAGTTACGCAATTCTTCGTACTCATCGTTGAACCAGCTCCAGACGTTTGAGAAATCAGTATTGAAAGAGATTATCAGCAGCGGCCTGATTCCGGCCTCTTTCTCATAGAAATCGCAGAGCTGGCGGTTGGTTGCAGCCGAAAAGATACCCGCCTCCTGGTTTTGCTGAAAGACCGGGTGATTCATGGTTGTAGAAACAAGACCGAGCTGAATTTCGCCGCGTTTGATCAGGTTCTCGATAAACTGACGTGGAATGAGGTTTTTGCGAAAATCTGCGAGTTCTTCCTTGAGATCCTGCTGTGCGTTTGCGAGCTGCTGCTGCCAGAGACGCGCGGAAATCTGGCCGAGATCTGCGCTGATAAAAAACAGAGGCACAAAAACGACGATAGCAAAGACCAGACTGATTGAAAAGCGCAGATAAAACTCTCTGTTCCTGGTCATTTCGTAGTGAGCACCTTGTAAAAAGCCCTGAAAGCTGAGCAGCTTTCAGGGCCAGGATTGTGCTGGAGCAACCTAGTTTTTCATGCTGTGGACGGGGGCTGGGATGCGGCCGCCGCGGCGCACGAACACCGAAGGAGAGTGGCGGCCGACTTCCATGATCGGGCCTTTGCCGAGCAGACCGCCGAAATCGACGACATCGCCGGCTTTCATGCCGGGCACCGGAATCAGTCGGCAGGCGGTGGTCTTGTGGTTTATCATGCCGATAGCGGCTTCATCAGCGATTATGCCGGCGATAACATCGACCGGTGTGTCGCCTGGAATAGCGACCATATCGAGGCCGACCGAGCAGACGCAGGTCATGGCTTCGAGCTTTTGAATGTTGAGAGCACCTGCTTCAATGGCGCGGCACATGCCGGCATCTTCGGTAACCGGTATAAAAGCGCCGCTGAGACCGCCGGCGTAGGTGGCCGCCATCATGCCGCCCTTCTTGACAGCATCGTTGAGCATGGCTAGCGCAGCGGTAGTACCGTGGCAGCCGGTGCGTTCGAGGCCCATGAGCTCGAGAATATCAGAGATCGAGTCGCCTTCAGCCGGCGTCGGAGCCAGCGAGAGGTCGATAATGCCAAATGGAATGCCCATCATGCGGGAGGCTTCGCGACCAACGAGTTCGCCGGTGCGGGTGATCTTGAAGCTGACTTTTTTGATAAGCTCGGAAAGCTCACCAAAATTAAGATTGTTGGCGCGCTCAAGCGCGGCGCGCACGACACCGGGGCCGGAGATGCCGACATTGAGTATGGCTTCAGCTTCACCTGGGCCGAGGAAAGAACCGGCAATGAAGGGATTATCTTCGACTGCGTTGCAGAAGACGACCAGCTTGGCGCAGGCCAGCCCGTTCGTATCGCGCGAACGTTCGGCCGCTTCCTTGACGATTTCGGCCATGCGATAGACGCCGTCCATGTTGATGCCGGACTGCGAGCTGCCGATGTTTACGCTCGAACAGACGCGGTCGGTACTGCAGAGCGCATCGGGGATCGAGTTGAGCAGAATCTGGTCACCGCGGGTGAAGCCCTTTTGAATCAGGGCGCCAAAGCCGGCGATGTAGTCGATGCCGAGTTCTTTGGCGGCGTTATCGAGCGCAATGGCTATCGGTACCGCAGTCGGCTCGGTAAAGGCGTTGGCAAGCATAGATACCGGCGTGACCGAGATGCGCTTGTTAACGATGGGAATGCCGTATTTTTTTTCGAGAGTGCGGGCGGTCGGCACCAGGTCGCGGGCGACCCTGACCACCTTCTCGTAGACTTTTTCGGCACATTTGTGAACGTCTGAATCAGTACAGCTCATGATGTTGATACCGCATGAGATCGTGCGGATATCGAAGGTTTCAACACCTACCGCGCTGATGGTTTCGATGACTTCTTCTAACGAAAAGAGCATTTATGGCCTCCAGCCGGCATCAGAGACGATGCTGATATCTGAACACATCTTCGTGCTGAATGAAAACCTTGACGCGAAGCTGGTCGGCCATCGCCTGCATACGGTTCTGAAACTCTTCGAAGCTGCAGTTGGCCGTCGAAAAATCGGTCATCATCATCAGGGCGAAAAGATCCTGCATGATTTTCTGGCTGACGTCTTCTACATTAACGTTCGAGTCGGCTATGGTACGGGTAATACCGGCAAGAATACCGGGTTTATTGGCGCCGAGCACGGTTATAACGACCTGTTCCTTGTTGTTGTTCACCGGGAATCCCCCTGTTGTCACTGTTGTACTGAGGCAATATATCAGATAGTTGCACGCAGGTAAAGAATCTTCTCTGCCCAAATCGTGCTCGTTCGCGTAATCGTAATCGGAAAACGAAAAATCGATTACGAGGACGAAGACGATTACGATTACGATTACGAGCACGAGCACGAGCACGAGCACGAGCACGAAAGTAAGGGAAATAGAAAAGTCCCCGTTTGACCGGGGACTTTATTGAACTTGCAGATTAGAATCGGTTTCCCTTCCTGAAGACCTATCAGTGGGTGGTTACCAGTCGCGTCACCGCTTCCGGTTACCCCTTCGTGTCGTTACATGCCATCTAGAGTGTTAACGCAACTGCACTATGACGCACATTGGTTACGCCAAGCCTAAGGCGTTCATCGCCTTCGAGGCCTTCGATACAATCACCAGACTGGAGTTAACAAGTCTTTCTATCCTCTTTTTGACTTCTGCCGACTTCAAGGTTCAACACACACTTTCATTGGTTGGATAACACCAACGCCTTCTTAGGTTCTTTCCCTCTTAGCGCCTTCACTACCGGACGTGACAGACAGGATTCCGGCCCTGTCGCGTTCCGCTCCCAGGTTTTCTCAACCTCTCAGCAGAACCTGCGTCTTTGATAGCTTGCGGGTTTATTCCGCCCCGCTGGCACTTGCAGGGTCATGATCTACAGAGCTTTACCCTGAGCCGATCGACAACTGTTTCCAGCTGCCCTGCTCCTTCGTTGTTACTGTCTCTACACGGTCTTCTTCCAGAAATCACTGGCAGTTCCCACTGCCTGGCCATCGAACTTACGTTCGCCCGACCCTGGCTCTTCCTGGCCCCTTGCTGCAAGCAGCCGGTTTCCATCTTGAGATTCAGTCAAACCTTGAAGCTTTGCTCCCGGTTCAGAGCGTCTCCTACGTTGTCAGGTTTCACCCCGACTCCGCGATTACAACTCTCCTGACCTTTTGTCCTTCGGGGTATCTGGCTATAACAGCCCTGGATAAATCCTTCCTCCTTCAGGGTTCGAAACCCTCCTGGAGTTTTTCTGCTGTCATAGTTGGTTTCTCCGACGATGCGGAGCCCTCCCCCCATGGATTTTTCGCCTTTCGACCTATACTTCTTCTTCAGTTTCACGTTACCCGAGGTTATTTGTTCCCTTCCGGTTCGTTTTGCCTGTCACCAGACATCTGCGCCCATCTTTGGATAACTGCCTGAAACCTGCCGGAGCTCAGAAGTATTTGCCTTGCGGCCACCGATTCTATTGTCAAAGATCTGCTTCGTTCAACTTTTTTATCATATCGCAAAGCCCTATCTAAAGTCAAACAATTTTTAAAATATTTTTTAACACCCGCAAATAATTTGAATCTTCACTGCGGGTATTCGTCGACGTAGACCCAGAAATTGGCAGTGTCTGAAAATGAGTATTTTACCAGCCTGGCAGTGAGGGGTTTGCCACGCTGTTCCATCAGGTAGCGGTAATCGGCCTCACTCATTTTGCTGGCAATCTTGAATTGACGATCAGCGACGCGCATATAATATGCAGCACCGGCAGTCACCGAAAGGCCTGTCGATTTTTCTCGCAGCGTTACGAAAAAAGCAAGCGAAGTGTCATCGGCTTTACGAGTGCCATAGGCGATTTCGCCGACTGCCTCGCCTGATATGACAGGCTTACAGGGATTCTCTGGGTAAACTACCGGCAGGTCGGTTCCTGAAGCAAAGAGAGTTTTTACAAACTGCCATCTGTCATGAGTATACTTCACCCAGTCAGCTGGTGCTTCCTTGGCAGTATTGATGTTACTGTAAGAATATGTCGGCACCGACCGCATTTTTGTAGTTTTCTCTATTACAGTGGCGCCATCAGGCATATCTGTTGCCCAACATTCGCCTTCGATTCTCTGGTATTCGTAGACGCAGCGTTCTGCATGCCAACTGCCGGCAACGACTTCGACCTGTGTACGCCGTTTGATGGTTTTGTTAATTGAAAAGATGCCGAGCCACGACTCGGCATAGTCTTCAAGGTAGTCTTGAAAATGGGTTGGATACTGGAGAACTTCAGGGTCATGAATTACAAAACCGGCAGTGAAAGCGATAAATAAGACAACAGCTGCTACGAATACTCTTTTGAAAGACAGCCAGGCAAGCCAGCGCAACGGGTTATACCAGCTGCGAGGTTTTGGCGGCTCAGCCTCGGCCTGAGCCTTTCTTTCGGCGGCTGAGAGAAAATAGCCACAGGGCAACGGATATGAACTCGAGGTTGATCTGCTGTATGAATGTCCGCACTTACTGCAGGTATAGGTTTCATTGTAGCTATATCTATAGCTGCGAACGTGTTTTGCCCGCTTCGAGTCTTCATCATATTTCCATGAGCTTTGATAACCTTCTGAAGTTTGACTGCGGCTTGTGAGTTCGCAGGTGAACATCTTTCCACAACTGGAACAACGGTTTGCCCAGATGAACAGAACAACGAAAATCACGCCAATAATAATGGCGATCGTTGGGTTATCAGCAATACTCATCAGTTTTCCTCTAAAAGATAGTCCTGTCCTGGTATGAATATACCATAACAAGATTTAAACATATTACATTTCGCACCCGGGCTCTCGGCAGGATTAGGCAGCTCTTACGGCTTCAGCCGTTAGAGATGCGGATCCCTTTAGGGACTCAACGCTCCAGGGTTGGCTCAGAGCTGGCCTTTGCCTTCGGCAAACCGCCTCATCAGCTTCTCGATTGCTGGAGCCTTTGAGTCAAAAGTGCTCGGCTCACAAGCTTGCGCTTATGAGATGCCCGCCTGCGCCCTTTGTTTATAAGTATTCATGATTTAATACAATCGGACTCTCGGCAGGAATAATCGGTGGAATCGGCGCAATCTGCGGATGTCTTAGAAGGTGATGACCATTTTGGCGTTGAAGACGGTGGCGTCGTAGCCCTGGCCGAGAAGGGTCTTCGATGAATTTACCTTTTTGACTTCGCCATCGATGATCGTGTCGGTGCCGATGAATTGCGAAAAGTTAAGGCCAAACTCATATTTAGTGCCACTCTGCGCCGCACTGATGTCGCGGTGATTGGCAAAGAAGCGGTAGCGCTGACTGCGCGAAAATGGTGTCAACACAACGGCCAGACGTTTTTCAAATTCGGTCGAAGGTTCGCGCGAGCTGATCTTGTCGTGCTGCAAAGCCAGTTCCATGCTGGCCCACTGGCTGAAGACACGCTGCAGCCCAACGATCTTCGTTTTCGTAAAAATGTCGTTGAGATCGATGTAGACATCGTTTTCGTCTTTTTCTTCGTAGGTGGCATCGAAGATATAACCTTCATAAAACTCATGTCGCCACTGGATCGACCTGATGAAGTCGCGCAGTTCGGTCATCGGCTCGCGGTTGCGATTGTAGCCTTCTTCGTATTCGGTGGTCAGCATCATCTTTTCGAATGGTGTGTAACGCAGCTCATAAGTCTTGCGGTCGTTGCTGGAAACCTCGAGATCGGTTTTCTGATCGAGCAGATCGCGGCGGCGCCAGTCGAAATATGCCTGCAGATAACGATTGATGCGGTAATCGGTAATAAAATTGGCAGTGGTCTTCTGTACCGGGTTTTCGAAGCGACCGATGATCTCTGCCTCATCTTGAGCCGAATTCGGCAGACTGGTCGGCAGAATGTATTTCTGCGGGTCGAGTGAAGGATCTCTGATAACCTTGGAAGTATTCTCGACCTTGTATTTCAGCTGGGTTCGCAGATCGCGGTTCGGTTCGTAACGAATCTGCGAATCGGCGATTTCGGTGCTGGCACGCGAGTTGGCGAGATAATCATCTTCGCGGCGCCACTGGAAAAGGCCACGGGCGCTGAGTACCCGGTTAGGTTCGTAGCTGAGATCGAGATCGTAGTTGCGCGTTTCTGAACGGTAATTGTTCTCTACCAGACCGTCATCAACGGTTATCAGTGAGATACCGGTGTTCCATGAAAAAGTTTCGTCAGCTTCTGCGCCCATTTTGAAGCTCATTTCGACGACTTCTGAATCTGAGGCGACATTGATTGAATCATCATATTCGGTGCGGTTGATCTTGCTTTGCGTTATCAGCTTGCCGAATTTTTTGTCCCAGACCGCGGTCGAAGTGTCACGAACCAGATCTGAAGTTACAGTCGGGCCGGTTTCGCGATCATTCTGGCGCCCGGCTCTTACTTCGATACGATTGTCTGTATAAGGAGCCCAGACAAATCCGGTGTTGAAGTCGTTGAAGTCGATTGCCTGCAGAGTCGGGTCATCAGCGAGATTGGTCTCAGACTTTTCGGCATCGGCAAAGCCGGTAAAAGCACTGGTAAATTTGTAAGCAAAGCGGGCGCGACCGCTCATGATATCATTGACCAGGCCGCGCTCGCCCAGTTCCAGCACACCGCCTTCTCGCCCGACGACCTTGAACTTGTCGTCGATTCGGCGATAAGAGAGATCTGCATCACTGCGCGCGGTTTTGCCGGTCAGACCGAAACGGGTCGCATGCCCGGTTATGCCACGGTCCTGCGCGGTTGCGTTTGAATTGCGGTTCGGGTCGATGTGTGACATCGCGGTTTCGGCATTCATAGACACCGAAGGGGTGAGCTGCCACTTCGTATCGAGTTCGATTATGTCATGCTGCATCGGAGTCGCAGTGCCAGAAGCATTTATCGCCGACTTTGGCGTCGAGCTGTCGACCTCCTGCAGCCAGGTGAAGCCGAGATGGCTGTTTTCGTCATGCTGATAAACCTGGCGGGTGCCGAAGAGATTGCGGCTGAAAGCCATGTTCTTGTCGGAAACTTCGTATTCAACGACGATCCAGCGCGTCATTTCGATCGGCAGCATGTGCGGCAGAAACTTGAGCACACCATCTTCGTAATCGATGAAATAGTCGGTGCCCCGATTGGCAGTGACTCCGTCAATACTGACTCTTTCGGAATTCTGCACGATCGGGCTGGCTGCCAGTCTGAATTCCTGCTGCTGACCGGCGCCTCTGAACTGTTCGCGGCGGGCCTGACCCTTGGACTGCGAAAACAGAAATATCGATCTGAAGCGATCGTGAAAAGCGCCCTGAGCCATGATACCGCGCACTTCCTTGCGAAACAGTGCAAATTCGGTGTCATCGAGAGCAAGCGGAAAGTCGCCCATAACGAATTTCCAGACCGGGCCATCGATGTTTACGGTAAAACGACGATCTTCGTCTTCTTT
>Ga0209096_1001657_pt1 | contig 23583 bp, 21 predicted proteins | sample AD_UKC034_MetaG_FD_184407 | JGI IMG/M metagenome (GOLD analysis project Ga0209096, IMG submission 184407) | Active sludge microbial communities of municipal wastewater-treating anaerobic digesters from USA - AD_UKC034_MetaG (SPAdes) (version 2) | ecosystem: Engineered > Bioreactor > Anaerobic >... | reverse complement strand
GGACAATACAATATTGATCACAATAAAACTGAAAAAGATCCAGAACGCATTTTTCCCAAAACGCAGCACGAACCACAAGGCAAACCGTTTGGCCGCTTGGGTGGTCACCAGCATGCTGGCAAGAATGAAGGAGAGGATGTTGAGCCACATCACCGGGTGACCCAGTTGGGCATAGGCCAGGTTCTCCGAGGTGACTCCCGTAAGGACCATCGTGAGGATCACCAGGAGGGAGGTCAGGTAATTAGGCACGGCTTCCGTGATCCAGAGGATAATGGAGGCCACAAATACCCCGAGCATGGCATAGTTGATGCGGGAAAATTGTTCTGCCCCGATTTCGCTGAGCCGCTGCGCCCCCTCTTTTTGCAGGATCTCAGGCTTGATGTCGTTGAGAAAGGAAATATCGGCAAAAAAATAAATCCAGACAAAGGCCAGGATGGCAAAAAGGCCACCCCACTGCTCCATCCATTTCTCAAATCCTTTCCGGGGGATTTTTTTCAATTTCTCCACCCGGTAATTGTTCATATCCAGGGGGTCAAAAACCGGGAAGGGGACGGCCTGGTCTTGATTTTTATCCTCCGGTTCTATGACCGGTGGGTGGACCGTCTGTTTGTTTGTGTTCATGGCTTAAGGCCTTTGGGACTTGGGCCAGCGGCGGTATGGGGTTTTCATCAGCATGGCATTGTAATACTCCACCTTTCCGGTCACCTCATTCCCGATCCAGCCGGGTTTTATAAAAGCATCATTTTCATTGGCCAGTTCGAGCTCGGCCACCACCAGGCCTTCGTTGTCCCCATGAAATTCGTCCACTTCCCACCGGCGCGTGCCGGCCGGCACTTCATACCTGGTCTTGTCGATAACCCCGGGCTCGCAGATCTTCATCAGTTCTTGCGCTTCAGCCAGGGGAATTTCCTTTTCCCATTCGTAGCGGGAAGCGCCTGAATCATTTCCGATTCCTTTAATGGTTAAAAATCCGGATTCCCCCTTTATCCTCACCCTGACCGTCCGTTCCGGTACGGAGGAAAGATATCCCTGGGTAATCCGGATTTTTTTCAGTGCAATGGCCTTATAAGCATCTGAAGTCACCAAAAATTTTTTTTCAATTTCCTGTGCCATGGTATTTTATTTAGTTGGCCAGCGGTTGGTCGATCATGCCAATCACCCTTTTAATGGCCTGGAGATAATTGATGTTTTCCAATCCTTCCAGGCCAAGGTCCTTCAGGGTTTTATGGACATCGGCTGTTTCTGTGGATTCCGAACTGATGGTTTCCACCCTGGCCCCATTGATCAAAACCTGGCCGGTTTCACAAATGGTATTATTGACGAGATAAGCAAACCGCCGTTTGTGTACACGCACGGCCTGCAAATCCTGGTGCCGCCTGACCAGTTCCATAAAGTCATCAAAAGAATACGCTTGCTTGGTAAGTTCAGGCAAGGCGGCCCCGAAAGCGGGAAATACTTCCGTCAGCAGGATTTGGGCGGTAAGGGGGAACTGCCCTTTCATGACCGGATTCCATTGTTCCAGCCCATCCAGGGTCTGTACCAGCGTTTTGATGTCCATCATGCCGTCCCGGATTTTGGTATTGTTAATATCGTTATTGCGGGAGACGATATAGATTTCATCACTTTGTCTTTCCCAGATATTTTCCGGGACGGGCATGGACAAGCGGGCCATTCTTTTGGCGGGGATTTCAAATCCCTGTCCGAAAGACCTGAATTCAAACCTGGGCTTTATTCCCAGTCCCTCCGATGGAACCGTAGTTTGCATCAATGGTTGTTGGAAGTACCCCGGGTCGGGGTGGTGAATACAACGAGGTTATCCGATCCATCCGGTTGGCGTCCATAGGATTTTTTACCGGAAAGACTGATCGTCTGGAAATCCAGGCTGGCTACGAGTATCCCTGCGGCATTTTCCAGATAGACCGCATCCCCGGAGGTGCTTAAACCGAACTCGATGGCATATTCCCCGCCCGTATATTCGGTTTTCAGCACAAAGAACGCTTTGGATGGGATGATGGTCCCTGCATTCAGGACCCGTTTGGGTTTCCCGCCGGTTTTAATACCCTGATCGTAAAAGGAATAACCGCTGATGTCTACAGGGATATCCGATCCATTGTATATTTCAACCCAGTCCGGATCGGTTTCGTCCTTGGTACCGTCTGCAAAGACTTCGTTGATATAAAGCTTAATAAGGTTGGATGCCCCGACGGTATAGTTGGCAAACTGGTTTTCAACTTCCGGATACCGGGAGGTAAATCCCCCGCTGTTGAGGACTTCGATATAATACTCCACCTTGGTACCGAACGGGGTTGCCGGAATGGTTCCCTGGTATTCATATTGCGCGGTTGAAGTCATGGGTATCGATGAAAAGGTGCCGCCGGCAATGACGCGGTACAACAAATTTACCGAGGCAATGCCCTTTAAATCGGTGATCCTTGCCGTGACCAGCACGTCTTCCGAGGAATTGGGAGCAACCGGCACCTGTTTCACATTGGAAAGGGTTGCCGGACCATTGAACAATTCATCTTTTACACAGGAACTGGCAAAGAGAAGAAGTGCAAATACGCTCCATATCAAATATTTCCGTTTCATAGGAATGAGTTTTAGATTGTGGTTAAAAGTTAATTTCAAAACGGACGCCCAGCATGCCGAAATCATCGCCAGCTTTGCCCTTCGGGTCTGCGACCTGTCTGGGATCTTTGGTAAGGGCTCCCGTCAGGTCATGACCCACAAATAGTTTACCCTTGCCGCTGGCATACCGGTCGTGATTGACGTAGCTGTAATTCATCATGAGTCGTATGTTCTTTGCCGCATAAAAATTGATCCCTGCCGTATAGGCTTCGGCGGCTCCGCCGTAGATATCCTTGTCGTTCATATCGATATTATCGTAGCGGAAGGTCAATTCGACATCCCCCCATTTCTGACCCCTGTAGGGTTGGCCAAACTCCCCTTCGAGCTTGTTGTAATATTGCCGCCCTCCGAAAAGCAGCCAGCCAGCCTGTGCATAGAACCCTCCAAAATCGAGTTTGGCGAGATCGCTTTCACGATGTACGCGGCTGGTCAGGTATTCCGTCTGGAAGACCAAACCCCGGTGAAAAGCGGCAAACTCAAAATTGTTTATGCTGCTGTATTTCACATCCGGGATGATATCGGTATCCAGGTATTTTTTCCGGTTGACATTGCTCAGGGAACGGGTGCTGTATCTCAATCCTCCCCATTCGGCTACCTCCACACTGGTTTTAGGCTGCCTGTAGGAGTGGGCCACCGCAAGGTGAACTCCGTAATCCGCTGCATCCCCAAAGGGCTGCAAGACCAATTTTTCCGTGAGGGAGATCCCTTCATCCCTGCCATAGTCTTTATTGTTGTCTTCCACGAAGGTTCTCAGTTCGGCGTCATCCACCTCCTGGAAAAAGACGCCGGCGGCGGTCATAAAATATTTTCCGCTGTAGGAGCCCTCAAGTCCAATATGCCTGGAAGGGGTAAAAGCTTCCACGGCCATGCTCCTTTCCTGGAAATTGACATTTCGTGAAGAGGTGTTCTGCAGCATGGAAAACCGTTCTTTGAAATTTCCTGCCCGGACGGCCAGTCCGTTGCGAAAATCGTACATGAGATAGGCGTCTTTCAATTCCAGTACCGCGTTGGAGAAATCAAGGTCAAGCTCACCGTACCAGTTCCGGGTAAGGTTGGTTTTGACTGCGAACCTTGCCCGCCGGATGGAGGTGCCGTTTCCAATGGCGTTTAAGGTCTTATCCGGAAAATAGTGTCCATCCACCTGTACCCGGATGTCGAACCAGAGCCGGTAATCCTGGTCCGCCGATTCGAAAACCAGAATGCCGTTCCGGTTTTCCACATCCAGGGGCGATCTGCTCACCATCTGGCCGTACTGGTTAAACCGGTCCTGCCTGCTGGTGTCCTGGGCAAAAGCAATTTGTATCAGGAAGGCTAATGCCGCAGTAATTGCTGTTGTTTTCATAATTAATAATTTATGGTTAAACCGTATTGATGTATTGAATTAAATTGTCTTCTTTCCTGAGGTCTAATTTTTTCCTCAACCGATACCTGGCGATGTCCACACTTTTGTGAGAAATCCCAAGAAGGGGGGCGATGTCTTTGCTGGAAAGGCCAAGCCGGAGCAACAGGGCCAGTTTTTTTTCCTGTACCGTCAGATGAGAACCGGCTGCCGTTAGTTTCGAAGGGAGCGGCCCGATCGCCGTTTCCAATTCCATGTAAAACCGGCGGATTTCTGCCGAGTCATTCATTTTTTGATGAAGTGCGGTGAGCATCCCCTGGATTCGTTCATTCTTTTTTTGCAGTTCCGGCTCCCGCTGGGCTTGTTCCAGGGAATCCCTCATGGATTCCAGAAAACGGCGTTCGTCGGAAAGATGGAGAGCATGTTTGACCACTGCATTCCGATTGGTATCGGATAGCCCGGGTTCCGGTTTGATTATCGCTTTTCCAGGTATACCCTCTGCTCCCAAAAACTCCCCGGACAAAGGGCGATATCCATTATTTCCGTCCCATTGCCCCAATGGATACCGGGACCGGACCCCTTGTCCGGCCGTTCTGAAATACCATCCCCCCGCAAACAGAGCCACAACCAGGAGGGCCAAAAAGAGCCATAAAACCATGGGATAAGCCGGGAAATGGAAGTGGACCGGAAGATCTTGCGGCGCATTCACAGCCTGTTGCCGGCTCATCACAGGGATTTCAAATACATTGCTGATAACATACAGACTGATAAAAGTCAGGCCGCCTGCGAAGAACGGGGTCAGCAACCAACCCCCGAAAATGCTGCCCAGCAGTTTGAAGCGGATTTCCTGCACTCCCTTGACCATGCCAATGCCTATGAGGGATCCCACAATGACCTGGGTGCTCGATACCGGAACCAGGGGGATTGGCGGAAGGCCCATGCGCACCACGAAGGCAGACAGTGCAGACGAAGAAAACAGGAAAAGCACCAGGGCCTGGGACAGGACGACGACCAGTGCGGTCTCCGGAGTGAGTTCGAGGACTCCTTTTCCTAAGGTAAGCATCACTCTTTTGCTGTAAGTGAGTATCCCTGCGGCAATCGCCAAACCCCCTGCAAAAAACAGGACCTGCTCGGAAGGAATGATCAGATTCCCGATTTGAACCGTATAATTGGAAGCATTTACAAACACCCCCATCACATTGGCAATATTGTTTGCCCCAAGACTGTAAGCGCCAAATGCACCGGCCACCAACAGGCCCACGCGGATACGGCCGTCAAGTTTGATCACATGGACTCTTGATTTCCGGATATACGTCCGCATCAGCAAGTACAGGAGAGCGGCGAATACCGCTCCCAAAACAGGTCCGGTCAACCAGGAAGTCATGATCACGACCAGAGTTGTATAATCCACCGGGCTTGTGGTAAAAAAACACCAGCCGATGATGGCGCCCACAATGGCCTGGCTTGTGGAGACCGGCAGATTTTTATATGTCATCCACGCTACTACCGTTGCCGCGCAAAGTGCAACGGTAAAAGCGCCGCCCAAGACATTCACCGACCCCAATTGGGAAAGGGTCCTCGTGGCCCCGGCTCCTTGCAGAGTGGCCCCCAAAATGACAAAAAGACCGGCAACGATTGCCGCTTTCCTGAACTTGATCATGCCGGTGCCCACGGCTGTTCCGAATACATTCCCCGCGTCGTTGGCCCCGAGGGACCACCCTAAAAACAAACCGCTTGCCAGGAATAAGAAGATCATAGTCAGACAATCCTTTTAATGGCCATAATGGTTAAAAGATCAGCTACCTTTTCCGCCGTATCCGAAATAGTTTCTATGTGCAGGGTGAAATATCTCAGGTGGAACTTTTCACTGAGCCCCAGGGCCGGCATCTCCTTAAAAATCTTTCTCCTGACCACATCCGCGAAAACATCTGTTTCTTTCTCATAGAAATAAACCCGGTGGATTTTTTCACTTACTGCGGCCGGCTGGTTGAAATAGGATTTGGCCGCCGGGATGACGGCTTCCGCAGCCGACAACGAAAGCTGGGTGAGTTTAATAAAGTCCAAAACCAGTTCCTCCGGGATCAGGGGATTTTCCACATCAAACTGGAACAAGTTCTTTTTAGAGAGGTCGATCAGGTTATCCAGTTCTTCCAGCAGGCGCCAGATATCGCCCCTTAACTGGGGCATGAGGGACTGGGTATAAAGGGTTTCTTCGATTTTTCGCCGGATCAGGTCGGATTCCGCTTCCAGTTTCGCGAGCTCCTGCAGATTATTGGCAAAACTCGCGGTATTCTGGTGGAGATAATTTTTGACGCCTTCTTTAAAGATCAGCAGACTTTGATCCACCCCGTTAAAGAATCCATCAATTAATTCAATCGATTTATTCGATCTCGAAGAAAACATTTTTCCTCCTTTTCTATCAAAATTACCCTCAGGGCCAGTCCTTTGTCCTGATAGACATCAGCACTTAATATGACTGAAGGAATGGTAGGGCCTTGGTATGGTTATACCCGCTTGAAAATCAAAAGCGATCGGAGTGGACTGTATAGGACGATGTTCACCAGGGATCCCGGCGCCCGTAGTGAATGCCCGGCTGCATTATTTATTCCCTTTTGGCAATACCGGTCAATATTGCCTCAAGACCTGTCTTGTTTTTTTCCAATACCTGTTTTACATCGGCTTCTTCCACATGACCCAGGATACCCAGTGGCCCGGTATAGCCTTTGGCCAGCAGAGTCCGGATCATGGCCTGTTCTTCATCGCCTTCGTTGAGAGGTAAGATCTTGGGTCCATTTCGGCGCATGCCGTTCAGGTTGACCGCTTTGAGGTAGGGGAGCATGGTATCCAAAAGCGAGTTATAGCGGTCAAGCTGATGGTGGACATGGTGAAAACTGTATACGATGCCGATATCTTGCCCGGGCAAGGCCCGGATGATCTGTACCTGGTTTTCGGGTTCCCCAAACCAGTCCCCGTGATTGTAAAGGACCAGTTTACAGCCCAGGGACTTTGCACGACTGGCAATATAGTCCACGATGGCGATGCCTTTGGCCAGGGCCTGGTCCTGGGTAAGGCTGTCAAAATAATTCGCATTAAAGCTCAGCCAGAGGTCCGTATGCAGGCCGGCGGAATCCAGGTTGGCGAAAAGCCTTTCATTGGCCGGACTGAGTTTTCCAATCGTGTCCGTCCTTTCATCGAGCCAAAGCCAGACTGCGCTGACTTCAATCAGGTTTTCCCGGGCCAGTTGCCATTCGTGCACCATTTCTTCCAAATGCCTATCCCTCCAGTCGTAAGCGTATTTTTTAATACCGAGTTCCTTGAGCATTTCTATGCGCTGCTGCGGGGTCCGCTGCATGGAGTCAAAAGGCACGATGCACCAGGCAAAGACACGGTCCATATCGATTGCATCTTCATTCCTGTTGTTTTTACATTGAATGAACAACAAACAGGCCGGCAGGATTGTCATCCAGAATCTTGAAGCCTTCATGGGTGTATTTTAAAAGAATCGATTGGGTTTACATGGCATAACAACGGTCCATCCGGTCTGATATTTCTTTCAGCCTCAGCCGGTCTCCGCCATTCACCTCGGCCGAACCCCAACCCTGGTAACCTACTTCCCGGAGTGCTTTATTCACCGCCGCCCAGTTGGCATCGCCCTCCCCGAGTTCGGCGTCAAAGCCTTTCCATATCCCTTCATCGGAAGCTTTTTTACGGCTGTAATCTTTGATATCCACCTTGAGGATCCGTTTGCCCAGGGTGCGGATCCAGTGTTCCGGCCAGCCGTACCTCACAATATTGCCCACATCGAAATACCATCCGATCATGGGATGATTGAATTCATCGATGTACCGCGTGGCTTCCAGGGGGCTCAGCAGAAAATTGTTCCAGACATTTTCGAGGGCGATTTTAATGCCCGTTTCTTCTGCAAAAGGCAGGATTTTCCGGATCTCCGCCTGGGACCTTTCATAGGCTTCGGCATAGGATACCTTTTCATTGACCACGGCAGGAACCAACAGCACCGTGGTGCCCCCGTATTTTTTACAATCCCTCAATGACGTTTTCATCGATTCCACGCATTTGCCGCGCACGGCCGGATCGGGATCGGACAGGGGCGAATTCCAGTGCAGGGAGTTGACCACGCCGGGAATCTCAAGGCCCGTCTTATCCCGGGCATCCAGGATTTCTTTTTCCTGCAGCGGGTTCGGACTGTCCAACTCCACCCCGTCAAAACCCAGATCCTTAATCAGCTTGAATTTTTCCAGTACGGTGGCGCCTTCCTTGATCATGCCGTATTTGAGGCTTTTTTTAGTAAGGGGCTGGCCTGGTCCGTAAGGAATATTTAAAGGCAAAACCATGGAGGCTGAGGCCAGGGTGCTGTACTTCACAAACTCCCTGCGTTTTAATTTTGACATAAAATTCTGTTTATGTTCCGGGATCGAAACGGTCGTTGAATAAAATAGAACAAAAAGGCTGTCAGGGCCTATTATGTAAACGGGGTTACTCCGGGACGGGCCACCTCCTTGATCTTCCAGTCCAGGTCCCAGTTGTATTCATCGATGTGGGGAGTCAGCATTTCTTGCGAATTCAGCGCTTCGTCCCAGGTGAGGTCTTTGCCGGTATAAGCGACCATGCGGCCCCAGATGGCCAGCATGGTGCTGTGGGCGCTGCGGATGCCGTCATTGATGGGGTCCCCTTTCCGGATGGATGCCATCAATTCGTCGTGCTCGGTCTGGTACATATTGTTTTTATCCTTTTCCGTATGGGTCTTCTCCCAACTCCAGCTTTGTTTCCCTTTGATCTCGTGACGATTCCAGACATTGATGTCGCAACGGCCTTTGGTGCCCAGCAATTCAATACCGTAAGCGCCACTTGTCCCTTTCTGTTGCCTGCTGTGATGGAAGCCCCTGCTGCCATCGGGATATTCATAGGTAATGGCAAAATGATCGAAAATATTGCCAAACTCGGGTTCGATCCGGCTCTGCCTACCCCCGGTTCCGGATGCTTTGATAGGAAGTACGTCCCCTTTGGCCCAGGACATGAGGTCCAGGCTGTGGACGGCCTGTTCCACGATATGATCCCCGGACATCCAGGTATAATACACCCAGTTGCGCAGTTCTTTTTTGAATTTTCCCCAGCTCGGTTTGATCTCCCGCCAGCCTCCGGCACCGGTATTGTACGTATTATAGATGGAGAGGACATCCCCGATTTCGCCATCCAATACCCGCTGAAAGGTTTCGCGTTTAGGAAAGTCGTAACGCCAGCAAAAACCCGACATGAAGCCCAGTTTTTTCTCCTTGGCTTTTTTAGCCACTTCGATGACTTTCCGGATACCGGCTGCGTCCACGGCTACGGGTTTTTCAAAAAATACATGTTTGCCTGCATTGATCGCCGCCTCCAGGTGGGCAGGTCTGAAATTCGGGGGAGTGCCTGAAATGATGATGTCTACGTCGGATTCGATTACTTTTTTATAAGCGTCGAAGCCCAGGAATTTCTGATTGGCCGGCACCTTGATTTTATCCGGAGCTTCTTCCATCAGCGAATTGTAGGCGATCTCCAATTTGTCTTCAAAGACATCCGCCATCGCGGTCAATACAATGTTTTTATCCCCCCGGACGGCCTGCAAAGCGGCGCCCGTGCCACGGCCACCGCAGCCAATGATACCGACCTTGAGGGTTTCGGCGCTGAACTGATGCTTGGGATAAGGATTGGCTATTACATTAAAGCCCATGGTGCTTGCTGCCAGGGTTGAACCGGAAAGCCTGATAAAGTTCCTCCTGGATGCATTGGTTAGTTTTTTATTCATAACAGATTTTATATTCGTGAATAAACAAAAAGGGACTGATCAACAAAGTGTTCGTAAAATTACGGGTATAAATGATTGAATCATATCCTAATATTCATTTTCTTGGATCAAAAAACTGGGGCAACCAGGTTTTGAAAAATGGAAGGCCTTCCCCGCTGTTGCCGGCCGAAGCATAATCGCAAAGATGGACGGCTATGGGTTCAGGGCCTCCTTCCGCGTAGGATTCGGGTAGAAAGGCCGCTTTGAATTGCATCCAGATCTCCTGATTTGATGGACTTACTTTCTCCAACTGAATATAACCGGTGGAATCCCCCACCGGGGTCAGAATGGATTCCAGGGATGGGCCAGGGAGCCGGCCATCCCTTGCCAGGACCAGGGGGCCCCAGGTAATCGCCTCGTGCCGATGGCCTGCACCGGAATTATGGATCCGACCCCTCAAATCGGTTTCCAGATAAACGAGATCCCCGTTTCGCCACCTGCGTCCGATTTCAAAAAGACTTCCGGCCTTTCCCTCCATACGGTCCTCCTCATTGACCTTAAATTTCATCCTGCTGGTCCAACCGGGTATCCTGATTTTCAAAGAAAATTCTTCCGGTTGTTCCATTTCCAGAATGAGCTTTATAATTCCCGAGGCCGGATAGTCGGTTTCCTGCAGGACTTTGATTTGTTTTCCATTCGGAGTCTTCAGACGGTATGAACCTGCTGTAAAAAAGTTGACCTGAATGCCGGACTCATCTTCCATCACCGCGGTGAGCGGAAGGGTGTACAAGGCCCTTGGGCCACTGGCATTGCAGCAGTTGAGGCCCATGCCGCATTGTTCGCTCCCTTCCAGTCGCTGACCGGAAAGAGGGGTGTATTTGGCCCAGTCCGACCCATCTGGTTTCAGGGCGCCCAGCAATGCATTGTAATAACTTTGTTCAATGGCATCTGCATATTTTGCCTGCCCGGTCAGGCGCAACAATTGCTGGCTCAGCCTGATCCAGGTGGCGGTCACACAGGTTTCCTGGTAATGGTACACCGGTTCGGACTGGTGTTCACGTCCATGAAACCAACATTCCACGGAAGAACCGGAGCCCGCGATATTGATCTCCGTCTCCTTTATATTATCCCAGGTCGACTCGACGGCCTGGAGGTATTTTGCTTCTCCGGTCAGGCGGTACAATTCCAGGAGCCCTTCATAACAGGACATCATTTCGTAGGCTTTTTGGCCTTGTTCCCAGCCATACCAGTTTTTTTGCGGTTTTGGAAACCGGGAAGCCACGTCCACTCCGGCCTTGGATATCAGTTGCGGGCCATCCGGACTTTCCCACTGGTTTACGATTTCCCTGGCAAAATCAAGATATTGTTTGTTTCCCGTACGGGCATAAAGCAGGCAGATGGGCTCGAGGATGGAGGTGGCGGCCATGCCGCGATGATTGCCCAGGCGGACTATGCTGACCTGCTTTTGTTTGAGTTCCATCATGAGGTGATTGGCCAGCCGGCCTGTCGCATCCAGTGCTTTTTTATCTGCGGTCAGATCGTAATAGGAAAGGAGTCCGAGCATACAATATTTCCGACCCCAGATATCCCAGCTCTGAAGGTGGCGGTCCGGTGCATAGTTGCCGATATAACCATCCGGGCTTTGAGTCGCAAGCAGGCTTTCAACGGCTTTATCCAGGACTGTTTTAAGTCGTGCTTCAGGCCGATACCGGTAGGCCAGCACCGCGGAGGTAAACCATTTTCCCCAGAATTCCGATTGCCAGCAACTGGTTTCGGTGCGTTTTCTGAAGGGAGCGACCAGGCGATCGGGGTCCTGGGCCAGGATCCTGTTTTCATAAGATGAATCGAGCCTGCGGCCGAGGTAACCCTGTATTTGGGCTGAACTTGCAGCCTTCAATTGATCCTGCACGACTGGCTTCACCGGCGCCTGTGCGGGGCTTCCCGGGATCAGAAAAGCCAGGACGACCATTAATTTCCACATACCCATCATGGCTTGAATTTAAATGATTTAGTGATAAAGTACCATAACCTATCTTTATTTCCCAATGCCCTAAAATCCGGCTCGATGAAAAAATGTATTCTCCTTCTGCTCTCTACTTTAGCCCCGGCTCTCAAAGCCCAGTTTTCGATCCAGAATGTACTGTCTCCCCCCTTTCCAACAGAACTTAAGGCTTCAGGTAATGGCCATACCCTGGCCTGGGTATTTAATGACCGGGGTGAACGGAATATTTTTGTTTCTGAATCCCCTTTTGATCAAAGCCGGCCCGTGACGTCTTACACCGGGGACGAAGGATTGGAACTGGGTCAATTGAACATAAGTACCGACGGGCAAAGGATTGCTTTTGTCCGGGGTAATGCTGCCAACAGTCGGGGCGAGGCCGCCAATCCCGCCTTCCTTCAAGTACCAACCGGGCAAAGTATTTGGATCATGGACCGGGATGGGAGCCATCTCCGGAATATAGGGCCGGGCACCAGCCCATCCATATCCCCGGATGGCAGGCAATTGGTTTTTCTCCACCGCGGGGAAGTCTGGATTTCTGATTTAAACGATACGGCAAAACCGGTTCAAAAACTATTTCAATCCCGCGGTACCATGGCTCAACTCAGATGGTCCCCGGATGGAAATAAACTGGCTTTCGTGAGCCACCGGGGCGATCATTCTTTTGTAGGGATATATGATTTCAGTATCCGGTCGGTGTACTTTGTAAAGGCCGGCGTGGATCGTGATCAGTATCCGGCCTGGTCCCCGGACGGAGGGCAGTTGGCATATATCCGGGTCCCTCATATCAATAAAATTCCTCCCTTTACCGCGGTCAGGACTTCCAATCCCTGGAGCATCCGGGTATTCGATTTGGGCTCCGGAACAGATAGTGAGGTATGGAAGGCCGATGAAGGGAGGGGCAGTGCCTTTACCAATGAAATTCCCGTCGTTGAAAATCCGCTCTGGTGGCTCGATGAAAACCAGATGCTCTTTCCTTATGAAAAAACCGGATGGCAACTCCTGTATACTCTGGATATCGGCAAACAATCCGTTTCCCTGCTCACCCCGGGCAAAGGGGAGATTGAAAATGTTTGCCTTAGCCCTGACCGGAAGACCCTGTATTATACGACCAATATCGACGATCCCGAAAGGCGCCATATCTGGAAGATGGATTTGCCCGATGGTAAACCGTTTTGTATCACTCCGGGCATGGGCATAGAATGGTCACCCGTACCCATATCATCCGGTTTAGCCTTCTTGCAATCTTCTGCAAAACGGCCGGCCTGGCCTGCGGTGCTTAAAGGCCCGGCAAGACAGGACCTGGCTGCCGAAAGGTTTCCAGCGGATTTCCCTTCCGCCCTGGTTGAGCCCAAATTGGTAAAAATCAAATCTACCGATGGGATGATGGTCAGCGGAGATCTCTTTTTGCCCCCGGGTTATCACCCCGGATTGAAGTATCCCGCCCTGATTTTCCTCCATGGCGGGTCGAGGAGGCAGATGCTCGTGGGATTTCATTACAGCCAGTATTATTCCAATGCCTATGCTCTCAACCAGTATTTTGCTTCGCGGGGTTATATCGTCCTTTCCCTGAATTACCGGAGCGGGATCGGATATGGCCTTGATTTTCGAGAGGCCCTCAACTATGGCGCCGGAGGGGCGACCGAAGTCCGCGACCTGATCGCTGCGGGCCATTTCCTCCGAAACCGGACCGATGTCATCATGAATAAGATATCCCTCTGGGGCGGCAGTTATGGGGGTTACCTCACGGCACATGGCCTTTCACAGGCTTCCCAGCATTTTGCCTGCGGGGTGGATATCCATGGCGTGCACAACTGGAATGACGAGATCCCAACTTTTGCCCCCTGGTACGATGCCGCCAAATTTCCCGCCATCGCGAAGATCGCTCTTGAATCTTCACCTGTGCACTACGTCAAAAGCTGGATCCGGCCTGTGCTGTTTATTCACGGCGACGATGACCGCAATGTACCTTTCAGTGAAACGGTCAATATGATCCAACAGCTCCGTACACAGGGCGTTCATACCGAATCCCTGGTCCTGCCTGATGAAGTGCATGGTTTTTTGCTGCATAAAAGCTGGCTGAAGGTTTATGAAGCCAGCTTTGAATTTATAGACAGGCAGATGACCGGAAAATAAACTTATTCCGCATTTGACGTTTCAAATGTTGAAATTTGATGAAATGCTCCAGAAATCATGATGAAATATTTCATTGCCCTGCTTATCCCCCTGGCCCTTCATTCCCAGAAACATTATTCAGCCCGCATGGATCAACTGATGCAGGCAAAATACGAAGTGGAGGGCTTCAGCGGCACCGTCCTGGTGATGCATAAAGGGGAAAAAGTCTATCACAAAGCCTTCGGACTGGCCGACCGGGAATGGAATGTGCCCAATACCCCGGATACCAAATACCGCATTGGTTCGGTGACCAAACAATTTACTGCAGCCTGCATCCTCAAACTGGAAGAGGAAGGCAAACTCAAGGTGAGCGATCCACTGAGTCAATATTTCCCGGATTATCCTTATGGGGACAGCATCACCATTCACATGCTGCTGAACCATAGCTCGGGGATTAAAAATTATACCAGCCTTCCTGAATTCTGGCCAAAAGCCGTCCTGCCGCTATCACATGATTCTATGGTGGCAATATTTAAAAACAAACCGCTGGATTTCTCCCCCGGCAGCCGGTGGGCATACAGCAATTCAGGGTATTACCTCTTGGGCCTGATTGTTGAAAAAGCATCCGGTCAAACATTCCAGGACTTTCTCCGGGATTGGATCATTGAGCCGGCGGGACTAAAAAATACCGGGATGGACCGCCTCGACTCCATATTGACCAAGCGGGCAAAAGGGTATGGGTGGAAGTCCCCCGGTGGATGGCGGCATGCCGATTATATTTCTATGGAAGGGCCCTTCAGTGCGGGGGCCATGTTTTCGACCGTTGAGGATCTGTACACCTGGAAAAAAGCCCTGATGTCAAATAAAATACTTTACCCGGGTTCCGTGGCCAAAATGACTACCCCCTACCTGGGAGCTTATGGTTACGGATTGTCCATCGATTCACTGCATACCCGTCCACGCATCTGGCACAATGGAGGAATACCCGGTTTTTCCGCCCACCTGGCTTATTATCCCCAGGACGATTTGTGCGTGGTGGTCATTTCAAACAATCAGTCCAGCGCCGACCGGGCCGGGATCGGGCTGGCCTCCATTCTTTTTGACAAAACGGTTTATATTCCTTATCTGCCCAAAGAAACCTACCTCGATCCGAATCTGCTGGATCGATACACCGGAAAATTCCAGGCCAGCAGCCCGCTTGAAATCCGGAGGGAAGGCAATGCCCTGTTCCGGCACACGGAAAACGGCCCACCCATTGAATTAAAGGCGGAATCGCTGACCCGTTTATTTTACACGGACCGCTCCGGGCGGTTCTTGGAATTTGAATTTGATCCCCAGGGTCGCGTAACCCGGGCCTGGTTTATACAGAATGGGGAAAAAACGGAAATGAAAAAAGTGGATTGACCCTGACCGATTCCCATGCGGTACTTAAGTTCCAATTTTATATTCCATGCCTTCTCCGGCCATCTCAAAAGGAAAATCATATTGGCCCGTGAGCAATAATTCGGTGAGCAGGTCCTGAATCTGCACGTCGGTCCTGCCCGGGTCGTGATGAGCAAGCAAAAGCTTTTTTACTCCCGAAAGGGTGGCAAATTTCATGGTATCGCTTAGGCCGGAATGGCCCCAGCCTTGTTTATACCGGTATTCTTCATCCGTATACTGGGCATCGTGGTATAACAGATCCGCTCCAGCCGCAAGGTCGTAGCCCGATATCCAATGCGGATCATCAAGGATACCGGCCAACCCAAGGGCCGGTTCGTGGTCCGGGATATAGGCAAATGCGCCATTTCCATTGGAGATCCGGAAACCCACGGTGGGCCCCGGATGGATCACATATCGCGACCGGATCCGGAAGGGCCCGATTTCAAATTCGCTGTTGGCAATTTCATGCAGATGCAGTTGGCAGGGAAGATCCCGGATCAGGACCGGAAACAAAGGGGGCGAAAGATACCGGCTCAACCGGGCATGCAGGCTATGGGTGCTGCTGGCGGGCCCCCAGATGTGGACCTCCATGGAGGGATTAAAAAGGGACTTAAAAAAACCAAGCCCCTGCAGATGATCCAGGTGGAAATGGGTCAGCAGGATGTCTACCCTTTTACCGGTCAGTTCCTGCCCGAAATTCAGTTTTTGCATTCCTGAACCACCATCCAGGACAAGGAAATGGCCGTCTTGGGAAACGACGACGCAGGAAGTATGCCCGCCATATTGCCGGGTATCCGGATCCGATACGGGTATGGAACCGCGAACGCCCCAAAGTTTGATGTTCATAGTCTCTCGTCTTTCCAGAAGATGGCTATGCCCCCCGAAAAGTTGCCCGACCTGCCAATAATGGGAAAAGAAGTGACCGAGATTTTCTGGGTTTTTCCCTGCAGGCTTTCTATCCAGAAGGTTTTGTGATAAGGATAAACATTCCGGAGCGTCTTGACCAGGGGCAAATCCTCAGGAGAAAGAGGGTTTTTAAATTCATCCACGGGTTTGAAGATTTTACCCCACTCCTCCACCGGCATCACCCCGGATTCTTCAAACCGTTTGCCGAGGATTTCTTCGGCCGGTTCATTGTAATAGATCAGGTTGCCTTCCGTATCCGTAATGAATACCGGCATCGAAAGGCTGTCTGCAAGCTGGCGGCTTAGAATGATCTCGATTTCGTAGGATGGCATTTCGGGGTTGCTTACTTCAGTTAAATATAGGCAGATTTCTCAAATATTATCCCGGAGGACGGAGGCCCCTTTCCCGCAGTTACTTATCTTTCGCCAAAAAAGATGCGTACCCTTTTATTTTTAATTATAACCTTGTTTGTCATGCCGGATGTCGCTTTTTCGCAAACTGCCTCTGCAGGCAAAGTACTCCGTCATGTCGTCCTGTTCAAATTTAAAGAGACCAGCAGCGCCGCGGACATTCAAAAGGTGGAAACGGCTTTCCGGAACCTCCCTGCAAAAATCAAGGAGATCAAAGATTTTGAATGGGGCACCAACAACAGCCCCGAAAATCTGAACCAGGGTTTTACCCACTGCTTTCAATTGAGTTTTGCCAGTGAAGCCGACCGCGCAGTCTATCTCCCCCATCCCGATCACAAGGCTTTTGGCAAGGTCCTCGGGCCGCACCTGGATAAGGTGCTGGTGGTGGATTATTGGGCGGAGAAGTGAGATGCCAGATACGAGAAGCGAGAAGCGAGATACGAGAAGCGAGAAGCGAGATACGAGAAACGAGATACGAGAAGCGAGGGGCGAGGTACTCAGCCTTAGTCTCAACCTCAACCTTAGTCTCAACCTCAACCTTAGTCTCAGCCTCAACCTCAACCTCAGCCTCATCCTCATCCTCAACCCACAAAATGAAGAAATACAATATTATTCTACTGACCTTGTTTTTATCCCGGCATGCCTTTGCCCAGCCGGCCGTTAAGGATGAACCAAGGCATCACCTGGTTTTCGAAAATGAATATCTGCGGATCCTGGACGTCCATATGGCTCCGAACGACACCACTCAATTTCACCTGCACCAAACCCCTTCGGTTTTCATTTCTCTCAGCAAGACCTTAACCACCAATCAAAGCCTGGGCCAGCCGGTCAACCCGGTCCGTTACGACGAGATCAAAGCCTGGTACGATCCCATCCCCAGTCCACGGATCCACCGGGTTTGGAATTCAGACAGCTCCTGGTTGCATATTATGGACGTGGAACTCACTGCGGTCCGGCAAAAGTCCAATCCCCCTGTAATCCAGAGTCCTTTCCTCCAATTGCTTTTTAACGAACTGCAGGTGACCGGGTACCGGCTTGAACTTCCGGCGGATAATTCCATAGCATTGCCGATATCCGATACGGGGTATCTCCTGGTCAGCCTCGCAAATTCGGTTATCCGTTTTGACATGCATGGCGGGTCACAGAAACGAATGATGAAAGCCGGGCATTATATATGGATCCCGGCGGGAGGGGCCTCCACATTAACCAACCTGGATCAAAGCAAGGCGGAACTGGTATTGCTGCATTTGAAATAGAAAGCGATTTAGGAAAATCCATTTGGTAAAATAATACCGATGCGCGGAGGGTGAAAAATCAAACGGAAGCTTTTATCCGCTCAAGCCTGTTCGACCGGGATCAACAATTTATACCCTTTCCCATGCACCCCTATCAGTTTCACCTCAGGATCTACGGACAATTTTTTTCTCAGGCGGGAAACAAAGACGTCCAGGCTGCGGCCGACTATGATGCCCTGATCCTCCCAGATGGTTTTCATCAACTGGTCTCTGGGGATCAGTTGATTGGGAGCCTGGGCAAACTGGGCCAGCAATTCCGATTCTTTCGCGGATAGCGGAATCCCGTCCTCTTCAAAAAACAAGGTCTGATCCGATGGATTAAAACGGAAACGGCCCAGAAAAACGACTGGGGAAGACCGGGTATGCTGCTCTTCAGCGGGTTTGTGGGCGGCAGGACCGGATGGCTTGTTTGTCCTCTTTTGCAAAAAATAACCTGCGCTGATAAAAAGGGGGAACAGGAGGAAACCATACCATTTAAAGGCTGCCGGAGGCTCTTTAAAAACCACTCTCATTTGGTAACAAGCTTCAGGAGCGGCCCGGCCTTCACAGGGAATGACCGGCTGATGGTCTCTGGGATCGACAGAAAAGCTGTAAACGATGTCGCTGGTCCCGCAATCCAGGACCTGGAATAAATAAGCCCTCGAAAAGGAAACGCCTTCCAGATGTTGGCGTACGACCCGGACTATGGAATCGGGTACGAATGAAAATACCCGTTCAAAACCAAGGATGTATTCCGTTCCCTTCAGCCGCCGGAGCGGCAATATCCTTGAACTGTCATCCCCTATGACCTTCAATATTTCATGTCCCATCAGCCGGAGCCTCACTTCATCCTGATCCGGGTCGACGTCCGCAAGCGCATACCGGTTGCCTGCCCAGGAAAGCAGGAGGAAGGCGGCCAGGCTAAGCGCCAGGGCATAATAAATCCACCGGGGTTTCATGTTTTTGCAAAGCTAAGGCCGGGAGGAGCAGGACGAGGGGATTTTTACTCTTTTTTACAATCATTTTACATCCGCTTTACCATGGGGAGTCCGTCCAACCGGAATCTTGTCCCCATTAAAAAATCAGAATTATGATAAAATCGTTTACGACCGGGTCTTTTCCTGCCGGACTGGTCCTGGTAAGGGTGATTACAGGATTTTTACTCATCAGGGTGGGTTGGGAAATTACTTCCGTGGATAAAATGTCCGGTTATTTTCAATGGCTTACCGACATCCGGTTTCCCCTGCCGGTCCCCATGGCCTATGCCGGAAAAATTGCCGAATTGGCTGGGGGCGTGAGTTTTATTACCGGGTTTCTGGTGCGCTGGACCAGCATACCGGTAATGATCACCATGGCGGTCATCACCTTCATCATGGGGGAAGGAAATCTGATGAGCGATTCCTTTTTATTGCTGCTGCTGGCCTGGGTATTTTTCTGCACCGGCGCGGGAAAATGGAGCCTCGATGGATTCCTGCCTGGCCTCCGGCCCGGCAAACCAATCATGGCCAAAAGCCAAATCCTGTTTTTTCCTGCCTTGTTTTTCTCTTTAAATGCCATCACGGGGCAGCCGGTGGAGCCCTGGATCCACAAACCCTTTGACCAATGGCCGGAGATCGCCCTGGTCAACCGGTTTTCTTTGAAGGACGGAAGCGGATACGACGATCCCTCCTTGTCCTATGCCGGCACGGCCTTCCTGGTGCGTAAGGACGATGCCGTTTTTGCCGTCACCGTCAAACACATCTTGTTCCTCGCGTGGAGAAAATTCAATAACCGCGTTTTTATTTCAGATAAAATCGGTCGATGGACCATGCACTTAAAAAATAATCCCGGACTCCGTTTGGCTGCGGGGCCGCTCCTGAATGAGGACCCGGACGAAAAAATACAGGACGGATTTGAAAACGGGGTTCTTCAAAGGGATTGGTTGATTTTTAAGACGGATTCCATCCCTGAAAAAATTCATCCGCTTACCATTGGTTCTCATCTTCCTTCCTTAGGCGACAAGGTTTACCTCACCGGCAATCCCTACCGGATCGACCATACGGTCCATTTCCGGGGAAAGGTGGTCAAACAGGAAGGTCCTGTTTTTCTGGTTCAATTTGAAATGCCCGATACGGTATTTCTTGGCGGGGCCAGCGGATCCCCTGTTTTGGATGAAAACGGGCACCTGGTGGGTATCTTTTCGACATCCAGGCGAGATCCGGCGAGCGGTCGGATTCAGTATATCATGAATACCACCCATTATCTCCATGCCGTTTTGGAGAACAATAAACCTTTGAACCTGAACCGAAGGCCCCTGGCCACATTGGTTGACTCCCTGGTAAGGAAGCATTCGGTAAAAACCGCCATGGATCAGGTTAAAAAAATGTATCGGGATCCCGATGCTTATTTCCGTTATAACCTGAGTTGGCCGGATTATAAAGCTCTGGATCAAACCGGCCGTAGATTGATTCTTTCAGGAAGGACCCGGGAAGCCAACCGCTATTACCGGGGACTGCTTGATCAGTATCCTGGTATGCATTTTTTTGTGTTATCGATGCTGGATATTCTTGTACATGCCGGTAAGAAGGAGAAGGCCCTGAGGTTTTTAGAACAAGCCATTCAAAAAGCCGATCCGGAAACCAGAACCATCCTGGAGAAAAAACGAAATGAACTTACCTGTTAGTTCGAAGCTGAGTTCCGGTTTTTTGTACTCCTCAAAATGCATTACGTTGGGTCGAAGCCTGGCTTCGGCCAGCCTTTAATATGAAAACCACCCGGTCGGAGTCGTCTAAGTGAAGGGTTAAATCAAATTCACCCCTTCACTTAGACGAAAAAGGCCATCCTTATTCAGAATGGCCTCATAACCATGAAAAGCTATACAATGATGTATTATGCTTTTTTCTTTTTTTCGGCTTTTGGCGCGGCCGCCTTTGGCGCTTTCGCAACCGGAGCCGGTTTGACTACAGCAGCAGCAACAGGGCTGGCCGCGGTCTTTACCTTGTGCGGACGGGTTTTACCGTAGGATCCGATTGTTATTTTTCCGCGTTTTGATCTCTTGTCACCTTTTCCCATATAAAATTTTGATTATGAATCGGCAAAGATAGGAAGATTATTTCAGTAATCAGCTTTCAGCTTTACTGACCATTGACTGTTAACTGTTGACTATTGATTTATCACTATTGACAAAATGAACACTGTTCATTATATTTGCATCATTAATTTAATTTTATGAGTATAGCCGACCGAAAAGACCGGGAAAAAAAGGAACTCACCGAACTGATCCTGAAGGAAGCCAGGGCCTTGTTTCTGGAGGAAGGTTTTGAAAAAACATCGATCCGCCGGATTGCCGACCGGATTGAATACAGCCCCGCCACGATCTACCTCTATTTTAAGGACAAGAATGACCTGTTGCTGGCCCTTCACCAGGAATCGTTCACCCATCTCTTTGAAGCCCTTTCGTCGGTGGCTTCGGTGCCGGACGCGTTTGAAAGACTGGTGGCTCTGGGAAAGGCATATATCGAGTATGGCCTGAAAAACCCGGAAGAATACGAACTGATGTTCATGTTGTCCGCCCCCCTCGAAGCCCTGGAATGCAGGCATGAACTCTGGTGCGACGGCCAAAAAGCTATTGACCTTGTAAAAATGATGGTGGATGATTGCAAAGCACACGGCTATTTCAGAAAAGACCTGGATCCGGATACCACCGCGATCATGTTGTGGGCGCAGGTACACGGACTGGTATCCCTGTACCTGAAACAGCGCTTCAAAATGTTCCAGGACCAGGACCAGAAAAAACTCATTGATAAAACCTTCGGGCTTTTTATAAAAACCCTGCAGTGTTTCCGCTAAACCACCCTCCTCTTTCCCCATTAAGCTCAATTCAACTCTATGACTTTTCGAAATTCGGCTTGGATCCTTGCCCTGATCTTCCTCTATCCCGGGCTTTCGGCCCAGGCCCAGCAAAATGCCCTGGATGATTACATCCGGCAGGCCCTGGAAAAACACGGCCTGATTAAAGAGCAGGATGCCCTGATCGACGAGAAAAAAGCCGGCTTCATGCTGGCAAACCGCCAATCCGGGCCGGAACTCACCCTGTCCACTTCGTATACCCTTGCCGCCGGAGGACGGGATATTTCTTTTCCACTGGGCGACCTGCTCAATCCCGTGAGCAATGCCCTGAACGACCTTACCCGGACCCAGGACTTCCCCCAGTATGAAAACCAGAATATTTTATTCTTACCTAACAATTTCTATGATCTCAGGACCCGGATCAGCCAACCCATTCTCAGGCCTGAGATAAAAATCAACCGGCTGATCAGACAGGAACAGATCGGACTCCAGGAACTGGAAAAGGAAATGGTTGAAAGGAATATCATACGGGACGTAAAAAAAGCTTACTATCAATATATCCAGGCCGGGGACATGATATCCATCCTCCGCCAGGCGCTCACCGTACTGGATGAAGGAGAGCGGGTGACCCAGAGCCTGATTCGAAACGGCATCGCTCTGCCTTCGGCCATCCTGCGAATCCAGGCGGAACAGTCCAAGCTGGCCACCCAGGTCTATGCTGCGGAAAATCAGCGCCTCAACGCCAGGGCTTTTTTCAACTACCTGACCGGGAGGCCTGACTCGGATAGCATCCGGGCCATTTCTCTGATGGCCCTGCCCGACCCTGCTTCCTTTACGGATTCAATCCGGACCGAAGAGATCAACAGCCTGGAAAAAGGCCTCGCCATTCAGCGGCTGGCCCTTGATCTTGAAAATAAATTTCATGCCCCGAAACTTGGAGCCCAGGTGGATCTTGGATCCCAAAACTTCAATTTTAAATGGGGGGGATACCTCCTTGCAGGTTTGCAGCTTGACGTCCCCCTGTATGACAATAAAAAAAATAAATACCGCAAAGAGGAGATCCTGGCCGGCATGAAAGCCGCCTCAGAAAAAAAAGACTGGGCGGCCAAAAGCCTGGGACTGCAATTGCAGCAGGCCAAAAGGCAAATGGCTTCCGCCGTGGATCAATACCATTCCTACAGCCCAATATTAAATATGTCCCAGCGCTATTACTGGGAAATCCTGCGCAGGTACAAAGAAGGCCAGGCCACCCCTGCCGAACTCGTGGAAGCACAGGCCCAGATCACATCGGCCCAGCTCCAGCAAAACATCGCACTTTATGAATCCTGGATCCGCGCCGCGGAAATCGAAAGCCTGATTAAAACCCAATAAACCCAAACCCCATGGTTTCATACCACTTCAATTCCCCAAAAATGAAAATCCATTCTTTCCTCCTGGTCCTGCCTCTTTTTTTTGTTTTTTGCGGCAGGGAAAAAACAGAACAGGCGGTTCAAATTCATCCGGACTCCCTGGAAATCCATAAAGTAAAAGTAGCCCCCGTCACCGGGACGGAAACCAATGGCATCATCCGGGCAACCGGTCTTCTCGTCTCGGACCTCGAGTCCAGGCCGGCCTTTAAAATAGGCGGGGTGATCGAAAAAACTTATTTCGGAGAAGGAGACAAAGTCTCCAAAGGCGCCCTGCTGGCCAGGCTGAATCAATCTGAAATTTCAGCCCAGGTCAGGCAGGCCAGGATGGCCGTGGAAAAGACCAGCAGGGATTTTGACCGGGTCAACAACCTCCATGCAGACAGTGTGGCCACCCTGGAACAATTGCAAAATGCCGGGACGGCCCTGGATATGGCCAAAGAGTCCCTGCGTATAGCCGAATTCAACCAGCAATTT
>Ga0209096_1001655_pt1 | contig 23604 bp, 19 predicted proteins | sample AD_UKC034_MetaG_FD_184407 | JGI IMG/M metagenome (GOLD analysis project Ga0209096, IMG submission 184407) | Active sludge microbial communities of municipal wastewater-treating anaerobic digesters from USA - AD_UKC034_MetaG (SPAdes) (version 2) | ecosystem: Engineered > Bioreactor > Anaerobic >... | reverse complement strand
CCGATTTGATGAAAAATACGACATGATCCGGGCGGTCCGGGACAGGAAGTATAAATACCTGCGCAATTTCCAGCCGGAAAAACCGTATTACCTCGCAGTCGGATACCGGGAACAAATGCCCATCATGAAAGAATTGCTGCGTCTGAAAGAGGCCAATGCCCTCAATGAAATCCAGAGCCAGTGGTTCCGCCCGACCAAGGATCCCGAAGAAATGTTTGATACCGAAAACGATCCGCATGAATTGAACAACCTGGCCGCATTGCCTGAGTACACCTCCAAACTGGTCGAGCTTCGGATGGAATGTAACCGCTGGATGAAAGCCATCGATGACAAAGGCCTCATCAATGAAAAAGAATACATCCGGTCCATCTGGGGCGGTGACCAACAGCCCCGGACCAGTGATCCAATAATCAACCGGACCGGTAATAAAATCAGCCTCTCCTGTAAAACGGAAGGGGCTTCCATAGGATACAAAATCCTGGCATCTTCAGACACCTCCAAATCCTGGCAAGTATACCAGGAACCTTTCATTTTGCCGCCGGGAAATAAAGTCGAAGCACTCGCCCACCGCATAGGATATTTACCCAGTAACGTAATCGCTGAATAAAATACAGAAAGGATCATGAAGATCAATCCATCCGACCTTGAACAGCCCAATGAAAAATTATTGAAGACCCATAAACAAAAACTGGAATGGTTTAACATGTTTTCAGATCAGACGGAAAACATTATCCAAAAGCTGATCGATTTCCAGATCGCCATACCGAGCTGGGCGCTGGGCACAGGGGGTACCCGTTTTGGACGTTTTTCAGGTGGAGGCGAACCGGCTACCCTGGAAGATAAGATTGATGATGTGGGCCTGATCCATGCTTTGAACCGGTCCAGCGGGGCCATTTCCCTTCACATCCCCTGGGACATTCCTCAAGATTATCAAAAGATCAAAAACAGGGCGGCATCGCTGGGTTTGGCTTTCGACGCAGTCAACTCCAATACTTTTCAGGACCAGGAGGGACAGCCGCTCAGTTATAAATTCGGTTCCCTCCAGAATACCGATCCCGCCATTCGCCGGCAGGCCATCGACCACAATATCGAGGTGATCCGCCACGGGGTGGAGCTGGGATCCAAATCCATTACGGTATGGTTGTCGGACGGATCCAGTTATCCCGGCCAGTTGAATTTCCGGGAAGCTTTTCAAAGGACCCTTGAAGGATTAAAAACGATATATGAAGCCCTGCCTCCCGACTGGAAAATGTTTGTCGAATACAAAGCCTTTGAACCCAATTTTTATTCCATGACCGTAGGAGATTGGGGACAGTCCATGCTCTATGCCCAAAAGCTGGGCCCCAAGGCTTTTACCCTGGTGGACCTGGGCCACCACCTGCCCAATGCCAATATCGAACAAATCGTTGCCCTGCTCCTGATGGAAGGCAAACTTGGGGGTTTTCATTTCAACGACAGCAAATACGGGGATGATGATCTAACGGTGGGCAGCATCAATCCTTACCAGCTATTCCTGATCTTTCACGAACTGATCGACGGCATGGATACCCGGAGAATGGACCATGCCCGCGACCTGGGTTGGATGATCGACGCGTCCCATAATATCAAGGATCCCCTGGAAGATCTGCTTCAATCGGTGGAAGCCATCCTGCAAGCCTATGCCAAAGCCCTATTGATCGACCGCGCTTCTTTAAAGACAGCCCAAATGCAAAACGATACGGTGCGCTGCGGGGAGATCCTGCAGGAGGCTTACCAGACCGATGTGAGGCCATTGCTGGCTGAAGCGAGGTTGCGGTCGGGCGGGGCCTTGGATCCAATCCAAGCTTACCGGGATTTGGGGGTAAGGCAAAAGCTGGTGGAGGCGCGGGGGCATGGGTCGGTGGCGACGGGTTTGTAATTAAATTAATTAATAATTAAAGAATTAAAAATGAATGAGGTGGGATTTTAATTCTTAATTCCTTTAATTTTTAATTGAAAAATGATCCCCTGCATCGCTATCCTGGACGTAGGAAAAACAAATAAGAAGATCCTGGTATTTAACCGGGACTATGAACTGGTCCATGAGCAGATCGATCAGATCCCCGAAACCCAGGATGAGGACGGTTTCCCCTGTGAGGATTTACAGGCCTTGAGCCAATGGGCATTGAATACCATGGAAAGCCTGGTAAGGAACGGAGGCTTTGACATCAAAGCCATCAACTTTTCCGCTTACGGCGCTAGTTTTGTTTTGCTCGGTGAAGAAGGCAGTCCGGTCGCCCCGCTTTACAATTACCTGAAACCCATCGACCAGGATCTGCTGGAGGATTTTTACGACCAATATGGAGGCAAAGCCAGCCTGCTCCGGGAAACGGCATCCCCGGCACTGGGTAATCTCAATTCGGGTATCCAGTTGTATCGCCTGAAAAAATGGAACCCGGAAAAGTTCAGCCGGATAAAAACAGCCCTCCACCTTCCCCAATACCTTAGTTATTTATTCACCCGCAAAGCAGTCTCCGAACTGACCAGCATCGGTTGTCATACCATGCTCTGGGATTTTGAACGCGACCAGTATCATCGCTGGGTTCATGAAGAAGGGTTGATGAAATGGTTCCCTGGAAATGAGCCGGCGGATTCGGCTTTCCCCATCCGGTTGGCTGATAAAAACGTATTATGCGGGATCGGCCTCCATGACAGTTCCGCGGCCCTCATTCCTTATTTGAAGACCATCCCGGATCCTTTTATTCTATTGTCTACCGGGACCTGGAGCATTGCCCTCAACCCTTTTAACCAGGAAGCCCTGAGTGCCGCACAAATTTCCGATGACTGCCTGTTTTATTTCAGTTATGAGGGCAGGCCTGTCAAAGCTGCGCGTTTGTTTTCGGGCCATGAGCATGAAGAAGAGGTCCATCGGATTGCCGACTGCTTTGATTGTAATCCGGAATTTTACAAAAATCTCCGGTTTGACTCCGGTTATTGGCAGGCTCTTTCAGAAAATTATGTGGAGCAGCCGGATTCCGTGGATGAACACGGCCTGAAACTTTCTGGTTTCAGGGACCGCTTTGTCCAGTTTTTTGAGGATGAAACCGAGGCTTATTATACCCTTATCGCGGACCTGGTGGGCCTCCAGGTCAGGCACCTTCGACTGATCCAGGATGAACAAGCCATAAAACAGATTTATGTGGACGGTGGTTTTTCAAAAAACCTCATTTTTATGCATCTCCTGGCTGAGCGGCTTCCGGATTCCCGTGTATTTGCCTCCACCGTGGCTCAGGCCTCCGCCCTGGGAGCGGCGCTGGTTTTGCACCATCACTGGAATGGGGGAGAGCTTCCCGCCGGGCTGGTAAAAACGGACCATGTGGGGATAAATCCGATTAATCGGGATTTTGCGGATTAAGGATATCGGCGAAAAACTCCACGCCATAGGACTGAAGTTTTTTACGGTCATGACCGACCCCTTCAACCAGAACGAACTTAACCTTTGCTCCGGCTTGTCTGTACAAAGCTTCTGCATGCGGCCATCTGGACAGCGGATCTTTTCCAAAAAATCCATCCACTATTGACGCTGCCTCTTTGTCCCATCCGTCGGTGAAGTCAAGGGAATCGTTGTCGTCCGCCGATCCCATGATGATGAGTTGAGGGATGCCCACATAACTAAGGCTATCAAAAGCTTTCCCGGTCAAAACTTCCAGGTCGCCGATGCCTGCAGGATAGGCCAATAATACTTCTTTGTAGTAGTTTACGGGTGCAATGGGCCATCCGCCCGGGGATCCCGCCACCACGGCCAGTACCTTCTCTGGATGGAGGATAGTGAACCGGTTGGCAAACATTCCGCTCGCCGAAAACCCCTGAAGAAGGAATTTTTCATTTGATTCTATTCCATCTTCTTTAAGTAAGGCCCGGGCCTCGTCGATCATGGCAAGCAATTGAAGATCGATGCGGATCAGGTCTTTTCGTTTGGTGACCATTGCATCCCGGTCCAGGGCTTGGGTATAAATATGCCAGTCTTCAGCCGGTCTTATAAATGCCGGTACCAGCAGAACCACATTGAGGTCATTGGCTATCTTATGCCTTTCAAAGCCGGTCATCCAGGCACCTTTTTGATGAACTTTTGCATTATCCGAAATGGTGCCGGTATTATTGGGTTGGACAAGTAAAGTGACAGGCCCTCCTTGTAGGCCTGTTTTTTTTGCTCCCGGAGAAATATAGAGATAAAAGCCGGCATGATACCCTTTGGCCGGGTTTGGCGCATGATAATTAACCCTTGCATAATAAGGTCCAAAAAAAGCCAGGATGCCAATCAGTACAAATAAGATCAGGGCAAACAAGAGAATTAATAATTTCTTTAACATAATCTGATGGGTGGATTCAAAAAATATACCCAATAATAACGAAACGCCTCCTCATAAACCCTCCAGGCTCTCCCTATACCCCCGGCCCACCGGTATCGACACTCCATTGACTTCAACCGCCTCGGCGGTATAGGCCTCGATCTTATCCAGAGAGACGATGTAGGAACGATGGATCCGCCTGAACTGCCTGGGGGGCAGGAGGGATTCAATCTCATGGGTGCTCATCTTGGACAGATAAGCATCCTTGAGGGTCACTACCTTGATATATTCCCTCTGGCTTTCTATATAAACGATATCGGAGAAAGCGATTCTGACCTTCTTTTTCTGGACATTCAGAAAAAGATAATCCCGGGTTTCCGGGTGATCCCGTTTATTAAGCAGGACTGCCTGGTGGGTTTTGACCTTGTTGACAGCCACCAGGAAGCGTTCAAATTCAAAAGGCTTCAGGAGGTAATCGGTGACATTAAGGTTGAACGCTTCCACAGCATATTGGTGATAGGCCGTAGTCAGGATCACGGCCGGGGGATGGCCCAGGGTTTTGAGGAAGGAAAGTCCCTTCAGCCTGGGCAGGTGGATGTCCAAAAAAATCAGGTCGGTCCCGTTTTCCCTCAACCAGTCCGTAGCCAGGAGGGCGTCTTTGAAGGTAGCCTGCAATTTTAAAAAAGGGACCTGGCTTATATATTCAACCAGGACTTTTACCGCCAGGGGTTCGTCTTCAATGATGATGCACCGGAGTTCAGACATGGCTTGCCAGGTTAATGTATAAGATAGCCGTAAACATGGAATCTCCCTGATTCACCGCAAGCCGGTAATCGGTATAAAGCAATTCGAGTTGGCGCCGGAGATTGGCCAGGCCGATATTTTCTTTAAGGGCTTTCCCGCCGGAAAACGGATCCACCGAGTTTTTTACCCCAAAATTCAACCGGCGCTCCTTTACCGAAAGATGGATATCTACAAAGGGCTGTGAACGGGTCTCGGATACCCCATGCTTGAAAGCGTTTTCCACCAGAGGGATCAGCAACAGCGGGGGCAGGGCCTGCTTCATATCCTCAATATCATAATTAAAATTGACCCGCAGCGATTCATCGTAGCGCAGCTTCTCCAGCTCGATATAATCGCCGATGATTTTTAACTCCTGCTCGATGGCGATATATTCACCCCCGGTTTCGTAGAGCATATAACGAAGGATCTTTGACAATCGCATGATGGATTCCGGTGCCAGGTCCGATTTGTCCCGGGCCAGGGAATAGATATTGTTGAGCGTATTAAACAAAAAATGCGGGTTGGTCTGCGATTTCAGGTAATTCAGTTCGGCCTGTTGTTTTTCAATGCGCAGTTGCTGGGCCGATTGCCTGAGCTGAATGTATTGAAACACATGCCGCACCAGTCCGAAAAAAAGGATGGAACCCACACTGTATCCGAAGTGGTAGCTGACGCCTTCGTCAACGGTTTTGAAGCGGGTCAGTTCCGTATAGATGCCCAGGGCGATCCCGATGGCCCTCCAGCCATAGAGGCCGAAAGACCACAACATCAGGAAAATCCAAACTATCAGGAGGCCCCATAGGATATTGTATAAAACAGACTTTCTCTTTGCCAGAATAAAGGGAAGGGCGTATTCAAAAAAAGAAAAGTTTATGGCGATGATATAGAGGACCCTCCATAGATCATTTACCGTCCTGACCCATAAGGTATCCCGGTAACCCACCAGGTTGCCGATCGACCAGAGGCCAAAATAAGCGAGCCCGACCCAAAGGTAAAATTTGATCTTTTTGATATCGAGCGGCCATTTCATTTCCCCTGATAGTATAAAGGTCGTGATTTCTTAATCTCCTCCGGTCCCGGTCTACGGAAAGAATAACTGCGTATGCCAATGGACCAAAAGGGTCAACGAATGAAAGATCCGGCTTGATGAAACATTCATTATGAATTGGCCGGCAGTTGATTAGAAATTTAAGGGAATGATTCGGCCGGTTTTTTGATCAGGCCCATGGGTCTTGCCGGACCTTCGGTATACCCGGTACGGTTGTTTGTTGACGGAGCTCCACTCCACATTCTTTTCGGGAATAGTATTGTGATAAATACAAGAAATCATGATCCGTTTATTCCAAACCCTCTTTATCACTTTTTTCATCCAGGGATACCTTGTTGGACAGATTGACCCCTCGGCCGGCCTCTGGAAGACCTGGTTTATTTCTTCCGGCAGGGATTACCGCCTGCCGGCGCCCGGATCTTACAAGGATGAAATTGCCCAGGTCCTGTCCATCCAGCAAAAAGCGGACGAAACCACCCGGCTACAAATCCATTATTGGAATGCCGGTCCTCCCTGCTATCGCTGGCAGGAGATGATGACCCGGCTCTGGACCTTGGATACGGGCAGGTACGGAGCCCTGGCCAACATGTTGCTCGGCACGGCCATTTATGACGCGACGGTTGCGGCCTGGGACAGCAAATACACCCATCACCGTCCAAGGCCTTTCGAAGCGGACCGGAGGATCAATATTCGTATTCCTCCGCCCGAAAGTCCTTCCTTCCCCTGCGAACATTCGGTGGCTGCCGGTGTGGCGGTGTCGGTCTTTTCGGCATTTTATCCGGCGATGGCCGATTCCGTCCGGAAGCTGGCCCGGCAGTTGATGGACTCCAGGGTGGCAGCAGGCGTCGCCTTTCCTTCGGATACCAGGGCAGGCTTTGAGCTGGGCATGCGGATCGCCGGGGAAGAAATTGAACGAACCAGTGATTTTGTTTGCAAAGAGACTTGGGATGGCAAGATACCGGAAGGCCCCCAATACTGGCGGGGGAGATTCGCCCTTCTGCCTATGGCGGGCAAAAACAAAACAGTAGTCCTCTCCGGGCCGGACGAGTTTCGTCCGGGTCCTCCGCCGGATTATGCCAAAGAGATGGAAGAGCTGAGGCATTACAAACAAAACTTCCGTTCCCTCAGCAATGCCTTTCAATGGGCCAATGCGGATTGGTTTGCGGAGGAACTGAAGAAAAAAATATTCGAATACAACCTGCACCTCAACCCACCCCTGGCCGCTTATATCCATGCGGCGATGGGTGTAGGACTCTACGATGGTTTTGTAGCCTGTTGGGATGCCAAGTACACCTATTGGGGCATACGGCCCAATCAATATGATACCACTTTCAGTCCGGCCATCCTGGTGACTCCGCCTTTTCCCGGCTACCCGTCCGGACATGCGGCCATCACGGCAGTAGAGGCCGGCCTGATGTCTTATTTTTTTCCGGAAGAAAAGGAACGTTATTGGAAAAAAGCAGCAGAGGCTGCCGAGTCCCGCTTCCAGGCGGGCATTCATTTCCGCAGCGACAATGAAGCCGCCCGGGAATTGGGAAAAAAAGTGGCGGAAAAGCTGGTCCAAAAACTCATCCGTGAAGATCATCCCGGTCCCATGGATAAATTTTCCGGAAATAAATAAATGCAGGCCTTGGTCATGGACTTCAATGGCATTGCATTAAAAAGAAAAGCCAGGCTGGCTGGCCTCCTTTATCTTTTCCTGGTCTTTTCGGGACTTTACGGCCTGATTTATCTTCCTTCCAAAATTCCACAGGGCGGGGATGCCGCGACCACAGCCAAAAACATCCTGGCCAATGAATTTTTGTTCCGGACCGGTTTGGTCAACGGGATGATCAGTGGACTGTTATTTCTTTTCGTTGTATTGGCCTTGTACCGTTTGTTTGAGCCGGTTGACAGCAAGCAAGCCAGGCTCATGGTGATCCTGATCGTCCTGCAAATCCCCATTGGATTCGTGCTCGAGGTATTTCCACTCACCTCGCTGATGATCCTGAAGGGAGAAGCGCTTAAATTCCTGGAACCAGGGAAGCAGGAGCAAGTGGCCCTGATCCTATTGGAGATCGGCAAGCAGGGAACCCTTTCTTTAGAATTCTTTTGGGGGCTTTGGCTTTTCCCCTTTGCCTGGCTGGTCTGGAAGTCGGGTTTTATTCCCCGGATCCTCGGCCTTTTTCTGATGCTCAACGGACTGGCCTATATACTGGAATGGTTTACCCTTTTACTCTTTCCGTCGTACAAAGCCCAGATGCGCGTTTGGGCCTTCCCGTTTTTTTTCGGAGAATTGGCCATCACCTTATGGTTGTTATTGATTGGCATCAGGAAAAAAGCAGAGACGCATGAGAATGTGAGTCCTTGAGCCTTTTAAATATTGCAGGCGGTCGAATTATTTTTCTAATTTGGACCCATCCCGATGATTTTAACCCGATGATCGACATTAAAAAGGCCGGAATGGAAGACTGGCAAAAGATCCGGAACATTGCTTTTGAAACCTGGCCGGTCACCTACGGGACCCTGATGCCGATGGAACAGGTCCACTATCTCCTGGAAAAGCTATTCAGCAGGCATACCATCCAAAGCCAGATGAATGAAAACGGGCATGTATACCTGCTGGCAGAATCTGAAGGAATCCAAGTGGGTTTTGCCTCCTATGAAATCAACTATAGAGGACAACCGCGAATGATGATCCACAAATTATATGTCTCCCCTGCCTTACAGGGGAATGGCATTGGGACACAGGTCCTGGATGCCCTTACAGGAATTGCCTCGCAAAAGCATCAGACCGCCTTAAGACTTAAGGTCTACTACCTCAACCGTAAAGCCATTCGTTTCTATGAAAAATACGGTTTTGTCAAAACGGGCATTGAAAAGACCGATCCGGGCAATCGGTTTATAATTGAAGATGAGGTCATGATCAGGGAGCTGCTTTCATAACTTTTTCTATCTGTGATTCTGATTTTTTTTTGTGCCAGAAACATATTGTCGAAGTAATCCTGGGTTTAGGTTTCCAGTTTTAGCCAATTGGCTAATGTTTGCTTCTGGAATCCAAATCAAATACAGGTTCTTTGGCTCAATCCTGCTTTAATGGAGGACCAAGTATGGTCATTTCATATTTTTCAAATAGTTCAGCGACTACCTTTTTATCTGGCGAACCATTGCGCATAAGCGGTCCTAGTTCTTCATAAAATTTGTGGCCTCCACCGGGTGTATAGACGACAATGATCTCAGCCTGCTCATCCGTCAGGTTAAGGAAGGCATGCGGAACTTTTGAGGGCAGATAAACAAAGTCCCCTTCATTGCAGTACAATATTTCATCACCAATCCGGACTTTAAATTTGCCTTTAAGCACATGGATGGTTTCCTCCTGCTTATGGTGCACATGCAGTGGTGGGCCTCCGTGTGGCGCCACTTCAACTATAAAATAGTCAAATGCGCCACCGGTGTCTTCGCCGGTAACTTTATAAATAAGCTCGCGGCCGGGGCCGGATTGCAGCTTCAACCCCTCCTTTGGTTTGAGCACTCTGCTCTGAGTTGTAGTTAATGTAGTCATGTTTTTGTTTTTAGTGATTGATAAATTACCGGATACAAAGATGCCTGGTGTAAAAAACAAAACACTTAACCCGGGTTAAGAAAAACAAGCAGTAAAAGAGTTTTAATGGTTTTTTAAAAGCCGTTTCCTCATGCGGCTGAGCGATTGGGGTTCAATATTGAGATAAGAGGCAATGTACTGCAAGGGAATTCGTTGAAAAATGTGAGGTTGCTTCTCCAATAATTTGAGATAAAGTTCTTCTGCCGACAGGGTTTTCATTTCTTCAATTCTGTTTCGGGCAGCACTTGCGGAACTGAGCATTTTGGAAGAATACCATTGTTTAAGTTTCGGTATTTCCTGCTCTGCCTTTTGAAAATGCTCTTTTGAGATGACCAGTAGTTCTGAATCTTCGAGCATTTGAACATAGTTTGTTGCCGGTTTACCCGAATAATAACTATCGAAGTCACCCAGCCACCAGTCTTCAAACGGAAAGAATAAAATCCGCTCGTGTCCTTTTTCGTCCACCACAAAGTTTCTTGCACAACCCTTATTGAGATAGGCCTTTGCTTTGCATAATTCGCCAGCTCTCAAATAATACTCTTTTTTGCAAATGGTTTTGAACTGAAAAAAAGATAAAAACAAAGCAAATTCTTCCTCGGTAAATGCGAAGGTTTGCCTGAACAGTCCTACAAACTTAGGGTTTAAACTTTTTAATTCAATTTCCATTTAGGGTTTTCTTTTTAAGTTTGCGGACTACCGGTTGGCTTCCGAAATCGGGCTGAACTTTCTTGTATAGCCGGCTTAAAAGCCCCATGTTGGCCTTCGCTTTTCATCAGCCGAATCATTTGGTTTATAATGATACTATAAAATACGGTAAGGATCGAAAAAATATGTACTTATCGGTCCAGATTGGTATTTATACGATATAATACGATTGTGGAACGAAGACTATTTCCTGTATTTCTAATTCTATAATGGTGCCTCACGCGCTATTATAGACCAACTATTGTTGGAAAAAACCATACATGTGTAAACCTACGGGTGGCCTGTGTGCCGGCATTGGTGGCCTTGGTATTGGTGTGTTTTTCCGGAATGGACATCTTTCTTAGCCTTCTCATCTTTTCCTTCAGATTCGGTTATCAACAACTCTCATGAACAACCGCTGACGTACTCGCCACATTTTAATACTGGCAGACTCCTGCAACAGTTAAATTCTTCTGCTAAAATTACATCAGTTTAAATCCTCGTTCCATTAATTCCTCACCAGAACTTCATTTCAAATTTGTTTACGCGCTACTCGGTCAATGCAGTCTGACTTAATCGGTTCTTTGTAAATTTGTTTGAATAATGGATTCACATTTTAGTACGAAGCACGGTGGTCTTTAAGCGACTTCACTTTAGGTTTGGTAAATAATCTTCCGATAGCTGCAAAAATCGTGAATATAAAACCAGGTGCACCAGCAAACTTGTATTGTCCGTGAATTTGTTTGAGTATATAGTCAAAATCAACCATCATCTGAAAACTCGGTTTATTGGGATTAGCTTGACTGTTTAATGAGTCAAATCCTTGCATCAACAAATAGTCAATGTCAAGTGCAGGTTTGTATATCGCCCTAAACTTTGTCTCTCTGTCAAGCGGATTTGAAAAGGTGTGTGCCGTCTTTGCGGTAACAATAAAACTTTGTCCTTCTTCAATAACCATTTTCTTGCCTTTAGCCGAAAGTTCAAGTTTGCCTTCAATAACTTCAAAAGTTTCGTCTTGCAATGGATGAATATGTGGCGGTGGACCCTCTTGTCCAGCTGGAATACTGCAGATAACTTCAGTAAAAGCACCTTCTGTGTCTTTTCCTGTCTTTACAAAGGTAATTGTTTCACCAGTTGATTTTAGTGTTATAGATTTCATTTTACCCTTAATTAATTCTGTGCTTAATACGTATTGTTTTTAACTTCCAGTTTTGTCGTCTATTCCAGATAAATTAATGTTAGCATTGGCGGGCAAGCATGCACATAACGTACCGGGCTTGCCGCATTCCGGGTCCGGCATGAGCCAGGCTGGTGAAATTGGCTACCTATCTTTTCAGCCAATTTACGCCAGCTGTTGAATTAAATCAAACCCTCGAGCCCGGATCGTGCGCAAACCATTGTTATGCGCATTTTTGATATTCATTTTTTTATTTTAAAAAAGGATAAAGCTATTATTACAGAGATCTCCATGCTTCCCAATTAATTTCTCTTCCGGGGTATGCAACTTTCTTGAATGGCCATTTCTTTGCAATCCATTGTTTCACAGAATCGAACAAAATTGAATCAAATCCCTTGTCCAACACACTTGTCCGTACCCACATGGTTATGCTTGCGTCGTAGTCACTCTTTGTTGTCGGATTAATGTAAAGACACCCGATGACCTGACTTTCATCTAAACTAACTACAGTATATGCGAATGACCTTCTCAATTGAAATTCTTTCTGATGCCATCCTAAATCAATTAAATCTTGTTCGAATGTCAAGTCTTTCGTTGGCCAACTTGTGGATTGATACATTTTCTGCAAATGATCAATGCTGGTCATTACTGCATCATAATCTTTCACAACATCATTTACTGTGAGCATTCTTATTCTGAAATACGAAGTCTCTAAAGTATCAGGTATTTTAAAGTCAGACGGAACAAATGGTTTTGGCTGCGACATGAGAATATTTGACCAACCAAACAAAATTAAAAAAAATAAAAAAAACATTTTATTGATCATCCCTGGTAATTTATGAATTATTGATATGAAGGTTTTATGAAAGAATTGTGCCCAATGGTTTGTGTATTTGGTGTGACGGGCTTTTGCCCGACATGAACACATACTCTTTGTTGGGCGTTCGTGCTCTTAATTTATTTCATTTTTCACCTCGTAATCCATTGTCCAATAAATCCATTCTCGTTTGGTGGATTAATTGAAAAATGTTCGACTTAATTTTCTTTTTTTGTTAATCTCAATTATAATATAAGTCCTGGCTCTGATCTTCCCCTATTTAGAGAAGAAGTCTCCAATCGCCTTAGCAACCTCGCCAGGGGCTGTCCGTTCGATGCCGAAATGGTCGAGTTTGGGGAATACCTTCGTTTCACAGTGTGGGATAACCGCAGGAAGCCGCTCAATTACCAAATCGACCGCCCTACTGTCACTGCGGCCACCATACAGGAGCAGAACGACAGCAGATATTTCACGATAATCTTTGTAATTGCCGTCGAGTCTGGCGATCTCACGCCATTCGTGCAAATTCTGCCGTAGGAGCCCAAGCATCTTTTTGGAATCGGGGTAACGAACGAAGAAAATACGTAGTATCAACTTCATAAGCCAGGCCGGAATCCTCGCCAGACGAGCCGGAGCATCCGCCAGCGTGAACTCGACTAAGGCGTCGAGGTTCCTATTCTCCGCCAGCTTCTTTTCGTAACCCGACATCCAGTGAACCGGCATTGAGCCGTCGATTGACACACCTGGCTCATACACGGCGATCTTTGTGAAAGCCTCTTTGTTTCGGGCAACCTCCAGGGCGATTAATCCACCGTAGCTGTGGCCTACCAATAAGCTTGCGCCTGTCTCCCGCTGCAGTGCGAGCACGTCATCAATTTCCTTTTGAATGCTGTAACCATCGCCTTGCGGGCCACTCCTGCCTCGGCCTCGGCGCTCCAGGGTATGGACGGCGAAGTTGTTTGCAAGGGCCGAAGCAAAGGCAGAATAGTCGCTCGCCATTGAAAGAACACCGGGGAGCACGATCACTCCCGATCCCTTGCCCACAGAGAGGAAACTGACGATCGTACCATCCATGGAGATCACAGTACGTGATTCACCTTTTCGGTCCCGCGAGTTTGTCTTTGTCATGGTCAGTTGGAAGTTGAGATGTTGTCTAAGCATGACGCCCAACGTCCGGGCTTGGCGACGTGGCGATATTCCGTGTTACGTAAGTGGGATTGAAGCTGATCAAAGATATGAAGTTCAAAATATATTCTAAAGGTGGGCATTATTCGTCAGATTGATATGTTGCTGAGTAATGTTATATCGATGAAAATATGTTCGTAAAGCCGCCTTGACGCCAATCCCTTTGTTGGGCGCCGTGTTTTATTACGGGTTTGAAATAAATCCTTAAATGATTGTTCTAATGTCAGGCCAGTAAAGCCAATGTTCGTTTAAATTATTTGCGCCATTTTTAAGATAGAAGTTTCGGGCAATTTCATCTCCAGGGTCTACACAAATTTTATATGCTTGTTGTCCAATAAACCATTTTGCCAGTACTCCTATTAAGTTGGAGGCGATGCCCTTTTTTCGATATGTGTCCACTGTATCAATCCATTGAAGCTCTCCGTCGCAATTTAGACGTCGTGTCAGATGGCCTGCGACAAAGCCGACCACTTTGTTGCCGTCGAGGGCCAAGTAAATAACACGAGGCGGCAAAGCTTCCTGCGGATTTACCAATCCTATAGAATATTTTTGAATTCTGTCAAACCAGTATTCTTTTGTTGCAGATCTGTTTGCCCTAATCTCAGCCAAGTGAGAAATATCTTCGTCCTCTGCATTCCTATAAATTATACTCGACATTATTCTGTTTACGGTTAATATGTTAGTAGCATGGCGCCCAATATAGTTATATACGCAAGTTTATTGCGTATATTTCCTTATATCTTCCAAAAAATACTAAAAATATTCTATTGCAATTTCTCTTCCTGCCCCGCCCTCAAATATCCCACCAAATCCACCACCTCCTGATCACTCAGCGCTTGCAGCAATCCCTCCGGCATTAGAGACACGGCCGCCGTCTCCCTCGATTGGATATCCGATTTATTGATCACCAATTGATCCTGGCCGACCACCCGCAGGGTAAGCTGCCGGTCGTTTTCCGCGGTGACATTGCCGCTGTAGGTGCGGCCATCCCGGCTGGTGATGACCACCATGCGGTAATCGTCCTGGATCTCCGCGCTGGGCTCGATCAGGTTGCCCAGGAGATAATTGAGATTGGAACGGTTGGACCCGGTGAGATCGGGGCCCAGGATGCCGCCTTCCCCGTACAGTTTATGGCAGGCGCCGCAAGTGCGCTGGAACAAAAGCTTTCCGTGTTCCAGGTCGGCGCCGGCCAGGTTCTGGTCCCGGAGCAGGTGCTGGTAGCGTTTGTAAGCCAGGGCGGCATTTCCTGAAAGCTGATCTATGGGCCCCCAGACTTCCACAAAACCGTTGCCCACCACCCTTCGAAGCTGACGTGCCACGTAGGAGGGAACTTCATTTTTATTAATCTTTCCCGTTCGGATCGCCTGGGTAAGCAGGCGTCCATAAGTCGTCCGGGAAGACAGGGTTTGAAGAGCCTCGCCTTTCTCCCGGGGGTCGTATTTTTCAAAATCATCAAGAAGGGATTGGCCCAAAGGCTCGTGATCGTAAGAAGCGATGGCCCGGATGACCTCAACCCTCAAGGGAAGCTCCCGGAGCAAGGAGGGAAGCAATGGCAACAGTTCCTTGTCTTGCCTCGCCGCCAGATTTTTGATCCCTTCGAGGCGGGCTTCCGGGGCGGCAGACGGATCTTTCAGGGTAGCCAGGAAGGCCTGCGCCGCCTCCGTATCCCCGAATACTTGGGCTATCGCCTGGGCCTGTGCGTCAACCCCTTTATCTGTTTTCAGCCTGTCGTAAACCGCTTCCCAATTGGCGGGGGCGACGGCATCGGACCTGCCTTCAAGCCCATCCAGCATCCCCTGCAGCAGGGCCTTCAGGGTTTTGGGTCTTTTTCCAAGTTCAGTGACCAGCAGGTCCAGGGCATTTGCGTCCACCAGCCGCCGGGAGGTAAATTCAGCAATGAGGGGCAGTTTGCCTGCGGCAGCCATTTTTATAGCCCTCTCCGGGGATTGTGCCACAAGTCCTTCCATTCCATACCAGATCATTTTAGGGATATTGTGATCCTCCACATCCCTGTCCCGCGAAATCAGAGCCGCAGCCATCCGCCAGCGGGTATCGGCATCCACCCTTTGCAAGGCCGCGGACAGATAAAGCCGGACCACGGGAGAAGGATCTTTTTTGCTCATCCCGATCATCCGCTCAAGAGCTTTGGCAGGGGCCTTCTGGTCCTCACAGAGCATTTGAACCGCCCAGGCCCGGACATATTCGTCCTTATCCGACAGGGATTTGATCAAATCATCCGGACTAAGATTATTGGTGATGTGCAGAGTCCACATGGCTCTCAGCCGATGATCCGGATTTTTATTGTCCCTGAATAAATCCCTTAGCCGGCTAACTGATGCGGAAGCAAGTGAACCTTTGGAAGCCCGATATTGTAGAAGGACCCTTGCCCGCCGGGCATGCCAGTCACTGGTATTCGTTTGCAGGGCAACCAACTGTTCATCCGTCATTTTTTTAAGATCGGCGTACCGTCCTTCCCAGTTTTCAGCCAAGGATTTTTCCGGGCTGATCCGGTAGATCCTGCCGGTTTCCTTGTTGAGCACTTCCTTGCCGCAGATGTCGGCATCGTGCCAGTCTAATACATACATATCCCCGGCCGGACCGATTTCCATACTGAAGCCGATCCATTGGGCATTGTTGGCCATTAAAAAATCTTCCCCATGACGGGCCACAAAACCCGAACCCTTGTTTTCCAGGACATCCGACAAAACCGCGTGCTCATGGATATTGGCCATAAACAAACGTCCCTGATGGACCGGAGGAAAGGCGTCGGATTGATAGATCCTCGCCCCTCCATGGGCGGACCGGTGACGGTGATCCACGATGGTGGTGATATCGCTGTACACATAAGGATTGAAGTGCTGCCCGCCCTGGCGGTGATATATTCCTCCGGGGATCACATGAAACAAATGAGGGATCACACAGGCGGTGATAAACAACTGCCCCTTGCGGTCATAATCAATACCCCAGGGATTGCTGAAGCCATGGGCTACGGCTTCAAATCTTTTTTTGAGGGGATGATAACGCCATACTCCCCCGTTGATGTCCACACCGTCCGCTTCCAGCAGGTCTTCCGGGAAGGGCTCCTTGTGCCTATAAATTTTGCCCTTGCCCACCGGTTTCCGGATTTTGGATGGAGTGGCAAATCCTTCCAGGCCATACAACCAGCCATCCGGCCCCCAGTGAAAACTATTGATGGTCTCATGCCGGTCGCGGATGCCCCAACCGGTGAGCAAGACCTCTATATCCTCCTGTTCCCCCACATCATCCTGGTTTTTGTCCGGCACAAAAAGCAGGTTGGGGGGAGCGCCCAGAAACAAGCCGTCAAAGCCAACGGCTATGGCGGAAGGAAAAGGAATGCCCTCCAGGAATATTTTCCGGCTATCGGCTGCGCCGTCATGATCAGTATCCTCAAGAATGACGATCCTGCTGTCCCCGGAATTGGAAAAGCCGGCGCCCCTGGATTCATAGTCCCGGTTTTCCGCCGCCCACAAGCGTCCGCGGTCATCCCAGCAAAAAGCGATGGGTTGGGTGACCATGGGTTCGCCGGCCCAGGCATTGACTTTAAATCCATCCGCCAGGGTCATTTCCGCCACAGCCTCTTCCGGATTGAGGAATTTTGCAGAACGGGCTTCTTCCTGGGCAATATTCCACAAAGAAGCTGTGGAATACATGGAATTGCTGCCGATGTAGTCGTCCCATAAGGCATTCATGGTTACATCGTTCAATACGCCGGTATAGGCCACGATTTGATGGCGAATGATCTCCGTTTCTCCCTCTTTAATTTTCCAATCCCCCAGCCGGGCGCGCACCGGACCAATGCCCAATTGGCCATCCACCCGCCAGGGCTGCGGGAAACCCGCATTCTCAGGATGGTCAAAGATGGCGACATGTGCCAGGTCGTCCCGTCCCTCCACCTGCATACCGACATCGACCCACATGGCGCGCTGGCCTTCCGCCCTTTCATTGCGCTGCCGGGCGGCATTGACGGCCTGACCCTTCATGCCCTCTTTCCAGGGCATGCGCAAAAACAAACCCCCGTAGTCGAATTCGCCAATGGTGATATCGGTGATGGCTTTGCCCTGCCATTCCAGGTTGAGGATGAATTTTCCCTCCTTCTCTTTCATGGTCCATATCTGGGTTTCCCGGAGGATGGGCTTGCCGGCAGCATCAAGCATATCGTAAACGGTTTGCCAGGAAACGTCCTGCCCTTCAGGGGTGAGAATATCCAGGGATACCCTTTTCCAATAGTCCCCTTCGGGATGATGAAAAAAATCCCGGCCGATCCCATCCGCCATTTCGGGATATTTGTCTTTCTGGTAAAAGTATTTATGGACGGTGTCCATGGGAAGGCCCTTGCCGTTGACCCGGGTAAAGCCCCAATACAGACCCGTCTGGTGTTTGTGATGGGAGGGGCTGTATTCTGTGAGCCGGCCTTTGCCGTCGGGGGCGGCGATGGGGTGAAGATAGGGACGGAAGTCGGGGAGGGCGTTTTGAGTGAGCAGAATTTCCATTCTTCCTTTGCGTTGTACCGAAAGGGAGTTGGAATCTCCGGCTTTTGAGATCAATAATACTACAGGGCCTTCCTGTGCCGCTTCCTTGTTCTTTTGAGGGCCGCAGGCGGCAAGGAGGACCAGAGTTAGACCAAGATATATCAAGGAGGTGGGAAGGTATGATTTCATTGTCATTAAATTGGTGGGGATCATGGTGGAACAAGTTAAGATTATTTGAGTTTTTCTTACGGGAGGACGTGGAGATGGTTCGCACGGGGTGGGTTCGCACGGAGCACTCGGAGGGCACGGAGATGGTATGGATTCCCACAAAAACACGTTCGAACCACAAAAATTAAAGTATCCCTACCTCTGTGCTATATTTTCTTTGTGGTCTTCGTGTCGTTGTGGGATCTCCTTGTGGGACTTCGTTGCGGGCAACGGCTACAAAGATTCCCACAAAGACACGACGAACCACAAAGATTAAGGTGTCCCTCGCCTCGTTGTGTCGTTGTGGGACCTCGTTGCGGGCAACGGCTACAAAGATTCCCACAAAGACACGGCGAACCACAAAGATTAAGCATCTCCGCCTTTGGGTTCTATGTCTTCTTTGTGCTCTTTGTGTCGTTGTGGGATCTTGTGGTAGGACCCCGTTGCGGGCAACGGCTACAAAGATTCCCACAAAGGCACGGCGAATCACAAAGATTAAGCATCTCCTCCTTTGGGTTCTATATTTTCTTTGTGACCTTCGCTTCGCTGTGTCGTTGTGGGACCTCCTTGTGGGACCTTGTTGCGGGAAAACAGTACAGCGACTTCGGAAGAAGCTAATTCAATGGTTCCGTAACTTTGTACAGGAATTAAAAAAACGGGTCCATTTTAAATCAATGGAACCAAAGACCATGTCCTCCCTGGAAGAAATAAAACCCATACAGAAATGGTTTGCCTCCGACAGCGACTTCAACCGCCTGTTTCCCGCTTCCATGCAGGTCCTGGCCATCAAACACTGGACGCCCGTCGTCGTCGCCCGCAAAGCCGCCGGTTTTTTAACCAATAACCGGGCGGTCCGGGTCCTGGATATTGGCAGCGGCATCGGCAAGTTTTGTCTGACCGCCGCTTATTATTATCCCCATGCGCGGTTTGTTGGCGTGGAACAAAGAGAGGACCTGGTGGCCTATGCGGAAAAAGCAAAAGAAGTCCTGCAACTGGAAAACGCCTCTTTTATCCACGGAAATTTCACGGACCTGGACTTCAGGGAATACGACCATTTCTATTTCTACAACTCCTTTTATGAAAACCTGTTTGGCAAGGACAAAATTGACGACCGCGTCTCCTTCTCCAGTGAGCTTTATAATCAATACAGCCGCAGCCTGAACCAACAACTGGAACGTATGCCCGAAGGGACGCGGGTGGCGGCCTTTCACAGTCTGGAGTATGAAGCGCCGAAGGGATATCGGATCGTCAACTCGGAGTTTGAGGACAGGCTGCTGTATTTTATTAAGCAGGTAAGTTTGCGCGGAGTGTTTCGCACAGAGCGCGCGGAGGGCACGGAGGGGTAGAAGAGGGTCATCCCCATTCCGCATGAATGTGCACTTTATTGTTTCCTTTTTATTATTCGAAGCTTCTTCATAACAATTTTTAAATTTATAGGATGAACCCAATAGGTGTGTTCATGCTATTTATTGGCATAGCCATCGTGTTTATTCCTTTGGTATCGGTGGAACGGAAAGGAATAGTTGCCCTGGCTACGGTGATTGGAATTGCCATGGTCAGCAGCATTCCCGCCATAGCCAGTCTGACCGGCAACCCTTTTGAATATGTACTCCAGGGTTCTCAGATCACAGGCCGGATCCCGGTCCGAATCGATGCCTTATCGGGCTGGTTTATCCTGGTACTCAATTTTACTTTTATCACGGGCGCATGGTATGGCTTGCAATACATGAAGGCCTACCGGCAGCAAAGGGAAATGTTATCCCTTCATGCCATCAGTTATATCCTGGTATTCGCCGGCCTGATCGCCATCAGTGCCCTGCAGCATTCGATGGCGTTCCTGATTGCCTGGGAAATCATGGCGCTTTCTTCCTTCTTTCTGATCATTTTTGAACGACACCGGGCGGAGGTAATCAAAGCCGGTATCAACTACCTGATTCAGTCCCATGTCTGCATCATTTTGTTGACCCTCGGTTTTATTTGGGTGGCCATGAATGAAAATTCCTATGACTTCAATGCCATTGCCCAATTCACCGAAAAACGGCCGTCTTCCGTGGGGCTTGCCTTGTTTTTATGTTTATTCAGCGGCTTTGCCATTAAAGCGGGCTTTGTGCCCTTTCATACCTGGCTGCCCTATGCCCATCCGGCTGCTCCGGCCCATGTATCCGGGGTCATGTCCGGCGTGATCATCAAAATAGGCATTTATGGTATTTTACGCATGCTGTTACTGGTCAGAACCGATTTCCTGGTTCTCGGGTACATCCTTCTTTTCTTATCGGTCCTAACCGGGATATACGGAGTGATGCTGGCGATCATTCAGCATAACCTGAAAAAATTACTGGCCTATCACAGCATTGAGAATATCGGAATTATCGGAATGGCCATCGGGCTTGGCTGTATTGGGATTGGGAAAGGAAACCCCGGTTTGGTGGCACTGGGCTTTTCCGGGGCTTTGTTGCATACCCTCAACCATTCGCTTTTTAAGTCTCTGTTGTTTTATGCGGCCGGCCATGTATACCAGGCTACCCATACCATGGATATTGAAAAGCTGGGGGGATTGGTTAAAAAAATGCCTCATACGACCCTGCTCTTCCTGGTGGCATCCCTTGCCATCTGCGGGCTTCCGCCATTCAATGGTTTCGTGTCGGAATTCCTGATTTACACCGGTATGTTCCGCGCTTTGCCGGGGTCCGACTTTGCACTGCTCTCCTTGCTGGTCTTAGGTTTTTTCGGATTGGCGCTGATCGGCGGATTGGCGATGTTTTGTTTTACGAAGGCGGTGGGCACCGTTTTCCTGGGATCACCCAGGCACCCTTTTGCCCATGATCCGGGTGAGGCCGGATGGGCTAAACTAATGCCCATGTATGTCATCGTGGTTTTGTTGTTGGGCATAGGTTTGTTCCCCGGGGTTTTTGTCTCTTTACTATCAAAACCGGTTGAACTTTATAGTTTTATTTCATCAGGGAATGGCCTTCCCGGGATCTTTCCAGCCGTTGAAACCCTGTCCGGCATTGGTTGGGGCGCCGCGATTTTCCTGGTCCTGGCCGGCCTGATTTTCTGGTTGCGTACCCGATGGGTGATGAATCGGGTACAAACCTATGACCAGACCTGGGCCTGCGGTTATGAAGGCGATACGGGCAAGATGCAATATACGGCCAGTTCGTTTGTACGGGCCTACCGCAAATTGGTGGAACCCGTTTTATCCATTCATAAGAAAAAAAAGGAAATCACCGGCATTTTTCCGGTCACCGCAGGACAAGAAACCCATCCCGGGGATAAGATAGAGGAATGGTTTATTGATTTGCCGGTAAAAGGGCTTAAGAAATTCTTTAACCGGTTTATTTTTTTGCAAAACGGGAATCTTCAGTTTTACATTCTCTACGGCGTCGTATTTATCACCCTAGTATTGGTACTGCCCCTGGTCATAGAATACTTCAGCGCATTGATTCAATTCTTGAATTCAATATAATATGATCAGTTTTATTTTGATCATCCTGATGAGCCTGATTTTTACCGGAATCGTTATCCGGACCAAAAGTATAACCTCCGGCAGGAAAGGGCCCGGCATTTTCCAGCCCCTGAAAGACCTCGCCCGCCTGTTTAAAAAGGGTTCCGTCTACAGTCAGACGACCAGTTTTATTTTCCAGCTTGCACCCAGCGTTTACCTGGCTTCCATACTCATGGCAGTCCTGGTCATTCCGCTGGGACAATACAAGGGCATCCTGTCCTTTGAAGGAGATTTTGTTTTCTTCGCCTATGTGCTGGGCGCAGGAAAGTTTTTTTCCATCCTTTCGGCCATGGATACCGGCAGCAGTTTTGAGGGAATGGGCGCCAGCCGGGAAGCCCTGTTTTCCATGTTTGCGGAGCCCGCCTTTTTCCTGCTGATGGGATCCTTTGCCCTGCTCACCGGCTATACTTCCTTTCAACAGATTTTTCATTCCCTGCATTTCGGGTCCTCCGTTTCTTATGTCCTGATGGTGCTTGCCACTTATGTCCTGGTCATGATCGCGCTGATTGAAAACAGCCGGATGCCTATAGACGACCCTAAAACCCATCTGGAGTTGACCATGGTCCATGAAGTAATGGTGCTGGACAACAGCGGATTTGACCTGGGTATGATCTTATACGGCACCCCGTTGAAATTGGCCATGTATGGCGGGCTGATCGCCAACCTTTTTATGGGAGACTTTCCGCTGGTTCTTACCATTCCCATTTTTCTCGGACTTCAAATCGCTTTTGCCGTCACCGTTGGGATCATCGAATCCTTCATGGCCCGGTTCCGCATGAATCACAATGCGCAATATATCCTTACCCTGTCTTCGGTCTCGCTGCTGATCCTGCTGGGTGTTTTACTGATTTTAGGACAATTCAATTGAAAAATGACCCATAAAATAAACCATTCATGACCAATGTCCTGCTGATCATCTTTACCATTACCCTGCTTTACCTGGGTATTGCCCACCGCCTGCTGACGTATATTAAAATCTTAGCCTTCCAGGGGATCCTGCTTTTTGGCATCGCGTTTATTGAACTGATTGAAATAGATCTAGCCAACCTGTCTTTTGTTTTATTGGAGACCGTCATTTTTAAGACGATTGCCATTCCCCTGTTTTTACAGTATGTCATGAAGAGAAACCGGATTACCCGGGACGCAGAACCTTACCTGCCTAATTTTATGTCACTCATTATCATCACCCTTATTATTATTTCCACCTTTCTGCTTTCCAACACGATTCCCGATGCGCGGATCAGTAAAATTTATTTTGTGGTCGCCCTGTCCACGCTTTTTACCGGCTTGTTCATTATTGCCAGCAGAAACAAACTCATCACTCATGTTATGGGATACCTGGTGATTGAAAACGGGGTTTTTATCCTGTCCCTGGCCGTAGGTACGGAAATGCCGGTACTGGTTAATCTGGGCATCCTGCTCGACATTTTTGCCAGCATATTCCTGCTGGGAATATTTGTCAACCGGATCGGCGATGTGCTGCGGGATGTGGATGTCGATCAATTGAGCCAACTGAAAGATTAAAGGAATGACTGGATTGTATTTGGCCGGCGGATTCACCATAGGCGGTTTACTGTTTTTTACCAGGAACAGGAGGTATATGTTCCTTTTGATCCTGGGTTTTCTTTTACTTCAGACCGGATTTACCATCTATGAATACGCCCATCTCAATACGCCGGAACTGGTTTTTTTTACCCCTGACGCGCTGGCTGTTCTTTTACTGATGGTCCTGAGCCTGATCAGTATCCCAGCCTTTTACCACAGCCGGGTGTTTTTGATCAGTAACCGGGATCATATCAGGCATCGTGCCATTTATTTTGG
>Ga0209096_1001652_pt1 | contig 23624 bp, 9 predicted proteins | sample AD_UKC034_MetaG_FD_184407 | JGI IMG/M metagenome (GOLD analysis project Ga0209096, IMG submission 184407) | Active sludge microbial communities of municipal wastewater-treating anaerobic digesters from USA - AD_UKC034_MetaG (SPAdes) (version 2) | ecosystem: Engineered > Bioreactor > Anaerobic >... | reverse complement strand
CGCATCGGTCAATACGCTCGCATCGATGTTCTGTAAGGATAGATCCGGGTAGATCATCGTCACCGGTATGATCACCGGCGTGGAGGTGATCGTCGAAATGTCCAGTATGTCACTGATCGTTACCCCCGTGGCCCCTATGATGATAACTGTTGCACTCCCCGTCTGCGTCTGCGAACATCCGTTGCCATCGGAGACGCTTACTAGATTGTACACAAATGTGCCCGGTGTACCCGTCGGAGCTGCTACCGTCACAGAATTGCTTCCGCTGGTGGTCACCGTTTGGTTGGTACCTCCGTTAATATTGTATGTAAAGGTGTATTCCAGTGCACCGTTGGCACCGGTGAATGTGATCAGCGGAGATGCCGCATTCAGGCATACCGAGGTAGTCCCACTAATGGAGGCTGTCGGCAACGGGTTTACCGTCACCGTTATCGGATAATTAGCACTCACACATCCTGTCGTGCTATTCTTGACCGTCAGGGTGCCATAGTAAATGGCCGGGGCGGGAGAGGAAGGCACGGTGATGGCTATCGGGCTGCCCGAAAGGCTGGCATCGGTGACCTCCCCAAATCCTGCCGTATTGGCAGTGGCATCGAAGTCAATACTGTACTGGTTGGGACTCTCGGTTGTGGCTGAATAGGTAAGATTGGCCGTCGTGGTGCCTTGACATACAGCAGGACTGGTTCCCAGTGTTATTGTGGGCAAGGCATTGATCGTCAGGTTGCCGCTGGGCGTCCCGTCGCCAGCGGGATTGGTGCTGGCAACCCGCATTTTGTATGTCGAGCTTGTAATGGCACTCAGTGGAATAGTGATCGGGATATTACCAAACAGACTGGTTGATGTGATCTGTCCTATGTTGTTGTTTGGGGAGCTAGGAAATGTTCCGTCAGGCTGTGACAGGTCAACATAAAAATTATTACCTGAATTCCAGGTTCCTCCGTATGCAAAATAAAATACATTACTCGGATCACCCGCACAATAGGGTGATGTTGCCGGCACGCACAGGATGTTCTGACTGGCCACGGCAAAAGGCGAGAAGGAAGTGATCCCTGTCGCTGTGATGCTGTAGGGTCCCGGAGCTGTGCCTGTCACTGCCCCAGGCGTCCATACCCACCCGGTGGCTACACCGGTGTAATGACCCACACTGGCAAGGCCGTGATTGAGACTGATTTCGTCGGGATCAGACCACTGGAGAGTGAGGTTCGCAACAGAACCTCCCGGAGTCCCTTCAGAAAGGAACCAGGTGTTGTCGACAACACTGGTGGTCAACTGTATCCCGCCCTGAACTTCACTTATATCGTACAGCTGGCTTACTCCGTCGGCCACCCTTGCCCGGATGTCATCGGGAGTTGAAGTGATGGAAAGCTGGACTCTGGCAGGCAGATAGGTTGTTGTTGCCAGGCCTATGGGGAACAATATATCGGTGGCATTGTCAAGAACATGTTGCTGCAACACCCCTGTCCCATTGGTCACTACATAATTCGCTGGCCCTGCCCCGGTGATTGTAGCGGAAGTGCCCATCACCAGGTCATTGGATCCAAGAGTAATCTTGCCGGCTGTGAATGCCAGTTGATGGGTGATAGTGACATCACGGAAAAACTCAACGCCGCCTTCCGGATAATCGAGTGTCACATCGAAGAACGATTGGACAAAATCTCCGCCGTCAATCTTTGCATACTTGTCGTCCCCAATTCTTTTAAAGGTCACGTTCTGGCTATGGGGTATGAACGCCCCGGCGCCGCTGTTGTTGATCCAGTCGCCGGAAACCTCAATATTAGCCGTGCCCACATTCAGTAAGCCGATATCTATGGTCAGATTATGCACTTGCAGTGTTGAGATCCCGCTGCCAATGGTCATCCCTATCCCACACTCAAAGAAAACATCGAAGAAGGACTCGACCATTCCTATTCCTGGTTTATTGATTACTTGTGCGCCAGGACCGTTGAAAATAACCTGGCCACCTCCCGGGTTGAACACCCCACCATTATTCCAATCGCCACTCACCTGTAGTTTGCTGTTACCCTGCATGCCCAGCTGTCCGCCGGGGGCAATGACTATATTTTTAGCCTTTGCAAGAGGTACACCGGCAGGTCCGTTGATCACCGGGTTGAAATTGGGCAGGTTGATTAAAGGAATCAACACATCGATGGTTTCATTCGGCACGCCGCCGCACCAGTTGCCGGCATTGAACCAGTCGCTGCTGATAGCACCGATCCAGGTGCCGGAAGCGATCACCGTAATGGTTACGGTATTGGAGGTGATCTCACAATTCACCCCTCCGAGGGTGCTGATGGCGACTCTCTGGTATTGTGTGGTTACGGTAAGCGGGCCCGGATCATAAATTGGGTTGTTTGTACCGCTAATAAGGACCCATCCACTTCCAACGTTATACTCCCAGCGGTAGCTGATCGTTCCTCCCGCTCCGCTGCTGCCCGGTGTCACAGAGGTAAATGCAGCAGGATCAATTCCGGAACAAATGGTCTGGTCTCCGGAAATCGAACCGGGCGATACCGTGTTAATCGTAACAGCGACTGTATTGCTTGTGGAAGTACAGGAGTTTCCATCCGTTCCTATCACATAGTAACCAGTTCCTGCGGGAAGGTTTGACCAGGTCAGGGCAGATCCATTTCCGAGCTGTGCAGCTTGCACAGTGGCATTGGCTGCGTTATACAACTGGTAGCTTACTCCGGTTACTGATGAAGATGATGTAATGGTACCCACGTTGCCCCAGTAGGAACAGATGATGCTGCCGGTAAGGGTAAGCGCCGATGGCAACGCATTTACAGTGACCGTCACCTCAGCGGTTTCAACCGCCTGGTCAGGATCACAATAAGTATCCGTCTGCACCAGCTTGTATTTTGTCGTGGCTGTCAGAGCCGGAGGACTGTAGGAAAGTGATGTTCCGCCTGATCCGTCGGTGACGTTTTCCCAGGAGTCGCCATCCCAGTATTTCCACTGATAGGTAAACGTGCTGCTGCCTCCACCAGGTGCTGCAGCCGTGATCGATGACGGAGTCTCACCGTAGCAGAGCACCTGGCCGTCTCCGGCGGTGATCGCGCCGGCAATCAGCTGCCCATATACAGTGACCGTCACCTCAGCAGTTTCTACCGCCTGGTCAGGATCACAATACGTATCCGTCTGCACCAGCTTGTATTTTGTCGTCGCCGTCAGTGCCGGAGGGCTGTATGATAAACTCGTTCCACCAGACCCGTCAACTACGTCTTCCCAGTTGGAATAATCCCAGTATTTCCACTGATAGGTGCATGTGCCACTTCCGCCTGTTGGCGCTGCGGCAGTGATGGAAGCTGGAGTTGTGCCGTAGCAGAGCACCTGGCCGTCTCCGGCGGTGATTGCGCCTGCAACAAGCTGTCCGTAGACCGTTATGGTCACCTCATTGCTGTAATATGGTCCGCAGCCATTAGCATCATCTACTGCACGCCGGAATTTTGTGGTAACTGTCAAGCTCCCAGGTTGGTAATCCACATCGTACGCATCTGTTATATCATCCCAAATCGAGGTCCCAGTGTTGTAAACCTGCCACTGGTAAACCAATGGTGTTGTTCCACCTGAAGCCAGAGTAACATTTTGCAGCTCTGCCGGGGCCGTATTGTAACAGATTGTCTGATCTGCAGAAATTGAACCTGGCGACAGTTGTTCCGGTTCCGTCAGCGTCACCGAACACTGCCCTGCGGCTTGTTGAGCCCATCCGAAGGATGCGACTACAATGACCAAAAAAAGTACAGACTTTTTCATAATCGTTTGATTTATGCTGATTAAAACTTTTGAATATGTTTCGAAATGTATATGGGGGTTGATTGGTCTCAATGGTTAAATTGTTAAATTGTCAAATTGTCATTCCTTGTTCTATTGTTCGATTGTCCATCCCTGCTTTCGCAGGGACAGGCCGTTAGCTGAGCTTACGGCCCCGAAACCGTGCACTCCGTCTGCTCGCAGCCATTGGCATCCCTGATCTCCACGGTATAAACCCCAGGACCAAGGTTTCCTATTATTTCAACATCGTCATCGTCGTCATCGGTGAAGGAGGTCCAGCTGCCAAACGAGCCGCTGTCTTTTTTGTACCGGTATTCATAGGGCATTGCGCCGCCGGTCACCGTGATGGTGATCGTTCCGTTACCCGCATTGAAACAGGTAATGTCGCTGTCCAAAACTGTGAATGTGGGCAGGACATTCACTGTGAAATCCGTACTGCTTGTTCCCGTCCCCGAAGGGGTCGTCACACTGATCGGCCCTGTAGTTGCCCCTGAAGGCAGTGTGGCAGTGATCTGTGTGGAAGTGTTGACCGTGTAGGAGGCAGATTGCCCGTTGTAGAAAGTAACAGCCGTTGCACCGGTAAAGTTGGTGCCGGTGATGGTCACAGAGGTTCCTGTTCCTGCGCAGGCGCTTGTGGGTGTGAAACTGGTGATTGTTGGCGCTGCAGAAACTGTATAAGTAATAACAACTGTACCATTTGCTCCATTCCCACCGTTCTGACCAGGATTCTCACCCGGCAGCTTTAATGCTCCACCGCCACCACCACCATAAATAACACCTGGAGAACCAACTCCACTGGTTGTTGCACGACCATTGCCCCCATCTCCACCATCCTGAGGTGCAATACCTCCTGTAGCATTCGTGGCAGTGGTCCCATCTAAGGAAGATCCAGCTGATGATCCACCACCTCCTCCATACAGAGATGCATAATTTCCTGAAGCTCCATTACCACCGGAATAAACGAAATCTCCAATACATTGCGATGCCAAGCCTCCGTTGCCTCCAGCTTGACTAGATCCAGGTGCATCGTTTGGAACGTTTACTCCAGCTGAACCACCTTTTGCTAATACAGTAGTTATATTTAAAAACCAAGAATCTGTTCCAGCTACACCCGACGTTCCGCCTGTACCCACTGTAACAGTATAACTATTTCCTGGAACGACAGCAATATTGATTTTTTTCGCATATGCTCCTCCTCCACCTCCTCCAGCAGCACCCCATCTAGATTGATTACCTGCTATCCCCCCGCCACCTCCTCCAGCACCCCAAGTTTCTACATTTACACTGGTTACCCCTGCTGGGGGAACAGTAAAAGTCCCTGATGCAGTATAGGTTACTGTCGTTTGTCCCCAGCTGATACCTGCCAAACAAAGGAAGCCAGCGGTGAGAAGGAGGTAGAGCTTCAGGGAGGCGCGGTGGGAATGGGTAGCTGGGTTTTTCATTTTTAAAGAAATTTTGTGATGATTGAGAATGGGGGTTAAATTATGTGCCCCCTCACCCCTGCCCCCTCTCCTCAAGGAGAGGGGAATCTCATCCTCCCCTTCTCCCGTGGGAGAGGGGGTCGGGGGGTGAGGGGCGTTAATCGCCTCGGCCACCTCACCCCTCTCCCCTTTCCTCAAGGAGAGGGGAATCTCATCCTCCCCCTCTCCCGTGGGAGAGGGGATCGGGGGGTGAGGGGTGTTAATCACCTCGGCCACCTCCCTGATCCTCTCCAGTACTATATCTGTTCGCTCCATTACATCATTATTGGTAAACCGCAACACCGTTACGCCAAGCCGTTCCAGCTCGGCATCGCGATTTTCATCGTGTTCCCGGATATCTTCGTGCTCATGGATGCCTCCGTCAACCTCAATGGCCAGACGCAGTTCATGGCAGTAGAAATCCGCAATATACAAATGCAACGGATGCTGACGCCTGAACTTTAAGCCCATCAATCGCCGATCGCGCAGCTCATTCCATAATACCCTTTCAGCCTCCGTCATCACCCTGCGCAATGCCCCTGCCCGGCGTAACAGCTCCTCCGATGCACCCAGGTGCAGCAACCAGTCAACCGTTGTTTCCTTGTAAGACAAAGTTTGAATTATTTCAAATTAAACTCATTTTCGTTTTCTCCACCTCACCCCGCCCTTCGGGCGCCCCTCTCCTCAAGGAGAGGGGAATATCGTTCTCCCCTTCTCCTTCAGGAGAAGGGGCTGGGGGTTGAGGTGCAATTCGTCCCTTCCACCTCACCCCGCCCTTCGGGCGCCCCTCTCCTCAAGGAGAGGGGAAAATCCCTCCCCTTCTCCTTGAGGAGAAGGGGCCGGGGGTTGAGGTGCATTCCTCCCTCTTAACTCATTATTTCAAATTCCCTTTTTCCTCTCTCCTTTCTCCTCTCTCCTCTCTCCTTTCTCCTTTCTCCCCTACTGGCAGTCCGCCGATTCGCACCCGTTCCCGTCCTTCACCCTGATCTTATGTGTTCCGGTCGGCAACCCGGTCAGGGTATAGGTAGGAAAACTACCGGTATAGGTCGCATTATAATCTGTTCCATTATTAACAGAAAAAGTATAAGTCGAATTATCCACCCCGCCGGTGATGTTCACCTGTATGCTCCCGTCGCTGCCGCCATAACAGGAGACATTGACGTAATTGGAGGTAGTAAAGGTGGGCAATGCATTAATCGTCACGCTTACAGTTTGTGTATTGGTACATCCATTTGCCACTATGGTCATGATTCCAGAATAGGGACCACCGGCAGTTGCGCCAGCAGTGATGGGAATTCCTGTCAGGGTCCCGCCACCTGATAAAAAGGTAAATGAAGTGTAAGACTGGTCTGAAAGACCTGCTGTGTTGGCAGCTGCATCCCAGTCTATAGCATAGGAGGTTGGCGAATTCGTTGTTGCACTGTAAGCCATGGAGGTTGACTGGGCACTGGTGCTGTAACATACAGCATCCAGTGTTCCACCCGTTGTGATGGTTGGTAATGCATACATTGTCTGTGTTCCTCCTGTTGTACAACTGCCTGCCTTTGTTCCCGAACTGACCGTAAAGTCACCGGTTGTAAGAGCACTGACTGTCAGCATAGCCCCATTGGCCGGTGAGGAGGCCACATCCATTGTAATCCAAAAATAGCTTGTAGTTCCGGTGGTCAATGCCTGCGAAAAGGCAGCAAAGGAATGCGAATCGGTACCCAGTGAAGTTGTCAGGTCACTGCCTACCTGCGAGGCACTGGCCAAATCATTACTGGAATTGATCCATAATTGAAATTTAGTGATATCTGAAGCTGAATAGTTTCCGGTAGTCGTAAAGCTGAGTCCCGTCAGATTGTCATCACAAACCGTTTGTGCCATGGTGAAGCTCTGGGCGGCAACTTTTGCAAAACTCGCGCACATGGAGGAAGCCAAAACGGTATTATTTCCCATCGTTGTTGTCCCTGCATTCACCGTTATCGTCCCCGTCGCATTCACACTCCCGCAGCCCCCTGTCAATGGGATGCTGTAGATGAATGGGCCTGAGGCAGTGGGTGTGCCGCTTATGGTGATCGTGTTCGATGCCCAGCTTGCCGTTACACCCGCCGGTAAACCCGTCGGAGTGCCGATGCCCGTGGCTCCGGTCGTGGTATGGGTAATGTCAGGACTCAATGCCGTGTTGATGCAAAGCGACGGTGTGGAAGAAGGAGCACTGGCGGTATTGTTTGCATAGATCATCAGCGTCCCCCCCGCCGAACTGCTTCCTGCTTTGGTTCCTGCGCTGACGGTAAAATGACTGGTTGTTAACGTCGGAACCGATAAAGTTCCTCCATTGGCTGGTGATGTGGCCACATCCATCGTTATCCAGAAATAAAGCGTTGTATTAACGTTCAATGCCTGTGAAATGGTCCCAAAAGAATGGCCAGCAGGTCCGAGAGTGGTCGTGATATCTGATCCCACCTGGGTGGCCCCGGATAAGCTATTGGTTGTATTTGTCCATAACTGAAACTTCGTCAGGTCTGCTGCTAAATACGTTCCGGCAGTACTAAAAGTGAGCCCAGTCAAATTGACTGTGCTGCCTGTCTGGGCAAGGGTGAAGCTTTGTATGGGCACTTTGGTCGAACCTGCGCAAATGGAAGCCGATGCAACCGTATTAGGTGCCATTGTAGTGGTGGCTGTGGCTGTTATAGTCACCGTAAAGTTAAATCCACTACTCACAAACCCATACGTACTGTTCTTTACCGTCAGCGTACCATTATAGGTCGCCGCAGCTGCGCCAGCCGGTACGGTTAAAACGATAGGACTTGGGTCAGGAAGTGATGCGTAATCGGTGAAATCAATAAATCCTGCCGTATTGGCTGCAGCATCCCAGTCAATGCTGTACTGATCCGGGCAGCCACTCGTGGCACTGTAAGGAAGGTTCGCACTGGTGGATCCTTGGGGGACGGATGGATTGGCACCCAAGGTGATGGTGGGGTTGTTGGGAAGAGTGTATGTGATGATTACGCCCCCATTAGCTCCACTACCACCATTCTGACCACTATCACCACCTCCACCACCTCCTCCTCCGTATGAAGATCCGTTTCCTCCATTCCCATCATCTCCCCCGGAGCCTCCATTTCCACCAAGATTGTCACCCCCCTCTCCAGCAGTAGGATTACCACCATTACCTCCATCATAAGCACCATCTAAGTCTCCAGCTCCTCCTCCTCCTCCTCCTCCTTCTGAACCATCACCGTTACCTCCCGTGCCACCATTATTCTCAATTTTATTTGTGATTGTTACTTCAGAAGTAAATGTTCCGCTTCCTCCGGATCCCCCATCTCCTCCTCCATTGCCTGAATCTATCCTTTCGCCACCCCCTCCGCCATAAGCAGTAATTTTCCTGTTATCTCCATTATGCTCAATATAGGACTCTCCCCCTGCACTTCCATCATTATCAGAATTACCTGCACCCCCAGCACCTACGCTAATGGTTAATTCATCACCAGATTGAACACTTAATGTTGCACCACGGAAACCACCACCTCCACCGCCTCCTCCTCCATCACGGTCACCCCAATCACTCCAATCTTGTGCAGATCTTGCTCCCCCACCGCCACCAGCACCCCAAACTTTAGCAGTTATACTAGTCACACAGTTGGGTACACTATAGGTTTGGTCGGAGCCGGTGTAGGAGAAGGTTTGGGTTACAGTTTCACCTGGTGTATAGACGGTATAAGTAATAGAAATACGCATGTAATAAACGTAAGCATCTACTCCATTATCTGGTGATGTGGCTGAAATTGCCACTCCAAAATTAGAGGCATTGATTTCAGAAGGTGTCCAGGTTGTTCCCCATAAGTTACTGGATCCTCCATATGTAACATCAGCTGGTGTTCCCTGGTCTCTAGTCCAATTAGTAGATGTTTGAGCATAATCTGATCCCGTGACACTTCCATTTTTCACAAGTCTTACGGAATAGTCATATATTTCATTTCCTGATCCAGATTCTCTGAGCTTCCCGATTACTACTTCTATTCCATTAATTTGTACATTAGAAGGTATGGTAAACCCATATCCAGTACCCATCAAGTAATTTGAAATATTACCTGCATTGGGAGTTACAACTGCACGATCAGTAGTGCTAACAGTTGCAATATATCCAGGATTAGTCCAAGCAACAGTGCCTATCGTAGCTACGTTTGTTCCAGTACCCGCTTCATTAGGCCCAACTGTTGTTTGCCCCCATCCTGTGCCGGCCAGGCCCAGGAAGAAAACGGAGAGAAGGAATGTGCGCACAAGAGAGGCGCGGTGGGAAAGGGTAGCTGGGTTTTTCATGATCGTGGAATTATGGTATTGCATTTAAAACTTCAATGACGAATCCGGGTTCAGGCTGAAAAATGGTGTACAGGGAAACAGGGCATTTTGGCGCGCATAAAAACAAATGCATAAGCGATTGCGATTCAGCCCCTTCTTCCACTGTTCCGTCTTCCGGGTAGAGAGAGAGGACGGGTAAGGTGTAAATTTATTCATTTTCAAATTCTTTCATAAAAGTAGTCGTCCCGTTAAGGTGCCGGAGTGCAGTTTATCTGCGCGCAGCCATTGCTATCCTTGATCTGGATCGTATAATCTCCCGGTCCCGGCGGCGAAATCACCTGCGTAGTTCCCGTGACGAACTGTATCCATCCCTCGGCATCGCCTCCAATCCAATTACTTCCGCCATTAGTACTGTACCTGTAAAAATAAGGTGAGGTGCCATTGCTGGCGTTAATGGTGATGAAACCGTTGCCAGCACCGAAACAGGTGATGTCGGATTTGGAATAAGTGAAGGTGGGGAGGGGATTCACTGTCCAGCTCACCATCACCGGTATAGACGAAGTACATCCCGATCCCGTGGCAGTGCGATATGTCTGAATGTCTATTGAGGTGTGTCCAGTGGTGTTCAGGTTAGTGCCTGAGGCATAAGCCGTCCAGGTACCGCCATCAAAACGGTATTCCAGCACATCGGCGATTGTGCCAACTCCGCCTGTTCCGGCCGTAGCTACAGCTGATACATTGCTGCCGTCACACACTCCCCCGGCCGCCGGTGTCGGTGTTAAAGTCCCTGATAATGGCTGCGTTCCCCAGGTGATCGTCCGCGTATCGGTCGAATTACTGCAGCCATTCGTACCTGTCAACGTTAGCGTAGCCGTTATGGATCCACTTGCACTGCCTGGCGTAAAGGTTGCCAGGGACGGATTCGCATTTTGAACCCAGGTTCCGCCGCTGCCACTCCAGGTTGGCGTGCCGCTGTATGTGCCGCTGGCTGATGCCCCCGTCATAGTGATTGCCGATGTTCCCGTACATGTGGTAATATTATTTCCCGCTTCCGCCACTGGCTGCGTTCCCCAGGTGATTGTTCGCGTATCGGTCGCATTGGGGCATACTCCAGCTCCAGTGAGTGTCAATGTGGCTGTAAATGAACCACTGGCTGCAGAGGGTGTAAAAGTAGCTGATGCTGGATTCGAATTTTGAACCCAGGTTCCTCCGCCACCGCTCCAGGTGGGTGTGCCGGAATAGGATCCAGACGCAGTTGCCCCTGTCATAGCAATGGCTGAGGTACCTGTGCAGGTCGTTATATTTTGACCAGCCTCAGCTGTTGGCGGATTACTGCAAACTGCCGCCTTCAGCGCAACCATCATGGATGCATTTCTTCCATTATTATTAAGAGAGGCCGTACCGGTTCCAGTTGAACCGGTTGTAGGCTTTATTGCCCAGGCGGCACCAACCGAAGTTCCTTCATTATTTCCATTGGTGGCCCCGTACAGTTCAGTTAAAGTACCTGGAGAGGTTGTCGCCCAATTGGAAAAAGATCTTGCATATCCCACGATTCCAAACATAATCACTGCGGCATTGGCGGTATTAGTGGTAATAGCAGGAGCATTAAGCTGGGCGTCGTAAGCGTAGTTACTATAACTTCCTGGGTCAACGTCAAAAGGACCACTGTTGGCTGTACCTCCTGCATTATAACCTCCTGTTACATCAACACCTGAAAAAGCAACAATTCCACCAACGCCACCCGAAGCATCTCCATCCAAGGAAAATGTGAAACTGGATCCCTCGGTACCATCGGCAATCCTGTAAAGAAGAGTTCCTCTTATTTTCCAATAACTCCCCAACCCCCAAGTAAACATACGACCATCTATTTCAGTCCAGCCAGTCAGAGAGGCATCAATATCTAAATCCCAAAACCCAACATGCTGAATGATATTCGCTATCATTACATCGCCTGCGACGATACCTGTAGGTTTTGCTATCGTTATGGAATTGCCGGAAATCTGCCCCGTTGTTGCTGATCCTCGCTGTACAATGTCTGCAAACAGATCATTTGTAAAAAATAAATTCGAAAGCCCTAATGTTAATACAGTAATTATTAACCTGAATTTTTGTTTGAGTACATTGAAAAAAGACCTCTTAACTAAAAAAAAGTATTTCCTTATCATAGCAACTTAACATTTTGTTTGTATTATGTTTGGATCTCTTTAATCAATACAAAGAATGATATAAATTGGATATGGATAATAACATCCAGTTTGTCGAAAACAAGAAAATGATTTTTAACACATAACTAGTGAGAGAATGATATTTCGCATCCCTAAGGTTATCAGGGTCCGAAAAGAAATAACGGATACTCATGGGTGCAGGTGTAGGAGTTAATTCGATAATACGTTGTTATTTGCTCGGCCCAAAGGGCCTCGCGTGATTTATGGTTATTCGTGGTTATTCGTGGTCATTTGCTCGGCCCAAAGGGTCTCGCGTGATTAATAGTTATTCGTGGTTATTCGTTGTTATTTATGGTCATTTGCTCGGGCTTTCAGCCCTCGCGTTATTCATGGTTATTCGTGGTTATTCGTGGTCATTTGCTCGGCCCAAAGGGTCTCGCGTGATTAATAGTTATTCGTGGTTATTCGTTGTTTGTCGTTCGCCGTTTGCTGTTCGATTTCAGATTGCGGATTGCCGACTGCCGATTGCGATCGTGGTTCCTGATTCACCGGATTACTGCACGATCGGGAAATATTGCTCTCTTGCTGCAATCAGGTAATTTCAATTTCATTCTTCACTTTAATCAGTTTCACATTTCTATCCTTGTCCTTTACCTTCATCACAAAATCCTTGTCAACAAATTCTATCGTGCAATTGTCAGGGATCCTGTCAGCCAGTTTAGGATGCTCAATGATCTTACGTATCAAATCGAAGACCAGTCCAATATTTCGATGCACTGTTTCCTTGTTTGTCATTTTAGTATCCGTTCTTTTCATCTTATGATAATCACCTGCTCACATCAGAACTCTAAACCCCGTCATTTGCTCGGCCTGACGGCCTCGCGTGATTAAGAGTTATTCGTTGTCATTCATTGTCATTTGCTCGGCCCAAAGGGCCTCGCGTGATTCATGGTTATTTGTGGTTATTCGTTGTTATTCAATAATGAGACCTGTACAAATTCAATATTTCTCATAAAAGTTCATCGGCCTTTAGTGAGATAACATCCTTCTTTGCCTTATATGTTTCAATTCTATCCTGCAAAACCTGAGCATAAACCGGATTGCTAAGTATATACTCGGTTTTATCCGCTGGTTGTATAGTGATTTCAACTGTTTTATGAGGAAAAAGTTTCTTAACTCCTTCAACAAAATCAGCATTCAGCAAGTCAGTATTTATTTTAAAGGTAGTTTCCATTTTAATTCCCTGTTTTTGGTAATTGGTCATCGGTTATCATGGTTGTCTGGTTGTAAGATGCCAGTTGCCAATAGTTTCTTTTATATTGGTGTTCACGCTTTTTGGGTTCTGAAGTTAATCATTTACGAACAAAGGAACGCTCATTTTCGATTTTTGATTTCATTTCAGAAATCAGAATTCCTCTGTTCCTCTGTTTCTTAAATCCATTGCTCAAATTGTTATTCATTGTTCTATTGCCTACTGGCTACTGGCTACCGCTGACTGCCATTCGTTGTCATTCATTGTCATTTGCTCGGCCTGACGGCCTCGCGTGATTTATGGTTATTGACGTTCGTTATCCGGGTTTCAAATATACTGATTTACGAACCAAAAACAAAAATTTTTGATTTTTAATTTTATTTCAGAATTCAAAACTCTTTGTTCCTTGTTCGTAGATCCATTCTTCAAATTGTTTAACCCCTCCGGGGTATTTGTATATCTGTCTGGTCATCCTGATACTACAATACTATAACCCCTACGGGGTATTCAGAATTCATTGTTCCTTGTTCGTAGATCCATTGTTCAAATTGTCAAATTGTTGTTCCTTGTTCGTAGATCCATACTTCGAATTGTCAAATTGTCATATCGCTATATCATTACATCGCTACATCGCTACATCGCAACATTCTCACAGGATCTCCCGCAGCTCCTCCAGCCGGAACGGCCGCGGCAGCCGCGAATAATGCCCTTCATTGAAAATGGAGATTGCCTCGTCGAACTCCTTGCTCACCGACAGCACCAGCTGGATGCCGGGATGGTACCGGCTGAAGTACCGGATCATCGCAGCATCGTTCAATGTACAGAAATTCAGTATGATACAATCCGCCGGCCTGTCCTCCGCCACCCGGATGGCCTCCGCTGCCGTCCGCGCAAACAAACACTCCGTAAACCTTTCAGTAAGCGAGTCACGGATTTCGTGCTCAACAGGAACGTCGAATCCAACGAAAAGCAGGGTCCTTTTCATAGGATGATGGAGAAGATTGGGGTCAGGACTGGTCAATTTCCGTGCCGGGAACGGCAAGGCGTTGAGTGAGAGGAGAATGGAGAGAGGAGAGAGGAGAATGGAGAGAGGAGAGAGGAGAAAGGAGAGAGGAGAGAGGAGAAAGGAGAGATGGCGGGCAGGGGGAAGGTGCCCGGAAACGGGCAGGCGGGCAGCGCGTGGAAGTCAACAGCCTTTCCTGATGAGCCCCGACTGCGTCGGGATAAACTCCGCGAAATCAGGATCAGCGGTCAGCGGTCAGCAGTCAGCAGTCAGCAGCATGTCCTGATTTCGTTTCACTCATCAGGATCGGCAGCTTGTCCCGTGGGCGCAACACGAAGGATCAGTCTCCGCTCCTATCGTATAAAAAAAAGACAAAATATCCGATAATATCGTATATTTGTAAAAAAAGTATGGAAACGATTTTATTCAGGCACAATCCATGGTGGACATCCGCCTTTTCCCTTCCTGATATCATGGACAGACCCGGTATCTTTCAGGAAATGACAGACCAGTTAAAAAATCAGGAGGTCATCTTTCTCACCGGTTTGAGAAGGATTGGGAAAACCACCCTTATGAAGATGCTGATTGATCACTTGATCAATACAAAGGGCGTTGAACCAAAGAACATTCTGTACATCAGCCTGGATGATTACCTGCTCGAAAAAAAATCAATCCTTGAAATTATTGAAGAATTCCGCAAGATCAACAACCTGAGGTTCGACGATTTTGTCTATTTATTTCTTGATGAAGTCACCCATAAAGTGGATTATGAGATTCAACTCAAAAACCTGTATGATAATCACCGCGTAAAAATATATGCTTCTTCCTCAGGTTCCTCCCTGTTCAAGACAAGAAAAGCTTATCTTACAGGAAGAAGCAAAATCCTCGAGGTTCCCCCTTTGACATTTAAAGAATATCTTGAGTTTAAAAGAATTCATCTGAAACCGCAGGACGAACATTTACTGGAAAGATATTTCGAGGATTTTTTGCAAGCAGGTGGGATCCCTGAATTCGTTCTGCACGGAGAATCACAGTATCTGCAGGATCTCGTCGATGATATCATTTATAAAGATATTGCCGCTATCCATGGAATCCGCGACATCCCTCTGTTGAAAGATTATTTCTTGCTGCTGATGGAGCGATCGGGTAAAATCCTTAGTATCAATAAAATAGCTTCAATTTTATCGATCTCGCCGGATACTGCCCGACGTTATATGGAACTGTTCGTGGAAACGAACCTGGTGTTTATGCTGGAGCGATATGGAAAAACAACGGAAAGGATACTGGCGCCGCGAAAAATTTATTCTGCAGATACCGGTGTCCGATCCTTCTTCACGGGATTCAGGGATAAGGGAAGTCTTTTTGAAAACTACATTTACTTGTGCATCAGAAAATATCACCCTGAGTACGTATACCAGGACGGGATCGAGATCGATTTTTTAATTGACCGGAAAACATTAATGGAAGTCAAATATCACCAAGAAGAACTTTCACCAAAACAGAAGTTATTGCTGGATTCATTTCCTGCTTCGGAAAAAGTGGTCATTCGCTCCCATAAGGATCTGGAGGTATGGTTCAGAGGCAAGTAAGAGTTGGGTCGGCAGCTTGTCCTGAGGGTGAAGCCCGAAGGATCAGCAGTCAGCAGCTTGTCCTGAGGGTGAAGCCCGAAGGATCAGCAGTCGGCAGCTTGTCCTGAGGGTGAAGCCCGAAGGATCAGCAGTCAGCAGTCAGCGGTCGGCGGTCAGCGATCGGCGGTCGGCGGTCAGCGGTCGGCGGTCAGGTACACACCGCAACTAAGCGCCTACAGCGCCGATATGCTCATGCCCTCGTTCAGGGAAGGCGCAACCATAAGATGTGCCGACTGATATTCCGCTACCATACTATCTTCGGGTACCTTGTCAAGAAACCTTACATAGTCCATCAATCCATTTTGCCGGACAAACCGCTCCATTTTCCTTCGTAAATTTCCATCACCCAGGATGCGGACCTCAAAATCCGTGGTCTCTTTTGTCATTAACCGAATAGCACGCAAAAATGTCATCGGATCCATCTGGATCACCAGCCGGCCAATAAAAAGGATCCTGAGTTTGTCCGGGCGTTTTGAATAGTCGGGGTAAAAGATAGCAGGGTCAACGCCATTGGGAATAATGACATTCTTTTCGGCGAATTATTTTCCCAGAAAGCGGTCAATGTTCGCTTTCATCATCTTTGTCTGCACAAAGTTGATATTCGACCGGATGCAGATCTTCTTCACCCGGAAGCAGGTTGCCAGATGAAGAAAGAACATCAGCCGGGGATGGACCCAGGGAATGTCGTGGCCGTGCGAGATGACGACGTAAGGTATGTTAAATTTCCTTTTCAGCCATCGTCCCACCTCTCCTCCGGGTAAGGCAAAATGGGCCATGCATACGTCGAAGGAGGATGTTTCATCCCACGTTCGCAGGAATTTTTTGGTCACCTGCATCCAGGATAGCATCTCGCGGGGATTGGATTGGTAGGAGCGTTTGCGGCGGGCGCGCAAACGGATGACGCGAAGATCACCGACGGTTTCAATTGAGCCAATCAGCGTTTCGTCCCTACGGGGCGATACAAAATAATTATATCTCTCCTCTCTCCTCTCTCCTCTCTCCTCTCTCCTTTCTCCTTTCTCCTTTCTCCTCTCTCCTCTCTCCTCTCTCCTCTCCTTGAGAAAAGGGGCCGGGGGTGAGGGGCACTAATTTTCTGTTTTCAAATATACTGATTTACGAACAAAGAATGATGATTTTTGATTTTTGATTTCATTTCAAAACTCAGAATTCTTTGTTCCTTGTTCGTAGATCTAATCTTCAAATTGTTTAACCCCTCCGGGGTATTTGTATATCTGTCTGGTCATCCTGATACTACAATACTATAACCCCTACGGGGTATTCAGAATTCTTTGTTCCTTGTTCGTAGATCCATTGTTCAAATTGTTAAATTGTCAAATTGTTGTTCCTTGTTCTACTGCCTATTGCCAACTGCCAACTGGCTACTGGCTACTGCCTACTGGCTACTGCCTACTGCCAACGGTCTCACACCTAATATAGCAAAATGCCTGTTTTAATTATTTCATCAATAAACGGATCTCCTTTTTCAAAATCTGCCGTTGCGTATGTTTGGGTCTGGATCATGGAATAGGGCGTACGAATATTGATCCTGGCAAAATACTTTTTGTCTTCGTACCCAAAACCGATGAACTAATCTGCAATTAAAGCCAGGTCGATGTCAGACCATTCCTTTTGCTGATCTCTAACAAAGGACCCGAAAAGAATGGCCTTCCTGAGGGTTAGCCTGAGGGAAAGCAATTCATTGATGAATTCTCTCGACCTTTTTATTGCAGCTTCCCGATCCATTCGTCGATCTTACTAGTCAATAACCAATCAAGTTAAAACGATCTCCCTTGAAAGTACCGATTGCCTCAAACGGGGCTTTATTGTTGACCGTTCGATCAAATCAACTTTTTTCTGCAGTAGCTCTTCCAGTTCGATCTTGAGTGCCGCGAAAGTCAGCAGACTCATCGGTCTTTCAATTTCAACAACAAGATCAAGGTCACTGTCAGCCGTATCATCTCCATACGCAACAGATCCCACAATGGAAGCTGAGCGGATCCCGTACCTTTTCAATACTGGACCGATCTTGTGGATGATATCGGCAATGTTGGTGTTCACGCTATTTGGGTTCTAAAGAAGTAATGATTGACGAACAAGGAATGATGATTTTTGATTTTTGATTTCAATTCAGAATTCAGAATTCTTTGTTCCTTGTTCGTAGATCCATTCTTCAAATTGTCAAACTGCTAAATTGTTAAATTGTTGTTCCTTGTTCTACTGCCTATTGCCAACTGCCAACTGCCAACTGGCTACTGGCTACCGGCTACTGCTGACTACCGATCCCTCGTCGCTCATCTCCTCGGGACAGGCCGCCAATCGTTTTTCCGCGTAGCGGATCGAATTTTGTAGCTCATCGTGATTCCCTTGCCCATTATTTCCCCGTAGGGGATCAACTTGTTGCCCTACGGGCAAAACGTCAAAATCAATCATTTACGAACAAAGGAATGCTGATTTTTGATTTCTGATTTCATTTCAGAAATCAGAATTCCTCTGTTCCTCTGTTTCTTAAATCCATTCTTCAATTGTTTAACCCCTCCGGGGTATTTGTACATCTGTCTGGTCATCCTGCTACTACAATACTTTAACCCCTACGGGGTATTCAGAATTCTTTGTTCCTTGTTCGTAGATCCATACTTCAAATTGTCAAACTGCTAAATTGTTAAATTGTTGTTCCTTGTTCTACTGCCTATTGCCAACTGCCAACTGCCAACTGGCTACTGGCTACCGGCAACTGCCGACTACCGATCCCTCGTCGCTCATCTCCTCGGGACAGGCCGCCAATCGTTTTTCCGCGTAGCGGATCGAGTTTTGTAGCTCATCGTGATTCCCTTGCCCATTATTTCCCCGTAGGGGATCAACTTGTTGCCCTACGGGCAAAACGTCAAAATCAATCATTTACGAACAAAGGAATGATGATTTTTGATTTCTGATTTCATTTCAGAAATCAGAATTCCTCTGTTCCTCTGTTTCTTAAATCCATTCTTCAATTGTTTAACCCCTCCGGGGTATTTGTATATCTGTCTGGTCATCCTGCTACACTACTATAACCCCTACGGGGTATTCAGGATTCTTTGTTCCTTGTTCGTAGATCCATTGTTCAAATTGTTAAATTGTCAAATTGTTGTTCATTGTTCTACTGCCTATTGCCAATTGCCAACTGCCGACTGCCTACTGGCTACTGCCTACTGGCTACCGTCTACCGGCTACTGCTGACTGTCATTCGTTGTTCGCCGTTCGCTGTTCACTTATTTTGCTGCTTCCCGTCAAGTACTCCCATGCCGGGACTACGTCAATTTCAAAACTATCTTTCCCGATCCTGTCCCTGCCGGAGAAAGTGACGATGATTGCCCTGGATTTTCCGAAGCGCTTCATGGCTCTCATCAGGCCATTCAGCTCCCGGTCGAGATTGTCGGGTGTCAGATCATAACATACCTGGACGATCTCTGCGACGGCACCACGATCCATGGCCACGAAATCACACTCACCCTGTTCATCAAAATAATACAGCTCACGGTACTTTCTCCTTAAATGCAAAAATACCACATTTTCCAGCTTCCGGCCGGCATCTTCCGACATGGAAACCGATATCGCCTCCACCAGCCCAGGATCAATGGCGTACACCTTGCGGGGATTGATCATTTGAGCTTTTACGGAATCGCCATACATGGGCATAAGGGAAACCAGGCAGGACATCTCCAGGTGCGAAAACCAGCTTAAAACCGTGCTGGTGGCTCCGATCGAAAGCGGTTGTTTCAGCTTTGTCGCCGTGACACGGTTGCCGGTATTTGATAAAAGATACGAGGCGAGCCGCTGCAGACTCCTGATGTCCCTGATCCCGTAACGTGCTACGATATCGCGAATGAGTACGTCGTTGAAAAGCGTGGCCAGCTGCTCCGGGTCTCCGCTTTTTACGTACTCGGGAAAACCGCCGGTGATCATATAGGCTCCCAGGCTTTCTGCCGAAGGGCCTTCGTCCCTGAAGGTAAGAAATTCGCTGTAAGAGAAAGGGAAAAGTTCCTGTGTGATGTGACGGCCAGTGAGTTTAGAGCCCATCTCCTGGCTGAGCAACGAGGCATTCGATCCGGTGATTATCACCCGGAAGCCTTCGTCCAGTTTTTGCCTGACGTACATCTCCCACCCCTGTACCAGTTGTATTTCATCGAAGAACAGCGTGCCCGTCCCACTGCGCCTGATCACATGATCCAGACGGGAAAAATCATTCAGGGAGAATCCGTACAACCGGGGAGACTCAAAATTAAGATAGACTGTCTCCTCCTTCATCCCTTTCATCATCTGCATCAATAGGGTGCTCTTTCCGCAACGCCTCACACCCGAAATGATCAGAGCGTGCGATGCGAGGCTTTGCACAGCGGGAACCAGCTCCCTCGGTAAGCCTGTATCGCGGTTAGCAATGACTATGCTCTGTTGTTCCACAACCCGCTCTATGACACTTTCCAGAATCATTCTTATTTATATTCTGCTAAACTACAAATCTGTTTGATACTATCGAACAAAAAATGATGATTTTTGATTTTTGAATTCATTTCAGAATTCAAAATTCTTTGTTCCTTGTTCGTAAATCCATTCTTCAAATTGTTTAACCCCTCCGGGGTATTTGTATATCTGTCTGGTTAATCCTGCTACAATACTATAACCCCTACGGGGTATTCAGAATTCTTTGTTCCTTGTTCGTAGATCCATACTTCGAACTGTCTTCTTCTCTTTTCCACTTTTTAATACAAAAACCCAAACAACCACAGCGGGATGGTGTTTTTGAATCCGGTCTCAAGATCATCCGCTGCAATATATGAGTTCTCTATATTGGCAATCTGCCTGTATTTCTTGTTCTTTCCGCCTATTTCAAAGTGATGCCTTTTACCGACGGAAAAATCACCTTTATCGGTATAACCTACTTCAAACAAGGCTTTGACCTGGTTGAAGAAAAAACTTTCCCGGATACTGCCCTGGTTTGAGTTCTCTGTAGCCAGGCAAAACATCAGGTTCGGATGATGCAGATAGATCTTCTCAGGTTTAGCCAGCTTCGAAATGCCTTTTTTATCAGATCTTAGTAAAGAGATCAACATGGCCTCATTTAAATAATATAAGTAATCCTTCAGGGTATTGATGCTTAAACCGGTCAGGCCACTGAGCTTTTCCAGGTTGGGCTTGTACGGCACCGACTCAGCGATGATCTGTATGAGCTGTTTCATCCTGCTGACATTCGAATAGTTGATGTTAGCCACCAGAGGCAGATCCGATTCGATGACTTGGTTGATGATCTCCATTAATTTTATATGATAGGTTTTTCTGTTCTCCAGAAAGAAAGGATAGTATCCGACCTGGTTGTAATCGTTGTATTCTTTGACTGGCTTTACTTTATCATTTATTGACCTGGAGATATCCATATGACCGGATAAAATTTCATCCAGGGAACAGGCAGGAAAATCAGTCCCTTTTGTCAGGTTGATATACTCCCTTAACGATAAACCGTATAGCGTGCTCAGGATACTCCTTCTCGACAGGTCGGCCCTGCCTTTGGTAAGATGCAACAGGGAAGAGCCTGTGTATATTATATGCAGATCTTTGTAATTGTCGTAAATATGTTTCAGTGATACCGACCAATCCTTATAATGATGAACTTCATCAAGGAGTAAGTGCTTACCACCGTTCTTTACGTATTCATCAACAAATTCCAGGAGATTGTTCTTCGCAAAGAAAGGATTATCCAGGCTGACATATAATCTCGTTCCGATCTTCAGGTTTGATTTTGCATGCTGGAGCAGGAGCGTGGTTTTACCAACCCCTCTGCTGCCTTTTATACCAATAAGCCGTTCAGGCTGACTGAGCAGGGAGATCTGATTCCGTGTATACCTGGTATCTACAGACTCAATCGTGCGTTCCGAAAGTTCAATGAATCTGCTTAGCATGATTTTTTCTCCAAATATACTACAAAACCGTCAATCGACTGATCGAATTTAATAAAAAACCATCAATGTAATTTCGGGATTTCATGTTTATAGTTGCTGCTCGATCTCTTACCGCCGACCGCCGACTGCCAACTGCCAACTGCCAACTGCCAAGCGTCACCCCGCCCTCAGCAGCCACTTCCACAGCGGGACAATGGAAACGGTCTTGCCATCCACCGCCATCTCTTCCTCCACTTCATTGTTGATCAGCACGCTGTGCCCCACCTCCAGGGCCTTCATCGCCTCCCTCAGCCCCTCCGTCTCACGATGCCTGGTCTGATGGTCCTGCAAAGAATGACACACATTGATCAGTTCAATTTCCTTGCTGTCATTATAAAAACAGAAATCCACCTCCTGCTTCTGCCGAAAGTACCGGATCTCCTGGTGCTTTCTCCTGAGCTGCAGATAGACAAGGTTCTCAAAGAGCCGCCCCGTATCCCTGCTGATGCTGACCAGCTCCTTCAGCCCATTGTCAACACAGTACACCTTGCGCGGGTTGCGGTTCATCTCGCTGATGCTGTTGGTAAAAAGAGGAACAGGGTAAAAAATAAACGCATCCTCCAGGTAATCAATGTACTGGTAAAGGCTTTGCTTAGCCACCCTGATGCCCAGCGACCTGAAATCATTGTACATTTTATTTATGCTCAGCAGATTGCCGGTGTTGATCAATAAAAACTTCACCAGGTACTTGATCAGGTAATGGTTCGACAGCTGGTACCGCTCGATCAGGTCCCTGTATATCACCATGTTCACATACTCGTGCAGCACGTTGTTCGCCGCATCGGCAGGAAAGTCAAACAGCTCGGGTAAAGAAGAGGACCGGATGTACTGCTCGAAGGCATGGACAATGGCAGCCTGTGACCGTGCAGAATATTCGACAACCGGTATGGACTTCCACTGAAGATACTCGCCGAAGCTTAGCGGGAATATTTCATACACCATGGTGCGGCCCCGGAGCGAGGTGGCGATTTGCTTGCTTAAGAGCTTCGATGAAGAGCCGGTAAGGTAAATGCGGCAGTTCTCCCGCTCATAGATCCGGCTGACAAAAAGCTCCCAGTTGAGGATGTTTTGTATCTCATCCAGGAAGAAGTACACCTTTTCGTCCTTGTTTTCGGGATAAAGTTCATAATAGCCCTCAATAAGATCAGTTAGCAACCTGATCTCCAGGGGGAAAAGGCGGTCATCGTCAAAATTGATGTACACCAGCAGATCACGCCTCATGGTCTTCCGTAATTTATCGATGACGGAATACAGGAAGTGTGTTTTCCCGCTTCTGCGCGCCCCGATGATGGTGATGATCTTGTTCATGTCGTCAGGCACTGCCAGTGCCCTTTCCCTCACCCCTTCATAGTCCCTTTCAATCGATTCGGTGATCAGCCTTTTGAATACTTCTTTCATTTTTGTACTATTTGAGAAGGACAAATATAGGGATTTTTGTACTTATATAACAGATAATAATAATTTAATTGCTCATTGTTAACTGATCACTGATCATTGATTATTGTTCCATTGTCAAATTGTCAAATTGTCAAATTGTTATTTCTTGTTCAATTGTTCTACTGTTCTATTGTTATACTGCTGACTGGTGACTGCTGAACGCTGACCGCTGACTGGTGACTGCTGAACGCTGACCGCTGACTGTTGACCGCTGATCCCCGCTTCGTTTCACTCGCGGGGACAGGCTGCTGACTGTCATTCGTTGTTATTTGCTCTCTGAAGAAGTACTGATTTACGAACAAAGAACATTCATTTTTGAATTCTGATTTCATTTCAGAAATCAGAATTCCTCTGTTCCTCTGTTTCTTAAATCCATTCTTCAATTGTTTAACCCCTCCGGGGTATTTGGGCGTCTGTCTGGTCATCCTGCTACTACAATACTATAACCCCTACGGGGTATTCAGAATTCTTTGTTCCTTGTTCGTAGATCCATACTTCAAATTGTCAAATTGTTGTTCCTTGTTCTATTGTTTACTGCCTACTGCCTACCGGCAACTGCCGACTACCGATCCCTCGTCGCTCATCTCCTCGGGACAGGCCGCCAATCGTTTTTCCGCGTAGCGGATCGAGTTTTGTAGCTCATCGTGATTCCCTTGCC
>Ga0209096_1001644_pt1 | contig 23732 bp, 18 predicted proteins | sample AD_UKC034_MetaG_FD_184407 | JGI IMG/M metagenome (GOLD analysis project Ga0209096, IMG submission 184407) | Active sludge microbial communities of municipal wastewater-treating anaerobic digesters from USA - AD_UKC034_MetaG (SPAdes) (version 2) | ecosystem: Engineered > Bioreactor > Anaerobic >... | reverse complement strand
GGTTAATCTTCGATCGTATGGAAGGCATAATGACGCAACGACTGCCGAATACTGTTCCAACAGGCTACCTCTGCAATGATACGGTGGAACCGGAAAGTAGCAGAGGAGCGCATAGCGCCGTTATACCCAAAAAGGCGAAAACGAAGATGGGTGCAGATGCTTTGCTCGAAATGGTGCTCGACAGAAATAATCTGAATCAGGCATTCAAGAGGGTGAAGCAGAATGGCGGTGGCGCTGGCATTGACGGAATGACGGTCGATCAAATGCTGCCTTATCTGAGAGCGCACGGGAGCAATCTGCTGGAAGAACTTGCAAGCGGGAAATACCGTCCCCAACCTGTTAAAAGAGTCGAGATTCCGAAACCAGACGGGGGAAAACGGCTGCTTGGTGTACCAACGGTAATAGACCGTATGGTTCAGCAGGCAATCGTGCAGGTATTACAACCGATATTCGAGCCGACTTTCTCTGACAGCAGTTTCGGGTTTCGTCCGAAGCGAAGTGCACAGCAGGCGATTAAACTGGCGAAGGAATATTATGAGCATGGATACTCCAATGTCGTAGACATTGATCTCGCCAGATATTTCGACACCGTAAATCATGATCTGCTGGTCAGAATGGTGAGAGAGCATGTGAAAGACGAACGAATAATCAACCTGATACGCAAATTCCTTCGGAGTGGCGTTCTGGCTGGTGGTCTCGTAAGTCCGACAGAGGAAGGAACTCCGCAAGGCGGCAATCTTTCCCCGTTGCTCAGCAATATTTACCTCACAAGCTTTGACAGACTTCTGGAAAGCAGGAATCATAGGTTCGTGAGGTATGCGGATGACTGTAACATCTACGTCAAAAGTCGGAGAGCTGCTGCCAGAGTGATGGCCGGATGTGTCAGATTCCTTGAAGGAAAGCTTAAACTCAAGGTTAATCGGGAAAAGAGCTGTGTCGGAAGCCCGCTAAGACTGAAATTTCTTGGCTTCTCACTGTATAAAACAGGAAAGAAAACGGGAATAAGACCACATCATAAGCCCCTTGAGACCTTCAAAAAGAGGGTTAGAATGATTACCAGTCGCAAAAGAGGAAGATCGATCAGCCAGATTTTACTGGAAACAAAAGTTTTCACCACAGGCTGGCTGGGTTACTATGCCATTGCAGATATGAGGGAGCGTATATCCGAACTTAACGAATGGATAAGACGGAGAATACGTCAGTATATATGGAAGCAATGGAAGAAGATCAGCGCGAAATTCCGAAATCTGAAGCAGCTTGGGATTCCTGAAGAGCAGGCATGGATGTGGGCGAACACCAGACTTGGTTATTGGCGGACGGCTGGAAGTCCTGTTCTGACAAGGTCATTAACAAACAAATACCTCGTATCTCTCGGATATGATGACATATCAGTCAGATACGAGGCATTGCATCAAAACCATTGAACCGCCGTATACCGAACGGTACGTACGGTGGTGTGAGAGGACAGTGGGTGAAATAATCACCCATTTCCTACTCGATTGGGAGGATTGCTGAGCAGCAAAGGCCTGATGATTAAGGAACTTGATAGCTTGCCACCGAGAGTGCCTGGACCTATATATGTGATCCTGGATTGGCTATGACAAGCTGTGACAATTTACTGTGACATAGCTATGACAATAACTATGTCGTACCGCCGGGCAAATGCAGCTTTAACAACTCGATCGGCAATGCTCACTGCTCCATTATAATTTTCCGGAAAAACAGCACAAGACCCGGCTGAACTTCAACCGCGTGAACAGTTACAAATAATGTTAGAATCAATCTGTCTGTTTTAGCAGAACAGATCTGGTTCAATTTTTCGCAACGGATTAGGCTCGTATATGGAAAAAACACGCCGAGATTTTCTTAAGCTCGCCGGCTCATTATGTTTTACCGGTTATATCGGACTTTCGCCGTTCAAGCTTTTCGGTAAGCCTGAGTTAAGCGAAGTTGAGGCACGATTTTATGAAAAAATGCCCGGGGGAAAGGTGCGTTGTCTTCTTTGTCCAAACTTCTGTGTTCGCTCCAGTGGCGAAACCGGCCAATGCCGGGTGCGGGAAAATGTTAACGGGTCATATTTTACGAGGGTTTACGGAAACCCCTGCGTCATAGCTATTGATCCGGTTGAGAAGTGTCCTCTGTTCCACTATCAGCTGCCGAAGCCGGCGTTTTCAATTGCCACGGCCGGCTGCAACCTTTTTTGCCATTATTGTCAAAACTGGGCGTTTTCGCAAAAAGGGCCGGCAGAGACGAAGAATTACTCTCTGACTCCCGCACAGGTAATCGACAAGGCGCTTGAGTATAAATCAGGAGCTATCTCCTTTTTTTACACAGAACCGACAATCTACATCGAGTATCTTATCGACATCGCCCGCATGGCCAGAGAGGTTTCGCTGCCCTGCATAATGGTGACAGCTGGCTTCATCAATCCCGAGCCTCTCAAAGAACTTCTTCCGTTGATCGATGCTTTTACTGTCGGACTCAAAGGCTTTAACAACGATTTTTTCAGGAAGCATGTCGGCGGAAGTCTTGAGCCGGTTCTGGAAACGCTCAAGCTGATCCATGCCGCCGGCAGACATCTTGAAATCGTCACACTTCTGGTGCCAACCCTCAACGATCAGGCTGAAGCAATCAAGGCAGAGATAGATTGGATCAAGGCGAACCTCGGCGTGTCGGTTCCCCTCCATTTTACCCGCTTCAATCCGCAATATAGGCTGATGCAGGTGCCACCAACCCCGGCCTCGATTCTTGATAAAGCGAGAAAAGAAGCGATAAATGCGGGCCTGCAGTATGTTTATACCGGCAATCTGCCCGGCCATGAAGGAAACCACACCTACTGTCCAAAGTGCGGCAGGATAGTCGTTGAAAGGCTTTCATTCAAGGTTCTCAATAACAACCATGAAGACGGCAAGTGTCTGAATTGCGGTTTCAGGCTTCCCGGCAAATGGTAACAATCAGAAATGTATCTGGAGGATAATATGTACATATCGCCTCGCTCTGCTGGTCGTCTCATGCTTCTGCTGGTATTTTTGCTGTTTTACCCGTCTTTTGCCAATACTGCACAGGCTGTGCCCAGAGTGCAGGGAATGGAAGAACTCGAAGAGCTGCGCGAAGAAATTTCTCTGCTGAATCTCCTGCGGGGGTTGTATCTCAGCGAAGATCAGCTGACGCAGCTTTGTGAGATAGCTGTTGAGGCTGATAATGCCGTCAAATCGACTGCCAGCCCGATTCTTCGCGACAGGAAGGAAATCGTTGCAACCTTCGCCGATCTGCGAAACCGGCTTTTTATGGCTCCGGGACAGGAAACCCAGTCCCAGCAGAAGGCGCAACAGATAAACGACCGACTGAAGGAAGCTCAGGAAAACGTTCGTGAACATCTTGCCAGGCTTGAGACACGAATGGCAAGCGTGATGACATCAGCACAACTTGAAATCATCGAAGGCTTTGTTCCATGCCTGATTCCTCCCAGAGATTTGAAGAATCCGGTCAGAGTAGGCCAGGCCGGTGCTGCCGAAGGGCCACTGGCCAGAATGACAGAGCTGATTTACGCAACCCCGGAAGATGTCTGGAACGAAAGAAAGATGATTCTTATCGGTAAGGTTGTTCAGAAGATTGAGGAAGAGAGCGGAAAGTTGAGCGACGCCATGCGCAACGATCTGTTGAACCGCCTCAGCGCAACTGCGAAGAAGATTCGTGCGATCGACCAGGTTGATTTTGCCTTGAAGAAGGGTGACTTAGCTGATGAACTTCTCTTGATTGACCATACCCGGCGCGGCGCCGGTGGCAAGAAAGCCCTGGGCAAGGTTGGCAAATGGTTTCTTTCCGAGACTGCGTTGAGAATTCTTCCGCGCTGGAAGGAAGCCATGGCCGCAGGAATGGATCAGGTTAGCGAGGCTGATTCGACAAACGACGACTTTAAAATTGAACCCAACACGGCACAAATGGCTGAAAGGTTAAAAAACACGCTGGCCCGCCTTTATCGAAAAGGTGGAAAGAAGAAAGGCCTGCCGCCATTAGAGCAGCTGCAAAGTCGCATCGACAAGGCAGAGAAGAGCAAAGATCCGATGACGCTGGCTCATGCAGTTCTCGAAACTATCGATTCTCTGGCATCGGCTGGCATTGCACGACAGAATATCAACAAAGCTCTGGTTCAGCTTATACGCGGCGTCAGCAGGCACCTCAAACTGCCACTGATCAACGAAAAGCATGACCCATACGGATTTTTTGCCGAATTTAAAGCCGCACAGGCCGCGCCATCACCTGAAGAAACTTTTCAGGGTTTGCGAAAACTTGCTGATATGATCGTTCGCTTCAAGAAGCTCTAGCAAAATCATCGTCATTAACTGTTTTTGATGTTGCGATCTGTGTGTTAAAGTCTTCTTTGAACCGATATGGAAAAATACCCGAGCGGCCGCCCCAAAAGCCTATATGCAATCTGGTGCGCTATTTTATTAGCGATAGCGATTAATTCTGGTTGCGGAAATAAGCCGGCCCAGACAACTCAGCCGTTTCAGCCCGGTCAGTCGACATTCTGGGAGGGCGAGCTGACAAGCTGGTCGTGGCCTTTGCATTTTCACCTGCAGGTGTCGGCTGATGGAAATCAGCCAAAACTGCATGTCGTAACTTCCCGCCCTGGTTATGCCGGGCCCGCCGATCATCTGGAAATATCCGGAAATCAGCTGAAATTCAAGATTTCTACCGAAGAAATTTCTTTTACTGGAACGATTGCTTCGGATACGATCATTGGCGCCTGGTCTGAGGGCGAATCGAATTCCTGGTGGTTAACCATGCATGCTGTTGCAACTCCGGCGTTTATGTTCACGCAGCAGCACCCGATGCCGCCGTTGCCTTATCTGGTCGAAGAAATCACGGTTCCGGGCAGCATGACGCGTCCGCATCTGGCGGGAACAATGACTCGACCAGCAGGGCCCGGCTCTTTCCCGGTAATTCTTCTGCTTAACGGCCAGGGCGCGCAGGGGCGCGATTCAGAAAATCACTTTCATCGCCCTTTTTTAATCTGGGCCGATTACCTGACCCGCAAAGGTTTTGCTGTTCTGCGTTGCGATGACCGCGGCGTCGGTCTTTCGGGAGGCACCTTCAAAACAGCCACGACTGCTGATTTTGCGATAGATGCCAGAGCCTGTCTTGATTTTTTGAAGACGCGCAATGAAGTTGATCAGTCACGAATGGGCATTCTCGGGCACAGCGAGGGGGCTCTTGTCGCGGCGATGGTAGCTTCTGACTGTCATGACGTCAGCTTTCTCGTTCTTCTCGCCCCACCGGTTTTTTCCCGAAAAATTACCAGTATGCAGCAGTCCGAATCCATCAATCGCAGAAAAGGTGCAGATGAACGTCAGGCGAGATTGCGCGCTGAGTTTCTCGAAGAAGCCTACCGGATATTGGAAACAAACCCGGAAACAGATGCCGGCAAAGATGCATTCAGAAAATATTATCTGGCTTTTCTGTCAGCTCTTACAGAGGAAGATCGCAGAGTTCTGGGTTTTCCGGCCGGCGATAAGGGTCAGGCCGGTATAGAGAAGGCGTTGCAGGAATGGTGCAGCCCATGGTGCTTTTTTATGGCGAAGTTTGATCCGGCTGATTCACATAAAGGAATTACCTGCCCTGTTCTAGCTGTTTTCGCAGGCTTCGATGAAAGCGTTCTGCCCGGGCCAAACACTGCGCGGCTTGCCACTCTGCTGCGCTCCGGTCAATGCCCCGATTTCAAAATTCATGTTTTTCCTGATTTCGATCATCAGATGCGTCGTCCGATTGTACACGCATCTGCATCATATCCCCTCGCTGAGACAGTCTCGACTGAAGCGCTCGACCTCGTTGTCAGCTGGATCAGGTCGCAGCTGCCAGAATAGTTTCCCCCGGGCTTTTATTGCCGGCTCAGTTTTCAGCTGATGTTCAAAAGGACGATGGCGACCATCGAAGTGACTATCAGAAAGAGCTTTTCGCGGGTGAAGGGTTCACCCCAGATGAAGCGGTCGCACAGCATCGAGCCTGAAAGCACCGAAATCGCCAGGGTCGGAAAAGCAATGACCGAGTCTACCGTAGAGAGTGCCATCAGCAGAAACAGGCTGGTCAGCTGGTTGGGAATGCCCAGCAGCAGCCCGATGCCGATGATGCGGCCGGAAAAGCGCAGCCGGTGCAGGCGGGTCAGCAGAGCAGAAAGCAGGAAGGCCGTAAAAAATAACGCGGCAAGATAAAGATTCCTGCCGCTGTTTCCATAAAAATTATAGGCCTTATCGATCACGCTTGAACAGCCAATTACAACGAAAAGCAGAAGCAGCCAGCCCATCGCCTTTGCACTGATTGTTGTGCGGCTGAAGCGCCCGATCGAGATCAGCGCGACCGCCATTAGAATCAGGCCAAGCAGCTGATAGAGTGAAAGTGTTTCGCCGAACCAGAGCACTCCGCTCAGCACCGGCAGGGCAACCGAAAGCCGCATGACCGACACCGCGATCGAGATGCCGCAGTTTTTGACCGCCTCGAAATAGAGCAGAAAGCCGCCGAGATAAAGCAGCGAGTTCAACGCGCCAAGCGGCACGTCGAGGCTGGTCGGCTGCATACTCGCATCGCCAAGGCACAGGGCGCCCGATACCAGCGCGGCCTGAAGGTAATTCATCGTCATGATCGGCATGAACGGCAGCTCGTGCTGCCGCGCATAGCGCAGAATATTGGCGATAATCAGCGAGCAGATTGCGGAAAGGGCCAGCCATGTCATGCACCGATCATACCACAATCAGCCGCCACATACTTTGTTTGATGTTGCGATCTGTGTGTGTTAGGGTGATGCCGGAGGATGAATGAATGCAGACTGATAATCAGGTTATACTCTCTGAAAATCTTAAATTGATAAGGAAGCTCATTAAATACCCGGTAATGCTGTTTGGCGTAATGGTGATCATTTTTGGAATCATACCATTTTTCATATATTTCAATGTTTCCAGAGTTGCCGGGGATGAAGTGAACTGGCCGGCAACGGAGGCGGAAGTAATTGCCGCCGAAGTGAAGGTTTCGGTTCACACAGACCGGAAATATGACAAAAGAACAAAAGAATACACGACCCGCAGCACTTCGAGTTATGCTCCGGAAATCACCTATAAATTCATGGCTGCGGGCAAAGAATACACAGGAAGAAAGTTCAGAGCCCTGGGTTTTTCTTCTCAAAAAGAGAGCGAAATCAGGGAATTGATTGCGAGATACCCGGCTGGCCGGCAAATCACGGTTTATTACAATCCTGACAAAAATGATGAGGCGGTAATTGAAAAGGCTCCGGCGCCTTCAAAACTGCTGCTGGTATTCGGTGGCGGCCTGGTTCTGATCGGCTTGCTTATCGTTTTTGCGCTCAGCCGGATTGCCGCAAAGCTTTTCGATATCATTACTTCCCCTGTCTCCGGAGTCGGCATAAAAATTGGCAACTGATTTTTTGCAGTTGAATGATGATGAATTAGTGTGCAAACTGCTCTGGTGATATACTTGAGATGGCGATAAAGCATGTAGTCTCATCATAGAAATGGTCGTGATTTTGCAAAACAAGCCGAATACAAACAGTTCTTCAAGAAGCGCGGCCCCCGAAGTAAAAATTGAAGCTGCACTGCTGGCCAATCTTTTTCTGCCGGGTCTTGGCAGCTGGCGGCTCGGGGCAAAAAAGAGAGGCGGCCTGATTATGGCAGTGATGATTTTCTGCGTTCTCATGGCGGGCTGGAGCTATGCTTCGTCACTGAGCAGCCAGATTGACGCGGCTCTCGATATTGCCAACGACGACGCACTTGACGCGAGCTTCAATTCTTCTGGCATTTTTATCTGGCTGGTGCTGGCTTTTGCAGCTTTTATATACTCATTCGTGGACATTTATCTGCTCGCGCGGAATCAGAAAAAGACTGTTAACCGGTAATATTTTTGCCGGTTCAGGTTCAGCTGATGATTTTTGGGAAATTGCCGGCGGGGCGGGGTCAGTTGGCGCGCAGGGCTTCGATGGGGCGGAGTTTTGAGGCCTGCCAGGCGGGGTAGAAACCGAAAAACAGGCCAACCATGGCTGAGACGCCGAATCCGAGGAGTATCGGGGTTTGGGAAATGAAGAAATGCCATTGCTGGAAGCGTGAGATGCCGTAGGCGCCGCCGATGCCGAGAGCGATGCCGGTCAGACCGCCAAACAGGCAGAGCAGAAAAGCTTCGACGATGAACTGACCCTGAATGTCGCGGCGTCTGGCGCCGAGTGCTCTTCTGATGCCGATTTCACGGCGCCTTTCGGCAACCGAAACCAGCATGACGTTCATGACGCCGACGCCGCCTACTACAAGCGCGATACAGCCAACGATTCCAAGAAACAGGGTCAGCAGATTCATCTGCTTGTTCATCTGCCCGATCAGCTCGCTCGCGGTCTGAATATAAGGTTTTCGTTCTTTGACAATCTGATCGAAAATCCCCTGAATCTGTTCGACCGCAGCTGAAACACTGACATTCTTTTTCAGGCGGCCGACGATACCGGTGACCTGATCGTTACCGGTAATACGTTTGAGCGTCAGATACGGAATCATCACGCCATCGTTGATTTCCTGGGGGCGCAGAGAGTTTTCAGAAGCCTGTTTGACGACGCCGACTATGGTAAACAGATGGTCGAAAATCAGCAGTTTCGAACCAATCATGTTGCTGATGCCGATCTGCCGCATCTGCTCAGCGATCCGTTCGCCGATCACGCAGTTTTTCATTTCCTGATCGATCTCTGATAATGGCCTGCCTTTGTCGATCGTCAGCTTGTTTACGGCATGAAAATTGCCGGTCACGCCAAGCACCGAGCTGCCCCAGGATTTGCCTGAGCAGATCACCGTGGAAAAAGTGACGGCATAGGGTGCAAATTCGCGCAGAGAAGGGCAGGCGCGCGGAATCGAAACTGTCGATTTGAGCGGAATTATACCGGTGCCGGTCTTTGTTTCGTCGGCGATGTTCGATATCACGAGAAAGTCGGTGCCCAGTTCCTGAAACTGCCGCAGCGCCTCCTCTTTGACGATTTCGCCGATAGATACCATCGCAATGACCGAAGCGATGCCGATCGAAATGCCCAGCAAAGCCAGAAAGGTTCTTTGCAGGGACGACAGCAGGCTTCGGGTTGCCTCGCGAAAATAGAGATACAGCTTCATGAAACCGCCTCGGATTCGTTTTTAATCAGGCCGTCGCAGATGTTGAATCTTTTCGGGCACTGCGCCGCTATTCTCGGGTCATGCGTGATCATGACGATGGTTATGCCGTCTTCTTTGTTGAGGCGCAGAAACAGGTCCATGATTTCCTGACCGACTTTTGTGTCGAGGGCGCCGGTGGGCTCGTCGGCGAGTATGATCGAAGGGTTGCCGGCAAGGGCTCTGGCAATTGCCACCCGCTGCTGCTGGCCACCTGAAAGCTCCATCGGATTGTGGTCGGCCCGATCGCCCATTCCGACTTTTTCGAGAAAAGTTCGCGCTGTCGCATCGCTTTTTCCGATCGACTCGCCGCGGTAGAGAAGCGGCATGGCGACATTTTCCGCTGCCGACAGGCGTGGCAGCAGATTGAACTGCTGAAAGACAAAGCCGATCTTTTTGTTTCTTATGCTCGATAATTCGTCGTCATCGAGGTTTATGACTTCTCTGCCTTCGAAAGAATAGGCTCCGGCGGTGGGTTCGTCGAGAAGGCCGATGATGTTCATCAGAGTGCTTTTGCCGCCGCCGGAAGTGCCGGTGATCGCCGTCATATCGCCCTTGTGAATACTGAGATCGATGCCCTTGAGAATCGGCAGGTCGAGAACGCCGACCCGAAAGGTTTTTTTTATGCCCTTCAGCTCGATCACTGGCGTGGCTGGGGTTTCTGCTGTCATTGCATCACCTCGTCGGGAAACAGGGCAACTTCATCATCACGAGCCAGGCCTGAAAGTATCTCAACCTGCTCAAGAGTGGTTATACCAGCTGTTATCGGAACCTTTTCGAAGGTGAGCGTCTGTGGGTTTTTTCTATATACCTGCGCGTAGCCATAACCCGATTCGACCGCCGAAATCGGCACTACCAGCGCGGCGGGGTTGTCGTAAACAGTCACGTTGAGAATAGCTGACATGCCCATTCTTATCTTGCTCTGCTGTTCGGGCGAGAGTTCATCGACCGTTACCGTCACGTCAAACACTGGCGGTTTGCCGCCCGATGACCGCCCGGAAGCGCTGCCAAGAGCCTGACATGAGATTGCAGAAATCCAGCCGTCGAGAATGATGCCTGGAAAAGCATCGCTGGTAACCTGCACCAGCTGGTTCAGAGAAAGCTTCGAGATGCTGACTTCGTCTACCTTGGTGCGAATGGTCAAACCAGAAAGATCGCCGATTACAACAAGCGTTTCGCCCTGCTGAACTTTGGTTCCGACTTCAATTGACTTGAGTTCCTGCTGCCTTTGCTCTTCTGAAGCTGGAAGCAGGATGATACCGTCTTCCTCGGCAGTTATCGTGGCTTTTGCCAGCTGTGCTTCGAGTTCGTCGAGTTCGGCCTGGGCGTTCTGCAGTTCCATGCTTGCGATCAGCAACTGGTCGCGGCTGCCGAGCGCCAGCAGACTCTTCACCTCATCTTCGGCTGCCTGTGCGTTTATCTTCTGATTCTCGAACGCCTCCTGCGAAGATTCGAGCTCAACCTTTGGAATAATACCCTTGTCGAACAAAATCGCCGCTTCATCGAGTTTTCTTTTCAGACTGTCGAGAATCGCATTCTGTCTTGCCTGGTTCAGCCTGGCCTGGCTTACCCGCGGGCCACCTGCCCATTCTTTGATCTGAGTATGATCTTTTTGCGCTCTGATCAAGTTGGAACGCGCCTGACGAACCTTGATGCCGATTTCGCTGGTGTCGAGCTCCAGCAGCGGTTCGCCAGCCTTGATCAGCTGCCCTTCAATATAATGTTTTTCGATGACTTTGCCGCCAAATGGGCTGAGATAAACCTTCTGATTGAGTGGTTCTATCTGTCCGACAAACGAAAGATTCGCAGAAACCGGTGAATTCGCGACTTTTATCGTGGCGATCGAGCCATTGTCTACTGCATATTCACGTGTGTCTTCTGTCGTTGCAAGAATTGTCCCGAGATTGCCGGCAGCGAATGCCTGCCATGCGGCGCCGGCGAGTATCAGACACAGCACAAAAAACATCCATATTTTTCTTACCGCGCTGGTCTGCGCCATTGCCGCCTTGAGTTCTGTGTTTGTCTCTTCGGTTTTGAGATACGCCTTTCTCAGCTTGTCGCCGAGCTCTTCTTCGGCCTGGCGAAGTCTTCTGATTTCTTCGAGGTCTTTTTCCATGCCCGACAGAAGGCGGCGGTTGGTGATACTGACTGCGGCCTGAGAGGCTAGTGACGAGACCAGCACTTCGTGGCGCTCAGAAAAATCCGTCACTTTGCCGGTTCCCGCGATTTTAGAGTTCAGCAGCTGTAGAATACCGATGATATCGTCATTGTGATCGCGCATCGGAATCACCAGCATCGATTGCGAGCGATAGCCGGAAACTGTGTCGTAATGCTTGACGCCGGAAAAATTGAAGCCCTGCGCTGAATAAACATCGGAAATCTTGACCGGCTCGCCGGTTAAGGCAACATAAGACGAAACATTGGCATTGTTGGGCGCGCCGTTAACATAGAGTGGAACCGGCTCGGGAATGGGCGCGTCGGGATTGTCTACGGCGTTGATCTTCGTTCTGGTCGTTTCATTCTGCATGATGCAGAAACGCAGAGATCTGAGTTCGAAGTCGAGAATATACAGAGTTCCTGCGTCGGCATTGGTCATCGACCTGGCGGCATTCACGATCATTTCGAGAAGAGAGCCAAGCTGATGTTCGTGCGAAAGTGCAAGGCCGATCTGTGCCAGATTCTGCAGGTCCTGTACGGCGTTGGAATTTGAGCTGTTTTCCTCTTTCATCGTTATCTCTCGTTGTCAATTTGCAAAGGCGCAGAAGCCAGGTCGATTCCCCAGGTCAGCGGCACTGTTCCCATGAACTTATCAAGTTCACTCAGCGAATTAAGATAAGAAATTTTTGCGTTCAACTCATTGATTTTGGCGGAACGCAATTCGTCCTGATAGGTGACGATCTGAAAATTTGTGCTTCTGCCTGCTTTCTGCTTGATAAGCTCAACTTCGAGCTTCTTTTCAGAAAGTGTTCGCGCGCTTTCAGCGAGCTCAATCTGCTTTTCAAGGGTTCTGGTGCGCTGCACAAGATCTCTGGTGACAATCGCCAGGTCGCCAAGAGCCTTTTGCAGAGAGATGTTCGCTTTATCCATGTTGATCTGGGCAGTGAGGAGATTGCCTTTGATTTCCCGTCTTGTTTGCCCTGAAATCGGGACATCGATGACAATGCCAAGTTCCCATGACTTTTCGGAATTATGCATGCTGATATCGCCACGGGTGTTGGCAGTTCCGATCGAGCCGGAAAGCGCCACGTCGAGTTTCTGTTCACTGCGAGCCTGAACCAGATCGAGACGGGCCAGTTCCAGATATATCAGCATTGAAAGCCATTCTGGCTGGTTCTCTTTTGCCAGAGAAAATATCTGCTCTTCGGTGAAGCTGAAGGGAACGATTTCGATCCGATCTTCGGGTTCGATCATGAGGTCGCGGCTCAGATCGAGCAATTGCAGCAGCGCCAGTCTTGCCTGGTCAAAGGCATTCTTTGCAACTTCCAGAGCAAGCTCCTTATTGGCAAGATCAGATTCTGACTGAATGATGTCCTGCTCGGCCATTTTGCCCATCTGAATCAGAATTTTGTTGGTTTCGAGAAGGGTTTTGGCGCGTTCAAGTGCAGCCTTGTTGATATCGACGTCCCATTTAGCCTGCAGGAGTCGGCGATAAGCCCCGATAACCGAAGTGACGGTATTGATAACCGTTGCTTTAAGTTGAAGGATATCGAGTTTTTCCTGATATTTTGCCTGATTGACAAACAGATTCGCTATCTCGGCGCCGGCAAACTTGCCAAGTGGCTGCGAAAGGCTCACCCGCCAGGAATCCAGGCGCGAGCTGATGTCAGACGAAGACCCGGTCTGGTGGCTTCTGCTGAGGTCTTTTGACCATGGCTGCCATTGCATTCCGATAGCGCCGCCGGTTGGCAGGTTCTGGCGCAGATGCAGAGCTGATGAGATTGAACGGTTCAATGAAGAAGATCTCTCCGGAACGGTCTGCTTCGTCTCTGCCTGGTTCAAAGCCGTCTGCCAGTCTATGTCAGGCTTGAAAGTATAGTCCGCAGTTGTCGTGAAAGAATATTTCTGAACGACGCGATCCATGTAGGCCAGCTTGATTCCAGTATTCTGGCGCATGGCCAGGGCAACGCACTCAGCCAGCGATATTATCCGCGCTTCTTCAGCGGACTGAACGGTAGCGGCAGGCGCAAAGATCAAAGCGCCCAAAAACAGCAAAAGCAATAATCTCATGATTCCTTACCCGGCAACCCCTCTTAAAATGAATATTATTGAACCGGGCTGAAGACTGCTTTTTAAGGCAATCTTCAGCCCGGTATGATATCACTTTGGCTTTTTCATGGCTGCAGCCGGGTCTATTGGCTCGCCCATGATCGCTTTGTTGATGACTACGGTCGGATTCGATTCGAGGTCGAGAGCTTCCTTTTTGAAGGTCACCGCAGGGCTTCCGGGTAAATTGTACTTCATCTGTATCGTTAAGCCGATCTTCTCTTTTGAAATCGGCCGTAACGCTTTTTTGGATGAAAACTTCAATGCGTTTGCTCCCGGTTTCAGTTCGCCCTGTAAAGGATCGAAACTGGTGGGTTTAAGTATTGCATCATAGGTTAGCGGGATACCGGTCTGATTGATGATGTAAACCGTCTGTGCATTGCTTGAAGAAACTTCTTTCTGTTGCTTGTTTTCGATTTCTTCATTTTTCGATTGCGGCTCCTTTGGATGCTGCTGCTCCTGAGCGTCAGGGAAAAGATCTTTGCCCAGGACTATTGTTCCGGCACTATTTGCATAACCAACAACAAGTCTTCTCGTCTCTTTCCCTCTGTTAACGGTTAACAGAATTTTTGAATCTTTCGAGACTTCTGACTGTGCACTCACGGGCGCAAGACTGACTTTTCCTGCATTCATGGGAGAAAGAGCGATCATTCCCCTGGAATGGGCTGCCAGACTGACTGATTTGGCTTTGGTAAGGTTTACCCGCTCTGATGCATCGACAAGAGATGCTCTCACTGATAGGGCGAAGTCTGTTTCATTCGCAATCTGCAGTCCTATATCTCCGGCCTTCAGCTTTTGTTCCTGTGACTGCTGATCAAGCTCCTGGTCTTTTTTGCCGAGCTCCTGCCCTTTCTGGCCCATTTGATCGGGCACCTGCGGTTTATGGTCAGGTGGCTGATTCAACTCATCGTTTTCGATATCTTGCTGAGGAATCTGGCCTGCAGGGCCGGTATAATCATCAGCAACAGCTGGCAGTAAACCGGCGATGAATAGAAAAAGCATGAATAGAGCGGTACATAAACTTTTCTCTCTGAATGGATTCATAAAACCCTCCTGTAAAAGATCTCTTATTCTCTGATATTTATCTTGTTTAATATTTGAAAATTATAGTGAAGCTTTAACTAAAAATGCTCTAAAATTTCTATTTTGTCCATCAAAATCTATACCGGTTGCATAGATTCAACAGGCTTCGAAGACGAGCCTCCAGAGCCGTTCTTGCGCCTGCGGGTAAAGCAGAAGATGGCCTGGCAAAGGCCATCTTCATAGTGCACAACCCGCTATGTACCGGCCTTTATTACTCTTTGCCGTAGTAGAGAAAATCGAGATCTTCTTTGGTAAGCATTCTGGCAAGCTTGAGCGAACCGACGGTCCGGCGCAGCTGCGCGACAGTGATCGGGCCGATTACCAGAAAGTCGGTTCGTTTGTGGGCAAGCGCGTAGGCGTTGACCATCTGATCGACAGTATATGCAGTATTGTGCTTTTTGTTGAACTCTTCGGTAAAGCTGACAACCCGGTTGTAGCGCTCTTCGTTGGCGCAGGTGAAAATAGAGTGGTAGACGTTTTTCCAGTAGGGATCGCCTTGAGCATACTTCGTGCGGGCGACTTTTCGAGCGTTTTCCCAGCAGGGTTCAGGCCGGTCGAGAATGCTGACGCCACCGAGTGGTGAATAAGGCATCATCTTGATGCCTTTCAAAAAGTTCTCATCCTGCATGTCTTCATGGGTAACCTGCACACCACCAGCATGAATGGCCCTTTCCGACATCTCAAAAAGTGAAAAATACGGACTGTTGAAGACTGGTCTGGCCAGATTCGACTGCTGTTTTGCCAGCGTCATCGATCTTGTGATTCTGTGCGGCTTCCAGTTAGACCAGCCGAGAAACATGTAGTTCTCGCGGATATTCTGCGAACTGAGGGCTTCCATGATCGTTTTAACCGAGTTCTGACTGCGTTTTACCGGCTCGAAATTGATAAAATCGCCGTCGTCTCTGTGCATCAGGTAAACAGTGGGGTTGCCAATCAGGTTTTTGCGCGTGTGTCCGAGCTCTTCGCCAACTCTCTCGATTATCTGTTCTTTACTGCCGAACAGGCGGCTGGCGTATGTGCCGGTTGGCACATTGGGCAGAGCGGCATAGCCTTCGGCCATTATGTTTTTCGCTTTGAGCATTTCCAGCAGGCAATATGAATTTTCGCCTTCCGGCGCTTTTTTGGCCCAATACAGATCGAATGGGAAGCCGCCTTTTGAGAGTGTATAGATCTTCTTGCCGGGATTTTTCTGCCGGTATGACTGCAGCCACTTGCCAAGCTTGTATTCGATATCGCCGACATAGATCGGAGAAGTATCGAAAAGGTTGATGCCGAGGCGGGCGGCTTCGTCGAGTACCGCATTGATGCTTTCTTCTGTGATTTTGCGCGAGTTCGGGCCATACCAGTCTTCCTGGGCGAGGTGATCGGTACCCATGATCAGTCTGGAAAATTTGACGCGTTCGTTTCTTTCGTTACGGACTTCGATGTATTCCATCGCGTCTGCTGACAGATCGCGGGCGAACAGAACCGTCGAATTGAAGAAGCTGGTAAATAATAGAACGGTAATCAGCAGAAAGGCCGGAAATCTCTTCATGTAAACCTCTTTTGGACTTGAGTAACTGGCGTTGTCAGAATCAGATCAGCGGACGCAGAAATTTCATTTTGCCGAAGCGCTCGAGTTTTTTCATGACTTCGGCCTCGGTATGAGCCTCGGGGCCAAAGATTACAGTGATGCGGCCGTCGGCTTCTTTGCGGATTTTGTATTCAAGACATCTGGCAAAGTCTTTTTCCATGCGCAATGCGAGGCGCTTAGCCAGGGGCTGATAATTGATGACGGTGACGACTTCTGAATTGATGACCATGCTGAGCGGGTCGAGGTTGTAGGTGCCGACAACCGCGATCTGACGGTCGAAAACGAAAGCCTTGGTGTGAATGCATGGCATGCCCTTGGGATAAACCAGAATACGGGCAGTGGGCATTGTCGCAAGAAGCCTTTTCCAGTCAGTCAGGAAATAGGCCACCGTTGATGGGTGGTTGGTTGATTCGCCACTGTTGGTGCAGAGAAAGATCTTTACTCCGCGGGCAGAGGCGCGGCGAAGGGCTGCTTCCGCCGCCTCATCGAGCACGACGTAGGCGTTCTGAATGAGAATTTCTTCGCGACAGGCATCGATCATGCGAATCAGGTTTTCACCGATATCGCGGCGGGTGCCGAGCAGCGAGTGGCGGTCGAGAATGCGCACCGGCATTGGTCTTTCACCCCGAAAAGGCTTGTATGCGTTAAAAGAAGATAATTTCTTGAACCCTGACAACTGCTGGCAGAGTTCCTGCGCGGTTTTGTCGAGGCTGCGCGGAAAGTTGAGCTTTTTCAGGTCGGGCACGCCCATTCCCTGCAGGTAGCGGTTCATCAAGTGATAGGCGAGATCGAGTTTGGCGCTCTGCGACACAAAGTTGATTTTGTCTTTACGAACGATGCGGGTTTTCAGGTTTCTCCATTCTTCGTCGAAAGCCTTCTGCAGCTGGCTGACCACGCCGGGCCCTTCCATCAGCACGTCGAGATCCTGAAAAACGTTGGTGAATTCGCCGAGCTGTACGAAGTAGTCGCGCCCGATGTTGCGCCCGCCGGTAAGGCAGACGCGACTGTCGGCGATAATGATCTTGTCGTGGTTCGAGGCGAAGACCTTGCGCAGGTCGCCCAGTGCCGGCAGCAGCTGGCGCCCGATCGGGTTGTATATCTTGATCTCGACATTGGGCTCGCGGGCGAGTTCTTCGAGCTCATCGTAGTCTTTGAGCTTTTTGGCGCTGCGCATGAAGCGGTCATCGACCATCAGGCGAATAGTTACGCCCTGGCGTGCCTTTTTGCGCAGCAGCCCGAGAAACGAGAAGCCGAAAATATCCTGATCGACGATAAAATAGGTGATGGTCAGGGTCTTTTTTGCGCTCTCGATCAGGTGCCAGCGCGCATACCAGGCCTCTTCGTTGCCGCTGAGCAGCCGAACCCGTGCCGCGTCACCCTGGGGTGTCGAAGGGAAAGAAGCGAATACATCGCTCAAACTTGCCTGTCCGACGACAGGTGCCGACCATGCCGGCATAACTGCCAGAACGCACAACATAAGCAGGACGGCAGAAATCTGGCGAAAAAGTCGATGTTCAAAATGTTTCATGAGCGTTTCTCCCTGACAAGATAAGCTGATGTTGTATGAATTCAAAGCATTATACTGTACCGTCATGGCAGTAACAAGGGTAATGGAGTTCTATTCTGAACAGCATTTATCCATACATAAGCGCATTGATTTTTGTCAGGCCATAGGCTTCGGCCATCAGACGGGATGCTTATATAAGAATTATGAAGATCATGAGCCTGAAGGGGGCAGATAATTTTGAATCTAAAACATAAAAGCTGCCTGAATTAGAAAGGCAGCTTTTATCTCAGGGGCAAGAACCCGGTATGGTGCTACTGTGAAACAGTAGTGAATGTTCTTTTCAATATAACGAAGGGGCGCAGTTTGACCATCGGATCGTCTACGCGGCGAACAGTCTGCAATTCGAATTTGACTGTGTACTCTGTTGCGGGCAAAAGGGCTTTGCCCGTCGTAGTGCTGTTGAGAAAGGTAAATGTAAGATAGCTGTGTGCCGGGTAAGTTTCGGTCTCGGCTACATTAGTCACTTCGGCAGAAATCGCGGTGCCAAGGTCTTCCTGCGAAATGGCGAGCAACGAACCGCTTTCGTTGTCGGCGGTGATCCTGAAGCTGTTGGTCGCGTGTTCCACCAGTGCGTCGAACGTAATTCTAAATTCAGTGCCGTCTACCGGAACTTCTGTTGCATCATACAAGGGTAGATACTCATCTGCCCCGGCACGATACTCTATGTCGGTTATGCCAAGAGACTTGCCAGATTGTCCAGGCGCACCAATGGGGCCGACGCCAGGGCCTCCGATAATTTCCACGCCATAGATTCCATTTCTAATCTGATTGGTGATACGAATGGTCAGGGTCAGTTTTTTTGTAGACTCACCGTACGTTCTGGTGTTGAGTTCGAGCTGCTGGGTCACCGCTTCTTTGGTGCCCACGGCTATCTTTAAGTCGGCTGCACCGCCGCCCTGCTCGATGATTTCTGCCAGTGGTCCATTTTCAGCAGAGAACTCAAGCCGGTAAATCAACGAATCGCCGGATACACTGACAAATTTAAGCGGCACGCCCGCCAGTGAAATTTCGATGTCTTCAGCAACGAGAGCGGCTCTTAGAGCTGGTGCAACGTTGGCTACTACACTGGCATTCAGAGCAGAACTCGGAATCTGTGCTTCGAATATGACGTTTTCGGCTGGAGTCATGGGAACACCAACGCCGCCTCCGCCACCACCTCCGCCACATCCGATCAGGAGAAGACAAACTAACTGAAAGATCAGAATCAAGCCTGGTTTTTTCATATTAGCCTCCAATTATAGGATCTCTCTCATAGAGAACAGTAGACCTCTGTATTTTCTCGGTCTTAAAATCTGGCCGATGATATGCAATTCTTACTGAAAATATAATTATTGGTGAATCAGATTCAACCACATCCTCGTGAATCGTCTATATACTGTTGATTCAATCAGGCTCTTCTGGATGACGCAAACATGTTTTCGCCAGGTTCAACGAGTTCGACTATTTTTGACTTATGAAAACCGGGTAACAGATCAACTGATTCATGCCAGATAGTTTCCCAGACTGTCTAACGGAGGCGGTTTGCAGGCGTTTATAGATCTTGGCAAGTTTGTTTGCCAGTTGGGCTTTAACTATGTAGAATGTGAAAGAACAGATTTGATCCGCCAACTTATTTTATTCATGACGGAAGGAAAAGAAAATGACTGTACACGAAGGAACAAAAAGGGTTTTCAACCAGATAGCCGACAAATACAAACTGCCGAACCTGGCCCAGATAATCAGGAACGACGATCATATCGTCTGGAAAAAAGACGTTACCATCTGTATCACCAATATTCTCAAGGCTGTCGAAGCCGAAGGTGCAACTCAGGAGCTTCTCAAAGAAGCAAAAAACATGTATAACGGCCCGATTTTTGCCATCAACGCCCAGGAAGGCAAATATCTCATCAAAGCTGACCCAGACCCGAAAAAAGCGGTAGAAGAGCTTGGCAAATTTGATTTCTGCTTCAAGTTGAGCCCTTATCATGTAATCAACACATACCTTGCCATTCTTGTTGCCCAGATAACCGCTCAGGATCTTAACGCACTGCTCAAAAAAGGCGAAGAGCACATGGAAGCTTTCATTGCCGCCGCTTTGCGCGACAACCCGAACTGGAAAAAAGACAGTCTCACCAGCGATAAACCGCTGCTTATCATTCCAATTGGTGCTGCCGGCTGCGGAAAATCAACGTTTTACCAGGAACTCGGCAATGTCGTTAACGCTTCCTGCGACAATATCCGCTACATGCTCTTCAAGGACTTCGGCCCATGTTTCGCGCCCTGGGAAAGCACGCTGGCATGGTTCGTCGTCAACCGTCTGACCGATGTCTATCTCAGTCGCGGCTACAATGTGTTCTACAACGGTGTAAACACCGACCTCGAATACAGATCGCCGATCACCATGGAAAACCCTGACCCGCTCTATGCCGGCATTCCATACAATATGAAGCTGGTGTATTTCGAACCTACTGTAAGCCTTACAACTGATGAAGTCAGTCAGCTCAAGGGCATCAATCTCTGGGCAAACCATCTGGATAAGGTTGACCGGTCTGGTTTAAGTCAGAATGTCTGCAAAATTCTCGATCTCATTCAGAGAAACACTGAGCGAACCATGGAGCGCACAAAGGCGATTCGCGAAGGAAAAGCCGAACAGGACCCGTTCGACATTCTTTACCCGGTGCCGCCGGCGATTGTTAAAATGTTCATGGAACAGTCATTTTCGAAGCCGGAAGGCCCGAAAGTGGTTGTTGTGCCGCGAAAAGAAATTCCCGATGCTGCCGCGCGCGCCGCGTTCTATCGCGAGTATGCCGAGAAGGCACTCAAACAGTAAGGACTGCTGATCGAACTTGCAGTAAAAAGCCCTGAACTTGAGGTTCAGGGCTTTTTTAATTCTGAAAAGAGTTATTATTTTTTGTTATCCTGTTTGCGCTTTTTTCTGATCAACCGCATTTTTTGGCGAATCTGCTCGATGGCTTCTTTGATTTGATCGGTGGTGCCTTCCCAGGTAAGGATGACTGCCCGACCTTCCTGGACATTGGAGAAACCTTCGAGCAGCTGCATTACCTTGTCAAAATCAGCAAAACGCAGCGTGAACATGGCTTTCATGCCTTCGACCGCCTGTTGATAAAGTTCGGCTTTATCGCTGTCGGTTGCCTGAAATTCATAGCGCCCGCGAACTGTTTTGCCAAGGCAGGTCCAGCGTGCGAATGCTTCGCGGCAATGCCGCAGAATCGGGCAGAACGTGGACATCTGATAGGCGGCCGGAACATCGAGAGCCCGCGAAACGAAGAGAGTACCGGGAGTCAGGCCTTTGAACAGGGGATTGTGCGCGTTCATTGCCGGTTGCTTTCCGTCGAGAACCTCGAGTGCCCTTTTGACATGATGCAGATCGATTCCAATCAATATCTGCCGGTCATTAACGAAACAACCTGATAACCTTATATGCTTGCGGCCGCAGCGCATATTCCAGCTGTAAACGGTGCGGTTGCCAAAGCTGGTTTCGGTTCTTTTCTGATATTTCTGGGCAAAAATGGCATGCAGATTTTCTTTGGGCAGGTCACTTTTGAATTTCAGCAGAACCACGCCGAAGTCACCTTCATACTGTGTGGCGTACATGGTGGCGCTGAGAAATTCGCCCATAAGCTGCATGCCGACTTTGTAGCAGAGCTGGGCAAAAACACTTTTGCCTCTCTGCTTCTCAGATGCTGACTTGTGAAATTCTTTTACCAGAGGCATCTGCATGATGGCTTCCATATCAGTATGGCCATACCAGACGGCTTTGGCATCAATATCGGCCGGAACAACCGGTCCTGCGATCAGCGAAGACCCGGCCAGAACAAACAGACAAAGGACCAGAAAAATCGAACGTTTCATATTTCCTCCTGAAGCTCCATTGCGTTTATGAACAACTCTTCTCTGTAGTTAAAAGAATACCATGATTCAACTGTACATTGCCAGACTCATTCATATCTGGCATTAGACCTGATCATATTGACGCCAGCTTCGACGAGTTCGACCATTTTCAGTTGAGAAAGCTGGTCAAAGCGATGCCATTCACAACGATCAGTGGTTCCAGATGTTTCATGTCTGAGCTCACCGCCAGTTACAGTGGCATTGTAGATGATTCGGATGCCCTGAAAATCTTCATGATCGCGACTGACCAACAGATTGTCGATGCCGGCAACGCGATCAGGTCTGATAATCAGGCCGGTTTCTTCTTCGACCTCGCGCACGACTGAGGCATCCGGACTCTCGCCGAATTCGAGCCCACCGCCGGGCAGCGTCCAGACCCCTTCCCATTCAGGAAGCTCTTTTGAAATGCGGCAGAGCAGAATTCGTTCCTGGTCGTTAATCAGCGCATAAGCTGAAATTCGTAGTCTTTGCGTTTTCATGGGAGACGCCTTTCGTTTTCAGATAGCACGACATTATCAAATTGCACGACAGTCTGCAAATTGCTATACTGACACTGCTTTGAAAACTCTCACGATCATAGGCACGGTTCATCTGGATCCGCGCGGACGCGCGATGTTGAAGACGGCGCTTGACCAGCTCAGGCCGGCATACATCACCGTTGACGTCAGCAATTACGCTGTTGCTTTCAGGCAGTGCCGCGGAGGTGAGCTGGCTGCGAGACTCGCAGCTTTCAGGCGTGCCGACGGCACCTTGCCGGCTTCTCTGGAAGCTGTCGAGGCGCAGATTGCAGTGCCATTCGAGGCTCAGACGGTTGCTGAGTGGTGCAGTGCATATGAACTCGTCGGCGACAACGATGACTCGAGAAGTCGTCTGGAAATGTTCGAGAAAGAGTTGATGTCGCCGGAAAATCTTGCGTATCTTTCAACAGAGAGCTTTCCGAGTTTGCCTGTCCAGGTCGGGCGTCAGTGGGAAAAGGCCCGCGTCAGCTGGCGGCAATTACGTGCCGGTGCGCCATGCGATGAGCGCATCGCCGGAATTATCAGGCGTCTTTTGATGCAGCCGGGCGAATCTCTTTGTCATATAACCGGCTGGGAGCATGTTGCCCCTCTTGCCGAGCTTCTGGCCGATCATTCGCCAACCCTGCGTCTGCTCGACGAATTCGCTTAATCTGCCGGCCGCTTTCACAGTTTTCCATGCGGCATTTAGACGGGCAACAAAAAAACCACCGGGAAGGTGGTTTTTTCGCTAGGGCATGAGGGATTTGAACCCGCGACCCACTGATTAAGAGTCAGTTGCTCTACCAACTGAGCTAATGCCCCGAGAATACGCTTGCGCGTATTCAGTTTGAATGAGCCGCATTGGATTTGAACCAATGACCCCCTGATTAAAAGTCAGATGCTCTACCCCTGAGCTAGCGGCCCAAAAAATTCTTTTTTCAATAATCGCGCCTGGAAGGATTCGAACCCTCAACCTACGGATCCGAAGTCCGTTGCTCTATCCAATTGAGCTACAAGCGCCCATCAGGGACGAAGACGGGGCTCGAACCCGCAACCACAAGATCCACAATCTTGTGCACTACCATTGTGCTACTTCGTCCAAGGACGACAACTTAGTAAGCTTCCAAGCTGTCCATCGCGCCAGAAGGGACTCGAACCCCTGGCCCGCAGCTTAGAAGGCTGCTGCTCTATCCAGCTGAGCTACTGGCGCAACCAGAGAAAAAGAAAGCGGGAAACGGGACTTGAACCCGCGACATCCACCTTGGCAAGGTGGCGCTCTACCAACTGAGCTATTCCCGCATGCTTCTACTGCAAGCAATCGGGGCGACTGGACTCGAACCAGCGACCCTCTGGTCCCAAACCAGATGCGCTACCAACTGCGCTACGCCCCGTGATTTACGACCATGCGTTGCAACGGAAATTATATTAGCAGAACCGGCTTTTTCAGTCAAGCATATTTTTAATATTTTTTCTGCAACTGCGTACCCTGTGCCGATTTAGCCGCTTCTACCGGCGGATTTCGCGAATTCGTCACAATAAACGCCGACAGATCGTTGAGCCGGCATATTGTTCTCAGAGACTTTTTCTGGTACATTGCACGCAGTAAAAAATCCCGATTTATGGCAGGTCTGACAGATGAAGCAGATATGTGTTCTCGGTCTTGGTTATATAGGGCT